>WNGP01001642.1_pt1 | contig 18726 bp, 19 predicted proteins | sample 5407671 | NCBI WGS metagenome assembly WNGP01 (sample SAMN13153381, study PRJNA577476) | soil metagenome | isolation source: 40 cm soil or saprolite under Garry oak tree replicate 2 | place: USA:California | collected 2016-06-15 | reverse complement strand
GTTCGGCGATGTGGATGACAGTCACGAGCGAACTGGACTTTGCGCCCACTTCGCAACCGAATCCGAGGCAGTAGCCACAGTCCACGCAGGCGCCGCGCCCGGCAGCAGGCTTCGAGAGGATCGCCATCGGGGCGGGAAAGGGATGCCAGCCGAGTTTCCTTGCCGCGCGCTCGAAAATCACGCCGCCGGATTTTACCGGGAGCGGAGGGTAGGCATAGGGCTTGGAGCGCGGTGGATCAAACGGGCTCGCGCAGGCGAGACCCGAGACGCCGACTTCCCATTCCACCTTGGTGTAGTACCACGGAGCTGCCGCCTACGCAGCAACCGTACATCACCGCCGGTTGCGGGTTGGCCTTGTCCTGCGAAGTCTTGCGGAAAGTAGTCGGCTGGAGCTGCGGCTTGTTGGTCAGAGCGTTCTCAAAGAAGACATGCAGATCGTCGTGATCGAACTGGTCGGCAGTCAGGTACGGTCCTTGCTCAAGAACCACGACCCGAAAGCCGTTGGTGGAGAGTTCCTTGGCGAGAACGCCCCCGGCCGCACCAGAGCCAACAATGACGAAGTCCACTTCGTCGGTGGTTTTGAACTTGGGTCCTGCCTGCCTCATTTCTTGCTCGCGTCCGCGGGATTTGGCTGCCAGCCGGGGTAATCCTTGTCGTAATAGCCGAACGGCGGCTGAAAAACATGGCTGCTGTCGAAACCGATCAGCTTCCAGCCCACTTCATTCCGGTTTCCGCCGCGCGCCGGGTCGCAAAAGAAACCGATAACCGTGGCGAAGCGGAACAGCCCGAAGACGGGCGTGTTTTCCAGGGCTTTGAGCACCGCAATTTGCTGCTCCGGAGAGGCCGCAGAGAACTTCTCCGCAGCGGGGAAAAGCTCCCTCGTTTTGCCCTGGACTTGCGCGAGCCCGCCCGCGAAAGCCTCTTTCTGGCCGCTCGCAAAGGTCTTCAATGCGCGGTCGATGAAATAGACCACGCCGGCTTCGCGCGCTCCAGGCGTGTCATCCGTGGGGATGATTTGCGCTGTTATGGCGTCGATTTCGACAGCCTGCTCCGGTGTGAGCACTTCAAACTTGGCCGGCGTTGCCGCCAGCGCCGCTTTGTGCGCGTGCTGTGCTGCTGAAAGAATCGCGGGCCAGTTGGCGCTGAGCCATGCGGCGCTGAGGCCCGCGCCTGCTTGAATCAAGAATTCGCGCCGATTTTGCTCGCTCGCCATGTTTCGCGCCTAGTCCTAGTCGGACAAAGGATTTCTGCAACTCTAGGACGGTTCACGGAGACCGTCAAGGCAGAATGCTGTGCAACGCTTCTCGCTTCGCAGCCAATGCGGCCTGTTTGCGGCGGAGCGCGGGCCTAGTGTAGGATGCCCGAGGCCTGCGTTGCGCAGCGCGCCTTTTCCGCGAACCAAATCCCATGGCAACTTTTACGGCAGCGATCGGAAGCGGAAGCAAGTGGCTGCTCGACAAGATTGTCGGAGCGCTGGCAGCCACAGGAATCAATCCGAACCTTCTCACCTTTCTCGGTCTCGTAGTGAATTTTGGCGCTGCGGCCATGTTTGCCACGGGACGATTCTTCACCGGTGCGGTCCTCATCTTTCTTGCGGGCTTCTTGGACATGCTCGATGGCCAGGTGGCGCGGCGGCAAAATCGCGTCACCGCCTTCGGCGCGTTCTACGATTCAACGCTCGACCGCTATGCCGATATGGCACTGTACATGGGCCTGCTCGTCTATTACTCAGTGAACGGGAGAACGGCCTATGTTGTTCTCTCGGCGGTGGCTACGGCAGGTTCCGTCATGGTCAGCTACACACGGGCCCGCGCCGAATCGCTCATCCCGCAGTGCAAAGTGGGCTTCATGGAGAGGCCGGAGCGGCTGGTGCTCCTCATTATTGGCGGGCTGTGGCCTGGGAATCGGATGCCGCAGGTACTATGGGTCATTGCAGTCGTTTCAACGATAACGGTAATCCACCGCATCATGTACACCTGGCAGGAGACCCGCGCCGGCCGCACGCTACCCGGCATCAAGCTCTCCATGTAGCTACCCCCAGCCACGCTCCAGCAGCGACGTGAGATTCGCTGAACGCAAGCGCGCGTGGCGGTGTCTTGCTTACTGAACACGGAAGGAACATGTCTTCCGAGGAGGCAAGACCATGAAGCGAGTGGGAAACTTCATCATTCTTATAGGCTTAACTGTCGGCTCTTGCGGACCGCTTTACGCGCAGAAACCCACTGAAAGGACAGTCCCATGCATCTCCGAACAGGAACTTTCGCGCTTCGATGCTTCGAAGCTGCGCGGAGACTTCGCTGCCGCGCCCGCCGGAGCGAAAGATCAGGCGTACTCGCCCTTCGACGTCGTGGTGCAGTTTTTACAGCTAAACTCCACGCAGGCCCAGCAATTCCAGCAGCTTCTCACAGCGCGCCAGAAGGCGCTCGAACCGCTCATACAGCAGATCTCCGCGCTGAACACGCAATTGCAGGGACTTCTCGACTCAGGCGGCCCCGCGCCCGCCGTCGGGCAGACGGTGATCCTGATTCACCAACTGCAAGTTCAAGCAGGGCAAGCGCAGCAGAGCTTCCTCGAGCAGTTTCAGAACCTGCTGGATCCTGATCAGCGCCAGCGATTGGAGGCGGCACGTTTGGCCGCGCAACTGCAACCAATCGTCCCCGCGTTTCAGCAATTGCAACTCCTGTAGCGGCCCTTTGCCGGTGTCAACCCGCTCGGCAACTCCGCAGGAGAGGTATAGTCGGGGGAAAGCAGAAACAATGGCCGCGCGGGAATGAGTAAGGGCTGGGTTAACGGAATGAGCGTTTGCGTGGAAACGATTCTGGCCACAGCAGAGGCGGACAAGCAAGACTCCGGATTCGCGGCTCGCGTGGCCGAGAACCAGCGTCGCGTCTTCCAAATTGCTTACGGCGTGCTCAGAAACGCTGCGGACGCCGAGGAGGTCGCGCAGGAAGCGTTTTTGCGGGCCTATCGAAATTTCGCCGCGCTGCGCGATCCGGAAAAATTTCGCGCCTGGGTGAGCCGAATCGCGTTCCGCCTTGCGCTCAACCGGATACGGCAACACCGGCGGCGAGCGGATCGAGACAGAGCGTGGCAGACCGCAAGTGCCAACGCGGCGGTTGATGGAGCGCAAAGCGCCGAGGAATACGTGCTGCTAGAGCGATTGTGGAGGGAGATTGCAGGACTTCCGGAGAAATTCCGCGTTGTGCTGTTGCTCTCCCTTGGCGAAGATATGGACGCGGCCGCCGTGGGAGCAATCCTGGGGATTCCTGCGGGAACGGTGCGGTCGAGGCTGCACGCAGCGAGAAAACTTCTTCTGAAGGTCATGGCATGACGAATTCCTGCCCGGAGTGGACAGAACGGCTGATGGATGCGGCCCTGAGTAACGAAGTGGACGCCGCTCTGGGCGACCATGTAAAACGTTGTGAGAGGTGCGCGGCAGCGCTTACCGCACTGCGCAGGCGGCGCGAACAGATGGACTCGCTGCTGCCGCTTCTGGTGCGAGGGGCTGAGCCGTCACTGGGGTTTCGCGCACGCGTACTCGCCGCAACTGAGTATTCCCTCCCGCGGCGTCGCCCGTGGCTAGCGCGCGCGGGGGCGCTGGCCGCAGCGACCGCGGTGATCGTGGCCGTCATCGTCCTGGGTTCGGTCTGGCGCTTCCATGCGAACAAGAACAAATCCAATGCAATCTTGTACGCGAGCGTCGCGGAGTGGAGATCGCCCACGGAAGCCCTGCTACGCTCCGGATCCAGCGAGATTCTGCGATCTAGCCCACGTCTTGGTGAACTGTACTTCCCGCTGGCTGCCGCTTCCCCCGGCAAACAGTTGAAGAAAGTAGAACGGAGACATCCATGAAAACGAAAATGCTGATCTTGTGCGGGGCTCTGCTCCTGGCCGCCGGGGTGCGGGGACAGCAACCTCATCCGGAGAGCGATCCAGTCGGGGAGAATTTGTTTCCACCCGAACTCATCATGCAGAATCAGAAAGCGATCGGGCTGGATGAGGCCCAAAAGAGTTACATCCGTACGGAAATCACCAAAACGCAGGGGCGATTCTCGGACCTGCAGTGGCAGCTTCAGGATGCGATGGAATCCCTCGGCGGTTTGCTGAAACAAGACGTGGCGGATGAACAGCAAGTCCTCGCGCAACTGGACAAGGTGCTCAATCTGGAAAGAGAGATCAAGCGCACGCAGCTAACACTCATGGTGCGGATCAAGAACAAGCTGAGCGGAGAGCAACAAGCCCGGCTACGAGAGCTTCGAAGTCACGCCGGGCGAAACTGAGCGGTTATCGGCCTCGCGGCGGGCAAGGCGAGGAAACTTTGATTCGGCCCGGCCCCGGCATTACTCGCGGAGCCGCTGCTCGATCGGCGCGGCGACGATTTTGCGCACGCGTTCGCGCAGCGCGGGCACTTCTTCTTTGGACATTCCGTTCGTTTCGATGGTGCCGTGCAGATAGACAGTGATCGTTGCCGGCCGAAGCATCCAGTGGCCGGTGCGGTGATGCTGGAAGGAGCCGACAAGGCTCACAGGAACAATTGGAAGGCCAAGCTGCTGCGCCACGCGGAAGCCACCGTCCTGGAATTGGCCGACGCGGCCGTCGCGCGTTCGCCTCGCCTCCGGGAAGATGATCAGGCTCGTGCCTCCATCCACCGCGTCCCGCGTCTTGCGCCACATGCGCTTCAGGTCCGAGGGGCGCCGCACGTCCGGGACCGGCACGTTGCCGAAGCGCTTCATCAGTCGGCCATAGACCGGAATTCTGAAATGAGACTCCAACTCCCAGCCACGAACCAACTGCGGAATCGCGCAGTAAAGGACAAACGGATCAAAGATATTCACGTGATTCGCGATGAAGATGGACGTGCGCTGCGGGTCGAAACCCGAAGCGCAGTGCACTTCAAGCCTCGCTCCGGCAAAGAATACGATCCGTCTGCAAAAGGCGCGCTGCAACCAGTCATGTTTACGAGGATCGAGAAAAATCGCAAGCCCCATGAGCACGGGCACCGCGACGGCAAAGTGCAACAGACTGATTGTCCACACAAGCGCCCTGCGCACCGCCGGCCAAGCGCGCCTCATATGAACACGTCAACTGCGCCGGGCACCGCCTCCAAGGAGCGGCATTCGACAGTGACCACTTCCCCGTCCACCATCACGTCCACGGGCACGGGGATTTTGAACTCGACGCGGCGCACGGAGCGGCGCGAGGCCAGCGGATGCCGGATGTGCGAGCCGTCGTAGAGCTTCGGCAAGGTGCGCAGCAGGCCGATGCGCCCGATCGGCCCCCAGCGAACCATCTCGATGAACCCGTCGGACGGATCGGCGTGCGGCGCAATCAACATCGTTCCCCCCGTGTACTTGCTGTTGTTGAAGCTGAGGAACAGGCAGCGCCGCTCGTCCCAGTCCGGGTCGTCATCGCAGCGCAACGCAAAGGCGCGCCGGCGCAATTGCACCAGCCGCAGGAAGACTCCCAGCAAGTAGCCGAATTGGCCGAGCGGTTTGAAGCGGCGATTCGTGAGCGCGGCCACATCCGCCGTAAAGCCGATGCTCAGCAGATTAAGCGAATAGAGCTCGCCGGAGGCGTGTTTCAGCCGGAGCAAGTCGCAGGCGCGAGTTCGACCTTCGAGAAGCGCATGCAGGGCGGCGTCCGCCCCGTTTTGAGTGAAATCGCGGAGAAAGGAATTACCCGTGCCCAACGGCAAAAATCCCAACTTCACTCCGTGAGCGATTGAATTGAAACCGTACACGCCGTTCAGGATTTCATGTGCCGTGCCGTCGCCTCCCACGGCAAGGAATTTGCGATAGCCCTGCGCGTAGGCCTCCCTCGCGAGCAGCACGGCGTGGCCGGGACCGGCGGACGCGATGGCATCCAGGCCCAGGCCGGCCTCGCGAAGCCGCGCCAGCGCCGGGCCGGCAAGCGATCCGCAGCGTCCTCCGCCTGCGGCTGGGTTGACGACAGCGAAGAAGCGTTCTTTCACGGCGTGTTCACAAGGATTGTACAGCAGAGGCGCGCTCGAGTTGCGCCAGTCGCTCGGCCAGCGCGTTGCGCTTGATCTTGAACGAAGCGGTACGCGGAAAATCCTCGTCCCACAAGACGACGCCGTGGATTCGCTTGTAATTCAGCAGCCGCTGATTCTGCGAATTGATCTCTCTCCGCAAATCCTCGCTCATCGACTGCCCCGGCTCAAGATGCAGTATAAGGACGAGCTGTTCGCCGGCCATCGAGCGTCGCGGCCAGATGTAATTCGCGGCAAACACGCAGAACTCTTTCGCCGGAAGGCTCTCGAAAACCTTTTCGATGTCCTCGGGATAGATGTTTTTCCCTTCCTCGGTGACGATCATGTTTTTCTTCCGGCCGAAGAGCTGCAAATGGCCGTCGCCGTCAAACCGCCCGAGATCGCCGGTCATCAGCCAGCCGTCCACAATCGCCTCCGCGGTGAGCTCCGGGTCATTCAGATAGCCAGCCATGACCGTTTTGCTGCGAACCGCGACCTCTCCGATGCCCTCGGCATCGGGATTCACGATGCGCACTTCCATTCGCGGCAACGGCTTACCGACTGTGTCCGCGCGGAACGGTTTCAGGTCATTCACCGTAATGGCGGTGCCCGCTTCGGTGAGGCCATAGCCATTCGCGACCGGGATGCCGAGATCGTAGAAGAATTGCAGCGTTCGCGGCTCCGTGAATGCTCCGCCGACGATGATCGCCCGCAGATCGCCGCCAAACGCATCATGCACCTGCCTGAGAAGCAAGCGGCTGATTGCCGGCCGCGGACGGCCCCGCGTCAGCACTTTGTTGATTGCAACGAGTGCGTTTAGGAGCTTGCGCTTACGTGACGGCAGCGCATCGAACCGAGCTTGCAACCCTTTCTGCAGATTCTTCAGCACCAGCGGAACCAGGCTCACGTAAGCGATTTTGTACTTCGGAAATGCCTCGCGCACGTATTCCGGCCGCAGCGTCCGCAAATGCACCACCGTCGCGCCGCAAATGAAAGGGCCGAGGAAGCCCACCATGAAATCGATCGCGTGGTTCGTCGGCAGGATGCTCAGGTACCGGATTCCGGGCCAAAAGGGATAGAGGGAGGTCAGTGCGACGCATTGCTCGAGATAGTTTTCGTGCGTCATCATGCAGCCCTTCGGACGGCCGCCCGTCCCGGAGGAATACACGATGCACGCGATGTCCCGACGGTGACGCGCAACAAACTCGGGTTTGCCCGCGCCGCGGAATTCTTCCCAGCGCTGCGCACCATGGAGGTCCGCATCGGCGGGGGCTTCCGTGACGAGCACGGTGCGCACGCAACTTCCGTCGCGCGCATTCGACGCTGCAAGCTGGCGCCAGATCGGATACTCCGTGATGAGCACGCTCGCGCCGGAATGCTTCAACAGTTGCCAGTGCTCATCGGCCGTCAGCTTGTAATCCAGGGGCACAAGCACGCCTCCACAATGAAAGATGGCATACGCCGAAATCAGCCACTTCGGCTGATTCGTCATGATGATCGCGGCGGGGTTCTGTCCCGAAGCTGCGGTTCTTCCTCCCGAGAAATCGGAATCCTGCAGCCCCTTGGCGAGCGCATGTCCGCGCTCCCTGAATTCGCGGTAGGTCAGGCGTTCTCTCTCCCGGTCCCGGTCAGACTCAATCAGGCACAGTTCACCCGCGAATTGGTCGAGCGCGTCCCGCAGCGCCGCGCCTATCGATTGATATTTTGCGAGGTCGAGCATTACAAGCGGGCTTGGATGCGGTCGGCCAGTGTGCGGAAGTCGCTCACGCCCTGCACTTCGTAATCCGGCAGCTCGATGCCGAAGTGATTCTCCAGCCGCGTCAAAAGCTCGAGCGCCTGCAGGCTGTCGATTCCCAGCTTCTTGAAAAAGTCATCCTCGGGCGTGAGAGACCCGGGCTGAACATTAAAATGCCGGGAAGCGAGCTCCAGAACTTCCTTTGTGGTCTGCTCGAGCGTGCGCATAGACGAGTAAATTTATCACTCCCGCGTCCGGAAGGAAAACTGTCGCAGGGAGTGGAAAGCAGAAAGGAAAAGCTCCCTCAGAGCAGGATCAAACCGTGGCGGATGCCGTTGGATACGGCTTCCGTGCGCGTCGAAGCTCCGAGCTTGCCAAGAATCGAAGCCACGTGAAATTTTACGGTGTGCTCGGATATCGCGAGCTTCGCGGCAATCTCTTTATTGGCGAGCCCTGCGGCCATCATTTGAAGAACTTCCCGCTCGCGTGGAGTCAAGGGTTCGGCCAGCTCGGCATGTGCGGGCGCGCGAATTGATTCCGCGACGGACGACGCAACTTCGTCATGGGTCACCACCACAAGCCCCGCGGCAACAGCTTGAATCGCGGCAGTCAACTGCTCCGCCGAGACCTCGCGCGGCAAGACGGAGCGAACGCCTGCGCGCAGCGCCGCCGCGAGCCCCAAGGACGACGAGCGATCTGAGAGCACAATCACAGCGAGGTCCGACGCGAAATCGGACGCAGCAAGCGTGTCGAAGACGGATTGACCGTTCGGCCCAGCCGCGTCGATGAGCAGCGCATCCGCTTCCGCGTCCAAGAGCAACTCGCCCAGTGCGCGCAGATCTCCGGCAGCGCCCACAATCTCGACGCCCGGGCTGCTGCGTACCATGGATTCCAGGCCAGCACGCGCGAGCGGAGAGTCTGCGACGATGAGTAAGCGGATCACGCCGCGACTGCATTCCTTTCGCCGAGTTGCACGGTTACTCGGCGCGTGCGCGTGTAATTGCCTCGCAAGAATTCGAGCCTTAGCAACCGCGCTGCGCTGCCTTCGACCGCGGCGTGCAGGTCATCGAGCGATTCAAATTTGCGATCTTCGGCGCCGATGAGGATGTCGCCTGGCATCAGGGAAGCATTTGCCGCAGGGCTGCCCGGCACAACTTCGGTGACGAGCAGGCCGAATGCGCGTCCGCCCGACTGCGGAAAGTGCACGGGGCACAGCGTAACGCCCAGCCAGGCGCTTTCCGGCTCCGACTCGAGAAATCTCTCAACCGTGTTGCTGGGAACCGCCAGAGCGAGCGTGCCGACAACCATTGTGTTGATCCCGATGACGCGCCCACGAGCGTCCGCGAGCGGTCCACCCGAATTCCCGGGCGCAAGCCGCACAGCGGCCTGCACCCAACTCTGCGGACCCAGTCCCCGCATGGGCCCCACTCCGTGAATCACGCCGATGGTCAGCGCACCCATAAAACCAAAGGGATTTCCTATTGCGATAGCGATCTCTCCCGGCCGCAGTTGCAAGGAATCCCCTGCCGAAACCGCAGGCAGCCCGCTTGCCGCGATGCGCAGGGCAGCAAGATCGTGGCGAGGGCTGCGCCGCGCGACCTGTGCCGGAATTGAGCGCCCGTCCCAGAGCTCGGCGCGCACATCTGGTCTGCGCGCAACGTGTGCGTTGGTCACAATGAGCCCATCGCTCGCCCAGATGACTCCCGAGCCGCAGCTCAGGCCCCCGGCATGGATCAGCACCGTCGAGCGGCGCAACTTTTCCGCAATTTCGCCAATCCCCGCGGCGGGCACGTTAGTTCCCTTCCCGTCCGCGCTCGCCGACGGTGATCGCTAGCTCGCGCACGGCCCCACCGCGAATGACCTTCGCGGAAATCCGTTTGCCGATGGCTTCGCCGTGAAGATGGGTTTGCACATCTTCGACGCACGATACCGGCTGGTTTTCGAGAGCGACGAAAATATCGCCAATCACAATGCCGGCTTTGTGCGCCGGCCCTTCCGGTTCCACCTCCAGGACGATGGCCGCAGTTTTTTCAGTGCGCTGCAGGGACTCCCGAAGCGCGTCCGGCAGCCGTACGGCCTGCAACCCTACGCCGAGATAACCCCGCGGAATACGCCCCTTTTGAAGAAGCGTGTCGATCACGCGATCAACGAGCGTCGCCGGTATAGCGACCACGCCAAACCGGCCGAAGCGCGGGGTAGCTATTCCGATGAAACGCGCCTGCGCGTCCACGGCCGCGCCACCAACGGCCGTTGGTCCGAGCCCGACATCGAGCCGGATGTAAGGCTTGAGCGCGGTGCCGGTCCACGTCCGCCGCTCGTCCGTCCGCAAACTGACAACGCCCAGCGCCGCGACCGGCCCGCTGGCCCGCGTGCGCCCCACCACCAGCGTGAGGCTTCCGGCGCGCACCGAATCCGGTGGAGCGGTTTGGGCAAAGGCTGCGCTCGCCTCCGCACAATTCAGCGCGGCCAGATCGGTCGAAGGGTCGCGCCCCGCCAGCGTTGCAGCCGTGACGTGCCCATCCGGCAGTGTGACGCGAATCTCTTCATCGCGCCGCAGAGCGTGTTCAGACGTTACGACCACGCCCGGCCGCCAGATAACTCCGCTCGAAGAACCGTGCGTCTCCGTGTGTACCGCCACGATCGAACCGGCTGCCCGCGCGGTCGCGTCCGCCAGCGCATTGGAAAATTCATTGAGTTCTGCAGACATCTCTGCACCTCCCAGAAGAAGATGCAGGAAGCGAGGGAACATTTACATCCGCCGTTTGGCTAGGTAGGGACCTAGCTGTTTGGCGAGGTGGTAAGGCGCGGCGCAGGCACCTGAGGGGACATCTAGAGGAGCAAAAGCGGAGGGAGGAAAGGAATCGCCAGCTTCATGTGTCTTACTTCCCGACCCATCGGACAAGACTATGGCAGATACGGCATGGCGTCCGTGGATTCCACAAACTTCTTGAGGCCAGCCATCACGGCGGGCTGCCGGAGCAGTTCGCAGAAGATCTCAATCTCCCGGCGAAGCTCTTCGCGCGGAATCGGCTTGACGAACTTCTTTGTGGCGGCGCGCGCGCCAGGATCGAACTTTCTAATCTGTTCGGCGGTCGCGCGGGCAACGCGCAGGGACTCGCCTTCGGCGGCAAGCTGCGCCACCAGCCCGACCGAGTGCGCCCGCGCGGCGTTCACGCTCCGGCCCGTCAGCAGCAGGTCGCGGATGAACGCATTGCCGAGGTCGCGCTTCAACCGGGGGATCCCGCCCCAGCCGGGGATCAGGCCGAGGCGCAGCTCGGGAAACGCAAATCGCGCCATCTTGTCGGCCACGATGATGTCGCAGGCAAGCGCGAGCTCGAATCCTCCGCCAAAACATACCCCGTGCACGGCGGCAATCGTCACGACCGGCGTGGCGTCAATCGCGTTCATCACCCGGTGCATGCGTTCCAGGAATTCCCGCGCACCGGCATAAAATTCTTTTTCCGGCATCACCGCGGACAAGCGGTACAGCTCACGCAGATCGGCGCCCGCGCTGAACCCGCGCCTTTGGGCGCTCGCAAAGATGCACGCGCTCGTATCGGGAGAAAGCGCATCGAGCGCCGTGGTGAACTTTTCCAGCTCCCCAAGAACGGCCAAGCCAATCTCGTTCGTGGGTTCATGGTCGAGCGTCAGCTCAAGAACACCATCGCACCACTCCCACCGCATTGTCTCTCCCCTAAATGCTTTCATTCGCTCTTCCTCTCATACATCCCCGAGATCTCCTCCGCGTACCGCGCGGCAATTGCGCCGCGGCGCAACTTGCCGTTGACGGTCAGCAGGCCGTTTTCCACGGTGAACGCGTCGCGCAACACGACAAAACCCCGCACCTGCCGGTAGTGCGGCAGGTCCGGATTCAGCCGGTCGAGCGCCGCCTGCACGTCGCGCGAATCGACATCGCCAGTCACGAGCGCGCACAGATATCCGCGTCCATCTCCCGCCAAGAGAATTTGCTGCGCTTGAGGAATCAACGTCCGGAGCTTCTCTTCGACCGGCTCCGGGGCAATATTGTGCCCTGAATTCAAAATGATGAGGTCTTTGATTCGCCCGGTGATTCGCCAGTTTCCGCGGACATTCACTTCGCCTTGATCTCCCGTGTGAAACCACCCGTCCTGCAGCACACGCACCGTTTCCTCCGGACGGTTCCAGTAACCCGGGAAAACATTCGGCCCGCGCACGAGAATCTCTTCTTTCTCACGGAGCTTCATCTCAATGCCGGGGATCGCCGTGCCCACGCGGCCCGGTTCGACCGGCTGTCTGGGATCGTCCATCGCGCAAATGCCCGTCGTTTCCGTCAGACCATACACCTGCAAGATCGGGATCCCCAGCATCAAAAAGAACTGCTGCGTTCCCGGGGCAAGCGGAGCCGAGCCGCAGACCATCGCCCGGAGATTCGGCCCAAAGCGCGCGCGAATTCTCGAGAAAATTAGGATCCTGCCCAGATTCACCCAGACGCCGTCAAAAAATCTTCCGCGCCCAACATGCAGCCTTTCCCACGCCGCCTGCGCCTTGGCAAAAACGTTGCGCAGCGTCGCGCTGCGCTTCGAGAGCGCACCTTCTACACCGCGCCGCACGCGCTCGAGAAATGTCGGCACATTGATGAAATAGTTCGGCGATGCGGCCCGGATTTCGTCGGCAAGGCGATTCAGATCGGTGGAGAGCGTCAGCACGCTTTCCCGCGAGAGGCACGACAGCATTAGAATCCACGACGCCGCAAAGTTGAAAGGAAGATAATGAAACACGCGGTCCGGCTCGCGCGTCGCGCCCATGAGTTGATTCAACCGCTCTGTCGTGCAGCTCAGAATGTGATTCACGTTACCAACGTTCAGGCAAACGCCTTTCGGCTCGCCGGATGTTCCTGAGGTATAGATGATTGTGACGAGATCGTCCTCTGCGCGCGGAATTGGCGGCACCACAATGTCCGCGCGAGCCGCCCCGGCCCCGAGCGCTTCTTCAAAAAGCGCGCACCGCGGCGCATCCGGCCACGCGGAGGCAGCGGCATCTCCGAGCGGGGCCTCGCTGCACAGCAGCAAACGCGGCTGGCAGTCTTTCATCATGGCCACAAGCTCCGCGGGGGCTTGCCGCGAGTAGAGCGGCACGACGATGATGCGTTCCGCCATCAGCGCCAGGTCAATGGCCACCCAGCGAATCGAATTGGGGCCAAGCAGGGCACAGCGATCTCCCGGCCGCAGACCCGCGCGCCGCACAAACGCCCGGGCCGATTCGACCTGCGCCAAGAGTTCGCTCCCGGTCACGCGCACCACGCGGTCCGCATACACCTCTTTCAGGACGAGGCGTTGCGCAGCCCGCTGCAATTGTCCAAAAATGTGTTCGAGAAAATCGGGCATGGGTCTTGGGAGGCTCAGCGGGCCGCGGCCTGCACTGCCGTGGCAGAATCATGGCGCCCGGCGAGCGCGCGCAGGTTCTCGCTGAGCGGCGGCAGATAGTCCTCCCAGCTCAACACGCCCGTGCGAAGAGGAAATTCTGGATATTGGCGCCGCACCGCTTCTTCGAAAAGCAAACCCATTCGCGCCATCACTTTCAGATTGCGCACCACGGTGTGTGCGATCCCCTCGCGCACCGATTCCTGCTCCTCGCGCAAGGTTTCCATCACCGACAGGAGTTTCGCTTCGAGGTCCGGCTCGTCTACGGTGAGTAGCAGATGTTGGTGGCCGCGTTCATTCATCAAATTGCGGATGCGCTCGTCCATCGTGACGCCCGCCGAGGCGACCAGCGCAGGCATCGCGGTCACGATGCCGTGATACCGCGACGACACCATCAGAGAGCAACACCGCAGGATGCTCACAAGCTGGAACATGTCGTAATCGTCCGAAGTAAACACAGGCGCGCCGGGGAGTCGCCTGGCCATGTCACGGCACGCCCGCGCGTCCAGCCGCTCCATGGCCACGAGGATCGGAAAGACGCGGTGACGCACGCCGAACGCCGCCGCGGCTTTGCCGAAATCTGAAATGTAGTGCTCGTATTTTCGGTCCACCTCGGGGCCGGATTCATGGAAGTAAACCGTGCGGTACTGACTTTCCTTGAATGCGCCGGTGGTGGCGCGCGCGAGGTACTTCGCGACCGACGCCTTCACCGGCCAGACAAACGGATGGATTGGGCAGAGTGCCAGGATGGGCGTCCGCTCATCCCAGCCCGCTTGGCGCAGCGCTTTGCGCCCGTACTCGGGCGGATGCGGCTCAAAGGTCCACGCCGTATCCGTTCCGAGCTCGGTACGAACGCCGAGCTGGCCCAACAGCGTCTGCGACTCCGGATTTCGCGTAATGACCAGCGAATCTCGGACGTACCGCCCGCACATCCGCTCGATGAGGCCGTCCATTTGGCCGGCCTCGGCGCCATAGCCGATCGACAGCTTGTTTTCCGCCGACGCCAGACCCAGCGAGCCGATCATCATGGTCGTCAGCGCATTGGCGAATTTGCTTTTGAACATGGAGCCTTCGCACGCAATCACGCCGTGGTTCTGCCGCACGTCCCGGAAAAGGAAGGGAGGATAAACGTCGGGCAGATGCACTTGCCGCGTTCCCTCGAAGTAACCGCGCGTCCGGTCAAAGTTCTGCGTCATCACGCTGAACGCGACGTTCTCTCCGCCGAGCACATGGCGAATCTGACGGATCATCTCCTGCACGCGCACATCGGAGCCGGTATTGCGCGTCCCGTTGTAGCCCGCAAAGAGCAGCTTCAGCTTTTCGCCCGATCGCCAACCGCGGCCGAGTCCAAGCATCCAGCCGATGCGCCTAATCTCGATCAGAGCGCTGACCCAGGCCACGAGGAGAAAATCGGTCATGCGCGCGCGCCTTTCACGGCGACCGCTGCCGCCGGAGCCTTCTCCGGCCAGGGTGCATACGGATATTCGAAGTGATTCTTGCGGCTGAACTTCAGGAGCGGGTAGGCATACGTCGAAAACGGCGCTGGCGTCTCCCCCAATTCCGCGACGATGCGGGAATTGTCAAAAACGGTGTTCCAGACCAGGTATGGCCAGAATACTTTCAGCAGCGAAGCGCCATAGCCCACTGCCCCGTGGCGGCGCGAGAGCCAGTGCACCAGTGAAGCGAAGGGCCGCCTGAGCGCTGGCCAATAGAGAGGACGGCGCCAGCCTGCGGCTGCGGCAAGCGCATCCGTCATTTCCCGATACGTTTGCGAGGCACTCCCCGAAGAAAGATGATAGATCTCGTGCGCGGGTACCTCCTTCTGGTGGATGGTTGCGATTGCCTTTCCGACGTAGTTCGCCGGAACGATGTCGATCTTATCTTCCGGGCGCAGTGGCAGCACGGGAAGACTGGCCAGCACGTCGAACGCGCGGACCATGTCGAACTGCGTGGTTTCCGGCCGGCGGCTGTCGCCCAACACGATTGCAGGCCGGAAGATCGTGCGGGGCACGTCCGGTAGCAACTGCCGCACCATGTGCTCGGAGAATTTCTTGGTGCGCGCGTACGGATCGAAGTCGGAGAGCGTCCAGTCGATGGCCTCATCTTCTTGCACAACGGCGTCCTGCCGCTTGCCGGCCACGGCGACTGTGCTCACGTGGCTGTACCGCCGCAGGCCGTGCCGGTTCTGCGCGTGGCGCGCGAGCTGGATGACCTCAAGCGACCCGCGCAGATTCACGTTCAAGCACTGCTTTTCCGATTTTCGGTTGAGGGAAGCCGCGCAATGGATCAGTGAATCGGTCGTATCCACGAGAGTGTGATATTCCCCGTCTTCCAACCCAAAGCGCTCGCACGTCAAGTCGCCGCGGTAAATGTGCACGCGCGTCTGCAAATGCTCGATGAATTCCGGAAACCCGAAATGAAGTTGCAGCGACTGCCACAGGCGTCTCTCCGCCTCCTCGAGCGTATGCGCGCGCACAAGAAGGTTCAGGGTGTCGCGGGAGTCCCGCAAAAGGCCGGCGACGATGTAGCTGCCGATGTAGCCCGTCGATCCGGTTACGAAGATCGCCATAGCGGGTCGGAGTGCGGCGCAGAGGACGCTGCGGACGCGCCGACGGCTTCCCCGTTCCAGTCGAACGCGCGCGGCGCCCGCGGTTCGAGCGAGCGCCCCTCCATGAGCGGATAGCACCAGCGGCGCAGCGCCGGAATATGAATGTTAATCCAGTAGTCCCACCAGTCAATACTTTCCGGGTCGAAACCAAACCGTTCGCGCTCCTCCGGCGGAAGCGCCGCCGAAAGCAGCCGCGCGTTCTCGCATTCGAAGATATGTTCGTTAAGCAGAATGAACGGCTCGTACAGCTCGATGAGTTTTTCGATGCGTGTGAGGTCGCGTTCCTGCTTCGCCAGCGGTGGCTTCTTCAGCCGCAGTGACGCAGCCACGCGATTGATCCCGGAGACGAAAGCTTTCTGCATGGGCACCGAAAGCCGCTCATAGCGCTGCTTCGAAACCGGGATGCTTTCGAGTTTCACTTTTAGCCAGCGGTCGATTCCCTGTTGCGAACGATAGTGCTTGCGGTGCGCCAAGCCGGTCAGCTCGATCGAGCGCCCCATGTCGCATGGGTTGATTGCCGAAGTTGCGAGCTGATAGAGCCGCGCGTGGCGCCGGTTCACGACCGCGGCGGCAATCAGCGTCATGCCGCGGCAGACCATGTCCACCGGAATCACGTCGAGACACTTGCGCTCGTTCGAGGGCAACTGGCGGAAGTTTGTTCCGAGCAGGTAGGACAATGGCCCCGAAGTGTTGATACCTTCGTTCCAGCCGGGAAAGGGCGAACGCGTTGAGCTTTCGACAATCGCGGGCCGCACAATGGCAATGGGCAGGCCGCGCCCGCGGCGAGCCAGAATGGATTCGCCGAGGCTTTTTGTAAACGTATAGGTATTGGGCCAGCCGAGGTACTGCGCGCGCCGCAGGCCCACACGCGCCAGGCGGTTTCGCACCCAGCGCGCCCGGTTGCGCCGCATCACTCCGTCCAGCTCACCCGCGGATGCTGCCGATGCGTCGCCCTTGCGCCCAAGCGCCTGGCGTCGCAGCGCCGCTTCGAGCTCAGCACCTTCGCCCCGCTCTTCCACGCGCCGGATGGTTTCCCGCAGGGATTCGATTTCGCGCTCGGCGTCAAACTTCGGATCGCGCGCAGAATTGTACTTCTCCAGCAACTCCTCGGATACGCGCCCATCGCGCGCTCCAGCCACGTAGCATGTGGAAAGATGCATCAAACCGGCGTGGTCGCACTCTCGGAGAAATTCGAGAAGGTGGACCGCCGAATCGACGTTCGATGAGAGGGCGTCGCGCAGATCGGGATTGAAATCAGTGAGCCCCGCGCTGTTCACAACGAGGTCGAGCGATGGGCCCAGGCGTCTCCGGGTGGCCTCATCGAGCCCCAAGCCCGGCTGGCTGACGTCACCTTCTACGACCTCGATCTTCCTCCGCAGGAACGCGCCGGACCGCTCGCCGTGTGTCTCGTATAGCCGGTCGAACGCGGGCGATTCCTCGGCGATTTTCTCGAAGCGTCTCTGCGCGGAAGTTGCGCGACTGCGCCGCAGGAGCAGCGTGATCTTGCCAATCTCCGGAAGGTCCTCCAGCAACTGCACCAGCCAGACTTTCCCGATAAACCCGCTGACTCCGACGAGCAGGATGTGCTTCCCCGCGAGCGTTTCGCGGACGCGCAGTTCGCCGGTATGCGGCCTACCGTCAAAAAAAACTACGGGGCGATCCGGAGCACGAGGGTAGCGCGCGGTTGCGTGAATCGCGGCCTCCAGACGATGCGGTTGACCGTTCCAACCAAGCTGTCCAAGTAGTTTCCCTCGCTCGATCCGGCCATCCGTCGCCCCGCTGGCGAGCCACGCCAAGGGTCCTCGAGGGCGCACGACCGGATCAAGCAGGCGGCCGGTCGCGCGGCCATTCCGAAATTCCAGGCGATTTGCAGCCAGCCATTCCGCGCCGAAGTGGTGCGCCAGCGGCCGCATCACGTGGTCAACGCCCTGGCTTACCAGAACGATTCGCTGTCCCTGCCGCACCGCCTCGCAGAGTTTTTCAGAAGCGCTGCGGCGAAGTTGCGGCCGCAGAACATATTGGAAATACTCTTCGCCGAGCAGGTCCAGGCGGTCGCGGCTGACGCCGCACAGGAGCGTGTGCAGCAAACGCGTGGCAAATTGGCGCCCGCTGGCGTAGGCGAAGGGTCGCAGCAGCGCCATCGCCGCCATGCCCGCGCGGCGCGCCCAGCGCTCGGCAAAACTCTGCGCGTTCCAGGTGAAATAGCCGACCGACCGAAGTGCGCCCAGCTCGAGCAGGCTCCCTTCGACGCGCCAGAATACGAACTCACGCGTGTCCGCGGCAAGCTGACCCCGCGCCGGATTGGCTGGCTCAGACATTCCAAAAATCGGCTAGTGACAAACGAACGTGAAATCCGGTCCTTGGCGACGCACCGCTACTGGAAAAGACGCAGCTTCGACCTTGACCGGCCGCTCGTTGTGCTTGGGATCGTGACCTCGACAGGGACGAGCGTCCGGTTCTTTAGGAAGTGGAAAAGGTAGCATTCCGCGCAGCTTCTCGCAAGGCGGGCTGCGCACCCGCTCAACATCGGCGGACTACAGTTCGGGAGAGAACCGGAGCTCGCTCCCACAGGCCCCAAGAGGCCCGCCCCGGTTATACGCCCCAGCCGTACCGCCCGGCGTGTTCGAGGGTGAGCTGCATCTCCTGCCGAAGGATTTCAGCGAAGTGTGACGTGCCGACGACGCGCCCCGCCGGCTCCGCAATATCCGGCGTGCGGTAGCCGGCGGCCAAGACGCGCTCGAGCGAGCGCTCGATCCAGTCCGCCTCGATCCCCAGACCGAATGTGTCGCGGAGCATCATCGCCACGCTAAGCATTGCGCCGATGGGATTCGCCGCCTCTTTTCCTGCAAGCTGCGGCGCCGAGCCGTGGATCGGCTCGAACAGCGGCGTGCCCGTGCCGAAACTGGCTGAAGGTAGCAGCCCGATCGAGCCCACCAGCGCCGCGGCCTCATCGCTCAGGATGTCCCCGAACATGTTCGAGGTGAGGATCACGTCG
>WNGP01001584.1_pt1 | contig 18750 bp, 17 predicted proteins | sample 5407671 | NCBI WGS metagenome assembly WNGP01 (sample SAMN13153381, study PRJNA577476) | soil metagenome | isolation source: 40 cm soil or saprolite under Garry oak tree replicate 2 | place: USA:California | collected 2016-06-15 | reverse complement strand
CCAGTCGCGATGATCACGGTGCGGGCCGGCACCCGCTGACCACCGTCCATCTCGATTGCGTACGGCTTCCGGTCGCAGGCCAGACGCCTGGCGTCTCTTGCGATCATAACCTGTGCGCCGAATTTCTGCGCCTGCGTGTAGGCGCGGCCGGCTAGCTCCTGACCGGAGATACCGGTAGGAAAACCGAGATAGTTCTCGATATTGGAACTCGTGCCGGCCTGTCCTCCAGGTGAGTCTGACTCCAAGACCAGAACATCGAGTCCTTCCGATGCGCCGTACACCGCCGCTGCGAGTCCTGCGGGTCCGGCGCCGACGATGACCAAGTCGCGGACCTGCGTCTGATCGATCGCCTCATTAAAGCCAAGACAGTCGGCAATCTGTTGATTACTCGGATTCCTGAGCACCAGTTCGCCGCGGCAAATCATGACCGGTATGTCCGCGACGGTGATGTGAAAATGATCCAATAGATCCTGCACATCGGCATCACGGTCGAGGTCGAGGTATGAGTACGGATGACCATTACGTGTGAGAAACTCTTTGATCCGAAGCGTTCCGGAAGAATGACTGGAGCCGACGAGGACAGCATCGCCAATCCCACGCGCGATTAGCTCCACCCGACGCAGGATGAAGGCGCGCATGAGAATATCGCTCAGCTCGCTGTCGGTCTGCACGAGCGCGAGCAGACGTTCGCGTTCGACTGCGATCACTTCGCCAGATGCGCTCGCGCGTATGCGGAGGAACCCACGACGGCCCGAGAGCATGTTGACTTCGCCGGTGAATTGGCCCGGTCCACAGACGGCCACAACTTCCTCGGTCCCCCTCGCTGGCCGGACAATCTCAATGTTACCTGCGGTCACCACGAAGAAGCGCGGATTCTCACCTGCTTCGACAAGCACTTCGCCACGCTGGACCTGGCGCGCGTCTCCGTGCGCCGCGATGCGCGCCACCTGAGCGGACGTCAGTATTGGAAATATCCGGTCCAGACCGGCAGTCAGCGGCGGCGGAACTGAGGGAGTCGTATCGGTCATGGCAAACTGTCGATTTTGTTCTGGTGCATGATGTCACTATCCGCTCAACCCAAATCGATGATTTCGCAATCCCCAGCAAACGAAGCTAGGATTGCCTTCGGGCGGAATGTACGCCATGACAAACTGATCGTATGAAGTCAACAGCAACCCGCATTTTCATGGTTCGACATGGCGCGACCGTCGTGAGCGCCGAGGATCGCTTCGCCGGTGCGACGGATGTGGCGCTCTCCGATGAGGGGCGCGAGCAAACACGTCGGTTGGCGGAGCGGTTGAGTGACGAGAAGATTGTCGGGGTTTACGCATCGCCGCTTGGACGCACGGTTGAGACAGCGCAAATCCTGGCTGCGCCGCACAGACTCGAAGTGCAAACGCACGATGGGTTCCGGGAAATTTCGCACGGACACTGGGAACAGATGACACGGCGCGAAGTGGAAGAAAAATTTCCGGATGAAGCCGCGGAGTGGGAGAAGGACCCGTACACATTTGCGCCGATGGGGGGCGAAAGCGGATTGGCGGTGACGGCGCGTGCGCTGCCAGCATTGATCCAGCTGGTGCGGGAGCATCCGGGCAAAAATATTTTGGTCGTCTCGCACAAAGCGACCATCCGCCTTTTGCTCAGTTCGTTGCTTGGGTTTGATCCACGACGATATCGAGACAATCTCGACCAAAAACCGGCCGCGCTGAACATTGTCGATTTTCGGGACGCAACCCGCGCGCGGCTCACGTTGTTCAACGACACGTCGCACTACGACAAAGCCGGCAAAGCGATCCCGCAAATTCCAAAAGGACAATTGTCGAGATGGTGGAACGAACGAAGTGAACAACACTAACTGTGCACTGCGGGATCGCGATCTCGCCGAAATGCGCTGCGTGATCGATAAGGGCATTCATCCATGTATCTGGTCAGTCCTCAAAAAGGCGCACTCTCGAAGACGCTTCTAATGCGGCGCAGATCTCTAAGCCAAGTTCCTCAGGGTATTTCGAAAATCTCGAACTGATTGGCGATGCCGCGGAGTGAACGCTTCTCCGGGGTCGCGGCGATGCCGTTTGATTGCAGCAGCTTCGAAGCTTTGCTGTCCGTGACGACCCGTCTGGTCGCAAAGATGGAACGCGACGTCGCGAGACCTTGAACGCGGGCAGCGATGTTTACGGTCCGCCCGAAGTAGTCCTGCCGGTCGTTCAGCGAAACGGCCAGACAGGGCCCCTCGTGGATGCCGATCTTGAGAAGCAAATCGCCCTTCAAATCCTTCACTGCTCCTCGCATTTTGAGAGCCGCCGCCATTGCCCGGTCTGGCGTCGGGAATGTCGCCATCACGGCATCACCAATTGTCTTCACCACGGCTCCCCTTTCTGCCGCCACGATTTCGTTCAAGACCTGGAAATGAGCCCTCACCAAATCATAAGCGCCCAGATCTCCAACGCGCTCGTAGAGTTCGGTTGAGCCTTTGAGGTCGGTAAACAGGAAGGTGAGACTCGTAATCTTGAGGCGCTGATCTAGGTCGAGCGTATCGGTGCGATAAATATCGCGGAATGTTTGGTTGGTCAGGAGACGTTTCGCCGTCAAGAACGGGCGACGGCTGGCGAGGAGATCGTGAAGCTTATTGCCGGCCACCCAGATGCCGGGGAGCGTGCGCACATTCGAGCGGTTCTCCAACGAAATCCGCAGAGGGCCGGGGCGCATCTGAATGGTCCCGGTAGGCGCATGATCCTTGGTTATGACGAAGGCGAGCGACTGGGGTTTGCGCGTCGGCTCGCCGGTCACCTCAATGAACTGCGACATGTGGACCACCGGATCGAACACGATCACAAATGCTTCGGGCAACTGTAGCGACAACACCACCTTCTCGCCGGCTGGAAGCTCGATGGTGTCCAGAGTGACTTCCTTAATCAGGTTTGCCAATGTCTCGTCATCGGGCAAATCAAAGCCCGAACTCCAATACACCTGTTTGTAGTATTCGATCCACGGCAGCGTCTCCGGATCGTGCGCAGCGATTTTTCGCACCCGCGGACTGATCGTGAACGTCACCTCAACGATTTCGTCGAGCGTCGGTTCGTACCCCACGGCGCAAAGAGCGCACGTATATTCGGCTTGGTTTACAGTCTTAAGCGTCGTGCCCGAATCGAGGACGCCGCCGCAACCGGGACAGAGGATGTTCCACGACACATCGAAAATGCCGCGTCGCGCGCCGTGTAGAAAAGCAGCGATCACATCCTCCTCATCGAGCTCATGCTCGGCGGCAAACGCGAGGGCGTTGATGCGGCAAAGCTCACGGTCTGGTGCATCCTCGATGAGCTTTTTGATCGCGTTCACCGGCTCCGGCTTCGCCGATTGTCGCAAAACAGTGAAGAGGGCTTCGGTTTCGCCAGAAACTTTCATGGCATAATCGGATTAATCACCGCAGCAGTTACCATGTGACCAGGAAAACGGAAAACAAGTCACAGATGAGCCAAACTTCACCTTCGGCGATATCCGTTCCTTCTCCTCAGTATCTTTCGGATTCAAGTCGTACGGATCGGCTCGTTGCGGAACGCGATCGTTGCGACAATGCCAAGCAAAACGAAAATCGCTAGAACGACGAGCTGCGTGAGTTTGAATGGCGGCTCGGTCTGCGTCGGAGCAAGCACTTTCAACGCCGGTATTTTTTCGTAGGCCTGAACGATCGCCACGAACACATTGAAATAAAGAGCGATTACCGCACTAACGATGTAAATCCAGCGCCAATGGCCGATGAGTTGACGCGGGTATCGCGCGAAGATCGCCACCGCCAGTACGATCAGCGACATGATTCCCAGCGCGATAGCCGGCGTGAAACCATGGAACGGAAAGAAGAACCCTGTCACGCTTGTCGCAGTGGTCATGATTAGGAACCATTTCGTCCAACCATCGAGGCGTTTACCGGCGAGCAGTCCGAACAGAACGATCAAGCCGGTAAAAATTCCCACCAAGCTGATCACCACGTGCACGAAAGTGTATGTCTCCAATATCATGATGATCTCCGCTAAGAACTGGTCTGATGGTGAGACGGGTTAGTCTCCATTTTCGAGATCGATCTGCAAGCGCGCCTCATGCGCGTTCGTCTTGGAGGCACGTTTCTTTTGAAAAAAATCCTGCAGAATCGCTGCGCATTCATTTTGGAGAACACCGGAAGTTATTTCGCAATGGTGATTCAAAACAGGGTGTTGGAGTAAATTTATCATTCCACCAGCTGCGCCGCTCCGGGGATCAGCGCATCCGAAAATTAGCCGCCGAATGCGCACATGCACAAGCGCGCCGGCGCACATTACGCACGGTTCCTTCGTCACGTAAAGATCGCAGTCTATTAAACGCCAATCGACAACGGCTGCTTCGGCCTGCGTCAACGCCAGCATTTCCGCATGCGCGGTAGCGTCCTTCAATAACTCAATCTGGTTGTAGGCGCGCCCGATAATTTTTCCTGCTCGAACAACGATCGCCCCAACCGGCACTTCATCGGCTTCGTACGCTTTTACCGCCAGCCGCAATGCATCACGCATATAAGATTCATCGCTTTGCCGATTGTCGTAAGAGTTCATCCAAGAAGTGGTGTTCCCAAAAACTCTGCGATCCTTCGCCTGGAGTTGCCAAATAATGTAAAGGCGGCTGCCTCAGCCGCAACGGCTGGGCATTACGCGTAAGCGCACGCGCCTAGACCTTTCCAGCCCAATACGTCCGCATAGACTTACGCTGGCGAACTACTTGATACTCCAATGAAAAAATTATTGTCGATCCTTGCCGTATTGTCTCTCTCGTTCGTCACGGCCGGCGCCACCGAACAGGACACTGTCAATCGCTGTGCTTCGATCATCCGCGATTTTCGACAGATGCCAGAAAGAGGAATTCCAAGAGATGTGCTTCGACATTCCAAAGGGCTAGCGATCATGACTGTCGTCAAAGCGGGATTTATTTTTAGCGGCAAAGGCGGCCAGGGCGTTGTGGTCGCTCGCACAGACCATGGCTGGTCTGGTCCATCATTTATCGCCACAGGTGGTGCGGGGTGGGGTCTTCAGATCGGCGCGCAAGTGACCGATTTCGTGATCGTTCTCAACAGTGACAGGGCCGTCAGCGCATTTTCCCGTGGAGGAAATGTCACGATCGGCGCGGATCTCAGCGCCGCGGCAGGTCCAGTAGGTCGCACTGCGGCAGGCGCGATCGCGCCGACGGCTGCGGTCTATACTTACAGCAGGAGCAAAGGTCTCTTTGCCGGTGTTTCCTTGGAAGGCGCGGTGATTGGAACGCAAAGGGACTCGAATTTCCGCTATTACGGCCGACCTGTCAGGGCCGATGAGATTCTGAGTGGGCTCACCGCTCCGCCACCGGGTGCTGCGCCACTCCGCCACGCGCTCGGCCACTAACATCGACAATTCGAAAATAAACAGGCCATTTGTGTAGCCGTCGTTCCGTGTAGCGGCGCGTCTCCTCGCTTGTAAATCTTAAACAGTTGCGGCTGAGGACAGCAGCCTCTACAGGCAAACGGAGCGCTTGCCCTAGAAATTTCTTCGGCATATTAGGAACTGCTCATGCACAACAACATCGAGTCGCATTTGATTGAGAAGCGCGTTTTCAAACCGCCGCAGGATTTCGCGAAGGAGGCGCGAATAAAAAGTCTCAAGCAATACCAGCGGATGTATCGGGAGTCGATCAAGCAGCCGGCCAAGTTCTGGGCACGCGAAGCGAGCGAGCTGGTATGGCGCGCGCCGTGGAAAAAAGTTCTCGAGTGGAAAGCTCCATTCGCCAAGTGGTTCGTTGGCGGCAAACTCAACATTTCTGAAAATTGTCTCGATCGGCATCTAACCGGTCCGCGCCGAAATAAGGCGGCGATTCTTTGGGAGGGCGAACCGGGGGACAAGCGGACCCTCACCTACCAACAACTGCATCACGAAGTTTGCCGCTTCGCGAATGTGCTGAAACGGAACAAGATCAAGAAGGGCGATCGCGTCATCATCTATCTGCCAGCCATTCCCGAGGCCGCGATCGCGATGCTGGCGTGCGCACGCATAGGCGCGGTGCATTCCGTGGTTTTCGGCGGATTTAGTGCGGACAGCATTCGCGATCGCATTACCGACAGTGGCGCAGTCGCCGTCATCACCGCCGATGGCGGATATCGCCGCGGCGGAATTGTGCCACTAAAGAAAAATGTCGATGACGCGTTACGCGCCGGAACGTCGGTCAAACGGGTGATCGTTTTTCGCCGCGCGGGAAACGAAATTCACATGGAGCCAGGGCGCGATGTCTGGTGGCATCGCGAGCTTGAATATGTCGATGCAAACTGCCCGCCGGCATCGCTCGACAGCGAGCACCCGCTTTACCTTCTTTATACGAGCGGTTCCACCGGAAAACCTAAGGGGATTTTACACACGACCGCCGGGTATCTCGTCGGCGTTTGCTCGACCATGAAATATGTCTTCGACATTCGCGATGAAGATATTTTTTGGTGCACGGCGGATGTTGGCTGGGTTACCGGACACAGTTATATCGTTTACGGCCCGCTGGCGAACGGCGCGACGACCCTTATCTACGAAGGCGCGCCGAACTGGCCGGAGCCCGATCGTTTCTGGAGGATCATCGAAGATTATCGCGTCAACATTCTTTATACCGCGCCGACGGGAATCCGCGCATTCATTCGCTGGGGTGACCAATGGGTGGCTAAACACGATCTTTCTTCGCTGCGTCTGCTTGGCACAGTCGGTGAACCGATCAACCCGGAAGCATGGATGTGGTATCACAACAAAATCGGCGGGGGCCGTTGCCCGATTGTCGATACGTGGTGGCAAACGGAGACGGGGTCGATTCTGATTACCCCCCTTCCGGGCGCAATTCCGACAAAGCCTGGCAGCGCAACGCTCCCATTTTTTGGTGTCGATCCGGCTGTTGTCGACGAAAAAGGACACGAAGTCGGACCGAACATCGGCGGTAAATTAATCATTCGTCGCCCGTGGCCGGCGATGTTGCGTACGATCTACGGCGACAAAACGCGCTATCGAAAACAATACTGGAGCGAATTCAAAGGCAATTATCTCACTGGCGACGGTGCGCGTCGCGATGAGGATGGATATTTCTGGATCGTTGGCCGAATCGATGACGTCCTGAACGTTGCTGGGCACAGGCTGGGCACATCGGAAATCGAAAGCGCGCTTGTCAGTCACACACGAGTAGCGGAGGCGGCCGTAGTGGGAAGGCCGGATGAATTGAAAGGTCAGGGCGTTGTCGCGTTTGTAACGTTGAAGACAGGTGTCGATCCTACGCGTGGATTGAAAGAGGAATTGCGCGATCACGTCGGCGCGCACATCGGGGCAATCGCGAAGCCGGACGAAGTTCGCTTCGCCGAAGCGCTGCCAAAAACGCGGAGCGGCAAAATCATGCGACGCCTTCTCAAAGAAATCGCGAGTGGGAAGGCCGTCACTGGCGACACAACAACCCTTGAGGATTTTAGCGTGCTGGCAACGTTGAGCGATTCCGAAGAGTGAAACAATGTGGCGGATGTCATCTCCTCTTTAGGACTGAAGATTTTGCGTTTGTGTAAGCACGGATTCGGTTAGCCTCTTTCTGTGAGTTTTATCCGCACAGGCTTTCGCGAGATCGCCTTGAAAGTAAGGCGCCAACGAACGCGAATCGCGCTCCGTCACGAGAAGCGGCTCCTGCAAAAAAGCGAAATAAATCTTGGACGCGAAGGCACAACCCAAGCGGCCAATTTTCCTGAGCTACGCAGTGAGATTGTTTCCCTCAAGAAGTTAGAGCAGGAACAGAAAGAAGTCGCGCTGCGGATCGCGCAGATCGAAGAGGGGATCGAAAGGATCGAAGCGGAGCGGCAACAAAATACGCGCGACCAAAACGACGCCGTTGCGAAATTAGAAACGGAGAAGAAACCGCTTCTCCAGCAACGCAATCAAGCGAAGCACGCGGCCGATCTATGCGAGCGCGAACTGGCCGCTGTGGCGCGCCGCATCCAAGAGAACGATGCGGCCGATCGTGACTTGTTGAAACAGCTGTCCGACCTGCAAGCGCGAAATCCGCCGCCACCGGATCTCGAAGCACAGTCAGCAAGCATAAGCGCACGTCGTGCCCGCCTCCCGGAAGAGCGCGCTGAACTTGTCCGAGCCCGTCTCGGCAGCGCAGATGCGGCTCGCCTCGCCAAGGAGAAATTGATCGCTGCGGAAGCGGAACTTTCCGTCGTAGAGAAAAATATTGAGCGCGTTCGGAGTGAATTTGAAGCGCGCGATCGAACCCTGAACGAGAGCAGCCGCGCGCAACAGGAAGCGGTTCGAGAAGCACGCGCACGTCATCAGACAGTCGAGGAGCGAAAAAATCCCGCTTATCTGAACATCGGGCGTCATCTCGCGTCGCAGGGCATCGCCCCACCGAACGCGCCGCATCTGCTCGAGGAAGTGCGCCGCCGCCGGGAGGCCGTGGATCGACATTTGCAGCACAGGGCGGAGCTGGTCCTGCTCTCCAGCCAGGTCAACAAACAGGAGCTGCGGAAATTCTACTTCAGCGTCATTTCTGTCCTCGTGCTGTTGGGGATCATCCTGCCTCTTGCGTTCCAATCCCCGCGCAAACGCGAGTGGTTGCCGCAAGAGACAGACACCATTCTGTCGATTAACATCGATCAGTTCGAACGCGCCGATCTGCCGAAGCGGTGGCGCAAGGATCAACCAGACATTTGGCCAAAAATTTGGTCTGGCCTGATCGGCGCTGCCGCGTCGACTCCGGGATTCAACTTGTCTCGCGACGCAGTACGCGTCACTCGCGCGCTCACTTCGGACGACACGGGAAAGATGCAAGAGTTTGTCCTGGTCGAGGGGCGCCGTGATGTTTCCCATGTCATTCGCGCAATCGGAGGCGATAGAAGTTTCGAAAGGCGCACCATCAGCGGTTTGCCGGTTTGGGAACGGCCGCCGGGGTTCGCCGTCGCGCGGGTGGGACCCGCAACCCTCGCTGTCGGAGCATCCAGTGAGGTGGACGAATTGGTCCGCGTCCGGCTCGGAATGAAGCCAGACTTAAAAATCACCGGTCAACTCTTCGATCGTTTCCAGGCGCTCGATCGCGAGAGTGCACTGCGACTTATTTCGCGTGATCCGCCCGATCTCTTACGCGTTTTCCATCCGATTTTCACGCGCGAACTGCTCGACGTTTCACAATTACTCGGTCTCGCTATGACGCCACAAAACCCGGTGAAAGCAAAATTGCTCTTGAAATTAAATTCACCGGATAGCGCAACCCAATTCGCCCGTAATTTGCACGACGATCCGAAGCGCTGGTTGCGCGTACCAGAGTCCGAATTGTTGCTCTACTCCCAACCGCCGGATATTCAGAGGCACGGCACGTACCTGGAGTTGCGTTTCAGTCTCCCGGAGAATAGCGCTCGACTTCTGCTCGAGCGTATTGCAAAGACGAACGCTGCGGAAGTGGTGACAGCACATTAATTGGTTAGGCAATGAGATGCTTTGACGTTCGCTTCCTCCTATTTGTTTTGATGACAGCGGCGATGAAGTCCGTCGCCGCGCAAGCTGCTATTCCGCTGGTCAACATTAAGTCGGTTGACCCGACCATCCTCATCGAGCTGCGCTACGCTGGTCGAAATAACCTTGCGGGACACCCATTATATCCGCTCGGAACAGCCGCCCTCGTTCGTCCGGAAGTGGCGATACGTTTGGCTGCGGCTCAAGCCTTTCTGCGGCGCTACCAATTTCAACTAAAAATCTGGGACGCGTACCGTCCTGCGGCCGTGCAGACAAAGCTTTGGCAGGCCTCGCACAACAATGACTATGTCGCTAACCCCGAAGCTGGCGCCGGGTCCCTGCACAGCTGGGGCGTCGCGGTCGACGCCACCCTGGCCGACGAGTGGAATTGCCCCGTGCGCATGCCCACCGACTTTGACGATTTCACCCCAGCAGCAATGTGGCGTTACACAGGCAGCGACCCAACGGTCCGCTCGCACGTACGTTTGCTGCAGATTGCAATGCGAAATGCCGATTTTTACGGACTGCGCACTGAGTGGTGGCATTTCACAATCGCCAACTGGCAAAAATATCTGCCGCCCGAGAGGGCGAAGCAGGCCGCACAAGTTTTCGGGACCCGCTGGCAAGGGCAATTATGATCGACACTTTGCTACGGGATTTGCGGCAGCCCGAATATATCCACGTATTGATCAATCCGTTGCCGATCTACGGCCTGGCCATGGGCTGGATCGGACTCGTCATCGCGCTTTTTCTAAGGAGCCGACGCGCTCAAATCGCAACCTTGACGATTGTACTCATCAGCGCCGCCTCGGCTTGGCCCGTCTACGAGTTCGGCCAACAAGCGTACGATCGGGTCTTATCGATGACCGATGAGGATGGGAAAGCCTGGCTCGATGAGCACAAAGATCGTGGGGAGAATCTCATTTATTTTTTCTACGCGCTTACCCTCTTGAGCGCGGTGGCAATCGCATTGCCGATGAAATGGCCGAAATCTTCCATGCCGTTCGCGGTCGCGGTGATTTTGTTTGGCATCGCGACTTTGGGAGCCGGTGGCTACATCGCTTACGCTGGCGGCAAAATTCGGCACCGCGAATTCCGAAACGAACCACCACCGCCGAAAAGTGCAGAACACGAGCACGATTAAATCGACAAGGGAAAGCTGCTGAAGCGTTAAAGCGGTGCCGCTTCGCGCTTCAACGATGACAACCGAGCTGGACCGCGCTGAACGCGATGTCGAAGAACACAGCGTTGCGCTCACAAAGCCTCTGGGCCTGCGCGATCTCGTCCTGACGCAGATCGTCTTTATCGTTGGTTCAAGCTGGGTAGGCACAGCCGCGAAGCTTGGCCCATCACATCTCTTTTTCTGGTTCCTTGCGATTTTACTCTTCTACGTTCCGCAGGCAGCAGTCGTCATTTACCTGAACCGGCTCATGCCATTGGAAGGTGGGATTTACCAATGGGCCAAGTTCGCGTTCAACGAATTCACCGGATTTGTCGTGGCATGGAATCTCTGGCTGTTGTCGATCATGGTGATCGCGTTGGGCGGAATGTTCGTCACGACAAATCTCTCCTACGCGCTGGGCGAGCAGGGCGCGTGGATGCGAAACAGCCCGTGCTGCGTCTCGCTCATCAGTTGCCTCCTGGTATGTGGCCTCGGCTGGACCGGTGTTCGAGGATTATCGTTAGGCAAATGGCTTCACAACATCGGTGGATTCGCCATGCTTCTGGCTTACGCCGCGCTAATTGTTCTACCGTTCGTCATGCTCGCTCGCGGTGATCTCAGCGCATATCGCCCGCTCCAAATCGCCGCCCCCACGGTGTCGATCTTCTATTCTTTCAATATCTTCACAAAGTTGGCGGTCGGCGCGCTGAGCGGCTTCGAATATGTGGGCATTCTGGCCGGGGAAACACGCGCACCGGCGCGCAACATCGGCCGCTCTGTCATTATCGCCGCGCCGATCATCGCGCTGATCTTCATTTTTGGAACGAGTTCCGTTCTCGCTTTCATAGGAAATAATCAAATCGATCTGATCGGCCCGGTGCCGCAGACGTTGAGACTCGGCCTGCATTCATTCCGAATCGCCGGCGCGATTGCTTCAGTCGCGATTGTGCTGATGACGGTACGCTCGATTTCCTCGATTAGCATTCATTTCACCGGTAGCTCCCGGCTGCCAATGGTGGCCGGCTGGGATCACCTGTTGCCGGCATGGTTTTCGCGTCTGCATGTGCGTTACAAAACGCCCATCAATTCAATCATGTTCGTCGGCGCGATCACGCTCGTGATTGCTATCTCGAGTCAAATTGGCGCTGGAATGCAGGAAGCCTTTCAACTCGTGGATAACGCCGCCAACGTTTTTTACGGAATTGTCTATGCTGTAATGTTTGCCATCCCGATTGTAGGCGCGGTCGCGATACGCGCCAGAGCGCGCACATGGCTGCGACTCGCGGCCGCTTGTGGCTTTGCCGTCTGTCTGTCGGCTATCTTCTTCACGATCTACCCGATCATTGACGTGCCCAGTCCGCTAACTTTCGCCGCAAAAATCATTGCTGTTACAGTTACTGCCAACGCCATCGGCGCGGCAATTTTTGCCCTCGGTCAGAGGCGCCGTGCCGCGCAGGAAAACTTGACTGCTTAAAGCAGCCGAGTTTCCCGCAGCAATTCTCGATTAGCGGAATGATATTGGCACATACTGCTAACTCTTCCGCTAGCAATGATCCCTCCTACAGAGGTGCCGGTTCAGATGCTCGTGAAACTCAGCAGCTCTCGACCACCCATCGCAAGTAGTCGGGCAAACCGGTAATCACAGGGATGAAGATTATTTCAGGCACGTCGTATGGATGAAGTGCGCGCAATTTCTCCTGAAAAGCGGCTTGTTGATCCGGCGTAGTTTTGAAAAGGACAATTGCTTCGCCTGCGGTTTCGATTTTGTCCTTCCAACGATAAATCGAGTGAACAGCCGGCAGGATATTGGCACATGCGGCGAACTTCTCCGTAATCAACGTATGCGTGATGCGATCGGCTGTCTCCGGGTCCGGAAAGGTGCTGATCGCCAGAAGAACTTGCTCGGCCATTGGTTAGGCCGGCAGGGGTGCAGTCAAACGGCCAAGCGCCTCGGTACGCCTGGTCGGCTCGGTCCGGCAAATCCAGCCGCCGCCTAGCACGACGTCGCCGTCATAGAACACAGCAGCTTGCCCGGGCGTAACTGCTCTTTGTGGTTCGTGCAATTGCACATGGGCGCATCCATTCTCCAATTGCGTCAGCGTCGCCCGCGTGCCCGGATGACTGTAGCGAATTTTCACCGTCGCTTCGATCTCGACGCTGTAGCCGGGTTCGCGGACCCCGGCAGATCGCGCCCGGCCGGGATCACCGATCCCGACTACAGGGTGCCAGTTCATTTGATCGATTTCGAATTCATCGCAAACCAAATCGTCCGCGTCTCCGAGGATTACGCGATTTGTCTCTGGATCAACATCGACAACATAACGTGGTCGTGGCGAACCACCCGGCAATCCTTTGCGCTGACCGATCGTGAAAAGCTCGATCCCGTCGTGTTCGGCGATGAAATTTCCATCGACATCGTAAATCTTGCCGCGATGAAACTCCGTTTCACCGAGGTGCGAGCGCAGAAACGCCTTGTAATCGTTGCCCGGCACAAAGCAAATCTCTTGGCTGTCGACCTTGTCCGCGACTTTTAGACCTAGAGAGTGCGCAATCTCGCGGATTTGCGGTTTTAACATTTTGCCCAGCGGTGTCAGTGCGCGCCGAAGTTGTGGCTGCCGTAAACTGAACAAGAAATACGATTGATCTTTGCGCGGATCGACGCCTTTTCGCAGAACAGCACGGTCCGCGTGGTGCTCGATGATGGCGTAATGCCCCGTCGCGATGCAGTCGCATCCAAGCGCTTCGGCTTTGGCCCAAAGATTACCGAACTTGATTTTCTCGTTGCACATCACGCATGGATTTGGCGTTCGGCCGGCTTGGTACTCGCTCGAGAAATAATCAATGACGAACCGATCGAACTGATCGGCTTCATCGACAACGTAATGCGGAATGCCTAACGAGTGCGTGACCCCCCGCGCATCCGCCACCGCTTGCGGCCCGCAACATTTGTCCTCAGCGCGTGAAATGCAATCCTGCGGCCAGACTTTCATGGTCACGCCGACGACCTCGTGGCCTTGCTCTCGCAACAAGTAGCCGGCGACGCTGGAATCCACGCCACCGCTCATGCCGAGCAAAACGCGCTTTTTGTTTCCGTTCATGCCAGCGAATAAGGTGAACGCAGAGCCTTGCGCGTCAAACAGCGTCCGGGTAGCGCACGGAATTATACCGCCACACCGCTACAGTTTCGGCGGGCGACTAACAAACAGACTGTCGCGCAAAGTGAAACGCCACGGGTGATGCGCCGAGCGGGTGATGCCGATGCGTTTGCCGGCAATAACATCGACAGTCGCATTTGAGCTATAGGCGAAGCAATGCCGCGGGTCGGTGCACAAATCCATCTCGTGGTGGCGATCGGTGATGCCGAGCGCCTGGGTGAGTTTGCCGGGTCCTGAGCAGAGACTTTTTACCTCATCGAGCTTTCGACGTTTTTTCATCCGTTCGGTTCCGGTTCTCGGTTCCATGGCACGAATCAAAACGAAACCATTCGCGTCCCCTTTCACGAGCACATTCAGCATCCAATGCATCCCATAATTAAAATAGACGTAGGCGGCGCCCGCCTTGTTTCGCTCGATAAATGCGCGCGTGCTTGGGCGCAAGAACGTGTGACAGGCCTCGTCATCGATCGCGTTATAGGCTTCCGTTTCGACAATCACACCGGAGCACTCGCTCCAAAGCAATTCCGCGCCAATCAACTCCCGCGCGCAAGTGAGAGGATCGCGTTCAAAAAAAGATGCGCGAATAAGGTTGCTTGCGATTTGTGACTCACGACCCGGCATCCGTCGGTTCGCAAGCAGCTCAACCTTGTGGCGCAAAGTAAATTGGAAGGTTGACTTTACTCTCAACCGGTTGGCCGTTGCGGAAGGCAGGGATAAATTTCGCGCCGTTGAAATCGGACATGGCTTCATCGCCGAAGCCCAGAAGGGGGGGATACTCGGATGCGAGTTGCATGCTCTTGAGATTTCCCGCTGCATCAACATTGAGGGCGAGTTCCGCGACGCCAGTCAGACGCACAGTGGAGCCTGTATCGGGATAGTGTATCCCTTTAAACTTTGAGTCCTGCCCGAAGTATGGTTGCGGATCGATGAAGTCACTTTCCTTTTTTAATTCATCGACCTGCTGATTGGAAAAGATGCGCAGGCGTGGTTTGCCGTCCACGATCGAGAATACGACCGTCCCGTAGAAAAACACGGTGACCGGTTGGTGATTGTGGATCGCCGGGATGAACTTCGCGTTGGCCAAACGCTTTAGCACTTCCTGCTCAAGCAGTTTGGATCCAGGCGTGCCGCGATAAGTTTCGCTCCAAGCAATATCGCCGGTTATGGCCACGAGACAGGAAAACATAATCGCCGCGTCCTTTTGACCTTTCTTCATCAAATCCGTGGTATCTATCCTGTTTACGAGCGAATTGGGCCCCGTGCCGAGCAAAGCTGGCCGATACATCGGTAGCGCGGGTGTTGCAGGTGACGCGGTCGTTACCGCTTGCGATGACGTAAGATTGACAATCAGCACTGAACTGAACAACAAAAACGTGCCAATTCGCATCAGGAGATAGGCAAGCGGAACGTGCCGTCTTTGCAAGGGCAAACTCGTGAACTTATGCGGCAACTGCCAGGTGATTCTTGGCGGCGATCTTGTGCACAACCTTATGACGCCGGAAATAATCAATGAGCGCGTCGCGCGTTTGTACCTGATGCAGCGTACAGTTGACCGCGGGCGCTTCAAGCAACGTGCGCAACTTCATGAAATGGTGGCCGGCGCTACGCGAATCAAAAGTGTTAAAAGCGATCACATATCTTTTCCCGCGATCGAGTGGTCGCCCATCATCCAAAGTCATCGATGTGATTCGACGATCGTAACCGCGGCCTCCGGTTTTCACTTCGAAGCCGAGGAAACTACGTCTCTCGTGGCTGGCGTACACTTCTTCCATGATGGTTTTTATTTCTTCAGGCAAGAGCTGTGATGTCACAATGTAGTTTTCGAAAGGAATCAAATTCCAAATATCGTTTACCGTTTTCGGACCGGCGACCAGATTTGCCTTTTCATCGAAAACCCCATGCATGACGCCATCAACCGGTACGCTTCGTTCCAGCAACGCTTCCATACTCGCCGCGCCGATCAGTCTCTCGATATCGCTCGGTGCGCCGGGTCGACTGCGCGCGTGAAGAGTTTCAGCTAGTTCACCGATCATCTGCGACAAGGCAGCATCCGATTCGGCAAGCTGCGATTTGGCTCGTGAAATAATCACGGGATCGAAACCGTAGCGGTTATCCATCAGGTCGCAGATCGCTTCTCGATGGAGCAGCTTCTTCGAATTCCGATCGAAGAGAAGATCGACGCGGCCCGCATGGATGCCGAAGTGATCTGCCTGGGTGAAAAGCACCCCGTTGGTCAGGCGGCTTGGAACTGTTTGATGCGTGTGACCGGCGATAAACACAGCCGCCTCTGGAAATTCCGAAGTCAACGCCATCACTGTGTTCGCGAAATCATCGCCACCGCTGTGCGTTTTCAGTCCCATGTGACCGCTTAAAACAATCGCATCTGCGCCTTCACTTTTTGCTCGAGCGATCGCGCGGCGAACGGGTTCGATGGGATTTTGAAACTCGATCCCGCGAGTAAATTCTGGGCGGAGCCAAAATAACATCCCGGGCGTCGTTATCCCGATAATGGCAAGCTTGATCCCGGCGATTTCCTTCAAAAGGAATGGCTGGATTTTTGCGAAGGGGTGTTTCGCATCACGAAAGCCGTCGGCGGGTCGTCCTTCCAGCACTGTGTTCGCTGCCAGGACAGGCATTGTCGATCTCTGCAGCGCTTGCTGAAAAGGTTCGATTCCCCAGTCGAATTCATGATTGCCGATGATCCATGCGTCGTATTTGAGATAATTGAACAGATCGATCATCAACTCGCCCTTACTGCGCAATCCGAGGTCGGTGCCTTGATACACGTCGCCGATGTCGATCAAAATCGAGTTGGCGTTTTCTTTTTGCCAGCGCCGGATTTGCGTAACGCAACGCGCCAGTCCGCCGCGATCAGGATTTCCGTCGTAATCGGCAGTCGGCAGAATATGGCCGTGAAGGTCCGTCGTGTGGAGGATCGAGATGCGGACTGTGTCGGAATTGAGCGCCACGGCTGCATGAAAAAGACTTGGAAATGCACTGATGACTCCCGCCCCGCCAACGAGCTTTAGGAAATCCCGTCGAGTCCAGAATCTGTCCGATTGCAACATCGCTTTAGCTTCCGCGCTCCGAGCATACTAGTCCGCTGGCTATCAGCTCAATAAAAATGCTGCGAATCGACAGCTTGACCGGATCATCCTTTCAGTGACACTTCGGCCATGCTTAACGAAAATTCTATCGCAGATCTTAAAGCGAACCTGCGGGGAGGACTGATCGAGCCGAGCGATAAGGGTTATGATGAAGCCCGCAAAGTTTACAATGGAATGATACACAAAAAGCCGCGGCTGATCGCGCGCTGCGCGGATGTGGCGGACGTAATTCGCTCGGTAAATTTTGCCAGAGAAAATGACCTGCTTCTGGCCATCCGCAGCGGCGGGCATAACGCAGGAGGCCTTGGAATTTGTGATGACGGCTTGGTCATCGACCTGGCATCGATCAAATATACCCGTGTTGATCCTGAGGCCCGTACCGTCACGGTTGGCGGCGGATGCACATGGGGCGACGTGGACCATGCCACGCATGTGTTTGGGCTCGCGACTCCAAGCGGAATCATTTCGACCACTGGTGTTGGCGGATTAACTCTGGGTTGAGGAGTGGGTCACCTCACACGCAAGTGCGGCCTGACCATAGATAATTTACTCTCCGCCGATCTTGTGCTGGCTGATGGAAAATTTGTGAAAGCGAGCTCCGATGAAAATTCCGATTTGTTCTGGGCCATTCGCGGCGGTGGCGGAAATTTCGGGGTGATAACTTCTTTTACGTTCAAGCTGCACCCGATTGATACGATCTACGGCGGTCCAATGCTGTACGAGTTAAGCGAAACAGCCGACGTAATGAAATGGTATCGCGATCTGATTCCTACGGCGCCGGATGATTTAAATGGCTTTTTTGCGTTTCTCACTGTGCCGCCTGCGCCGCCGTTCCCGGAACATCTTCATATGAAAAAAATGTGCGGTGTCGTTTGGGCATACGCCGGGCCGCAGGAGAAAGCGGAAGAAACATTTAGACCCATCCGCGCGTTCAAGAAGCCTGCTCTCGATTTCGTAGGGCCGCTGCCGCAACCGGCTTTGCAAAGCATGTTCGACGCTCTGTATCCCTCGGGTTTGCAGTGGTATTGGCGCGCTGATTTTGTAAACGAGATAAGCGATAACGCGATCGCTCAACACGTGCGTTTTGGTGAGACGCTTCCTTCGATGCATTCCACCATGCACATGTATCCGATTAACGGAGCCGCATCACGGGTCGGAAGGAATGATACTGCCTGGAATTATCGCGACGCTACCTGGGCCCAGGTGATGGTCGGGGTTGATCCCGATCCGGCAAACAACGAGAAAATTATCTCTTGGACGAAGAGTTATTATGATGCGTTGCATCCCTATTCGGCTGGTGGAGCGTACGTAAATTTTTTGATGGGAGACGAAGGAGAAGATCGCGTGGAGAAAACTTACGGAGCTAATTACGAGCGACTGGTCACGATCAAAAACAAATATGACCCTGGCAATCTCTTCCGCGTGAATCAGAACATCAAACCTAGCAAGAAAAAGTCCGAAACAGCTGCAGCCTCTTGATTCGCACAGCAGCAACTAAATCACGCGAACCGAATGAATGCTGACGAGTTGACGTCGTTGCAGGTGCCGCTCAAAGCGCAGTACCGAGAGCATCCAGAAACCGCGTTGGTCACGCTCCGGGCGCAGGGACGAGTCGGTAAGGATATCACCTGCAAATTGGAAACGGGCAAAGCGCGCGTCGAGGCAGGTCTTCACCCTGCGACCGGAGGCGACGGGCTTAGCGCATGCTCGGCCGATATGCTTCTGGAGGCATTGGTAGGTTGTGCGGGCGTCACCTTGCGGGCAGTCGCCACCGCTTTGGGAATCCAGTTACGTGAGGCGACGATTCAAGCTGAAGGCGACCT
>WNGP01001581.1_pt1 | contig 18761 bp, 14 predicted proteins | sample 5407671 | NCBI WGS metagenome assembly WNGP01 (sample SAMN13153381, study PRJNA577476) | soil metagenome | isolation source: 40 cm soil or saprolite under Garry oak tree replicate 2 | place: USA:California | collected 2016-06-15 | reverse complement strand
AGGATGAGCGCGATGATCGCGGCGACCGCCTCGTAGTAGACGTCGGCGGGCAGGCCGGCGCGCGTGAACAGGCTGGGGGCGACGGTAGCGACGAGCGAGTACGCGTAGGCCGCGCCCGTCCCCACCCCGATCAGGGTGTTCATGTCGGCCGTGCGGTGCCGGAACCCGCTCCACGCGCCCCGGAAGAACTGCTGCCCCGACCACAGCAGCACCGGGAGTGTGACGACGGCGAGGCCCCGCTTGATCCACTCGAGGTCGAGGCGTCCCGCCGGGTCGAGCAGCGCGTGCAGCCGCATGGCGAGGGGCATGAGCAGGCGCGCCAGCAGATCGAAACGCTTGGCGGACTCCATGGTCGTGACGGCCGGCACCGCCATCAGCAGCATCGACCCGAGCATCGCAATCACCGCCACGACGGCGGCCAGCGCGAATTTCCAGGTGAGCGTCCTGACTTCGCGCGCGCGCGCCAGGCGCTCGCGCTCCACGGGGTCCTCCGCGGCGATTGGCGCCGCGACCCGGAAACCGGCTGCCGCGACCGCGCGCTCCAAGTCTTCTGCAGTCGCCGCGCCGGGCACGTAGTCCACGGTCACCGTCTCCGTCGCCTGGTTCGCCGCCGCGCGCACCACCCCATTCACGCGCCTCAGCTCGCGCTCCAGAGGTGCCACGCTCGGCGCGTAGTGCAGGTCTTCGACGTTGAACGCGACGCTCGCCGTGCCGCATTCGTATCCTGCCCCACGCACCGTGCGGATCAGCTCGGCGACGCCGGTCTCGGCGTCGTTGTAGTCCACACCGGCCTTGGCGGTCGCGTAGTTGACGGTGGCGGAGGCGACGCCGGGAGCGTTGCTCAGCGCGTCCTGGACCGTCGCCGCACAGCTCGCGCAGCTCATCCCCTCGATCGGCAGGATGATCCGGGCCTTGCTCATGCCCGATGCTGCTCGTGCAGCTCGTGCGGCGAGACCGAGGGTCGGCGATCGCGGCCGGGCGACTCCACCACCAGGAGGCCTTTCAGCATGTTCATGCCGCAGCGAAACGGGAATTCCCCGGGTTCGCCCGGGGTAAACTCCACCGACGTGGTCTGGAACGCGGGGAGCGCGACGTCGATCCCGAACGCCGGAAACACGACGCGCTCGGAGCAGTCGGCGGTCTCCTCGCGGTAGAACTGGAGGCGCACCGGGGCGCCGGCCTGCACCACGATCGTGTCGGGGGTGTACCCGCCCTTCACCGTGACGCGGATCTCCTGCACGTCACCCGAGTTTCCGGCGACGGCGGCCGGCCCGCGAGAGAAGAGGAAGTACCAGAGCACCCAGACGATCGCGGCGACGCCCGCGGCGGTCACGGCGATCTGAGCGACGGTCACGCCTTCTCGTAGTACTCGATCCCGAGGTGGGTGATCTGCTCTTCCCCGAGCATCCAGCGCAGCGTGTTCTTCAGCTTGGTCTGCTGGATGAAGAGGTCGTGCTCCGGGTACAGTCCCGGGGCTGTGTGGGGGCTCTTGAAGTAGAAGGACAGCCATTCCTGGATTCCCGACATGCCGGCCCGCTGCGCCAGGTCGAAGAACAGCGCGAGGTCCAGCACGATCGGCGCGGCGAGGATCGAGTCGCGGCACAGGAAATCGACCTTGATCTGCATCGGGTAGCCGAGCCACCCGAAGATGTCGATGTTGTCCCAGCCCTCCTTGTTGTCGCCGCGTGGCGGGTAGTAGTTGATCCGCACCTTGTGAAACACGTTGCCGTACAGCTCCGGGTACATCTCCGGCTGGAGGATGTACTCGAGCACGCCGAGCTTCGACTCCTCTTTGGTCTTGAACGACTCCGGGTCGTCCAGCACCTCGCCGTCGCGGTTGCCGAGGATGTTGGTCGAGTACCAGCCGGCGAGGCCGAGCATGCGCGCCTTGAAGGCCGGGGCGAGCACGGTCTTCATCATCGTCTGGCCGGTCTTGAAGTCCTTGCCGCCGATCGGCACGCGCCGCTCGTCGGCGAGGCACTCGAGAGCGCGGATGTCCACGGTCAGGTTCGGCGCCCCGTTGGCGAACGGGACGCTCTCCATCAGGGCCGCGTAGGCGTACAGCATCGAGGGGGCGATCGTCGGGTCGTTCTGGTCCATCGCTTTCTCGAACGCCGCGAGCGTCTGATGCGTGGGGCCCGCCTGAAGAAACACCTCCGTGGAGGCTGCCCAGACGATCACCACGCGGTCCACGCCGGACGCCCGCCGGAACTGCCGGATGTCCTCGCGCAGCTGCTCGGCGAGCTCGCGCTTCGTCTTGCCACGTTTGACGTTGCTGCCTTGGAGCCGCTTCACGTAGTGCTGGTCGAACGCAGCGGGCAGGGGCTGGATGGCTTTCAAGAATGGCGCGATCGGCTCGAGATGCTTGCCTTCCAGTACCCCCGCTTTGACGGCCGCCGTGTACGCGTCGTCCGGGATCGGGTCCCACGCGGCGAACACAAGGTCATTCAAGTCGGCGAGCGGGGCGAACTCGCGGATCTTCGGCGCACGCTTCTCGGCCCGCTTCCCCAGCCGGATCGTCCCCATCTGTGAGAGCGAACCGATGGGGAGGGCGCTGCCGCGACGCACGTTCTCGACGCCCGCAATGAAAGTGGTGGAGACGGCCCCCAATCCGACGAGCATGACGCCGAGCTTTCCCTTGGCGGGGGCGATGTCCCGGCCGGCCTGCTGTGCCACGATCAGTGTCCTTTCCGCGATTGCAGCACGGCCGCGTGCCCGGGAAGCGTGTCGCGCGGTCGCGCGCTGCGGACGACCCCGGGCCCGCCCGCCGTCCGGGCCACGTGTACCACGCGCTGCACCACCGTGACGACCGTGGCGACGGCGAGCACCGCGACAATCCAGAATAGCAACGCTCCGTTGTTCCCGGCCCCGAAGAACATCGTCGGCACCCCGAGCAGGAGGATGCGCTCCGCGCGCTGGGCGATCCCGACGTTGCACTCGATTCCGAGCCCTTCGGCACGCGCCCGGGTGTAGGAGACGATTAGCGAGCTGGCGAGCCCCACGCAGCACAGCACGACCCCGACCGTGACGCGGTCCCGGGGCACGCCGCCTTGCAGGAAGTAGACGGCCATCCCGGTGAACAGGGCCGACTCGCCGACGCGATCGAGCGTGGAATCGTAGAACGCCCCGAACGTGGTCCGGGCGTCCCCGTCGCGCGCCACGCGGCCGTCGAGCATGTCGAACAGTCCGCTGAACAGCAGCAGGAAGCCGGCCCAGTGGATGCGCCCGAAGGCGAACCCCAGCGCCGACGCTACGACCAGGAGCGTGCCGACCGTCGTGATGGTGTTGGGTCTGACGTGTAGCCGCACGAGGACCTGCGCCAGTGGTCCGATGAGTTGTACCATGCCGCGGCGGACCACCTGGGGGATCAGGTTCATTGCCGGGGGAAAGTAACGGCGGCGCGGAGGCGGCGAAAGGGCGCGCGCGGCGGAGAAGTCCTAGTAGAGCAAGTACTTGAGCCGGGCGCGCCGAAATCGTGCGAGTCCCGGTTCCCAACTGCGCCAGGTCACCGCGATCACATCACGCGCCGTCTAGTCATTGCGCCTCATAGGAACATTCGCTAGTAGCGGCACGGCGCGAGCTCCCGCCAACCTCGTCATCGCTAGTGCACACGTACGTAAACGTATATCGCCGGAAGGCCTCACCTGGTTTGGTCACCTGGTAGAAGCCCTCGAAATCATTCCATGCGCGACCCCAGGCGAACGAAGGAAGCGTGTCGGTCTCCAACTTGGCGTTCCCAAGGTTCTCGATCTCCAGCGTGATCGTAGGTGGCTGACCCGTGGGGTCGGGCCTGAACACTTCGGGTGAGAAAATGTAGTATCCCAAATCTGCGACATCATCCATCTGGACCCAGGCGTTATTGACAAAGAGGTGATTCGGCTCGTGGCCGCCACGCAGGGGAGCAATCGATAGGCCGTTTCGCTTAAGGTTGAAACTGCGCACATCACCTCTGAACCGCATCGTGGCCGGCGGCATCGTGACGACCTGTTGATTACCCCGCGCCGCCCCTAGCGCCGCGCCCGCAACCGTCAGCGCTTGCGCGAGTCCGCTCAAGAAAGATTGACTGACCTGGGGCTGGACCAGGATGGCGACCACCGGGGTGTTCTCGTCCCCGATGTATTCCCACCAGTCGCGCTGCTGGACACGAGCCGAGTATCGCTCCTCAGCCGGGACACCCGCGGCTTTGGCTTCCCTGCGCAGACGTCGGGCGAACGCGGGACGCGAAGAGGCTCGCTGTTTCACCACGCGCGATAGAGGCGTCAAGATGCTGATATTGAACGACCCGACGTTAATGTCGGCTGTGAGTTGGTCATAGAATCCGTACGTCATGCTGGCGCAATCGGTGTCGCACTGGAGCTGCGCCTCAATCGTTTCCGCGATGCTCGTCAGCAGGCCCATCGGGTAGCGCGTCAGCGGTACCACGGGCAAACGAATGTAGGCGAGAGGGCCGTCGCGTTCCGCGACGGCCCGGGCGATGAGCGATGGCACCCGGTCAATTGGTATGGCTCCAGAGAGACCGGATCCAACGTGTTGATCATCCACATCGCGGAAGGTGCTCACCCCGACGACTGCCCCATCGACGTTCACGAGAGGACCGCCAGAATTCCCTGCATTGATCCCCGCGTCAGTCAGCAGCGCCCCAGGACGGACGTTACTGACTAGGCCGCTGGTGATCGAGAGAGGTTGGTTGAGCGGGTATCCAAAGGCAAAGACCCGCTCGCCAGCCAGTACCAGTGGCTCGCCACCCGCCAGCGGAAGGGCGGCGCACTCGTGACACCCTTGCACAGCAATCTGAACAATAGCGAGGTCTGCCTCCGGATCGCGGACGACCACTCGCGCCGGGACGCGCGTTACCGAGTCGAGGTAAACCGAAATATCGCGAATGTCACGCGAGCCAATGACGTGATCGTTGGTGACGACATATCCAGCCTTGGCGTCCACGAGGAACCCCGACCCGTGGGCCAGACCTACCTCAACTCTGAAGACTGCGTGCCGGGCGCGCTCGAAGAGAGTGGTCTCCAGTGAGGTGTGTCGTCCCATCGGGGCGACCAGGGTCTGGGTCGCCGCGATGACTGGAAACAGGAGCAGAGCCATGAGAACGACGAGTAAGCGCGTCATGATACCACCCTTCCTGGGCCGCACCATCGTGCGAAGGCATAGTTCGAAGGAACATTGCACCTATTCGAGCGCGATCTCAACGGACCAACGCTGGACGGCGCTCGCGAAGCGGCGCACACAGAGCTCCGAGCATGACCGCACGAACACTGCGGAGAACAGCGCCACGCCGATCTGGCGCCCCGGCGTCTTCGTGATGGCGCGCATGGCGATCACGTCACGAGCGGTGGCGAGAGACTTGGACCATCGGAACACTCCGTTTGTTCGGGTGATGCGTTGGCAACTCACGAAGTGTCATCCTGGCATGAGCAACCTACCAAGCAAGGGCCAAACGGGACCGATCGGCGTCTGGGTGAGGATGGGGAGGAAGTCGGCGCCGGAACGATGCCTAGCGCCCTCGTAGCGGGTGCGTCAGAGGAGAGGGAGAGTCAGATAGGGGAGCCGTGGAAAAACGGCTACTAGGGCGGGCGTCGTCATAGGGCCTCATGCCGCGCCGGTGCTAGCGCTGCCTCCAGGCAGCCTCCAACTGCTCCGCGAAGGCCCATGCGGTGTCGAGGTATCGTGGGTTGAAGGTTGGAGCGAGCGCGATGCGGGTCTTGTCTGTTGCAACGGTGAAACTCCCCGTGCGCTGGGCAAGGTGCTCAATTCTAGGCGCACGATCATTGTCGGTTAGATCGCCCTGCGCGTGTACCAGAGCGTTTCTGAGGTGGCCATAGTCACGCAGATCCTGCCACTCGTCGGTGTCCGGGAACGCCACTTTCGCCACGGCCGTAAGATAGAGCTGAGCACGCACGATGCCTTCACCTCTCAGGTCGCGTAGTGCCGGCCCCTTCAGGTGAACGTGTGCTTGCTTGCAGACGGAATTCATGAAGTGCTCCAGCACGCCATATCCAGTCGCGAACAGTGACGAGCGAAGGATTAGTGGAAACGCGACGGTGGCGTCGGATTTCTGTTCCTCGAACAGCTCCCCGAGGAATTCGCCATCGTCAGTGATCTCGTCCTCGTCAACGACCGCTAGCCGGTCCTGATACCATTCGTCCACACCCTTCTCGTGTTTATGAAGGGCGGCCTCTACGATCTCGTGCGCAGACCGCAGGCGATCAATTTGCTGCTCCAAGATCCGGCGTGTCAGCGTCAGGAGGTATTCGATGCTCATGCGATGGTCGTCGTCAGCGGGTGGGCCGTTCCCAAGGCGAACCTACTCCAGTTTCAAGCTACTAGCGATTTCGGGACCAGCGTCACCGACGTTTTGGTCAACTGTGCGTTGACAACAACACTGTGACTGACACGATAAAGGCCAGGCCTAGGACGTAGGTCCAGGCGTTATAGGAGCCGACCCTCATCGAGTCGACGCTGGTTAGGGGAAGGGTTAGCCGGCAGCAGGGGTTCGGTGAGTAGAATTGGCGATTGCGACCGAGGCCTTGACCGATCGGAATGCCGCTAACCGAGTCACGGCTGATCACCACCGCAAACCACGTTATCGGTGAACCCGCACCATGCGGCGTCCAAATCTGCACCAAGTCTCTTCTCGGTAATGTGTCCGATAGCACTGGCGCTGGAACGGTGAGCCGATTCCAAGAGTGGCACCCCGCTGTCAGGACGATGGAGGCCAGGCCGGGTAAGATCGCCATCCGGACGCGGCGCGGACCCGACCCGCCCTTCCGCCCCAGCGCCTTCGGGAACGCATCCACTACGGCTCTGTTGAAGTCAAACGCATCCACGGTCCACTACCGATGACCGATTGAGTGTGACGACTGTCATACGCGCTCGCGACCAGAGCGCTGAATGTGCACAAGCAGCACGAACGTGTAAATCGGTTACCCACGCCAGTAATCAAGACATGCCCCGAAGCATGACCGGGACGATGGGAGATGATGGAGCGAAAGGTGAAGCGGGACGGCGGAAGAAAACGGAGAGTTGTCGGCGATTCTCACCGTGGGCGTAGGATGGCGCGACCACCGCCCGCCAGCTTCAGGCGCTTGTTAGACAACGCCGGGGATGGCAAGCCGATAGGGACGAGCGAAACTCCCAACCTCTCCCAGAACGAGGTCCAGGTGCTCGGGAGATCCTTCGATCGGACCGGATAGCACAACGGCGCATCGGTACTCGCGCTCCACAGCGAACTTGGGAGCCTTCTGGCCGTATGCTATGCGTACCCGCCATGACTCATCGTCGGGGTGAGAGCCCACCATCCCCTTGTCATATCGGACCGCAAACCATTCGACCGACGCGACCGTGCGATCGTTGAGCGCCAAACAAACCGCAGAAGCATGAAGCCGCTCGCAGAGGTCTCTTGGCGAGAAGACCTCGACTACATGATTGCCAAAGCGGCGCGTCAACTCCGCCAGATCGACCGCAGCGTCCGAAAGGCAAAGGATATACGTGGGATTGCCGAACCCCATGCTCCAATTGAAATGACCGGGCGTCGTATGCTGCCCTACGATTTTTCCCGTTGCCTTGTCGATCATGACAACCGGCACGTCTCCGGGAACTCTTAGGCTGGCCTCACCCTCCGATGCATCTGCTCGACTGGGCTCCTCGATGTTGCGGTAGACCTGAAGGCACCGGAGCCTAAGATGGCCTCGGCGCAGGAAGCTCTCGTAGTGATCGGGGTTGTCCCACGCGCGAAGGAGACGAGAAGGCAGCGTGTCGATTATGAGCGGCGGAGTCGTAATGGAGCGGCCTGGCGCTGTCTAACGGACCGCACTCAAACTGCGGATGAAATGCCACCAGCGCAAGCAGCGGTGCTCAACATGCCCGGGAGGCATGACCCGAACAGAGAGGGGTGGTGAAGCGTGAGGCGAAGCGGGGCGGGGCGGGGCGGGGCGGGGAAGAAAATGGTGGATAATCGACGGTTCGGAGCGGGTGGAGCCTACATCACGCTAGCAGATCACCTCGTGGCTTCCAGGAACCGTCGCCAAGAATGGATCAGTGCGCCCAACGCGCCACTCCTCTGTCCCGCTTGCGTAAAACCATCTCCTGCCCAGGTAGGCCTCGTACATGCCCGTGCGAAGCCTCATCACGAGTGTGGCGCTCCCAGTCGGATTGTCGTACGTCCCAGCATGGAGGTCCACACTGTCAACGGCAGAGGGCTTGCCGTTCGCATCCAGGAAGGACACGGTGAGGCGGCAGTATGCGTAGGTGCCATAAGTCATGGTGCCGATAACGCTATACTCGGCAAGCTTCCCCGCCCCAGTTGGGCTCTGGCAGGCGGCCAAGGCCGCAAGGGCAGCAGAGAGAGCGATCGACCTGGCGCGTTGCATCTCCGCGAAGGTAGCACCGCCGTACGCTATGAGTAAGACCGCGTGCGCCCGTCATTTGGTCTCCGACCCTAGTTCTTGGGTGAGTTACGACTGGCCCGACAAGACGAGTTTCTAGTACAGCAAGTACTTGAGCCGGGCGCGCCGAAACCGTGCGAGGCCCGGTTCCCAACTGCGCCAGATCGCGGCGGGAGTCACGCCACGGACGAGATCGCGCCGCAGCGCGGCGCCCGCGGCCAGCCGGTCGAACCGCTCGGGCACGATCGCCAGCGAGTCGCGATGCACGGCGCGCAACGCCGCGAGCAGCGCTACCGCCGCATGGGTCGGGTCGTAGCGACGCCGGTCGGTGACGCGTAGCCGAATCACATTGAGCCGCACCCCGTCGTACTTGCCGTCCGTCGCCCCATGCGGAGTGATGGTGTCAGACGTGAGCTCGACGCCCTCCAACCCGTCCCCCGTCCCCCGTCCCCCGTCCCTGGCCCGGCGAATGACGGCCGCTGCGTTCACCCACGGGGCGCCGATCACCTCGAAGGGAGACGGCGTTCCGCGACCCACCGACAGGTTCGTACCCTCGAACAGGCAGGTGCCCGGATAATGCAGCGCGCTCTCGAGCCCCGGCATCGCCGGGGAGGGCTTCACCCAGGGGAGGCCCGTCACGTCGAAGTACATGTCGCGACGCCATCCGGCCGCCGGGATCACGCTGAGTGACGCGTGGACGCCGAGCACGTCGTTCGCGAGCAGCAGCAGCTCGCCCAGCGTCATCCCCGGTCGCATCGGGACCGGGAGGAAGCCGACGAACGTGGCCTCCGGCGCGGCGACCAGGCGCACGTTCCCCTGCACCGCGACACCGCCCACCGGATCGGGCCGGTCGAGCACCAGCACTCGCTTGCCGTGGCGCGCCGCTTGCTCCATCAGGATCACCGCTGTTGACACATACGTGTAGTATCGAGCGCCCACGTCCTGGAGATCGATCACGACCACGTCGATGCTGTCCCATTCTGCAAAGCCGCGCGTCGGCGTAGCACCGTACAGGCTGTAAATTGGAATGCCGGTTGCTGAATCCACCCCGTCCGGTATCCCGGGACGGTCCTCGGTGCCGCGAAAACCGTGCTCGGGGCTGAACAGCAGCGTGAGGCGCACGGCGGGGGCGGCACGCAACAGATCCACGTCGCGACGGCCGGCACGATCCACACCGGTCTGATTGGTCAGGAGACCGACGCGCTTCCCGGCCACGAGGGCACTCGAGTCGGCGAGCAGCACCTCGATTCCGGGCCGCACCTGCGCGGCACCCGGGGCAGCGGACGCGCCGAGCGCGAACAGCCAGAGCACGAGAACCCGGAACGACTCATGCGCACGCATCGACTGCTTCTCCTGTTGGGCTTGCTGGGCTGCAGCGCGGCCACTGCCCCGCGGCGGTCCGCGGTGGCGCCCGCCACCATCTCGGTCGACTCGCTGCTCGGCACGCTCACCGCGCGCCAGAAGGCCGCTCAGCTCATCATGCCGTTCCTGCCGGGCGCGTACGCCGCGCTCGACGACTCCGAGTTCCAGGTGGCCGCCCGCTGGGTTGACACGCTCGAGCTCGGCGGCGTCATCGTCTCGGTCGGCTCCCCCTACGACATCGCCGCCAAGCTCAATACCCTGCAGCGGCGTTCCCGCCTGCCGCTGCTCGTGTCCGCCGACCTCGAATGGGGCGCGGGGATGCGCCTCCTGGGCGGCACCTCCTTTCCCATGATCATGGCCGTGGGCGCCACGGGCGAGCCGAAGGACGCCTACGCGATCGGCGAGGCCGCGGCGCTCGAAGGGCGGGCCGTGGGGATCCACGTCAATTTCGCGCCGGACGCCGATCTCAACAACAATCCGCTGAACCCGATCATCAACGTGCGCTCGTTCGGCGAGAGCCCCGGCGCCGTCGCGCGGCTGGTGCAGGAGTACGTGCGCGGCCTGCAGGATCACGGCATGCTCGCCACCCTCAAACATTTCCCCGGCCACGGCGATACCCGCCAGGACTCCCACATCGGTCTCCCGGTCATCACGGTCGACTACGCGCGCCTCGATTCCCTGGAGCTCGTGCCGTTTCGCGCCGGGATCGCGGCTGGCGCCGGCGTCGTCATGAGCGCCCACATCGCCTTCCCGGCGTTCACCGGGTCGGACGACCCGGCCACCCTCTCGCCCGCGGTGTTGACGGGCCTGCTGCGCGACTCGCTGCACTTTCAGGGGCTGGTCGTGACCGACGCGCTGATGATGGGCGCGATCGCGACCAAGTACGGCGCCGGAGAGGCCGCGGTGCGGGCGTTTGTCGCGGGCTCCGACCTGCTGCTCATGCCCGCGGACCCGGACTCGGCCTTGAACGCGATGCTGGCCGCCATGGCCGCAGGTCGAGTCTCCCCCGCGCGGCTCGACGCTTCGGTGCGGCGCGTCCTCGAGATCAAGCAGCGTTTGGGGCTGTTCGCGCACCGCACCGTGCCGCTCGACTCGCTCCCGTCCACAGTCGGTGTCCGCCGCTTCCGGGACGAGGCCCGCGACATCGCCGTCCGGGCCCTGACGCTGGTGCGCGACTCGAGTGGGGCCCTGCGCGCCCTGCGGCGTGAGCGGTGCCACCTGGCGCTGATCGCCTACGCGGACGAGATGAACGGGTCCGTCGGCATGCGCGTCGCGGAGACGCTGCGCCAGGGGGGCGACACGGTCGATTACTTCCGCCTCTGGCCGATGTCGGGGGCGTTCTCGTACGACTCGGCGCGCGCCACGATCGCCCGGTCGCGGCGCACGCTGTTCGTCGCCAACGTGCGCCCCCTCTCGTGGCGCGGGACGATCGAGCTCCCCGACTCGCTGGCGGCGCTCATCATGGCAACCGATGCGACGCGACCGACCGTGCTGGTCTCCCTCGGCAGCCCGTACCTGCTCGAGCAAGCCCCGACGACGCGGTCGTACCTGATCGCCTGGAGCGGCGTCCGGGCCTCGGAGCAGGCGGTCGGCCTCGCCCTGCTCGGCCAGGTCCCCATCGCCGGCCATCTGCCGATCCGCATTCCGCCCGGCTATCCCGTCGGCTTCGGCGTGATGGTTTCGGACTCGCACCCGTGAGGAAGGTCGTCCTCGCAGGCGTAGCCGCGGCCGTTGCCTGCCATGCGGCGGTCGCTCGATCCACGCGGACCACGCTCGCGAGTGGTAGCGGCCTTCCCGCCGCGTCGCCCGGAGCCCTCGGGTTCGACAGCGCTCGCCTCGCCGCCGCCCCCGCGTACCTGCGCGCGGAAGTCGACAGCGGCGCGTTTCCCGGCGCCGTGCTCGCCGTGGGGCGACACGGTCGCCTCGCGCTGCTGGCCGCCGTGGGACACTACGGCAGCGACGACCCGCACCCCGTGGAGGTGCGGGCGGTCTATGATCTCGCGTCGCTGACCAAGGTGGTGGCCCTCACCACCGCGTGCATGCTGCTCGTGGACGAGGGCACGCTCGCCCTCGATGCGCCGGTCCAACGTTACGTCCCCGAGTTTCAGGGGCCGGGCAAGGAGCGCGTGACGATCCGCCACCTGCTGACCCATTCATCGGGCCTGCCGGCGTGGCGGCCGCTGTTTCGCGAGGCCGAGACGCGTGCCGCCGCGCTCGCCCTCGTGGACACCACGCCGCTCGCCACTGAGCCCGGGACGGCCTTCGTCTACTCGGACCTCGGGGCGATGGTGCTGATGCAGGTGGTCGAGCGCCTCACAGGCGCTCGGATCGACCAGTTTACTGCCACGCGCCTGTTCGGGCCCCTCGGGATGCCGGCCACGCGGTACCTGCCGCCCGTCAGCTGGCGGCCGCTGATCGCGCCCACCGAGTACGACACCGCGTTCCGCCACCGCCTGCTGCGCGGCGAGGTGCACGACGAGAACGCCGGACGCCTGGAAGGAGTCTCGGGGCACGCTGGGCTGTTCTCGAACGCGCTCGACCTGTCGCGCTTCGCCGCCATGCTGCTGAACGGCGGGGCCTGGGACACCGTGCAGCTGGTGCGCGCGGAGACCGTCGCCGAGTTCACCCGGCGCCAGGACCTCCCGCCTGGCTCGAGCCGCGCGCTCGGCTGGGATACGCCGGACCAGCCGCCCGACCCACTGTCCAGCGCGGGATCGAAGCTCTCGCCGCGCGCGTTCGGGCACACCGGATTCACCGGCACGTCCTTGTGGATGGATCCCGAGCGGGACTTGTTTCTCATCCTGCTCACCAATCGCGTGAATCCCACGCGCGCCAACAACGCGATCCGCCGCGTGCGCCACCACGTGGCCGACCTCGTGGTGGACGCTCTCACCGACTCGGGAGTCTAGGGCCGGTTATTCCACCACGGTCCGCCAGCCGCGTCGGGAGAGGTCCCGATAGATGATCGTGGCGGCCACTGCGGCGAGCGCCAGCAGTAACACGCCGGGCAGCGCCTCGTGCAGCAACAGCTTCCCCACCCCGAAGAGCGCGGCGTAGATCAGCACGCAGCCCGCCACCCAGTCGACCAGGTTCGCGAGCCCGTCCCCCGATGGTTGCACGTCCGGGGCCCGTGCCGCGATCGGTCCCCATCCGGCGCACGCGGGCCGGGTGCGGCGGTAGAACGCCACCAGCGTCTCGTCGCGCTCGGGGCGCGTGAGGAATGTCACCGCCAGCCATGTCGCGGTCGTGACGCCGACGGTGATGATCATGATCCAGGCGAAGTCCACCGGCTTATCCGAGTCCAGGCCGCCCACGGTCTGGAGCAGCACCGAGACGACGAAGGCCGTGACCATCGCGGCCACTTCGCTCCAGGCGTTGATGCGCCACCAGTACCAGCGCAGCAGCAACACGCTGCCCGTGCCCGCGCCGGTGACGAGAAGCAGTTTCCAGGCGCCCGCGATCGACCCCATCCCCAGTGTGGCGAGCGCGGAGATCACCGTGAGCAAGACGGTGGCGGCGCGCGAGGCGAGCACGTAGTGACGCTCGCTCGCGTCGCGGCGTAGGAACCGCCGGTAGAAGTCGTTCACGAGATAGCTCGCCCCCCAGTTGAGCTGTGTCGCGATGGTGGACATGTAGGCGGCGGCGAACGCGGCGACCATGAGGCCGCGGAGCGACGACGGCAGGTAGTCGATCATCACGCGGATGTATCCCGTTTCGGGGTCGGCGAGCCCGGGGAACAGGATGAGCGACGCCAGCGCCACGAGAATCCAAGGCCAGGGGCGCACGGCGTAATGGGCGATGTTGAACCACAGGGTGGCGAGCAGCGAGTGCTTCTCGTCCTTGGCGCTGAACATGCGCTGGGCCACGTAGCCGCCCCCGCCGGGCTCGGCCCCCGGGTACCAGGTGGCCCACCAGTTGAGCGAGATGTAGACGAAGAACGTGATCATCGGCATCCAGGTGGAGCCGACGTCGGGGAGGAAGCTCAACACCGATCCGTGGCCGCCCGCCGCGGCGCGTACCTGATCTATCTGCGCGAGCTTGGTCTTCATGACGTCGATGCCCCCGACCGCCCGCACCGCCACCACGGCGAGCACGATCACCATGCCCATCTTGATCACAAACTGGAACAGGTCGGTGACGAGCACCCCCCACAGGCCCGACAGGGTCGAGATCGCGGACGTCAGGGCGATCAGTCCCAGCACCATGATCAGCGCCTCGACCTTACCGACGTTGAACAACAGCTCCAGAATCTTGACCATGGCCAGGTTGACCCAGCCGAGGATGATACAGTTGATGGGAATGCCGAGGTACAGGGCGCGGAAGCCGCGCAGGAAGGCGGCGGGCCGTCCCGCATAGCGGATCTCGGAGAACTCGACATCCGTCATCACGCCGCAGCGCCGCCACAGGCGCGCGTAGAAGAACACGGTGAGCATCCCGCTCGCCACGAAGGTCCACCACAGCCAGTTCCCGGCGATACCGTTCTTCGCCACCATGCCGGTGACGGCGAGCGGCGTATCGGCGGCGAAGGTGGTCGCGACCATGGACGTCCCCGCGAGCCACCACGGGACGTTGCGGCCCGACAGGAAGAACTCCCGCGTGTCGCGCCCGGCGCGGCGCTTGTAGTAGAGCCCGATCGCGACGTTGAAGGCGAAGTACAGGACGACGACGGACCAGTCGGCGAACGTGAGGCGCATGAGCCGCAGGCCCTCCTCGTGGCGAGAGTTGACACACGCGACGGAACTGTCTAAGTTCGCACGTGACAGGAGGATCGCAATGGCCACGACGCAACACACCACGACAGTGACCCTCACCCTGACCGAGCGGGCGGCGGCCGAGGTGAAGAAATTCCTGGCCGAGGAGAAGGTGCCCGTCGAGACCGCGGGGCTCCGCGTCGGCGTGATGCCCGGCGGCTGCTCGGGGTTCAAGTACAGCCTGAACATCGAGGACAAGCCCGCCGAAGACGACGTCGTGATCGAGACCGGCGGCGTGCGCTGCTTCGTGGACGGCTTCAGCGCGCCGTATCTGAACGGCGTGAAGATCGACTACCGCAGCGATTTCCAGGAGTCGGGGTTCGCGTTCGAGAACCCCAACGCGACGGGCGGCTGCGGCTGCGGGACGTCGTTCACCGTCTGACCGCTTGCGTCTCGTCCCTCCCGGTGGTTCGGCCCGCGCCTGTCGCGGGCCTTTTTGTTGCGTGACGGAGGCGTTCTGCGCCCCCTCGATGTAGCCGTGATCATCGTGTACTTCGTCGCCGTGATCACGGCGGGGCTCGGCTTCGCCGGGCGCCAGCGCGACGCCAGCGACTACTTCCTCGGTCACCGCGGACTCCCCTGGTGGGCCCTGATGCTCTCGGTCGTGGCCACAGAAACGTCGGCCGTGACCGTGATCTCGATTCCCGGCATCGCGGCGCGCGGCGATCTCACGTTCCTTCAGATCGCCTTCGGTTACCTGGTGGGGCGGATCGGCGTGGCCGCGCTGCTCCTGCCGGGGTACTTCGACGGCACGCAGGACACAGCCTACCAGCGGCTCGAGCGGCGCTTTGGCCCGGTCGCCCGCCGCACTGCCTCGGGGGTCTTCCTCGTCACGCGGGCGCTCGCCGATTGCGTCCGCATCTTCGCGACGGCAATTCCGCTCGCCATCATCACGCACTGGAACCTTGCCGCCGGCATCCTGGCGATCGGCTTTGTCACCCTCGTGTACACGTGGGTCGGCGGTCTCCGCGCCGTCGTTTGGGTAGACGTGATTCAGCTGGGCGTCTATCTCCTGGGCGGGGTCGCAACCCTGGTGGTCGCGACGCGGCTCGCGGGCGGCGTCGGGGCGTTTGCGCACGCTTGGCAGCAGGGCAAGCTCGTGGCACTCGACTTCCGACCGTCGTTCCACGTGCTGTACACATTCTGGGGCGGTCTCGTGGGCGGCGCCCTGCTCGCCGCGGCGTCCCACGGAACCGATCACCTCATCGTGCAGCGGCTGCTTGCCGCCCGGGGCTTACGCGACGCCCGCCGCGCGCTGATCGGATCGGGCGTGTTTATCATCGCGCAGTTCGCGCTGTTTCTCCTCGTGGGAACGAGCCTCTGGCTCGCCGGCGCGGATCAGGGCGGCGCGCGCAGCGACGCGATTTACCCGACGTTCGTGATCCACCAGCTGCCGGTCGGCATAGCCGGCCTCGTAGTCGCGGGAATCCTGGCGGCGGCGATGAGCAGCCACGCCTCGGCCGTGAACTCGCTCGCGTCGGCGTCCACCCATGACTTCTACGCGCCGCTCACGGGTCGTACGGATCCGACCCATCTGCTGCGCGTGGGCCGCTGGCTCACGCTGTTGTGGACCGCGGTGCTCGTCGCCGGAGCGATGGCCTTCCGCAACCAGAACACCCCCGTGGTGCAGCTCGCCCTCAGCATCGCCTCCGTCACCTACGGCAGCCTGCTCGGCACCTACGTGCTGGGGGGCGCGTGGGACCGCGCCCGCCAGCGCGACGTGATCGTCGCCATCATCGCGGGGGCCCTGGTCATGACCCCGATCGTGCTGGGCTCCGTGGTGCCCGGAACCCCTGCGTCCCTGCACTGGCTCCCCGGGCTCGCCTGGCCGTGGTACGTGCCGCTGGGAACGGCGGTGACGGTGGCGGTGGGGATCCTGGCGTCGCTGGTGATGAGAGGCGACGGAAGGACGGAAGGACGGCAAGACGGAAGGACAGAACGGGCATGAACGCTGAGCCCGGCATCCCCATTCCGTCATTCCATCTTTCCGTCCTCTTTCTCGGTGTAGATGCCGGAGCCTCGCACTGCGCCGCGGTGATCGGTCGGGACGATCGCACGGTGCTGGGACGCGCCCTCGGGCCTGCCGCCGCGATGCACCCGGGCGCCGCCGCCGCGGTCGCGGCCGTGATCGCGGACACGGCACGCCGCGCCGCGGCGCAGGCCGGAGTCGCGCTGCCGGTGGCCCGCGCGGTCGTGGGCGCGGCGGGAGCGGGACGCCCGCGGGAGCAGGACGAGCTCGCCGCGGCAGTCACGCGCGCCCGCGTGGCAGCCACCGTTCGGGTGATCCCCGACGGAACGGTGGCTCTGGCCGCGGCATTCGGGGAGGGGCCCGGGATCATCGTCAACGCCGGCACGGGCTCCGTAGCGTTCGCCCGCGACAGCGCCGGACAGGTGCACCGCGCCGGCGGCCACGGCTGGCAGTTGGGCGACGAAGGCGGGGGTTACTGGCTCGGGCGACGCGCGCTCGACGCCGCCGCCCGCGCCGAAGACGGTCGCGGCGAGGGCTCGACCCTGCTCGCCCGCCTGCTCAGCGCGCTCGGCCTGCAGCGCTTCGACGATCTGGTTCGCTGGACCTCCACCGCGACACCTGCCCAGGTGGCTGCGCTGGCGCCGCACGTGCTCAACGCCGCGCGCGAAGGCGAGGCCGTGGCACAGCGCGCGGTGGCGGAGGCGGCGCAGGAGCTGGTAGGGCTGATGCGAGCCCTCGAGCCACACTTTCCGGGCGGCGCTCCGATTCCTGCGGCGACGATCGGCGGCCTCCTCAACCCCGGCTCTCCGCTCGCCGCCGCGTTCCGCGACGTGCTCGGCGCCCAATTCCCCCGGGCGCACCTCACCGCGTCGAGCATCGACCCGGCGCTGGGGGCGCTCAGCCTGGCCGCAACGGAGGATTGAGGGCGGACCGGCGCACCCGGCTGTGCCAGTAGCCGTAGAGGATGTAGAGCAGCATGCCGAGGGTGAACCACCAGCCGAACCGCCGCCACGCCGCTCCCGGCAAGCCGATCATCACGAAGACGCACAGCGCCGCTCCGACGAGCGACACGGGCCACACCAACGGCACACGGAAGGGACGCGGCCGCTCCGGATCTTTGTAGCGCAGCACCAGCACGCCGATCGACACCAGGGCGAAGGCGAACAGCGTCCCGATGTTGGTGAGGTCGTAGGTCTCGCCAGCATCGCCGATCAGCGCCCACACGGCGACGAAGATTCCCGTGAGCAACGTGGTCACGTGCGGTACGCGGTACTTCGGGTGGACCTTCGCCGCCCACGCGGGCAGCAGGCCGTCGCGCGCCATGGCGTAGAAGATGCGTGGCTGTCCGTACTGGAATACGAGCAGGACGGCCGACATCGATATGATAGCGCCGAGCGCCACGATCCACCCCACCGTCGTGAAGCCGCTGCTGTTCAGCGCCTTGGCGAGCGGGTCGGCGACACCGACCAGCTCGGTGTAGGGCACCATCCCCGTCAGCACCGTCCCGACGATCATGTAGATCACCGTGCAGATCGCGAGCCCACCGAGGATCCCGATGGGGAGATTGCGCTGCGGGTTCTTCGTCTCCTCGGCCGCCGTCGAGATCGCGTCGAACCCGATGTAGGCGAAGAACACGATCGCCGCACCCTGGTGGATGCCCCGGAATCCGTTGGGCGCGAAGGGGTGATAGTTGGCCGGGTGGATGTGGGTGAGCCCTGCCACGACGAACAGCCCCAGCACGAGCAGCTTGATCGTCACCATGATGTTGTTCGCGGTCGCGCTCTCCCGCACCCCCAGCATCAACAGCCAGGTGATGAGCCCGACGATCACGAACGCCGGCACGTTGATGAGGACCGGGAGGCCGGCGAGGTGCGGTGCCCCCTGGAGCAGACCGTGGACCGCGGGATCGGGCGACAGCAGCGCCGTGCGGTAGCCGGTCGTGAGCCACACGGGCAGGTGCACGTCGAAGCTCCCGAGCAAAGACGTGAAATAATCACCCCACGAGATCGCCACCGCGACGTTGCCGACGGCGTACTCGAGAATCAGGTCCCACCCGATGATCCACGCGACCAGCTCGCCGAGGGTGGCGTATGAGTACGCGTAGGCGCTCCCGGCCTGCGGAATCATCGCGGCCAGCTCGGCGTAGCAGAGACCCGCGAGCGCGCACGCGACGCCCAGCAGCAGGAAGGACAGCACCAGCGCCGGCCCCGCGCCGCTGCGGACCATGTGCCCCGCGGCGTCGTACTGGCCGGCGGCCGCGGTGCCGATCGCCCCGAAAATGCCGGC
>WNGP01002184.1_pt1 | contig 18764 bp, 10 predicted proteins | sample 5407671 | NCBI WGS metagenome assembly WNGP01 (sample SAMN13153381, study PRJNA577476) | soil metagenome | isolation source: 40 cm soil or saprolite under Garry oak tree replicate 2 | place: USA:California | collected 2016-06-15 | reverse complement strand
CCTCAGAAGGCGCCAGGTGCTGCAATCGCTCCAGCGAAATCCAGCGGTAAACGATCGCAGCGAAGAGCGCGCCGAATAAAACCAGCACGAGCCGCCGCCACGTCCGGAGACGAATTCTTCCCACGCGATTACTTTTTTAGCCAGGCGACGATTGCCACGATGATCCCGATCACGCTTAAGATTGACATCATGCCTGCGGGCATCACTCTTCCTGTCCGCAGAAATTTGGGAACGAATTGCGCAGCGAGGAGAAGAGAAATGAGGAACGCAGTCGCCAACCCCACCACGCGATGTTCGGGCAGAAGAAACGCGCCCACCAGCAGCAAGACGCCGGTGATTGAGCCGGCGATGATCGATGCCACGCTGCCCGCCTTGACGTAGCCGACGACGCCTCCGGCAATCGTGAGAATGCCGAAAACGATAAAATAAATTTTCGCTGCTTCCATGTGGGAGCGCCTCGCGCATTGGTAAGCCAACACGGTGACGCTGTCCAGCGGGACGGTTACAGCCAGCATCGGTGATGCCGGCCAACCGGAGTCACCGACCCAGGTACAGCTACAGCTCAACGCCCCGGCCCGCGTCATTGTAAAATTCGACCTGGTGCCCGCCGAGGCGCCGCACGACGCGCCAGCCGTGACTGGCAGCGAAATCTCTAATCTCTGCTTCAGACATTCCTCGCAGGATTCTTAGCTCTGCCGGCTGCGTGACGAAATACTCAGCCTTGTTCGAAAGTACCGCCGCAATCTTCGCCGCGAGAGCTGACAGATGCTCGTGCATAAGGTTGTCGATCTAACCAGCGGTCATGCGAGGCGCTACGGACCGATTTTCTTCTCGGGCAAACGCGGCGGACGCTTCGGTTTGCGATTTAATCTTTCTCCGAGAGCGAGATGCGCTTTGCGACTTGGTGAAGGCCCGCGTGCATTTGGTTTTTCCATTATTGGGATCTCGTTGTTCTTGATCATACTCGTGTTCTTGCTCTTGCTCCAAACGAAAGGCAGGCCCGCCTTTTTCTCAGAGCAAAAGTAAGAAAAACGAGCAAGAGCTTGAGAGTATCGATGTATTGCCCGTGATTACTGGCGCCCCCGGTTTCATTGGCTAAATTTTGCGCATGTTTTCCGAAACGATCGAGCTACGCGGACACATTATTGATTCGCTTATTTTGCCAAAGGTGCTGGATCAAATCCTGACCCACGGCGCGAATTTTAAGATCGGCGAGATCAAGATCGGCAAAAAGCGGGCGGACCAGAGTTTCGCCCGAATCGAAGTCTCTGCCGAAACAAGCGAAGCGCTCGACGCGCTAGTCCTGCGCCTGCGACAGCAGGGGGCGGAGGTTGCCAAGCGCGCGGATGCGCAACTTGCAAACGCCCCGGCGGACGGAGTTTTCCCGCACGATTTCTATGTGACAACCAACCAGCAAACATTCGTTCGATGCGATGGCAAGGAGATCGAAGTTCAGCCAGCCATGATGGACAGCGCGATTGCGGTTAACCGAAAAAAAAGTACCGCTCGTGCGGTGAAGTTTTTCGATGTCAGCAAGGGGGATGAGATTGTGGTCGGTCATCAGGGGATTCGTGTTGTTCCCGTGCAGCGTTCGACATCGCGCACCGAGCTCTTTCAATTCATCAACACGATCGTCGACGCTGACGAACCGAAGTCGGCGATCATCCGCGAGCTGGGTCGCGAATTGCAACGCGCGCGGGCAGCGAGAGGTAAAATCGCGATCGTCGCCGGGCCCGCAATCGTGCGGACAGGCGCTGGCCAGCACTTGGTGCGCCTGATTGAATCGCGATATGTCGATCGTCTCTTCGCAGGAAATTCGTTTGCTGTTTACGACGTGGAACGCGCGCTCTTCGGAACCTCATTAGGAATGAATCTCGATCTTGCGTTTGCACGCGGTGGTCGCGAGAACCACATGCGTGCCATCAACATAATTCGAAAGGCGGGTGGATTCTCCGCGGCGGTTGAGACGAAGACTCTGACCGGGGGCATCATCCATGCCTGTGTCCGCCATAACGTCGACATCGTGCTGACCGGCTCGATTCGCGACGAAGGACCGATTCCCGGTGTAACGACGGACGTGGTCGAAGCGCAAAAAGTCATGCGAGAGAAGCTCGCCGATGTAACCCACGTGCTGCTTTTGGGCGCGTTGCAACATTCGCTCGCCGTGGCGAGCATGCTCGCGCCCACGGTGAAAACAGTCTGTGTGGACATCGACCCATCGGCGGTGGAGAGGGCAGTCGAGCATCAGCCGCTGCAATCAATCGGATTGGTCACGGATGTGGAGCCATTCCTGCGGGAGCTCGCCGACTGTATCGCCTGCTCCGAACCGGGAGCCACCGGCGACCGCAAAAAGGAAATGATTCGCGAATAAGATTGTCGATTCCATGCGCGAGTTGCTTCTTTGCCGCACGCGACGCTCTCGAAATTGGATTGCAAGATCTATTTGGTTGCGCCGCGGCCAAAACTTCCCGACATGGTTTTCACGGCGAACGCCGGGCTCACGGTTGGCCGTAAATTCATTCCAAGCAATTTCCGCCACAAAGAGCGTGCCGGTGAAGCGCCGCATTTTGCGCGCTGGATGGAAGAACACGGCTATGAAATCCGCTGGTTGCCCGACGATCTGTACTTCGAAGGCGAGGGTGATGCCCTCTTCGGCGGCGACGTGCTTTTTTGCGGCTACAGATTTCGCTCCGATATTCAATCTCATCGGGCCGTTGCGGACATGCTCGGTTGCCTCGTCATCTCGGTGGAACTCGTTGATCCACGTTTTTATCATCTCGATACCTGCTTTTGTCCGCTGCCCGATGGGGCTGCAGTTTGGTTTCCGGCAGCCTTCGACGAATATGGGCAGCGCGCGATTCGCGAACATGTAGCCGAATTGATCGATGTCTTGCCGGAAGAGGCGATGCATTTTTCATGCAACGCGGTGGTGATCGAGCGCGACATTGTTTTGCCGGAAGGCGCGCCGAAACTCGTGGCGACGCTGCGTCATCGTGGCTATCGCTGTCACGAATTGCCGATGAGCGAATTCATCAAAGCCGGCGGCGCGTGTAAGTGTCTCACGATGTTTATGCCACAGCGCGAGAACGTGCCGTAAAATATATTGGAAGATTCCTCGGCTGCGCTCGGAATGACAAAATCGCATGGCAGTGCATGCAAATGTCGGTTACGTTTATGCCGCAGTGCGTTGCGGTTTAGGGTTTGGTGAACAGTGATTTTGGTGAACAGTGATAAGTGAATGGGGCTGCAACTATTCACTTTCCTCGCTTCAGTCGAAGCGCGCGCTCCATCTTGGCCAGCGACAGACAATTCATCACATCGTCTTTCGTCAGCCATCCTTTGCGCGCAATACCAATCCCGAACCACAAATCTTGGAGACGCTCGGCGCGGTGCGCGTCGGGATTGATCACGCATTTCACTCCCTTCTCCTTGGCGCACGGCCACCAGCGCCAGTCGAGATCGAGCCGTTTCGGAGCCGCGTTGAGCTCGATCCAAGTGCCGGTTTCGGCCGCTGCATCGAGGATTGCCGGTATGTCAATCTGGTACGGCTCGCGTTTTAAAAGGAGCCGGCCCGTCGGATGGGCGAGAATGGTGACCAGCGGATTGCTGATCGCGCGGCTAACTCGTCGCGTCATCTCCGCCTCGGGAAGATTGAATACCGAGTGAATTGAAACGACGACAAAGTCTAGCCCGGACAAAACGTCATCGTCGAAATCAAGCGAACCGTCGCGCAGAATGTCACATTCGACCCCCGCGAACAGACGGAAGCCATCGAACTTTTTGTTCAACTTGCGGATCGCGGTGACTTGCGCGCGTAGTTTTGCTGCGTCGATCCCGTGGGCTTGAATCGAGCTGCGACTGTGATCGGCGATCCCGAGGTATTCAAGCCCCAGCGTCTGCGCAGCTTGCGACATTTCCTCAAGGGTGTTGTGACCGTCACTCGCTGTCGTGTGACAATGAAATGTTCCTCGTAAGTTTTCCTTCTCGATCAAGTGCGGGATCGAATGTTTTTCCGCGGCTTCGAACTCGCCCCAATTTTCCCGCAACTCCGGCGGAATGAAATCGAGATCAAGCGCGCGATAAAGTTCGGTCTCATCGCGCACCTTCGGAATTTTTTTTGATTTTTTCCGTTTCCCTTTGGGCACGATGGTAGGGGCGATTGACCTCAATCGCCCGGGTCGCGCCTGCGCCGTGGGCGGTTCGAGTGAACCGCCCCTACCTTCACTCGTTTTCGGATCGGTTGGCAATGGCGCGAGACGATATTCATTCAGCGTCCAGCCGCGCTGCAACGCGCGGCTGCGAAGCTCGATATTGTGCTCCTTGTTCCCGGTGAAATAAGCGAGCGCAAAAGGATATTCCGCAACGCTCACCACTCGCAGATCGCATTGAATGCCGGAACGAAGCCGCACACTCGATTTCGTCGGACCTTGCGCGATAATCGATGCCACCAACGGGTGCCCCACAAAAAACTTCGTGATCGCTTCCGGCTTTTTTGTGGCCACCACAACGTCGACATCATGCACAATTTCTTTTCGGCGCCGATAACTCCCCGCAACATCGACCTGCAGCGCGTCGGGGTGCCCGGCAAGATCGTTTTTCAATGTTTCAGCTTCATTCGCGATCTGGCCGAACTGAAAATAACCGGAATGCCTGGTTCGTTCCTCGATTGCGTTGCAAAGTTTTTCCTGCGTCGTCTCACCAAAGCCTGGCAATTTCGCAACCTGGCCGGTCTCGCACGCTTTCAGCAACTGCTCGATCGAGCTGATTTGGAGCTTCTCGTAAAGGGCTTTGATCTTTTTCGCGCCGAGACCGGGAATGGAGAACAACTCGAGAATTGCCGCTGGGAATTCCGCATGCAGTTCTTGCAGGTATTTCAGCGAGCCGGTGGCTGCGACTTCTTTAATTTTATCCGCGATGCTTTTGCCAATGCCCGGAATCTTGCTGAGTGCTTCTTCGTCTTGCAGATCGGACACACTACCGCCCCAGGCTTCAATCGAGCGCGCCGCATTCGCATAGGCTCGGATTTTGAAAGGATTCTCGCCTTTCAATTCGAGCAGCGTGCCGATTTCCTCCAGAACGGCGGCGATGTCACCTTTGGTCATCACTCAAACCGTTAGCGCAAATTGCCGCATCGTCGATGCTCAAGCTGACCTCACGATCTAGTGGTGCCCGCGTCAATGCGGAGCGCCGCGGTGATCGAGAGGCTAAGGTCCTAACACATTCTTAGACGCGTCCGCCTCACATGTGCCCGCGGCGTTGATAGAATTCGTAGCGATCGATGATTGAGTCGACGTACTTGCGCGTCCCAGGGAAATCGATGTTTTGCCTGAACTTTCGTACCGGTACATCGGCTATGCCATCTCCGCCGCTCCATCGTTGCGCCCGGCTGGCGCCGGCGTTGTATTCGGCCAGCGCAAACGGCACGGGATCTGATTGCGCTTCCCAGTGTTCGAACGCGCGACGCAAATACCAGGTCCCCGCCTCGAGATTTGTTCTTGGATCAAAAAGTTGCTCGACGTGGAAGTTGGCGATTTTATTTTCACGCGCCCACTCATTTGCCGCCTTTTCGCTCACTTGCATCAGCCCACGTTCTCCAGCGCCGCCATGCTTCCTTGGATCGAACCGGCTCTCCCGCCAAACCACCGCTTTTACCAGCATTGGATCGAGGTGATGTTCCAGTGCGACGGAGCGAATGAGGCGATCGTACTGATGAAACCGGGCTGGGCTCATCCATTCGTAGAACGTGTAGACTGGGTCACCTGATCGAACAGCCAGATAGGCAGAGCCGGCGGCCAACGCCACCAACACGCAAAAGATGAATTTGAGGACAAAACGGATCACGTCAGCATGAATCAGGGCGCTCTTTCATCGAACAATTAGATTATGCTCTCAATCGCGTGACGAAAGCCAGTTACATTCGCGTCATCATCGATCGAGCAATCCATCGCGAGCTCGATTACTCGGTGCCGGAAAGTTTGGCCGAGCGAGTCGGCGTCGGATCCCGCGTGCGCGTCCCTTTTCGTGACAAATCTGCTCTTGCGACGGTCGTCGCGGCTCTGGCGCAAAGTGAGGCGGAAGGTATCCGGCCAATTGAAGCGGTAATCGGCGACGCGCCGATCTTGAGTGAGCAATTGCTCGAATTGGCGAGATGGATCGGCGTCTATTATTGCTGCCCAATCGAAACGGTGATGCGCAGTTTACTGCCCCAAGTGATCCGACGCGCGGAAGTCGGGTGGAAGAAACAACTATTCGTGCAACCCGGGTGCAAGATCGATAACGACGAATTCGAAAAATTGCGAAAGCGTGCCCCGCGCCAGGCGGAACTTCTGGAGGCGATCTCGCGGCTGGATGCGCCCATACGCGCCGCGCAACTCCTGCGAAAAACGTCACTCGATAACCAGACCTTGCGCGCGCTGGTCAAACGCGGCCTCGCCGAGTTGCGAGAGGAAGCTGTGGTTCGCGATCCACATGCTGACGAACAGTTCATCGCAACGTCGAAGCTTGTTTTAAATGAGGAGCAAGTCCGCGCGCTGAAGGAAGTCACTCAAGCGTTCGATTCGCCGGAAAACGCCTGCCCGATTCTGCTCCACGGCGTGACCGGCTCCGGCAAGACGGAAATTTATTTGCAGGCGATCCGCGCCACGCTCGACCGCGGGCGAACCGCGATCGTTCTCGTGCCGGAGATTTCGCTAACGCCGCAAACGGTCGAACGTTTCAAGGGACGTTTTGCCGAAGCGCAGGACGCGGTCGCGGTGTTGCACAGCCATTTATCCGAAGGGGAACGCCACGATGAATGGCACAAGATCCATTCCGGTCGCGCGCGAATTGTGATCGGCGCGCGCAGCGCCGTCTTCGCGCCCCTGAAAAACCTCGGACTCATCGTTGTAGATGAAGAACATGAGACGACTTACAAACAAGAGGAAGCGCCACGATATCACGCGCGCGATGTCGCAGTTGTACGTGCCAAGATCGAGAAGTGCGTAGTTTTACTTGGAAGCGCTACGCCATCGCTGGAGAGTTATCATAACGCTGCGATAGGCAAATATCGGCTCGCCACTCTCACCCAGCGCATCGACGAAAAGCAAATGCCGCTGATGCGCATCGTCGATCTTCGCCAGGAACGCCGAAAAGAAAAGGCAGCTGCGATCTTGTCAGAAAAATTGCGCGCAGCCATTGCCGATCGCCTGGAAAAACGCGAGCAAACAATTTTGTTTCTGAATCGGCGCGGTTTTTCCACGTCGTTGCTTTGCAGCAATTGCGGCGAAGCGCGCAACTGTCCGAATTGCAGCGTCGCGCTCACTTTTCATCGGCATCCCGCAGCCGCGGGACGGTTGAGCTGTCATTTGTGCGGGCATACCGCATCCGTGCCGAAGAAATGTCCGGCGTGCGGCAAGGACGCGCTGATTTACGCCGGTTTCGGCACGGAGAAAGTCGAATCAACAGTGTCGCAGATTTTTCCAAAAGCTGTGGTTCGCCGCATGGACGCCGACTCAATGACGCGCAAAGAAGCTTATCGGGAAACGTTGCGAAACTTTCGAACGGGCAAAATCGAGATCCTGGTCGGCACGCAAATGATCGCGAAAGGTCTGCACTTTCCGAACGTAACGCTCGTCGGAATTATCAACGCCGATCTATCGCTGCATTTGCCCGACTTCCGCGCTGGAGAGCGCACCTTTCAACTTCTTACCCAGGTAGCCGGTCGCGCCGGGCGGGGCGAAACACCCGGAGAAGTTTTTGTACAAACTTACACGCCATTTTCGCCATCGATCCAGTTTGCCCGGCACCATGATTTCTCCGGCTATTATCAGCAAGAACTCGAATTTCGTGAGCGCTGCGATTTTCCGCCATTCAAACACGCGATCCTGATCACGGTGCGTTCGGCTCACGAAGGCCGCGCGAAATTGTCAGCCGAAACTCTGGTGCGGCGATTAAAAGAAAACATCGGCCCGGAATTTATTTTAGGAGATGCAACGCCTGCGCCTCTCGAAAAATTACAGGGCCAATTCCGGTTTCACATCTTGATTCGTGGCGAAGCGATCATGCGCCTCAGCCGGCTCGTGCGCGAAACGCTCGACAAACTGCCGTTTCCGGAAGATGTGACGATTGCGGTCGATGTCGATCCTTATCAATTGCTTTAGGCGCCCCTGTAGCCGCCGCCCTGTGCAGCGCGTTTTGTTACCTCTTTGTTTGTATCGGCAACTTCTTCAGAGTCATCCAATGTGTGATCTTCGGCGTGTAGAAAGAGCGCTTTACCCGCTCGGAAGCAATCGCAACTTTCCCGAGCGTCCCACAGAACATGATCACACCCATAGCATCGGCAGCCGCAAGGCAGAGCTGCTGATTCAAACATCTATTGAACACGGCGTGCACGCGTTCAATACTCGCTTTCGAGGATGTCGCTCCGGAAAACATTAATCATTATCGCTGCCGTCTGGTTGGCGTTCATCACGCTCCTTCACGTGGCGATTAATCTTCATCTTTTCGGTCCGAAACGTACGACCGCCAGCGATCAAAAGAAATTCCGCATCGGTTTCCTTCCGGTGACGTGTCATCTCACGTGTCCGGTCACCGACTTCATCAACAAACAAATCGCAGGCGAAAGTCTTTTCGAGCCCCTTCGCTTCAACGGCTGGCCGGAACTGAAGGAAGCGTATCTGTCCGGTTACACGCCGGCGACGTTCATCCTCGCGCCGATGGCGATGGCGCTGCGCGAGCAAGGGGTGCCGATCAAGATCGTTTATCTCGGTCATCGCGATGGGTCGGCGGTCATGGTCCGCAAGGATTCGAATATTTACAGGATGCAGGATCTCCGAGGCAAACGCATCGCCGTGCCGAACCGCTTTTCCAACCAGCGGTTGTTGATCTTTCGCGCGCTCAAACAGGCGCACATGTCGATCAAAGACATCGAGCTGGTCGAGATGCCGCCGCCAGATATGCCGGCCGCGCTTTACGCCAAGGCAGTGGACGCTATTTCCAGCGGCGAGCCGTTCATGGGTCAAACCGAACTCGACGGTTATGGACGCGTCCTGTGGCTGACGAAAGATGTGTGGCCAAATTTCATCTCGTGCGTGCTCGCGGTGCACGAGGACATGATTAAAAATCATCGTGATGTGGTGCAACGGCTCGTTGATGGCATCGCGAAAAGCGGCAAGTGGATCGATAAAAGCATGGATCATCGGATGGAGGCCGCGCAGTTCGTGGCGAACAATTATTACAATCAAAATCCGCGCTTGCTTTCGTTTGTGTTGAGCAAGCCGCCCGATCGCGTGAAATACACAAATCTTACCCTGCGCAAACCGGACTTTGAAGAAATCGAGGAACTTGGACGCGAGGCCGGGATTTTGAACGGCACGGCGCATTTCGAGGATTACACCGACGCCTCTTTTGTGACCGACGAGAGCGCTGTCCAGCCCTACGATTGGGAGCCAGCAAAGAAACCATGAGTGCCGATGAAATGCCGGGTAGCGCACTCGTCCCGAGTGCTGGCGATGACGTCTCGCCATCGCGAGCTTCTCCTGTGAGCGGGAACTTGGAGTTGCAGCATCGCGCCAAGAAAAGCCTCTTGCGGCGGGACACCGCAACCAGCACGCGAGACGCGTGCGCTACCCTGTCGCGCCGAACACCAAACTGGTTTCAAAATCAGGATTCGAGATTTTGGCGGACCATCCGAGCGCTCGGAATGCTAGCGCTGTTCTTTACCATATGGGGTCTTGCGGTTCGAATTTCGCATAGCGATCTGTTTCCGACGCCGGGCAATGTTCTTCGCGGCATCATCGAGTTGTTTCAGAAGGGCCTGCTCTTCAAATACATTGTGGCGTCGCTTTTCAGGGTGACATGGGGGTTTACGCTTGCGGTTCTTATCGGCGTGCCAGCCGGACTCCTGCTCGGTTGGTACTCGCGAGCGTTCCAGGCCTTTAATCCGATCCTACAAATTCTCCGGCCGATCTCGCCGATCGCCTGGATTCCAGTCGCGATTCTCTGGTTCGGTGTAAGCGATGCCGCGCCGATTTTTCTGATTTTTCTGGCGAGCGTTTTCCCAATTACGGTGTCTGCAATCGCGGCGGTGCAAAACATGCAACCGGTTTACCTGCGTGCAGCGCAAAATTTCGGGTTAAGCCGCGGTGAGCTTTTTAGGCGGGTGATCTTCCGGGCAAGCCTGCCACAAATCATCACCGGAATTCGCATCGCCCTCGGCGTGGCCTGGCTTGTGGTGGTTGCCGCGGAAATGATCGCGGTCAACAGCGGCCTCGGTTACTTGATTATCGACGCCCGCAACGCCGGCAAACGCTACGACCTCGTCGTTGCCGGCATGGTGATGATCGGATTCATCGGTCTCATCCTGGATCTGCTCGTCCGACAACTGGAAAAATTCGACGAGGTGAGTTGGGGATACGCGAAGCGCTAACGCGCTAAAAATGACCAAGCTCGAATGACGAACGTCCAAGGAAATCCGAATGACCAAATGACGAAGCGGTTGCCGCCTGGCCTTTTTATTCGCCATCCGTTCTTCGTTGTTAATTCGTCATTCGTCATTCGTCATTGGTCATTTTTCTTATGAGCGCTGTGTCGATTCGAAACGTATCCATGAGTTTTCCTGGCAAACGCGCCAGCGAGCAAATCGATGTGCTGGATGATGTGAGTGCGGAGGTCGCGCACGGCGAATTTGTTTGCATCGTCGGGCCCAGCGGCTGCGGAAAATCGACTTTGCTCAATATCGTGGCCGGATTCCTCGATGCGACTGCAGGAGAAGCACTGGTCGAAGGCGAACCGGTGCGCGGGCCCGATCCGCGGCGCATTTTCGTTTTCCAAGAGAACGGAGTTTTTCCGTGGTTGAACGTGGTCGAGAATGTCGGCTTCGGTTTACGCGGTCGTGACCAGACCGAGCGCGACCGGATCATCACGCATTACATCGACATGGTGGGCCTGCGCGGCTTTGAAGACGCTTATCCGCGCGAACTTTCCGGCGGAATGCGTCAACGCGTCGAGATCGCGCGCGCGCTCGCTGCAAATCCGGACATTATTTACATGGACGAACCTTTCGGCGCGCTCGATTTTTTGACTCGGTTAAAAATGCGTACCGACCTGGTGCGCATCTGGCAAAGCGAGAAGAAAACCATTCTTTTTGTCACGCACGACATCGAAGAAGCGATCCAACTTGCTGACCGAGTCTTGGTCATGACTCCGCGTCCAGCGAGCATCCAGGAAATCGTTGACGTCGATCTTTCACGACCACGGGATCTCGATTCGCCCGGTTACCTTGAAAAACGCGATCGCATCTTCCGTGTCATGGGCATGAGTTTGCGTGTGGGTGAAACTGCGACCGCGTAATCAACCCGCGATCGAAATCCCGCAAAAACAACAACGCGGTAATATAAGCTCACCCCGCTCTCGTCATCCGGCGGCGCTAGGTCGAGCTTTGACGACGCTTGCCTCTGCTGACAACTCAGTCTTAGATGACTGGGACTTGGACGGCGACGTCGAATCTTGTCGGTGATCCTTTACGCGCCCGCGTGTGTCCGGCCCCGCCCTTTTAACAAAAAAAGCCCGCTTGTCGTGAGCGGGCAAACGAAAACCGGACGACTTGGAACGCGAAGAAAGTTACAATGACCAAGATGATTAACAGTCTGCTCGACACGGTATGAGATTTCGGCGGACGAAACACGATCGCGTTTTGGTGGTCGGCATTTTCCAGAGCCCGAAGACGGGTCGCGCTGTACTGAAAAGTCTCCATCGCACTCAGTTCCGCCGCGCGGCCGCGATCCACGCTTCGGCCAGAGGCCGGTCGCGGGTCGAGGAAAATGGGATTTCGGCGATCGGCGGATCGGTCGCCGCTTCGGTTCTCAGCGTGGCCCTGGGCGCTTTTATCTTCTGGCAGCGCGGGATGCTGGCCGATTACCGGCTGGCCGGGTGGGCCCTCTTTTTCGTTGCGTTCGCGTTGGCGGGCGCTCTCACCGGTTGGATGCTCGTCCGGTTGCTTCGCGAGCATGTCGCTGCGGCGAGCCTGGCGCGCTGCGCGAGCACGATCCTGCCGGGTGAAACGGTGGTCCTGGCTGAAGTTCGAGCCACCGAGGCGCCGCGCCTGCTGGCGATTTTACGCGACGTGGAAGCAGAGGCAGCCGTGACGTTTGCTTTTCATTCGGCGCCACATTTCCGATTCAAATCGAGCGCACGACCGCTCGGTAGTGAACTGCCTTCGGGTCAGCGTCTCGCGGAAAATGCGGCGCGCCTTGCGCACGAGATCGCGGTTAGCTGTGAAGCGAAGCCGCGCGGACCATCCTTTCTGCGCCGGTTGCGAGAGGTCGAGCGCGCGCTGGAATGGGCAAACGCAAGCCTAACGATGTCGGCCGAGGTGCACCACGCCTTCACCCTTTCGGCGGAGTGGCTGCTCGATAACGCCTATTTGATTCGGGAACAGGTGACCGATCTGCGGGAGAGCCTCCCACAAAAACAGTACGGAGAGCTGCCTCTCATCGCCAGCGGCCCCGAGGCAGGGCTGCCGCGGGTTTACCATGTGGCCTCGGAAATCGTAGCGGAGAGCGGGGGCGCCTTGGAGCCGGAGATCATCCGGAGATTTCTGGTCGCTTTTCAGGCGACCGCGCCGTTGGACATCGGAGAACTCTGGGCCCTGCCGCTGATGTCGCGATTGCAGCTGCTCGAATGTCTGCGCGCGCTCGCGATCCAGATCGAACAACAGCAAAGCCAGAGCGCGGAGGCCGACTTTTGGGCGAATCGGCTCATTACCGCTGTGCGCCACGGTTCGCCGCGGTTGCTCAAGATGATGGAAGAACTGGTGGAACGGTATCCCGAGCCGACGCCGCATTTTGCGAGCGAGCTGGTGGCCCATCTCTACGACGAACAGGGGGCGCTCCCGCTGGTGAGCGGCTGGCTGGAACGCTCGCTCCGTTCGCCGCTGCTCGAGGTTATGCAGCAGGAACATCGGCGCCAGGCCGTACAGCAGACCGCGCTCACCAATGTGATCAATAGTTGCCGCCGCCTTGTGCAAATCCAGTGGCGGGAACTTTTCCAATCGACCAGCTGGGCGGAAAGCGAATTGGCTGCGGATCCCGCGGGAGTTTATGCTCACCTGGATTTTGAAACGGGCGATCGTTGCCGAAGCGCGGTGGAGGAAATCGCCCGATGGTCAAGGTGTTCGGAACAGAAAACCATCGACCAGGCGCTGGCGCTGGCGAAAGCGGCGGAGGACGAAGTCGCGCGACATGTTGGCTATTATTTGATCGACGCGGGCCGACCGGCGCTCGAGCGGGCGACGAACGCGCGAGTTCCGCTCGCGGAACGGTCGCGCCGATGGCTTCGCGCGCACGCGACGGGCGCGTACTTCGGAAGCATTTTCCTGCTGACGGCCGCGATGGTGGCGGCGCCTCTCGTTTTCAGCGCCGGATCGGTTCATTGGCTGACACACGGGCTGCTGGGATTTCTGCTGCTCTTGCCCGCGAGTGAGCTGGCGGTGTTGGCCGTGAATTATTTCGTGACCTCGCTCCTGCCGCCTCAGGTCTTGCCCAAAATGTCCTTTAAAAAAGAAGGCATTCCCGATGATTGCCGCACGCTGGTAGTGGTGCCGATGTTGTTGACCACCCCGGACGCGATCCAAAACGAACTCAATCGCCTCGAAATTCGTTACCTCGGAAATACGGATGCGAATCTGCGCTTTTCGCTCCTGACCGATTTTGCTGACGCGCCGCGGGAGAGCATGCCGGAGGACGCAGAGTATATCGACATCGTGGCGCGAGGAATCGAGGAACTGAATCGGCGGCACGGAGCGGGGCGCTTCTTTCTTTTTCATCGCGGCCGCTCGTGGAGTGAGAGCGAGCAACGCTGGATCGGATGGGAGCGCAAGCGCGGCAAACTCGAGCAACTCAATCGATTCCTCATCGGGGAATCCACGCCCGAGCTGGAAGGATTTCTGTGCGCGGGCGATCGCGCACAGCTCGAGGGCATTCGGTTTGTCATCACGTTGGATGCCGATACCCAACTGCTGCGCGACACCGCCCGGAGGTTGGTCGAAACCCTGGCCCATCCGCTGAATCAGGCGCGCCTTTCGCCGGATGGCCGCCGCGTGGTTCGCGGCTACACAATCATTCAACCAAGCGTCAGCGCCTCGCTGCCGAGCGCAAGGGCGACATGGTTCTCACGCATCTTTGCCGATCCCCGTGGCATCGATCCTTACACGCACGCCGTCTCCGATGTTTACCAGGATCTGGTCGGAGAAGGCAGTTATCACGGCAAAGGCATCTACGAACTGCAGACGTTTCATCGCCTCTTGTCCGAACGATTTCCAACGGCGCACTTGTTGAGTCACGATCTGTTGGAAGGCAGTTATGTCCGCGTGGGGCTGGCGACGGACATCGAGCTGTTGGATGTCTTTCCAAGCAGTTACATCGCATGGTGGAATCGGCAGCACCGTTGGATTCGCGGCGACTGGCAAATCATCGATTGGCTGAAGCCGCGCGTGCCCTTGGGTGGCGGCAGGGGGGAACCCAATCCGCTTTCGGCCTTCAACCGGTGGAAGATCTTCGACAATCTGCGCCGCAGCCTGGTGCCACCGGCGACTGTCGCCCTCCTCCTGGCGGGCTGGTTTTTCACGCCTGCTCCGATGCTGTGGAGCGGGATCATCGCGGGCCTGATGTTGTGGCCGGTCCTGAATGCTCTCCTCGCGCTTCTGTTCCATCCGCCGCCACCCGGGACGAGATTTTGGCGCGACCCACGCGACCGTCTCCTGCGCTCCATGTTCGCGGTTATTTTTCTGGCGGATTATGCGGAAATGGCACTCGATGCCATCGCTCGGGTCGCTTACCGGCGAATCACGTCGCATCGGTTACTACTCGAATGGGAGACCGCGCTGGACGCTCACCGGCGCACAAGAAGTCAGCAGTGGCAATTTGCTCTCAGCCGGCTTTGGATCCCCGCTACCTCCGTAATCCTTTTCGCCGCCGCGGCCTGGCGGGGACCAACGGCGATGGTAGCCGTGGCTCCGTTCCTTCTTTTGTCGGCGCTCTTTCCGGTGGCGGTGATGGTGATCGATCGCCCCGCGAAGAGCTGGCGCGGTGGAATCCTAACGGCGGACGATCGCCGATTCCTGCGCACGGCCGCGCGAAGGACCTGGAGATACTTCGATGATTTTGTCGGACCACAAACTTCCTGGCTGCCGCCGGACAATGTCCAGGAGACGCCAAAGCGGGAAATTTTCCCGCGCACTTCACCGACGAACATCGGACTGTGGATGCTGGCGACCGTGGCGGCCAATGATTTTGGTTACATCACAATCGACGACCTGGTGGCGCGCAACCTCGGTACGCTGGAAACGCTGGGTCAGCTCGAGCGTTTCGAAGGCCATCTTTTTAATTGGTACGACCTGAGCACGCTGGAGCCGTTGCGTCCGCGCTACGTCTCCACCGTGGACAGCGGCAATTTGCTCGCCAGCCTCTGGACTTTCGAGACCAGCTGCGACGAACTGGCCACGCGCCAACTTCTCGATGCGAGTGCATTGCGTGGAATAGCCGATACGCTTGGCGTGCTTCGGCAAATCGCTGTCACACCGAAGGAAACGGAACCTCCTCCGGCGTTTCTCCGCCTGATGGAACTGACCACGGGTCAGCCGGCTGATCTGGAGGAAGTCATCCTGCGCGTACGGGCGGCTCGACAGCCCGCGCAGGATCTTGTGCTCGACTTCCACGGGGAGGAAACCGATCCGCGTGTTTACTGGGCCCAGCAAATTTCGAAGCAGGTCGCGGCGTGGAATGGCGTCATCGACAAATATCTTCGGCCGGTAGAAATCCTGATGGCGCCGCCGGCCCAATTGATGTCGTTAGGCGAGGCGACGCACGAATCCCGGCGCGAGGCGCTCGCGGCCACCTTTTCGCTGCGCAACATCGCCATCGAGGGCATTTCCGGGCTCGTACCCCTGCTTGCTTTTCATGAGCGACGCGAGGACCATGGGATTCCTCCCGCGGTGCGCGAGTGGCTTGATCTTCTCGTCACCGAGGTGGAGCATTCACGCCGGAGCGCTTCGGAACAGCTCGCGCAATTGGACGAATTGATCGCCCAGAGTCAGCAACTGGAAGGCGGCATGGGACTGCGATTTCTCTACGATGAGGAACGACGGATTTTTGCCGTCGGATATCAGGTGGCAGAGCGCCGGCTCGACTCTTCGCTTTACGATCTGCTCGCGAGCGAAGCGCGCCTAACGAGCTTCCTGGCCATCGCGCGCGGAGACGTGCCGGTGGAACATTGGTGGGCTTTGAGCCGCCCTTTTGGCTCTGCTTACGGGCGGCTGCCGCTTCTTTCTTGGAGCGGAACCATGTTCGAATATTTGATGCCTCTCTTGTTCACCCAGATGCACGAGAATTCACTGCTCGATCGCGCTTGTCACGACGCCGTGCGCTGTCAGATTGCCTATGCCCAGCAAAGCAGCGTGCCATGGGGCATCTCGGAATCTGCCTTCAGTGCGCTCGACCGGCACAACGTCTATCAATACCGGGCCTTTGGCGTGCCGGAGCTGGCGTTGAAGCGTGGGCAGGAAGACGATCTGGTCGTGGCTCCGTATGCGGCAGCGCTCGCTCTTGGCGTGGAACCAGCCGCCGCCGTGAAGAATCTGCGGAAGCTTGCCACTCTGGGTAACTCTGCGCTGCTTGGCGACTACGGCTACTACGAGGCCATCGACTATTCGCGACGGACCGAACCCGGAGGTGCGGCCGGCATCATCATCCGCTGTTACATGGTGCATCACCAAGGGATGTCGCTCCTCGCCTATGACAACGCTTTACATGACAATGCGATGCGGCGGCGGTTCCATTCTGACCTGCGCAGTCGCGCCACCGAGCCGCTCTTGCACGAGCATATCCCGGAACAAATTTTGCCGACCACCGGTGAGGTGCATGAAGAGCGACCGTTGCCACGTGCGATTCCGATCGTCGACGCCGCGGTCGTGGCGCAAACACCGGACATCTCCTCGCCGCGCATTCACCTCCTCTCCAATGGAACCTGTTTCGTCACGGTGACGAACTCGGGCGGCGGCTACTTGCGTTGGCTGGATCTGGACGTGACGCGCTGGAAAGCCGATTCGACCTGCGATGTGTCGGGCCCGGTTTGTTATATCCGGGACCTGGAAAGCGGAGCGATCTGGAGCAACACTCATCAACCGGTGCGATCTCCCGAGCGCCGTTACATATGGAGTTTCACGCCGGACAAAGCCGAGTTCCGGCGGAGGAGTGGACCGTGTGAGACCATCACGGAAATTGTCGTCTCCGCGGAAGACGACGCGGAAGTCCGCCGCGTGACTTTGGTGAATACTTCGCGCAAATCGTGCCGGTTGGAGTTGACGAGTTACCTCGAGCTCGCGCTTGCGCCGCACCGGACCGATCGCGCGCATCCTGCTTTCAACAAACTCTTCATCGAAACCGAATGGCTGCCGCATTGCGAAGCTCTGATTGCTCGGCGCCGCCTCCGCGCTCCCGATGATCAGTCGATCTGGACCGCGCACCTCATGGTCCCCGAATCCTCCTTCTCCACCGCCGACTCGACCGAGTTCGAAACCGACCGCGCCCAGTTCCTCGGTCGAGGCCGGACGCCACAAAATCCCGAAGCGATCAGCCGCAGCCTAACGAACCGTATCGGCGCTGTCCTCGATCCGATCTTCAGCCTGCGCCGGCGTGTTACAATTCTGCCTAACGAGCGATTTCAGTTTGCACTCGTGACAGTGACGGCGGAGTCGCGCGAAGCGGTTGTCGCACTGGCCGAGCGGTACTCGGAGTTTCACACTTGCGCCCGCGCTTTTGAAACCGCCTGGACCCATTCCCAACTGGAGATGCGCCGGCTGCATATCCGCCCGAGCGATGTGCAAACCTTTCAACGACTGGCAGCCCTCATTATCTTTCCGCAGGCACAACTGCGACCGCCGCCCGCGCGTCTCGGCCGCCGGGCCGAGGGTCAGCGTGCGCTCTGGCGACAAGGCATTTCCGGCGACGTGCCGATTGTCGTCGTCATGATCGGTCACCTCCGCGACATCGAAGTCGTGCGCGAAATTTTGACCGCGCATACATTTTGGAATCTACGTGGCCTGAAGGTCGATCTCGTTCTCGTAAGCGAGGAACCGCCGAGTTATGATGAACCGTTGACCGCTCACCTGCGCCAGCTCACCGAAGCGCAGGCGCACCTGACGGGAGTGGATCAACCCGGCGGCGTTTATCTTCGCTCGGCGACTAAAATTTCGAAGGAAGAGCTGGTCGCGCTTCAGGCCGCCGCGCGGATGGTCTTGGTCGCAGCTCGCGGCACGTTGCGCCAACAACTCGCCGCGACCACACCAGTCATCGTGAAACCGCGGCTGCTCCTGCCCGGCCGGCAGTTTCGCGAAGAGCCCTCCGCGCCCCTGGCGTTCATGGAGCTGAAATACTTCAACGGCCTCGGCGGCTTTACCCAGAATGGAAAGGAATTCGTCATCTATCTGGGGCCCGGCCGACAAACGCCGCTTCCCTGGATCAACATCATGGCCAATCCGAAGTTCGGCGCGTTTGTTTCCGAGTCGGGCGCCGAATTTGTCTGGGGCCGTAATAGCCAGAACGATCGTCTTACGCCGTGGTTCAACGATCCGATCTCCGATCCGCCCGGAACCGCCGTCTACATCCGCGATGATGAGATCGGCGTCGTGTGGTCGCCCACGCCCCAACCGATCCGGGAGAAGGACGCCTATCGCGCGCGGCATGGTCAGGGTTACACAACATTTGAACACAACAGCCACGCGATCGAACAAC
>WNGP01001579.1_pt1 | contig 18769 bp, 19 predicted proteins | sample 5407671 | NCBI WGS metagenome assembly WNGP01 (sample SAMN13153381, study PRJNA577476) | soil metagenome | isolation source: 40 cm soil or saprolite under Garry oak tree replicate 2 | place: USA:California | collected 2016-06-15 | reverse complement strand
TCAGGGGCCACGATGTGAAATCGGTCGTGGAATTGTCGGGCAAGAGCATTGAAGGCCTCGGCGCTCGACGTATAACCGTGGACGCACACGACCGGTGGGGCACCGACATTGCCCCAGTCGAGGTAGTGCAAGTCCAGACCGTTCACGGACATCCGCATGCTCTTTGGCTGCACGAGAGTCGTCACGGGTTACCGCCCTCCTGTGTCTGCCGGGTTCAGGCTACGCGACGGCTCTTGGGTCCTCGGCGCGCGTGTGCTCGGTGGGCTGCGGCGTGGCGCTCAACACGGTCACCCGCTCCGCGGAGTGGAATCGGTGCCAATGCCCTTGCGGCACGACGATGATCATCCCCGCCGCCAGCTTGAAGGACTGCGGTCCGCTCTCGGTCATGATGGTGAGCGTCGTGGCGCCCTCCAGGATCTGGACGAGCTCATCGCCCTTCTGGTGGCGCTCCCATGGACTCTCTCCAGAGAAGCTCCCGGCGAAGATGCTCCCGCCCCGGAAGGGAGCCAACACGGCGAACGCTTCCCGGGCTTCGGCCTCTGGGGTGTCTTTGCCGCGCGCGCCCAGTACCGGCCGTCCCGACAGCTCAGCTTTGATGTCGACTGCCTTGATCATGCCCTTTCCCCTCTCGCTCGTTGCGCCGGGCGGGCTCGACGGGGCCCCTGGCCCTGCCATTCGAAATCGTGGAGCCAAAGCGGCTGACCTAGACTCGCGCGACTACTGACCAGGTCCAGCCTTGCGGAGATAGGCGTCGAACCATTTCACCATCTCTGTCTTGTAGTCGGGGGGATTCGTCGCACCGGGAAACGTCGGGCCGTGGTCTCCGCCTTTGATCGGCACCAGCTTTACTGGCACGCCTGCCTTCTTCAGGGCGGCTTCCATCATCTCTGACTGGTGGAACGGAACGGTCCGGTCCGCGTCTCCATGGATGAGCAGGAACGGCGCGGCATCCGGTGACACGTAGTTAATCGGCGACGCGGCCCAGGCAGTCTTGTACTCCACCGCGGTCTTTGGCGTGGACTCGATCACCCTCGAACCCAGGAACAGCGCCACGGCTTCCGTACCGATGCTGGGGCTCATCCGCAGGAGATCGAGCGGGGCCGCTCGTGCCACGATGCACTGGAGCCTCGCGCTTTCACGATTGACGGGGTCGGCATCGCTTGCATCCCCCGGTCCGCCCATGGTCCCTAGCATGCTCACCAGATGGGCACCGGATGACCCTCCGGCGCCGCCGATGCGGGCCGGATTGATTCCATACTTCGCGGCATTGGCTCTCACGAAGCGCACGGCACGCTGCGCGTCTTCGAGAGGCGCCGGATACCGAAACGTCGGAGTGGCGCGATGGGTGATGACGAAGACGGTGTATCCCGCCTGGATGAGCGACGGCACGTACATCTCGACCTGGTTGGATTCCTTCAGCGGCGCCGCCGCGTAACCCAGCGGCGCGGACCAGCCGCTGCCGGGAATGAAGATGATGCCGAAGCCATTCGGCTGCGCCGGATAGTGGACGTCCAGCAGCAATGCCGTGCCCGAATACATCCCATACACGACGTTGGTGCCCACGCGACTCTGAGCACTCGCGGGAGCGCTCAGGGCAAGCAGGGCCAGCCCCACGACTGCGAGTGGTCGAAGCCGGTTGATCCTCATGTGAGGGGATCCTCCATCAAGATCAATTTGAGGGGATTGGAACCTACACCTTCAGATTCTCCTCCGACAATGGCTTGCGCTCCTTCATGTTGAAGCGCCCGTCGTAGATCGGGCCCTTGCCCGTCTCCGGCCCCGTGTACTGCACGAAGAACATGAGGCCGCCCGTCTCGGTGGACAGGTCCTCTTCGTAGTGCGGGGCCGCATGGTAGACCACGGTGCCCGGCCCGCAGGTGCGCTCGCCGATCTTGAAGGTGCCTTCCAGGATGTGCCAGACCTGGGCGAAATCGTGACGATGACGCGGGTGGAAGGCACCGGGCTCGTAGCGCACGAAGCCCGTGTTCGGCTCTGTCGACCGCTCGGGCCGTGGGTGGAACACCATCTTGCTGTGCTGGCCGGGGAAGCGCAGCGTCTCCCAGGCCATGTCGTCGACGTGGCGATACTCGGGGCCGTGATCCTCGGTGGGCTGGCTCATTGAGTCCTCCTTGCTGTCCTCACGCGCTCGTACGTGAACTAGGTGACGTGGGCCAGAAGCATAGCATGGGGCCGCTGGGACCTCAGGTCTTCCCCAGGAGCGCCCGCTTGGCCGCCGCGAGGTTCTTGAGCTTGGCCAATGTGACATCAGGGTGCGGAGGGTAGCCCCTCGCAACGGTGGCAGCCGGTGAGAAATGTTGGAATGTGAGACCTGACCCCGACGATGCACGCGCCCCCGCCGCGCTCGAGAGGCGACCGCCTACTTGCCGATCGCGCGCATCCCCGTTACTCTCGGGCTCCATGCGCCATGTCCGCCTCGGCCGTACGGGGCTCCGCGTCTCGCGGCTCTGTCTCGGCACCATGACCTTCGGGCTGCAGTGCGATGAGCCGGCGTCGGCCGCGATTCTCGACCGCGCGGCGGCGGGGGGCATCACCTTTCTGGACACGTCGGACGTGTATCCGCTGGGCGGAGGACTCGAGACCGTTGGGCGCACCGAGGAGATCCTGGGTCGGTGGCTCGCGGGTCGGCGGCAGGACTTCGTGATCGCCACCAAGTGCTTCGGGGCCATGAGCGCGCGGCCCTGGGACCGCGGAACGTCTCGCAAGCACGTGCTCGATGCCATCGACGGCTCGCTGCGCCGCCTGCGTACCGACTATGTCGATCTCTACCAGGTCCATCATCCCGATCCCGAGACGCCGATGGACGAGACCCTGCGCGCCTTCGACGACGTGGTGCGGCAGGGCAAGGCGCGCTACGTCGGCTGCTCGAACTATCACGCCTGGCAGGTGGCGCGGTCGCTGGGGCGCAGCGAGGTGATGGGGCTCGCGCGCTTCGACTCCGTCCAGCCGCGCTACAACCTGCTCTTCCGCCAGATCGAGCGTGAGCTGCTGCCGCTCTGCGAGGCCGAGGGGCTGGGCGTGATTCCCTACAATCCGCTGGCCGGGGGCTTTCTCTCGGGCAAGCACCGGCGCGAGGCGGGGCCGACGGCGGGCACGCGCTTCACGCTGGGCACGGCGGCTGGACGCTACCAGGAGCGCTACTGGCGCGAGCGGGAGTTCGCCACGGTGGAGGAGCTGCGGCCGCTGGCCGCCGCGGCCGGCATGTCCATGGCGCAGATGGCCATCGCCTGGGTGCTCGCGCACACGGCCATCACGTCGCCCATCATCGGCGCGAGCCGGCCCGAGCAGCTCGACGACGTGCTGGCCGCGGAAGGCAAGGCGCTCGATGGCGGACTCAAGGCGAAGCTCGACGAGATGACCCTCGAGTACCGCTTCGGCGACGACCCGCGGTGATGCTGATCCGCTCCGGGGAGGAGTGAAGATGGCGCGCGTGGCACTGCTCGACGACTACCAGAACGTGGCGATGCGCATGGCGGACTGGAAGGGCCTGCCCGCGGGCACCGAGGTGGTGGCGTTCCCGGACCACATCGCCGACCAGGACAAGCTGGCGGCGCGGCTGGAGGATTTCGACATCGTCATGGCCATGCGCGAGCGGACGCCGTTCACGCGCGCGCTGCTGGAGCGCCTGCCCAAGCTCAAGCTCCTCATCACCGCGGGCATGCGCAATGCCTCCATCGACATGAAGGCGGCTGCCGACCGCGGCGTGACCGTCTGCGGCACCTCGGGGCTGCCGTACCCGACGGCCGAGCTCGCCTTCGGGCTGATTCTCTCGCTGGCCCGGCGCATTCCCGCCGAGGATCGCGCGACGCGCGAGGGGCGCTGGCAGACCAGCCTCGGCCTCGGCCTCAACGGCAAGACGCTCGGCGTGCTGGGTCTTGGCACCCTCGGCTCTCGCGTGGCGAAGATGGGACGCGCCTGCGAGATGGAGGTGCTGGCGTGGAGCCCGAACCTCACGGCCGAGCGCGGCGCCGAGGTGGGCGCCGCGCTCGTGCCCAAGGACGAGCTGCTGGCGCGCTCCGACTTCGTCTCCATCCACCTCGTGCTCGGGGAGCGCTCGCGCGGGCTCATCGGCGCGCGAGAGCTCGGCTCGATGAAGCGGAGTGCCTACCTCATCAACACCTCGCGTGGCCCCATCGTGGACGAGGCTGCGCTCATCCGGGCGCTGCGCGAGGGGACCATCGCCGGGGCGGGGCTCGACGTGTTCGACGAGGAGCCGCTCCCGCTCGACCATCCGTTTCGCAAGCTGCCCAACACGGTGATCACACCGCACCTGGGCTATGTCACCGAAGAGACCTACCGCATCTTCTACGGACAGGCGCTGGAGGACGTCCAGGCGTTTCTTCGCGGCGCCCCCGTCCGGGTGCTCAAACCCTAGCCTGGCCTATGCGCGAACAAGCCTTCCCCCTCACCCTGCCCTCTCCCCAAGTGGGGGAGAGGGATCTGAAGGAAGCTCATCCCTCTCCCCGTCGCGGGGAGAGGGCAGGGTGAGGGGGCGTACGATAGGAGCGATCCGCTCATGAATTGCCACCCAAGGAGGAGACAACGATGAGCGCACGTCGTCCGCCGGCAAAAGCCTCGAGAGCCGCGGTGGCTACCAGCAAGCCGAAGAAGTCCGGCAGCCCCTACGGCTACCCCTTCTGGGACTGGGTCGCGCAAGAGGATCCCGAGTACGTCAGGGCCCGGCAACCCCTGAGCGATTTGTCCATCGGGGAAGGCAAGGAGCTCTCGGTCAAGCACCGCGAGATGGTCATCATCGGGATCCTCGCCTTCCGCGGCCGGCAGGAAGGGGTCGTGGCCCACATGCGTCGGGCCATCGAGCACGGCGCGACCAAGCGGGAGCTGCTCGAGGCGATCCAGTCCGCCGCGGTCCCGGGCGGGGGGCCGACGTTCAGTAGCGGCGCGCAGGCGCTCATGAAGCTCGATCAGGAGGGAGCATTCGGGAAGGCGTAGCCATGAGCGAGACCACCGGTCCGCCGTTGCCGCTTGAGGGCATCAAGGTCGTCGAGGTCGCGCAGGCCCTCGCCGGCCCGTTTGCCGGCGAGATCCTCGCCCACATGGGCGCCGACGTCGTCAAGGTCGAGCGTCCGGAAGGCGACGAGGCGCGCGGCTGGGGTCCCCCCTTCACCCTCGGCGCGGGCCCGACCTTTCACGCCGTCAACATGAACAAGCGCTCGATCGTTCTCGACCTGAAAGATCCGCGCGCCATCGCATGGCTCAAGGAGTACCTCACCGGCGCCGATGTGCTCGTGCAGAACCTCCGCCCGGGCGTCATCGAGGAGCTGGGGCTCGGAGCCGACGTGCTGCTCGAGCTCAATCCGCGGCTGGTCTTCTGCTCCCTGTGGGCTTTTGGAAACGGCGGGCCGCGCCGGCTGCGGCCGGGCTACGAGCCGATGGTGCAGGCGTTCGCGGGGCTCTTCAGCGTGAACGGCGGCGAGGAAGATCCGCCGTCGCGGTTCGGGGCGCCCGTGCTCGACATGGGCACGGGCATGTGGGCGGCCATGGGCGTGATCGCCGCGCTTCACCGGCGCGCGCGCACCGGCCGCGGCGGCGTGGTCGACGCCTCGCTCTTCGAGACGGCGCTGGGATGGCTCACCGGGCACATCGCGGGGTTCAAGTTCACAGGTGACCTGCCGTCGCGCGAGAGGACCGGCTCCCGGCGCCTCGTGCCCTTCCAGGGCTTCCAGACGAAGAACGGGACCGTGATCATCGCCGCCGGCAACGATCGCCTCTTCGCCAAGCTCGTGGCCGCCCTCGGCCATCCCGAGTGGGCGACCGACGCGCGCTTCGCCAAGAATGCCCAGCGCCGCGCGAATCGCGAGGAGCTGGTCATGGAGATGGAGCGTGTCCTCACCACGCGCACCAAGGGCGAGTGGATCGACATCCTCGAGGAGGCGGGCGTGCCGTGCGCGCCGATCCAGGACCTCCGCGAGATGCTGGACGAGCCGCAGACGGAGGCGATGGGGCTGCTGCAGCACGTCCCGGGGCTCGACCTCGACCTGATGAGCCTGCCCGTCTCATTCGACGGGCGGCGGCCGCCCGTTCGCCGCCGCGCGCCGACCCTCGGCGAGCACACCAAGGACATCGTCGACCTGCCTCCCGCCACGGGCTGAGACGTCGATTGATCCTCGTGGACCACGCGACGAGGACCTTCGACACACCCAGCGGCGCCTTCACCGCGGTGCGCGACGTCAGCTTCACCGTGGCGCCCGGACGCTTCGTCAGCCTGGTCGGTCCCTCGGGGTGCGGCAAGACCACGCTGCTCGGGATGATCGCCGGCCTCGTGCCGCTCAGCGAGGGGCGCGTCCTGCTCGGCAGCCGGCCCGTCGTGGGCGGCGTGCCGCCGGACATCGGCTATCTCTTCCAGCGCGATGCCCTCCTGCCGTGGAAGACGGCGCTGCAGAACGTGGCCCTGCCCCTCACGATCCGCGGCCGGCCCGCCGCCGAGGCGCGGTCCAAGGCCGTCGAGTGGATGCGGCGCGTGGGCCTGGCGGGGTTCGAGAGCTACTACCCGCACCAGCTCTCGGGCGGCATGCGCAAGCGCGTCTCCCTGGCCACCACCCTGATCTACGGGCCGGCCGTGCTCCTGATGGACGAGCCCTTCAGCGCCCTGGACGTCCAGACGCGCAACATGATGGAGAACGAGCTGCTGGACCTGTGGGCGGAGACGCGCAACACCGTGCTCTTCGTCACCCACGATCTCGAGGAGGCGATCGCCCTCTCCGACGAGGTGATCGTGCTCACGGCGGGCCCGGGGCGGATCAAGGCGAGCTATCCCATCCCCATCACGCGGCCGCGCAACGTCGTCGAGATCCGCTTCCGGGAGGAGTTCACGCGCCTCTACGAGCAGATCTGGAAGGACCTCCGGGATGAAGTCCAGCAAAGCTACGCGCGCTCGACACGGCTCTGACCGGGCGCGCCGCCTCGGCGGCCGCCTCGTCCTGCTCGTGGTCCTCCTCGGGGGCTGGGAGGTGGGGGCGCGGACCCGGGTCATCGATCCCTACTTCGTGAGCCTGCCTTCCGAGATCGCGCGGACCATCGGCGGCTGGATCGCCAGCGGCTTCATCTACGTCCATCTCTGGGCCACCGTCCAGGAGGCGGTCATCGGCCTCGCCATCGGGATCCTGGGCGGGGTGCTCGTGGGCGTGCTCTTCGCCTTCTCGCCATTTCTCGCCGAGCTGTTCCAGCCGCTGATGGTGGTCTTCAACGCCATGCCGCGGATCGCTCTCGCCCCCCTCTTCATCGTGTGGCTCGGGATCGGGCTCGCCTCCAAGGTGGCCATGGTGGTGAGCCTCGTCTTCTTCATCATCTTCTTCAGCACGTACGCCGGGCTTCGTGAAGTCGACGTGAACCTGATCAACCACGTCCGGGTGATGGGGGGCAGCCGCGGCGATCTCGTGCGCCACGTGCTCTTCCCCTCGGCCCTCACGTGGATCTTCGCGAGCCTGCGCACGTGCGTGGGCTTCGCGGTGATCGGGGCCATCCTGGGCGAGTACCTCGGGGCCGATCGCGGCATCGGCTGGATCGTCCAGTACGGCGAGTCTCTCTTCAACTCCAACATGGTTCTCTCGGGACTGATCGTGCTCATGGCCTTCGTGGCCGTCCTGGACGGCTCGCTCGGCTGGCTCGAGCAGCGGTTCTCTCACTGGAAGCAGAAGCCCCTGTAAGGAGAGAAAGGAACGCATATGAAAGCCGTGATGGCCGTCATGCTCGCGCTCGTCCTGCTGATCCCGTCGCTGGCGGGGTCGGCGGGGGAGCCCGTCACCTTCGCGTACTCGCAGCTCGGGCTGCTCGCGCACTTGCCGTGGTCGGTGGCCCTCGGGCAGAAGTACTTCGAGGAGCAGGGCCTCGAGCCCAAGGGGTACAACTTCGAGAGCGGGGCCAAGTCGATCGCCGCCCTCATCGGCGGCTCTGCCGACTTCGCCGCCAACGCGCTCGAGCACTCCATCAAGGCCAAGGCCCAGGGCAAGGACCTCGTCTACGTCTTCTCGAGCACGCGGCTGCCGGGGTTCGGGCTCGCGGTGGCGAGCGCCCACAAGGGCGAGATCAAGACCATCGCCGATCTCAAGGGCAAGCCCGTGGGCGTGTCCGGGATCGGAGCGGCTTCGCACGTGCTGCTCGACTACATGCTGAAGCAGCACGGCGTCGATCCCAAGGACGTCAAGGTGCTGGCCGTGGGCATCAGCACGTTCCCGCCCGCCCTCGAGGGCAACAAGATCGTGGCGGGGATGGCCGGCGAGCCCTTCTTCAGCCGCATGATCGCCAAGGGCACGGCGTTCTCCATGGGCAATCTCTCCTCACTCAAGGAGACGCAGGCGATCCTGGGCGGCGAGTACGTCTTCAGCGGCGCCATCACGCGGCCCGACCTCATCCAGAAGCGGCCCCACCTCGTCCAGAAGGTGGTGACCGCCCTCGTGAAGGCGAGCCACTTCATCCAGACCAAATCGCCCGAGGAGATTGCCGCCGCCGTCCCCGCCGACCTCGTGGGCGACCGCGCCCAGTACATCGAGTCGCTGCGGGCGAGCCGCGAGATCTACGCGCCGCACGGGCTGGTGAGCCAGAGCGGCGTGGAGGTCCTCATGAAGTCCCTCGACTCGTTCGGCGTGTTCAAGCCGGGCCAGAAGGTGGACGTCGCCAGCACCTACGACATGACCTTCGTCCGGCAGGCCATGAAGGACCTCAAGCTGCAGTGAGGGGAGCGCCTGCGCTCTCAGGGACGCGCCAGAGGAACCTCGTCGTGTTCTCGAGGTGGGCGAGGCTCGTACGAGAAGAGCCGGACGTGTCTGCCCAGAAATGCTCCGAACACGTCGCCGGCATCACGGCACACCTCGCGGTCCAGGACGAGCATGGCGCCCGTGTACGTGACGACGCCGAGGAGAACCAGCTCCGTGAGATGCAGAACGGCTCCGCTATGGCCGAACACGGCATAGTTCTTGGCCGTGAACACCACGGCATACATGAACAGGCTGGCCAGAATCGGCCGGCCCATCGTTCCCAGGATGTCCGTGACGAGCACTCCCGTCAGTGACTGGGCGTACGCGATGGAGGCCAGGAAGACGAGCGGATAGACGAGAGCCCACGCGACGCTGAGCCCGACCGGGCCCCACTGCGCGCCAACCACGAACGCCACCGGCATCGTCAGCGCGCCGATCAGGAAGGTGGAGGCGCTGGTGTCCGGCCGGCCGACGCCCCACAGGAACGGCTGAAACGCGTTCATGAGCATCCTCAGGGGCATGACGAGGCTCAGGAGCTGCAGGGGGATGGCGGCGGCCTGCCATTTGGGTCCGAGGAGAAGCACCGTGAGCTCGGGAGCGATGCTCGACATGCCGAGAAAGAACGGGAAGGCCAGGAGACTCATGAGCCGCGTCACGGTCAGCAGGTAGGATCGGGCGCCCGCGGGAGTCAACTGGGCCTTGGCAAATGCGGGGAGGGCGATCGAGTTTATCAATCCCGTGAGCTTGTTGATGGGGAGCGAGGCGAGATCATTTGCCACGGCATAGTATCCGAGCAGGACGTTTCCGAAGAGCTTGCCCCCGATGAATCGATCGCTATCGGCCAAGGTGAACCGCAAGGCACGATCCACCGTGACCGAGCGCCCGAAGAGCAGATCGCCTTTGATTCCCTCGAGCGAGAAGCGGGGCCAGCACCAGGAGCGTTGAGCGAGGTTCAGACCCACCGTGCGTACGGCGGTGGTGGTCAAGGAGCCCCAGATGAGCGTCCACACACCGAAGCCGGCGCGGGCCAGAGTCCAGGCGGTCAGGCTGCCCGCCACGATGGTCACCAGCTCCACGATCGATCGGCGGCCGAAGTCGAAGTCTCGTTCCAGCTGAGACTGGGGAAGCGTCTCGAAGGCAAGCAAGACGAACTGGAAGCCCAGGACCCGAACCATGGCGGTCAATCTCGGCTCGTGGTAGAAGGCCGCGATCCACGGAGCGCCTCCGAGGAAACCCAGGAAGAGGAGAAGATTCACCAGGATCACGATGCCGAAGACCTGGGCGCGGAGCCGCTCGCTCAGGTCGCGCTTCTGCACGAGAACGGCGTCCAGCCCGACAGTATTCAGCAGATAGAAGAAGATGATCGGAACGCTTGCCATCGCCATGAGGCCGTAGTCGTCGGGAGAGAGGATGCGGATCACGTAGACGGTGACGGCCCAGGAGACGAGCTGCCCCGAGAACTTGGACAGGGTGGTCCACCGGAGAGCGATCAGGACCTTGGTTCGAATATCGTCGCGGACGATCGACCCGGTGTGGGCGGCGACTGACGGCTGCTTGCTTGGCGCCTGTGGTGTCAGCATTTTTTACACAACGGCCCCGAATGGGATTCCCGGCAGTTCTCGTGCAAGACCTGCACCACCGCAGGACCTTCACCAGCGACAGGGCTAGGGAATCAAGGGCCGAACCTGCGTCTCTCCACCTTGACGGGACCTTGATCGGGCACGGCCAGGATCGCGAGGTCACCGTACTCCTCCGGCGCGGTGCCGGTGCCGCCGAGCTGGTGATAGACCGCATACAGATTGCCGGTGACGTTGCCGACGTACACCACGACGCCGCCGGCGTGCTTGGACAATATCTCCTTGGCGATGTCCTTGGCGGCGAGGACGCTGACCCGAGGCGTAGTGGTGATCTCGACGCCGAGGTATGCGGCGAGCGGCCGGACCGTATCGAGATTGCGCGCCACGTCCGGGCTGTAGATCGCGGTGATGCCCATGCCGCTCACCGCGGCCACGAGGGCCTGCGCGCGCTCCCGGCCCTTGGCATTGAGCTCCGTCGACTCGTCGCGGTCCGCATGCCGGAGCAGGATCACCGTGGTGCTGGTGCCGGGTGACGAGCGCAGCGGGCTGGCCGCGCAGCCGCTGACGAGAGCGGCCAGCGTGATCCCGAGCACGACCTGAGCCCGTCGGCCCTCTGCTCGCATCGCACTCCTCAGGAACATCCCGATCAGCGGAAGGCGAACGCGCGCGCGGGGTTCTCCACGAGCAGACGTCTCAGCCCGGCGTCGTCCACGCCTTTGGCCCGGAGGCGCGGCACCACGTTGATCAGAAGGTGATGGTATCCGTAGCCACCGTACTTCACCAGGGAGGTCTTGTAGGCGATGTCGTGGGACATGAGGATCCGGTCGTGGTACCCCGCCTCGATCAGGGCCAGGACGTGGGCCATCCGCCCGCCGTCGTTCGGCATGTCGAAGGCTGGATGGTACGGGTAGTAGGAGTTCTCCAGTCCGAAGAGGTCGTACTCGAGCCAGAGGCCGGTCTGGGCGAGATCGATCACGGCGCGAACGTCGGTGATGGTCCGGCAGATATGGCACATGATGGCGCGCTGGAGGTCGCCGCCTTCCTTCTCGACGAGCTCGGCGATCTCCATCGGCGCGCGCGGGTTGCGCCCCGGGTGGATCATGAGGGGCGCCCCCGTCTCGCGCTGGGCGACGACGGCGGCGCGCACGACCTTCTTCTCGTTGTCGGTCCACGGCCACGTGCAGCCGATCTCGCCGATGAGCCCGGAGCGGACGCCCGTGTCGCCGACGCCCACCGTGATGTCGGTGATCATCTCGCGCGCGAGCTCGTCGACGCTCAGCCGGTCCATGTGCGGGGGATGGGAGGCGGCGACGTAGTACCCGGCGCCCATGACCACGTGAAGGCCGGTGGCGCGGGCGATGCGGGCGAGGGCGAGCGGATCGCGGGCCAGCGTGCGCGGCGTCGGATCCACCACCGTCCGGCCGCCCGCCTCCTTGAAGAGGAGGATCTCGTCCCGCGCGACCTGCTCGTCCGTCAGGCGGAGGTTGTCGAGGTTCGCGTTGAAGTTCTGCCGCACCCAGCCGAGGTTGGCGAGGCTGACCGGCTCGCGCGAGCGCTCCTTGTCCCTGGGCGCCGTCGGCTCCACGAACATCACTTCGAAGTCGATGAGCAGGTGCTCGTGGGGCAGCGTCACGCCGATCTCCTCCGCCCCGATCGATCCGAGCACGGTCTGCACCTGTCCCGAGAGTGGACTCGGCATTCGTGATTCCTTTCCGTCGGGGGATTTTCAGGCTTTCGAGCGGGGAGCGGAGTCAAGTCTCGCGGTCGTGGAACAATGAGCGATATCTGTTTCAGCTAGGCGCCGGCTGCCGGGAGCGCATGTCGGATTGTGAGGCTCGACCGTCAACGGGATTGACCGAGGACTTTACGCACCTCGAGGTACGTGGCGGCGTCTACCCCCTCCACGCGCTCAAGGGCGCGCGAGATGCGGTAGGCGAAGTATCCCAGCACTACGACTTCGAGCCCCACGAGGACCAACATGGCGGCCAGGAAGCCGTGCTCGATCATCATGGTCCGGATTGTCATGCGGTCCGAGCGGCGTGTCAACGTCGACCATTGGATACCTTGCGGGTTGTGGCCGTGGCTGCTTGCCGATCAGCGACATCCCCGATACTCTCTGGGTCCGGAGGTCATCCAGATGAAAATTGCCAAGGTCGAGTCGCTCCACGCCGATGCCGGGTCACGTAATTTCGACTTCCTCAAGGTCACCACCGATACGGGGCTCGTGGGCTGGAGCGAGTACAACGAAGCGTTCGGCGGCCCCGGTCTCTCGGCGGTGATCGACCGGCTGGCCCCTGCGGTCATCGGCAAGGACCCGCGCGCGTGGGAGGCGCACGTCACCACCATGTACGCGCTGAGGCGGCAGTCCTCGGGCGGCGTGGTCCAGCAGGCCATCGCCGCCATCGAGAACGCGCTGCTGGACATCAAGGCGCGCGCTTTGGGGATTCCCGTCTACGAGCTCCTGGGCGGCCCCGTGCGCGAGCGCGTCCGCCTCTACTGGTCCCATTGCGGGACGTACCGGGTGCGCAACGCCAAGGAGCTGCAGATCCCGCCCGTCCGCACGCTCGACGACGTGGTCAAGCTCGGCAGGGAAGTGGTGGCCAAGGGCTACACCGCGCTCAAGACCAACGTGCTCCTGCTGGGGGACAACCCGCGCACCTATACGCCGGGCTTTGCCCGCGCGAGCGAGGGCTTTCCCGAGCTGAACGCCGACCGCTACGTGGTGCGCGCCATCCGGGATCAGCTCGCCGCTTTCCGGGAGGGCGCGGGGCCGGACGTGGACATCCTCGTGGACCTCAACTTCAACTACAAGACGGAGGGCTTCGTCACCATGGCCCGCGCCATGGAGCCTTTCGATCTCTTCTGGGTCGAGATCGACACGCGAGACCCGAAGGCGCTCGCTTATATCCGGAGCCGCGCGCCCATGCCCGTGGCCTCGTGCGAGTGCCTGTTCGGCCGGCGCGACTACCGCCCGTACTTCGAGAACTACTCCATGGACGTGGCCATCATCGACACGCCGTGGAACGGGGTGGGGGAATCGGTCAAGATCGCCAGCATGGCGGACGCGTACGAGATCAACGTGGCCCCGCACAATTTCTACGGACCGCTCGCCACCATGATGAGCGGGCACTTCTGCGCCGTGGTGCCCAACCTGCGCATCATGGAGACCGACCCCGATCAGGTGCCGTGGCACGACGAGCTCGTCACCGTGAAGCCGGACGTGAAGGACGGCTACCTCCACCTGCCCTCGGGCGCGGGCTGGGGCACCGAGGTCAACGAAGAGGTCGTGCGGGCTCATCCACCCCGGACCGCTCGTTAGCCTGGTGGCATCCTGGCGGCGGTCGGCCTTCCTGGCCGCCGCCTGCGCGCTCGCCATCTGGAGTCCTGCGGCCGCACCCGCCGCGGACGTCCCGCTGACGTCCGCCGCCCTCCGGCAGCGGGCCGCCGACATCGTGGTCACCCTCCGCGAGTATCGAGCCAGCCTCGAGAAGCTCCTGGCCATCTACGAGGCGAGCCTCGCCAAGGCCAAGGATCAGCGTGATCAGCGGCAGGAATTTCTCAACCGCGGGATCATTTCGCGTCGAGAGTTCGAAGATGCCGAGCGCGCGGTGACCGAAGCACAAGCCAAGGTCGACGGCACCCGCCGGGAGATCGCCGGCGCCGACCATGCCATGGCCGAGGCGACGACGGCCCGGGCTCTCGCGGGCCTCTCGCCCTTGAAGAGGGGTGGCTACGAGCAGACGGCGGTGCTCATCCGGTTCAACGGGCCCGCATCCTGGTCGCTCAAGGCCGGCACGGCCAAGCTCCAGGAGTTCTTCACCGCGCGGTTTCATCATCCGCTGCCCGTGAGCGCCTACGGCCAGACGCCGCTGCACGACCGGATGGGCTTCGACCACCGCGACGCGCTCGACATCGCCCTCCATCCGGACAGCATCGAGGGCCGGGTGGTCATGGACTACCTGCGTGAGGCCGGCATTCCCTTCATCGCCTCCTGGGGCGCCGTCGCCGGCGCGGCCTCAGGGGCGCACATCCACGTGGGCCAGCCCTCCCCGCGCATCGTGAGCAAGCGCTAGCAGGCGGGCGTACATCATCCCTCTCCCCTATTGGGGGAGAGGCACACTTGGAGAGATCCTCCAGCGGCCGATCGTCTCGGGATTGACGCAGCAGGCGGGCGGCTCCCCGCGTCCCGCGGCCAGGATCTGCTCGAGGGCGAGCTGGAGATTGGCGCGGCGGCCCGCCTCGCTGTGACTCACGTTGTGCGGGGTGAGGATGAGCCGCTCGGGATCCACGTGGCGTAGCGAGCTCGTGGGCTGGAGCGGCTCCTTGACGAAGGCGTCGACGGCGGCCCCGGCGATCCAGCCCTCGTCGAGAGCCCGCGCCACGGCCTCTTCGTCCATCATTTCGCCCCGCGCCGTGTTGATGAGGAGCGCGCTCGGCTTCATCTGCCTGAGCTCCTTCTCGCCGATGAGGCCGCGCGTCTCGTCGGTCAGCGAGGCGTGGAGCGATACCACGTCGGACTCGGTCAGGAGCGTGGGCAGATCGACGAGGGTGGCGCCCAGGTCCTGCGCGACGAGCTGTGGCACGTAGGGATCGGCGGCGAGAAGCCGCACGTCCCAGTTGACGAGCCGTCGCGCCACGTGCGAGCCCACCCGACCCAGCCCGACCAGCCCCACCGTCTTGCCGAAGAGGAACTCGCCCCGGTCCTGGCGCTGCGCCCACTCCCCGCGGCGGAGCTTGGCTTCGTTGTGCTTGATGCGCTTGAGCAGCATCAGGAGGAGGCCGATGGTCGCCTCGGCCACCGCGATGAAATTCTCCGGCGTGGGGCTGTTGGCGACGAGGATGCCGAGCCCCGAGGCTGCATCGACGTCGATCTTGTCGGTGCCGATGAAGGGCACGATGACGAGACGGAGTGTCGGGGATGATTCGAGGATTCGGCGGCTGATCGTCTCGAGGTGCGAGGCCAGGATGACGTCGGCATCACGCGCGGCTTCGATGAGCTCGGCCTCGGTGTAGGCCTGGCGCGCGGGCTGATCGAGCGGGCGCCCGATGACCACCTCGTGTCCGGCTTCGCGGAGGAGCTGGAGCTCCTCGGGCGATCCGCTCGGGCCCGTGGCCAGGATTCTCATGGCTTCTTGCAGATCACGTTGAGGAGGGCCTGACGCTTCTCCTCGCGGACGACGCGGAGGGCCCGCTGGAGCGCCGCCGCGAGGTCGGCGGGGTCCTCGACCCGCTCACCGTGCCCGCCGGAGGCGCGGCAGATCATCTCGTAGTCAGGGGCGGGCTCGAGGCGCGTGAGGGGCATGGAGTCCGTCTTGACCGCCCAGCCGTCCTTCGCGTGGGTCTGCACCGCGCGCTTGACGGCATTCCATGTCCGGTTGTTGAAGACCACGAAGAGCACGGGCAGGTTGTGGGCGCGGGCGACGAAGTGCGCGGCGGTGGGCGCGCCGAAGATGTACGAGCCGTCGCCCACACAGCAGATGACCGTGTGATCCGGCGCCGCCAGCTTGGCCCCGAGGGCGGCGCCCAGTCCCCAGCCCAGCCCGCCCGAGGGCGGGGCCCCGAAGAAGCTGCCCGGCCGCGTGAAGCGGCACTGGGTCGGATCCAGATCGTACTCGTTGACCACGATGGTCTTGTCATCCACGAGATCGCCCACGCAGCGCGAGACCCACGCCATGTCGATCGGCGTGTCGGACTGCACGGCCTTGGCGCGCGCCGCCGCCGCCTGCTGGACGCGGGTGTGCTCGGCCTCCCAGCGCGTCCGTCGCTTCGCCCGGCTCGACGCATCCACGCGCTGGGCCACGGCCTCGGCCAGAGCGGCGAGGGCCAGACGCGGCGTGCCCGCCAGGGCCAGGTCCGCGGGGAACCCGCGTATGGGATAGCGGGAGAAGAGGGGATCGACGCCGAGGTGAATGATCTTCGTCTCGGGCCGGGGCCGCCTGAGATTGGGGAACCACGGCACGTCCGACTCCACGACGAGGATGACGTCGGCTTCCTCCAGGTGCGGCGCGGGATCGAAGCCGGCGTGCAGGGCATGGTCCTGGGGGAAATTGATGTAGGTATTGGCCTGCTCGAAGACGGGCGCGCCGAGCGCCTCCGCCAGGGCCACGAGGGCGGGAACGGCGCGCGGGTCGCGCCCGGCCGCCTTGACGATGATGAGCGGGTTGCCGGCGGCGGCGAGGAGCTGCGCGGCCTCTGCCACCACCTCGGGGGCGGGGACGACCGGGCCCGGCGTCACCGCGCGAGCGGGGTCGGCATACTCGAAGGTCTCGTGTCGCTCGGACAGCACCTCGCGCGGCAGGGTCAGGTACACGGGGCCCTGCGGCTCCGCCTGGGCCAGCGTGAGGGCGCGATCCACCACGGTCTCCAGCTGGGAGAAGCCGCGCAGCTCGTAGTCCCACTTCACGTACTCGCGGACCATGCCTGCCTGGTCGAAGGACTCCTGGGCCCAGTGAATGTGGCGGTCACGGCTGCCCGGCAGGCCGTACTCCGTGATGGGATTGCGTCCCGCGCTGAAGAGCATGGGCACGTTGCATCGCGCGGCGTTGATGATGCCGCCGACGGCGTTGCCGGCGCCCACGATGACGTGGACCATGACCGCCTGCGGCCGTCCCGAGACCATGGTGTAGCCGTGGGCCATGGCCACAGCCGGGGTCTCGTGCGGGATGGTCAGCGGCCGCGGGCTCGTCTGCCCCTGCGCGCCCCGCTTCGCATACGCCTCGATGAGGGGCGCGAAGTCCGTGCCCGCGTTGGCGAAGAGATACTCGATGCCTCGCGCGGCCAGCAGCTCGAGATAGGCCTCCGCGGTGCTCTCCACTGCTGCTCGCTTCACCATAGCTGGCCTCCGTGGTCTGGGACCCTGTGAGAGGGGAAAACGAAGCGAGAGTAGCCCCGGCGCGGTGGTCGGTCAAGGATCCAGCGTTGCAACGTAAGAAAGTAGCAGGAAACACTGGACATCGCTGCGCCGCCGGCACTGGAGTGGAGACCCGGCCCCTAAGACTGGCCGGGTGGGCGTGAAGAGAGTCGACGATGCCGTCTCCTCCTGGGTCGCCGCATGCTTCGCGCGCTTGATCCTGCGATCGCGACCGTGTAGGTTACCGCTCGCAGCACTTCGCGTCCGAACATTGCGGGAATGGGCCTGTCCGCTGACGAACTAGGAGTTCACCTATGGCGCCGCCTGGTCGAATTCCACTACCTCCCCTCGAACTCCGGACGTGGGTCGGGCCGACCGATCCCGCGGACTACGAAAATCCCAGCGGCACCCCTATCTATGCAGGATTCGACGTTCCTCTTGAAACGTACGAGACCGTCTTCGATTTCGGATGCGGCTGCGGTCGAGTGGCGCGGCAGCTACTCCAGCAAGATCCTAAGCCACGCCGCTATGTGGGGATCGATGTCAACAGCGGACTCGTCGAATGGTGCCAAGAAAATTTGAGCCCGGTCGATCAGAATTTTCGATTCTTCCACCATGATGTCTACTCTCCGAACTATGCTCCGGGGAATAGATTGCAGCTCGCTCTGCCATTGCCAGCGAATGACGGGGAATTCACGCTGGTCATTGCCCATTCAGTATTCACCCATCTAACGAGGACTCAGGCCGAGTACTATCTCAGTGAGATAACGAGAATCCTCGCCCCCCGCGGGATGGTCTTCACGTCTTGGTTCTTCTTTGACAGAGCCAGCTTCCCTTTCCTTCCAGAAGTGTATTGTCTATATACGAGTGAATCCGACTTCAGCCAAGCCGTTCTTTTCGATCGCGAGTGGTTCATCGCGACCATTCGCAACCTGGGGCTCGGCGTGCGGACGACCCGGTTTCCATGGGTTCCGGGCCACCAGTGGAACGTCTTCCTCGTGAAGCGCACGCCGGAAATGGAAGATCACTTTCCTCTTGGGGAAGATGGAGCTGAATGGGTCTGCGGGGCAAGCGCAAAGCGGATGGCCGAACCCACGTTTCCCCCGGAGATCGCTGCGAAGATCGGCAAGACGCCCGTGCGGGTCGGGTCGCGTTTTCCAGGACGCCCTCCCCTGTTCGGGGCCTTGGCTGAGCTGGACCGAATGGAGCACTTCTGGTCCTGGACGGCCGGGCGCGTGCTGACAAGCTCGATGAGGGCGGTGAGAAAACTGTTCAGGAGTGCACGCGGCGCTTGATGATTCAGGAGGTCTACTCTTTGCCGCCCACTTGCTGCGCGGACCCTGCGCTCGCGCCGGGGTAGAATGCGAGCTCTGAAGCTGGACTCCGGGAGCCGCCGCCCCGCCGATCCGAAGACAATCCGCCACGACGTCGATGTCATCGTGGTGGGCGGCGGCCCCGCGGGAAGCGCGACCGCCACCTTTCTTGCCCAGGGCGGGCTCCGCGTGGCCGTGGTCGAGCGCGAAAGCTTCCCGCGCTTCCGCGTGGGCGAGTCCCTCATCCCCACGTGCATGCAGATCCTCGAGCGCATGGGCGTGCTCGAGCGCGTGCTCGCC
>WNGP01001576.1_pt1 | contig 18776 bp, 10 predicted proteins | sample 5407671 | NCBI WGS metagenome assembly WNGP01 (sample SAMN13153381, study PRJNA577476) | soil metagenome | isolation source: 40 cm soil or saprolite under Garry oak tree replicate 2 | place: USA:California | collected 2016-06-15 | reverse complement strand
CAATCGCATCCTCTGGGGATGGATACCGGAAACACGCCCGGAAGCTGAATTTAGCGCCGCCGGTTGGGCCGGCTGCATGGCCCTGCCCAGAGTTCTGTCGCTCGGTTCCAGTGGTGATGTGCTCATGCACACGGTGCCGGAAGTGCATGCGCTGCGCGCAAAATCCTTTATCCGCCAAGGACCTCGCGCCGCCCTTTCGCATATTGCGCTCTCCGCCCTGGACGTCAAAATCGAAAATCTGTGCGGTGAAATTCTGTGGAGCACGGCGTCCTCTCGATGCAACTTTATTCTGGAAGATCGGAGCGGACCTTGGTGGTCCGTCGAGTCTCTACCCCAGGGATCTTCTGCGGCCAGAGTCACCGTCAATGGAATCTCCGCCGAGTTGCCTTGGGCGTCCAATCACAATTTGGAATTCCACCTGTTCCTCGACGGTTCAGTGGCCGAATTGTTTGCAACCACATGCATGCATTCACCGTGCGCATCTATCGCCCACCAAACGGACCTCTGCGCTTTCGCCCGAACGATGGCCCTCTCGGCGCCTTCAGTTCGCTACAAGCTTGGCAGTTGCTCCCCATCTCTCCCGATCGCCTAACCACATGATTTTCCGCGAGTCCCTTGCGGTTTGCCCCGGAGAAGAGGCTTCTGTCTATCGAGCCGCGCCGGCAAAACCGGCGGCCAGACTGAGGAGACCAACTCCGAGGTGGATGAAATTGAAATGCGTGTTCAAATCCAGTTGGATGGGACCGAAATCACGCAGACCAGCGAACCCGGCGATGGCCACTAGCGTATAGATAGCTCCAAATATCTGGCCAAACCGCCGCACCGCATTGGCGTTATTCCTGAGCCCGGCCCACAGACCGATGGCGCCGCTAAGGAGGTGAAATACGTTATGGGCGGGAGGAAACCTAAGGTTGAACATTTCGTGACGAAAAAATCCCACCACGCCAACCACCAGCAAAATTGCTGCGCTCAACACCACATAGAGCCTTGCCAATGTGCTTCCCATTTCTCCCTTGCCACCCTTACCTTCGCAACGAGCTGCAGATGGAATCGCAGAGTTTGGTGGAGCTTAAGGCTCGTCTGGACATTCCGTCAAGTCCATCGCGAACGGCAGGAATCTTGACGGCTCGGAAATGGATGGGTTTTAAGGCTATAATTTCCGCCAATCGTGAATCTACCTGCCGGGAACAGGCTTGGTCCTTATGAGATTGTCGAGCCGCTGGGCGCGGGCGGCATGGGGGAAGTGTATCGCGCGCGGGATACCCGGCTGGAACGTATGGTGGCGATCAAGATTCTTCCTGCACGGCTTTCGTCCGATGCCGCCCACAAGCAGCGCTTCGAGCGCGAAGCCAAAGCCATCTCCAGTCTGAATCATCCGCACATATGCGTACTCCACGAGGTCGGTCATCAGGACGGCATCGACTATCTGGTCATGGAATGCGTGGAAGGCGAGACGCTGGCGAAGCGCCTGGAGAAAGGTCCGCTCCCGCTCGAGCAGGTCCTAAAATTCGGCGCCCAGATCGCCGACGCACTCGACAAAGCGCATCGCAGTGGCGTCGTGCATCGCGACCTGAAACCTGGCAACATCATGCTGCCTCCGACCGGAGCGAAACTCCTGGACTTCGGCTTGGCAAAGCCTGCAGTAGCGCTCACGACCGGCGCCACCCTCACAGCAGCGGCCAGGCGTCGAGAAGGACTGGAATATGAAAGCAACTGAACCGAACCCGAACACCCGCGGCTGGTGGACCAATGTTTTCAGTGATATTCATTTTTGGGTGCCCGTCGCCGTGTTGATGGGTGGATTGCTGCTTCTTCGATTTATTCGCTGATTTTTGGATGGGAGCAAAATGCCGCCAGTCTCGTCTTCCCAGGCTGTAATCCAAGACGCGTCACGCGCGAGAAAGCTTCAGCTGCTGGGCATCCTTTGCGGCTTCGCTGCGGGAGCTTGGCTCGGCGCCGCGGAGGCGCCCACCAAGCTCGTTTCCACGGGCATCTCTCCGATGGTCATTTCCTTCATCATGGTTATCGGTGTTTTTCTCGCACGCTGGAGCCTGCCCGCCCTGATCCTGGGCACTTCGTCAGTCCGCGCCGATGTTCGCCGGGCGCCGCACCTGATCATCTGGGCGCTGCTCGCCGGCTGTCTTTGGGCCGTGGCCAACACGCTGACGATTTTCGCCATCCGCGACATCGGCTTGAGCATCGCCTTTCCCCTTTGGAACTCCAACAGCCTCCTCGGCATCCTTTGGGGATTTCTTTTTTTCAATGAGCTGCGCCAGGCCGGATGGCGCCGTCGCGCCGGTGTCTTGGGCGGCGCGCTGGTCATGTGTGCAGGCGCAACACTCTTAGCCGTCGCGTCGTCAGGACGCGGCCCCGCCGCGCATTCTCTCCACGGCGTCTGGGCTGCCGTAGGCGCTGGAATTCTTTGGGGCACCATGTACATCCCGTACCGCAAAGCCTACCTGACCGGCATGAATCCTCTTTCCTTCGTGACTTTCTTTTCCTTCGGCGAATTGGGTATGATGGCACTCCTCTCCGTCAGCTCCCTCGGCCTCGCTCCGCTGTGGCACGAATTGCAGAGCTCCCGCACCGTCATTTTCTGGCTGATGCTCGGCGGTTTCGTCTGGGTCATCGGCGACGTCTTCCAGCAGTACGCCGCCAAATACATCGGCATCAGCCGCGGCATCCCGCTTTCCAACTCCAATCAACTCTGGGGCTTGTTGTGGGGGATTCTTGTTTTCGGGGAGTTGCACGGCCGGAGTACTTCCATCTACCTGGAAGTCATCGGGGGATCCCTCCTCATGATGCTAGGAGTTGGCGCCATTGCGTTTTCTTCGGCAACCGGCCAGGAGCAGACCCGCTGGAAAGAGGCGGCTATCCGGGAAAGCCACCGCTACGGCGTTGCCGCAGACTTTGTCGAAGCCCGCATGGACGGGCGCCAGGTCCTCGGTGAAGCTAAGCCTTCCCGCAGCGGCCTGGACTGGCTGTTGGTGGTCGCCGCCAGCAGTGTGTTCGTGATCTTTGCGACCATGGCGCGCGTCCCGCAGATGTCTGTCGCCTGGGGACCAGCCGCGCTTTTGACTGCGGTCCTGGTCTTGTTTCTCGTTATTTGCGGCCTGGCCCTCTGGCGCACCACGCGCTTCAATTGATGGGCCCACCGCCTTTGAAAACTTCCGCGCTTCCTTTAGAGTGGCCGGGACAAACATGACGCACTCAACCAAGCTTGATGTTGTCGGCGTGGGGCTCAACGCCACCGACACGCTGATTCCCGTCGCCCACTATCCCGCGCGTGGGTCCAAAGTCGAATTTCGTTCCGCGAAAGTGTTGCCCGGCGGCCAGGTCGCTACCGCCATGATTGCTTGCCAGCAGTGGGGCTTGGGCACCCGCTACGTGGGCAAGGTCGGGGACGACAGCGCGGCATCGCTCCATCGAGCGGAATTTGCGCAATCCGGCGTCGAGGCTCATCTCCTGGTGGCCCCCGGGTGTCCCAGCCAGCAAGCCTTCATCCTTGTCGATGACTCCGGCGAACGCACCGTTCTTTGGAAGCGTGACGACCGCTTGACTTTGCGTCCGGAAGAACTCCACCGCGAATGGATCGTCAATTCCCGCGCTCTTCATGTGGATGGACACGACACCGCCGCCGCGGCTGCCGCTGCCGGCTGGGCTCGCGCCGCCGGCATTCCGGTCATCGCCGACGTGGATGAACTCTACCCCGGCGTGGAGGCGCTCTTGAAGAGCATCGACTACCTCATCACCAGCAGGGATATTCCCGGGCGGCTCATGGAAGAATCGGATTTGCGGAGGTCCCTGACCGCGCTTCGGGATCGATTTGACTGTCGACTTACCGCTGCAACCCTGGGCGAAGAAGGCGTCTTGGCCTGGGACGGGACAGAGTTCCACTACGCCAGCGCCTTTCGCGTGCAGCCGGTCGACACCACCGGTGCAGGTGACATTTTCCACGCCGGCTTCATCTATGGACTTCTGCAAGGCTGGCCGCTGTCACGGCAGCTCGATTTCGCCTGCGCCGCCGCCGCACTGAACTGCACCGCCGTCGGCGCCCGCGGCGGCATCCAATTCATCGACAGCATCGAGCGCCTCATGGCCACTGGCGCACGCCACCCCGCCGCTTACCCGTCCTAGCCGTAAAGCCCCGGCGCGCCGGCCGGGGATGGCTATAAGCGCTTTCTTTTTTTGCCGCTCGGGGAGGAACGCAACACCGGCTCCGTAGGAATGCTCTCCCCCCTTTAGGGAGAGGAGGATGTTATCCTGCCTTCTATGGCGGATCCCGTCATCTCCCCGCCGGAAGTGACGTTCACCTCCCCGCTGGAACATTCCCGGCGCCAGCTCGAAGCCTTGCTCGAGGTCAGCGAGGCCATTGCCCAACAGCGTGATCTCCCGGCGCTGTTCCACGACCTGGCCGGCCGCCTGCACTCCGTTGTCGACTTCGATTTCCTCACCCTGGTTCTTCACGACGCTTCCCGCAACGTCATGCGCCTCCACGTTCTGGCAACGCGCATCCCCAGCGAAAAGCCCGCCGGCAGTGAGTCTCCCGTCGAGGGCAACCCCTCCGGTTGGGTCTGGCAAACGCAGCAAACTTTTGTGGTCAGCGACACCGAACAGGAGGAGAGATTCCCCGATTTTCTGAAGCGCTTTCGTGAGCACAACGTGCGCTCACTTGCGATCCTTCCGCTCACGACCGCCCAGCACCGCCTCGGCGCCATGGGTTTCGGCCGTTTGGTCCCGCAGCGGATCACCGACACCGAGCTGCAGTTTATGGAGCGTGTCGCCAGCCAGGTGGCCGTGGCCGTTGATAATGCCCTTAATCTCGAGGCTTCCCAGGCTTATCAATCGCAACTGGCACGCGAGCGCGACCGCCTCCAAGTTCTTCTCCAACTCAACAATGTCCTAATCACCAGCCGCGAACTACCCGAACTTTTCCGAGGTATCGTCAACACGCTGGAGCGTGTTATTCACCACGACTACACCAGCCTCGCGCTGCTGGATTCCCAAACGGGACTGCTCAAGATTCATGCGCTCGATTTTCCCGGCAACCAAAGCCTCATCAAGCAGGAAATCACCGTCCCACGTGACGGCTCTCCTTCCGGTCAAGCGATCACCGACGGTCAGCCATTCCTCGCGCGGGGCACGGAGATGGACCGCTACCAGAACGAAATCATCCGTGCCCTTCGCGCGGCAGGCGTCGAAACCATGTGTTGCGTTCCGCTCATCACCCACGGGCAAGCCTTTGGCACGCTCAACGTCGCCAGCCGCCGAAGCGATGCCTTCTCTCCGCAAGATGTGGAGCTCCTCGAGCAGGTCGCCGCGCAGATTGCCATCGCCGTTAAAAACGCGTTGGCCTTCAAGGAAATCGATGCCTTGAAGGACAAGCTCGCCGAAGAAAAGCTTTACCTCGAGGAAGAAATTCGCAGTGAATTCAATTTTGAGGACATCATCGGCGAGAGTCCCGCGCTCAAGCGCGCCCTGGGTCAGGTGGAGCTGGCCGCTCCTGCCGGCACGACCGTCCTTCTCCTCGGTGAAACCGGCACCGGCAAGGAACTATTCGCTCGTGCCATCCACAATCTCAGTCCGCGCCGCGCTCGCACTTTCGTGAAAGTGAATTGCGCCGCCATTCCCAGCGGCCTTCTCGAATCCGAGCTGTTCGGCCACGAGCGGGGCGCCTTCACCGGCGCCATCAATCAGAAAATCGGCCGCTTCGAACTGGCCGACCGCGGTACCCTTTTCCTCGACGAAGTCGGCGACCTGCCCCTCGAACTTCAGCCGAAACTTCTGCGCGTGCTTCAAGAGCAGGAATTCGAACGGCTCGGCGGCAATCGCACACAGAGCGTGGACGTCCGCGTCGTCGCCGCCACCAACGCCGATCTTTCAAAACGCGTCGCCGAACGCGCCTTTCGCAGCGATCTCTACTACCGCCTGAACGTTTTCCCCATACAGATTCCTGCGCTCCGCGAGCGCGCCGAAGATCTCCCCCTCCTGGTTCGCTATTTCGTGCAGAGATTCAGCCGTCAGCTCAACAAAAATGTCGAGTACATCCCCGCTGAGGTCATGGACGCTCTGGCCCACTACTCCTGGCCCGGCAACGTCCGCGAACTCGAGAACCTCATCGAACGCACCGTTCTCCTCTCGCCTGGCAAGGAACTCCGCGTTCCTCTTTCCGAACTCAAATCTGCGACGCTGCCAGCCTCCGGCGAAAATTCCTTGCTCTCCTCGAGTCCCTTGACTTCCTCAACCTCCTCGATCTTCACTCTCCAGGAAGCCGAGCGCCAGCACATCCTGCGCGCCTTGAAACAAACAGAGTGGCGCATCGGCGGCCCGCGGGGCGCCGCCGTCCTCCTGGGCATGAAGCGCACTACGTTGCAAGCGCGCATGCGCAAGCTGGGCATCCGCCGCCCGGTCTAGCCCCACCCGCGTACCCCAGGTCGCTTCCGACGCCTGACTTGATGTGCAGCGATCGATTTGCCCGAGAGACACCGGAAAATGAAGCCTCAATTCGGCGGACACCCGGTCTTGTCCAGCTCTGCCAATCTTTTGATGGCTACCGCGTTCCGCTTTTCAGAAGCCACCAACAATAGTAGTCTCGCCTGGGTGCAATTCTGAGGGACGCCGTCGCCCTTAATGTAGAGTTCAGCCAGCGCCGCCGCAGCATTGCTGTTGCCGGCCTGCACCAAAACCCACAACTGTGGAGCGCTCATGGAAGTTTTTTGCCGGCTGGTGTTGCCGCTCAAACTTGGCTGCCCAGGTGCTTCGGCCGCTGGCGCTGACGCCGGTGCCTCCCCGGTGCGAGGACTAGGGTGCCCGCCGGTTTCCGTCGCCAGTATGCTTGGCGGGTGGGCCCCGGTTGCTCTCTTTTTCCGAGGGCCGCTCCGGAAGATGTCTGCGGGGGCACTGCCCGCAGTAGTTGGATTGATCGGCGCCCCCGGCAATGCCGCTCCCCCGCTTGTGGGTGCCGATAATTCCACCGGCACTTTTGCCAAGCCCCTGTTTTGGTAGCGATAATTCGAATACTTGATCGCCGCTACGGCAATCGTCGCAGAAATGCAGGTGCCGAGTAATAAACCGACAATGAGCTGCCGTCGCATTTGGGAGCGATGCCGTGCGAGTGGCACAAGCTCGGTGGCTTCCAACTTCTGCGGCACAGGGAATAGCGTGCTCGCATCTACAGCTTCCCTCCGGGCGGACACACTCGCCGCTTGTCGGGGAAGCGCTTTTGACACCAGCCTGGCGGTCGCGTCTGTCTCGGGCACCCCCCTACTGGCGGGCAGTTCCTTGGCCGTTCCCCGGCTCAAAAATTCCTCGTCAGGAGCTGCTCTCAGAGCCGGCTGGGAGATCCACTCGCGAATCTGCGCGCGACCTTCCTCCGAGAGGCGCAGAAACCTCAGCCCTCCGCACTTTTTCGCCGCATTGATCCAGGCCACTTCACCCCACGCCTCGATCTGTTCCCGAAGATTGAGCGAAAACCAAAAATGAATTTGTCCGGTTTCGCGCACGGGGGCAAACGTTTCAAAGCGCAAACCACGTTCAGAGACGTCCAGCACGGTTCCGCCGTCATCCCCCTCCACTTGCAAAAATGCAAATCGGTCCGGTACCTTTCTGCTTTCTTGACGCCGATCCAGGTTGATTTTCCTCAGGTTCATGTTTTTATGAGAGGCGTTTTTATTTTCCTGGCGACCTTCAACCGTGTGGGATGAAGGAATGCCGAATCGGTGGGCCCCGGGTGGGTGTGGGGCCGAGCCCGCTGGCCTCACGCAGGCCAGTATACTCTATACTCTTCCTGGCCAGGATTGAAAAGCATTCCGGGCATTCCGGGCCGGTGGAGCCGGTGGCCGGTATGCTCTCCTTGATGAGCGCCTTCTGGAGCCAGCTTTTTCCAGAGTCGCTCTGGTTCTATTGACAGCTTATCGCGAAACGCTGGTATCCTGAACGTCCGACCAGCTAATGCCCAGCCTCTAGGAGCGGTGGTGAATAGAGGCACTGAGTCATGACTCCAGAGAAACTCCGCGTCGCGCGCGAAAAGCTCACCCGCGTCTTCCGCTACCTGGAAGCCCTCAACCAGCATCGCAATCCCGCCAAGCGCCAGATTCGCGAACAGCTCTGGAGCTTGTGGTTGCACGATCTTCCGGACCATCCCGCCATCAAACGCGGCGGCACCAAATCCGGTCCCGCGAAAAACAAACCCGCGGAGTTTCCGAATGGAGACACCGGCTCCAGCGGATTCGTTCTGAAGGTGCAGCGCCCGGCGCTCAGTTCTCCACCTGAACCTCCCAGCAGCGTTGCTACCTGGCTGGAAGCCGGATGGGACGACCCGTCAAAGGAGCCGTTGGTCAGTGCTTCGCGGAACGAATCGGATCAAGGGGGCGAAACACGCATGGCCAACTTCGCCGATGTGGCGGGAAGGCTGGCCGCTTTGCAGAGTTGGAAAGTGGCGCGCGAAGAATGGGCCAAAAACGAAAAGCCTGCTCGCGCGGCGATGAAAATCTTCGAGACCCTGTATTCGCTGTATGGCCGCATCGACCGCGAAGCCGAGCGCGTCGAGTTGGTTCTCGGAGATGGCCTGCTCAGTTGGCAGCGCTCCGAAGGCAGCATCTACCATCCCATTCTGCTGCAGCGCTTACAACTTCAGTTCAATGCCGCGGTACCCGAATTTACTCTCACGGAAGCCGACCACCCGGTCGAACTTTATTCTGCCCTCTTCCAATCTATGACCGATGTGGACGGACGCGCCATCGGCCGTTGCCGCGAGGAGTTGGAGCAGGAAGGCTTTCATCCGCTCGTCAATGGCGCCACCTCCGGCTTTCTCAAGCGTCTGGTGGTTCAGCTCTCGCCGCGCGGCGAGTTGCTCGAGGACCGTGCACCTGCCGGTGAAGCCAATGATCCCCAGATCGGGCGAGATCCGATTCTATTCCTGCGCGGCCGCACCTTGGGGTTCGCCGCTGCCATCGAAGGCATCCTGGCGGACCTTCGAACGCGCGAAGACTTGCCCTGGTCGCTGTTGAATATCGTCGGAGAGGAGTCTCCTCTTCCTGCTACGGCTGAAACGGATCCTTCCACCGATCGTTACAGCGAAGCCGATGCCGGAGTTCTTCTCAGCAAACCCGCGAATCCCGAACAGATCCGGATTGCCAAACAACTCGAGGAATACGGCGGCGTGCTGGTTCAAGGCCCGCCAGGCACGGGAAAGACGCACACCATCGGCAATCTGATTGGCCACTTACTGGCCCAGGGGAAAAGCGTGCTGGTTACCAGCCATACGACAAAAGCGCTGCGCATGGTGCGCCATCACATCGTTCCTGAGCTGCGTCCGCTGTGCGTCAGCCTTCTCGAAAGCGACCTGGACAGTCGCAAACAACTAGAAAGCGCGGTTGGCTCCATTGCGGAAAGATTGTCGCGCGCCGATGCCGGTTCGCTCGAAATCGAATGGAAGAAATTGGAAGCCGAGCGCAGCGATCTGCTGAAAAAGCTCGATGATGTCCGCAACCAATTCGCTGACGCCCGCGCCGATGAGTATCGCGACATGGTCATTGCCGGAAAATCCTGGGCCCCGGCCGATGCCGCTCGCAAAGTAGCGCAGGAAAAAGAGACTCTCGGTTGGATCCCCGGTCCCGTCGCCGCCGTAGCTCCCCTGCCCCTGTCTCCAGGTGAGTTGGCGGATCTATATCGCACCAATGTTACCGTCACGCGGGAAGATGAAACCGAGCTCTCCGGACACCTCCCGGAGCTCCACGATCTTCCCAGGCCCGAAGACTTCGAGGCCTCCGTCAGCGAGCGCAATCGCCTCGGTATGGAGGACTTGGAGCTGCGTTCCGATCTTTGGCAATCCAGTTCGTCTCCCGGCTCACCCGATGATTTGGAATCCCTGGCTAGCAGCTTGACCCAAGCCGTCGAGCCTCTCTCAGGAAAGGAAAAGTGGAAGCTCGCCGCGGTTTACGCTGGGAAATATGGGGACGCACATCGCCAGCCTTGGGATCAATTGGTCAGCTTCGTCCGCCTGGTTCACCGCGAAGCCGCCAACGCCCAGGAATCCTTCGTCAAGTACGGCCCGCAGCTTTCTCAGGAACATGCGCTCGAGGACCAGGAGCGCATCGCGGGCGAAATCCTCGGCCACCTTGAAAATGGCGGCAAACTCGGTTCGTTCACGCTTCTCACGCACAAATCCTGGAACCATTTCCTGGAATCCGCAAGGGTGAACAATGCGCACCCGCGCCTCCCGGAACATTTCCACGCACTGCGGAAACTGTCGCGCCTCAAGACTCTTCGCCAGGACCTCGCCGGCCGCTGGGACCGCCAGGTGGCGGTCCTCGGGACACTCCCTGCGAGTGACATGGGCGAAGAAGTTGAGAAAACGCTGATGCAGTTTTGCGATTCCATCGATAATTGCCTCGGCTGGTATGAACACACCTGGCTCCCTCTCGAACAGCAACTCGAAGACCTCGGATTTCGCTGGGCGAAGTTCCTGGCCGAACAACCCGCGGTCGTCGGCCCGGACGGTGAATTGGTGCGCATCGGCAGGGCGGTCAATAACTCCTTGCTGCCGATCTTGGACTCGCGTTATAAAAAACTGAAGCTGCTCCAGCTCGAAGAAGAAATCCGCGATCTCAAGAACCTCCTCAAGCTTGCTGCGCGCCTGGCCAAGTCTTCGAAAGCCACCGCCAAACTCCTGGCGGCCGTGAAAGACGAGGATGCCAATCAGTACCGTGACGCCTATGAGCGGCTCCTCGAGCTCAAGAGCCGCCAAGCCGACCTCGATCTGCGCCGCGCCTTGCTCACCAAGCTTGAAGGCGCGGCCCCGGCGTGGGCCAGAGTTATCCGTGACCGCACTGGAGCCCACGGCCGCGGTGAGCCGCCCCGTGACCCCGCCGCTTCCTGGATTTGGCGCCAGCTCAATGACGAGCTCGACCGCCGCGCCGGCGTCTCCCTCGAAGGGCTCCAGACCAAGAGCGAAAAACTTCGTGAACAGCTTCGCCGCGTCACCGTCGGTCTCATTGACAAGCGCGCCTGGTCCGCTCAGACCCGTCGCACTTCTTCCCGCCAGCGCCAGGCGTTGGTCGGATGGCTGGACACCATTCGCCGCATCGGCAAAGGGCACGGCATTCGCGTTTCTCTCTTGCGTGCCGAAGCCGCCAGGAAAATGTCCGAATGCCGCAGCGCCGTTCCCGTCTGGGTGATGCCTCTTTCCCGCGTGGTCGAAAACTTCGATCCGCGCACCACCCGTTTCGACGTGGTCATCATTGACGAGGCCAGCCAGAGCGATGTCATGGCGCTCGTCGCTCTCTATCTTGGAAAGACCGTGCTCGTCGTTGGAGACCACGAGCAAGTCAGCCCTTCGGCCGTGGGCCAGGATCTGGGCATCATCCAGAACCTGATCTTCCAGTACCTCCCGGGAATCCCCAATTCCGATCTCTACGATGGTCAGATTTCCATTTACGACCTCGCGCGCCAGTCCTTCGGGGGCACCACTTGCCTCGTCGAACATTTCCGTTGCGTTCCGGAAATCATCCAGTTCAGCAACTTGATTTCGTACGATTACCGCATCAAGCCTTTGCGCGATGCCAGTCGTGTCCGTCTCCGGCCCCACACGATCGCTTATCGCGTCTCCGGCTCAAGCCGCGATGGCAAAATCAATCGCCAGGAGGCCCAAGCCCTGGCCTCGCTCCTGGCCGCTGCCATCGAACAGCCCGAGTACAAGAAAAACGACGCTGGCCAGCCGACTAGCTTCGGTGTGGTCTCTCTGGTCGGCGATGAACAGGCCATCGAGATTGATAACCTTCTTCGCTCCCATCTCTCGCCCGATCGCTACGAACTCCATCGCCTTCTGTGCGGCAACGCCGCTCAATTTCAGGGCGACGAGCGCGATGTCATTTTCATCTCCCTGGTGGACACCGCGCAGCGCGGCCCGCTCTCCCTCCGCGACCAGGAACTGTTCAAGCAGCGCTTCAACGTGGCCGCCAGCCGCGCCCGCGACCAGATGTGGATTGTCCACTCTCTTAGTCCCAACCACGACCTCAAGGCCGACGACCTTCGCCGCCAATTGATCGAGCACGCGCAAGATCCAAGCCGCCTGATGCGCGCGCTCGAAGAAAAGGAGAAGCGCACACAGTCCACCTTTGAGCGCGAAGTCATGAAGCGCCTCGGCGCTGCCGGCTATCGCGTCGCTCCGCAATGGCGCGTCGGTGGGTTTCGAATCGACTTGGTCGTCGAAGGCGACGGCCGCCGCCTGGCCATGGAGTGCGATGGCGACCGTTATCATCCGCTCGAAAAACTTGCGGAAGACATGGACCGCCAGTCGGTTCTCGAGCGCATGGGCTGGATCTTTACGCACGTCCGCGGCACGGAATTCTTCCGTAACGCAGACCGCGCCATGAAACCCATTTTCGAAAAACTCCAGCTGCTTGAAATTTCTCCGAACGGCGCCGCTTCCGAGGCCACCGCAAAGAAACTGCCTTCCGGTGATCTCATCGAACGCGTCGTCCGCCGCGCAGAAGAACTTCGTAACAAGTGGTCGGGCCCTGCGGAGGCCGCCATGCGCCGCCATCGGGAACCTCGCGAGGCGCCGCCGCCCGATCCAGCAGTCTCACGGGAACGCCATGAATGAATCGACCGGTAGTCCTTGCTGCGGATCCGTTTACCGCCGGGCTTCGGCGGAGATTTCCGCTCACCAGCAACTGAGGTCCTGCTCAGAGTGCCCCAACTGGTAGCCGGTCTATCCAGCTATGCTGCGTTTCCTGAAAGCGTGCGCACATTCCGACCAGGAGAAAAGGTGACGAAATTCAGGTTAAATTTCACCCTCGCTTTTCTTCCCACGGTCTTTTTGGCTGCCTCTGTCCAGGCTTCACCGCAAACGCCGGGAGCCTCCCTTGGGGCTGTTTGTCACTTACGACCGCTGGTCCAAAGGCGAATCACCCCCATTTCGTCAAGTGACGCTCCGCGAGCAGCAGCCACATTTCTACGGTTTTTTAACTTGGCTTTCATTTTGTTTCAGCGTAGATTTTCTTGCACCAGCCCGAGGTGGACATGAAAAGCCTGGTAGGTTTGTCCTTGCTGGCTAGTGCTGTTTTTCTATTGGCCCCGCCCCTTCCCGAAGCGCCTTCGGGTTTCGACAACAAGAGCAACGGTCTGGTGGACGATCCTACTCACGCGGCGGATCAAGCCAAGTTTGAGGAGACCGAAGCCATCTCCGGCGGCCTCGGCCCTCTCTATAACGCGCAATCTTGCAGGGAGTGCCATCAGAATCCCATCTCCGGCGGCTCCAGCCAGGTCAATGAATTGCGCGCTGGTCATCGCGGCGCCGACGGCAAATTTCAGGATCCCGAAATCCCCATCGCCCGCGGAACGGAGATTATCAAGGGCCGTTCCCTGGTGAACGACCGCGCCATCTGCCCGAACGGCGCCTTCCCCAGCGCGGAAATTCAGGAACGCGTGCCGGACACGGAAAAGATTCGCACCTTCCGCGTTTCGCTGAATCTTCTGGGCGATGGATTCGTGGAGGCCGTTGCCGATCAGACTTTTGTCGATCTCGCCAAGGAGCAGTGCAAGAAGAATCACAACAAAATCTGTGGTCAGGTCCTTTACGTTCCCGTCATCGAAGCGCCTGGCCAAACCGCCGTCGGCCGGTTCGGTTGGAAAGACCAGCAGGCCAGCCTATTGTCCTTTTCCGCGGACGCCTACCTGAACGAAATGGGGGTCACCAGCCGGCTGCAACCCGACGAAGTCACCAACCTATGCAACACCGCGAGCGAACCCAATGACCAGCCCGGTCCCGACGGCCTTTCCGACATCGATCACTTCGCGCGCTTCATGCGCGCCAGCCAAGCCCCCGCGCGCGACGCCCAAGTCGCGCAAAGCCCCAAAGCAAGGTTGGGCGCTGAGTTATTCGACAAGGTGGGCTGCGATATTTGTCACCTCCAGACGCTGACCACTGCCCCGGTCGGCACAAAAGTCAACGGCGGCACCTTTACCATCCCGCCGGCACTCGGGGATAAGCAGTTCCACCCTTATGGCGATTTCCTGCTTCACAATGTCGGCACCGGCGACGGCATCGTCCAGTCCATGACCGAGCATTACGGCAAGAACATCTACAAGGTCAGCTGGAGAAACCTCGCGCTCCCCGAATTCCATAACACCGCAAACAAAATCCGGACTGCCCCGCTTTGGGGCGTCCGCCTGCACTCTCGCCTCATGCACGATGGCGCTTCCGTCACCCTTCTTGATGCCATCCTGCGTCATGGCGGCGAGGCCGCTCACGTCACCGAAAAATTTGAAAAGCTCAAACCCGCCGAAAAGGAAGCTCTTATCGAATTCCTGCGCTCCCTATGAGCGATGCGCTTTAGCGTCTTCCCGCAATCCATACCGCGCCGGACGAGTTAATGACTTGGGCAAAGGTCTGTTCGTGCCGCCTCTTTCTGCTCCTTTCTTTGCTAGCCTGTAGATACGAAACGACCTACCCCACCGCGGAGATTTTCAAACGCTGGTTGACGCCAGGTGTGTCGTTCCTGCCGTACGCATTGTGGGCATCGGAATGTTTGGGCCTTTCAAGGCCATGGGGGTTTGACGTGAAAATCGCATCCACATGTCTCGTGTTAACCGGGATATTCAGCATTTTGGCTGCTCCCGCGCCCGGTCAGGGTCCAGCGTCTGCCGGCCCCGCCAAAACTGTTTCGCGCACCACCAAAGCCGTGAATTACCGTCGCGCCGGCGGCTCCACCAAGATCGATTTTCAAGGCACGGAATTGATGCAGCAGGCCAACGGCGAAGCCAAAGTCCAGAACAAGGGCAGCCGCACGGAAATTGAAGCCAAATTCGCAGGGCTGGATGAGGCCACCAAGTTCGGCCTCGAATATCTGACCTACGTTCTATGGGCCGTCTCTCCCGGGGGTCGTGCCGTGAACCTCGGCGAAGTTGTGCTGAAAAATGGCAGCGGTGAAGTGAAAGCCATCTCCGACATGCAAACCTTCGGCATGATCGTTACTGCCGAACCGTATTTCGCCGTCACTCAGCCCGGTAACACGGTGGTGCTGGAAAATGTCTTTGGTCCCGCCACGCTCGGCAAAGTCGAAAACATCGACGCCAGCTACGAGCTTCTCGGCCGCGGCATCTACTCCTCCTCCAACACCAAAATTGAAAACGCCATCTTTGGCATCGACCGCAAGGCCCCGCTAGAACTTTTTGAAGCGCGCAATTCTCTGCGCATCGCGCACATCGCCCTGGCCGACAAATATGCGGCTTCCACGCTTGCTAAGGCCGAACAGCAGCTGCGCAACTCCGAGGAAGTCTACGCGCGCAAGAGCGACAAGAAATCCGTCGTAGCTGCCGCGCGTGAAGCCGTGGAAACCGCCGAAGAAGCTCGCGTCATGGCCGTAAAGCAAAAGGCTGAAGAAGACGCCCAGGCCAAGATTGCCGCGGACAAGAAAGCTGCCGAAGAACGTGAGGCCCAGGCACGCGCCGCCGCCGCCGGTGAGGCTCAGCGGCGCCAGGAAGCCGAGCAAGCCCGCCAGCAATCCGAGCAAGCCCGCCAGCAAGCGGAAGCCGCCAAGGCCGAAGCGATGCGCATGCAACAGGAAGCGCAGAAGGCCGCCGAAGAAGCGGCTCGCCAGCAAGCCGAAGCCGAGAAGGCCAGCGCCGCGGCCTTAGTCCAGCAACAAGCCGCGCAAGCGGCCGCCGACCAAGCCGCCCGAGACCGCGCCGCTGCCGTCGCCCAGCAGCGTGCTGCCGAAGCCGAAACCGAAAAAGCGCGTCAGGCCGCCTCGCAGGCCGAAGCCGAAAAAGCCCAGCTTCGCTCGCAGCTCCTCAGCCAGTTGAATTCCATTTTGCAGACCCGCGATTCCGCCCGCGGTCTCATCGTCAACATGTCGGACGTGCTCTTTGACACCGGGAGCTACACGCTCAAGCCCGGCGCTCGCGAAAAACTAGCCAAAATTTCCGGCATCGTCCTCGCGCATGCCGGCCTCTCGCTGCAGATCGAGGGCCACACGGACAGCGTCGGCGGCGACGAATTCAATCAACAGCTCTCCGACCACCGCGCCGATTCCGTGCGCGATTTTCTCGCCGAGCAAGGCGTCCCGGCCTCCTCCATCACCGCCCGCGGCTTCGGCAAAACGCAGCCCGTCGCTTCGAACGACACCGCCGAAGGCCGCCAGCGCAACCGCCGCGTCGAGCTGGTGGTCAACGGTGACGCCATCGGCAACACCGCGGTAGCCTCTGCCGCGCCGTCTCAGCCGTAGCAGTTGACTTGAGCCGCTCCTCAAACGTCGGCACCAGGTATTTCGGCGGGGTAATCGCTGGGCTTGTCCGCCTTCATCGAGCAGACACCATACCCTGGTGTTCCACCACCTGCGTGGCCCACATCGACGACGGCATCAGGTAGTCTTCGTGTTGGTCTCCGCCAGTGGCTTTTCGATTTGCAAGAATCTTGGCAAAAGACGAGGGCGGGCGCCCTCGGCCAATCGTCGGCGCGAATCACGCCGGCCCTTCACAGGCGCGAAAAAACCTCAGCCCTTCACGTTGATGCTCACGGGTTCAGCAAGCTCAAACTTCAGCGGGGTCTCCACCCGAAGCTCGACCTCATGGTGAGCGCAAGCCCCGGCGTTCAGGCCGGGGTAAGCGATTGCCTTTCTCTTCGGCATGATATACGCCCGGCCCATCAATCTTCCGGACTGCCGTGCGTCCAGGACCAAGCCCCCAGCGTGTGCCCCCTGAGGGATTACCGTCTTGCCGTGTACCACCACCGGCTCGCAGACGGTGGCGTCAGAGTGGTCTCCCGGTCTGCTCAGGTTACTATGCACCTCCACGCCAATGAGAGGCACCACTTCCGCCGCCCGCTATCCTTGTAACGGACTCAAAATAACATGGATAGAGTTTTTCCCGCACTCATCGGGCGGCAATCCTTCAGCCCCAGCGAAATTTCGCAGTATTGCGACTACCAGCTAGTCCGAATGCCGCAGTTTCTCAAAAGACAGGGAAGGAGTAATCTGTAGACCAGAAATTCCAATCGTCCTCTTGGCGTCGTCGCTCCACTGTGCTCTCCTATAGATGACGCCATGAGACGCGCTCACGATCGCTACCCCGTTCTTTCTGTCGTTGCTTGGTTACTGGTTAGTTTTTTTCCGGTCCATGCCGCTGCTCAGCAGGACCAGCAACCCGCCATCCGCTTTGTTGGCAATCCCGATCCCGCCCCGGACTTCAAACTCACCGGCCTTGATGGCAAACCCGTCACACTCGCGGACTCCAAAGGCAAGGTCGTGCTTTTGAATTTCTGGGCCACCTGGTGCGGACCCTGCCGAGCGGAGATTTACGATCTCATCGGTCTCCAGGCCAAATACAAGGAGCGCTTCCAGATTCTCAGCCTCATCGTCGACGATGACGATGCCGCCGCCATCAAAACAGTCGTCGCAAAATACGGTATCAACTATCCGGTGGCGCTCGCTCCCAATGACATCCGCATACAGTACGGAGGGATTGCGGCTCTTCCCACGTCCTTTCTCCTCGATACCGAAGGACGCATTGTTCAGAAGCACGAGGGGCTGCACAACCCGATGCTCTATGAATTAGAAGTCCGCTCGCTCCTGGGCTTGCCTATCGGCAACGTCAAGGTAGAAACTTTCGACGACACCGGCCAGATCTTCATCAAGAACGCCGTGCGCGCCACCGAGCTCCCCGGGGTCGATCTTTCCAAACTTACGCCGGAACAAAAAATCGTGGCCCTCCACAAATTCAACGCCGAAGGATGCACTTGCGGCTGCCAATACACTCTCGCGCAATGCCGCATTTACGATCGCAACTGTCAAATCAGCAAAGACGCCACCGAGAAAATCATCGCTGCCCTCTCGGGTGTTCCTCACGCGCCGGCAACGGCGGCAGTTCCCCCAGCGCCCGCCCAACCCACTGCCTCTCCGTCGCCTGAGAAACCCCCCGAATAGCTCGCCACTCATCTCTATTTTTCTTTTCCGCGCACTTCCACCGGCTTGATCTCGGGTGTCAGGATTGCCGATCATGTTCAACGCGCACCATCAAACTGCGGCACACTGGCTCATCCGCCGCCCCGCCTGATACTCTTTTCTCAGTCGATGCCCACTTTTCCGAAAATTATTTTTATCCTCACGCTCGCGCTTTCCTTCACCGGATCGCTCTCTCCGCCCGTCGCGCTAACCCTGGGAATTCTCTTCGGTCTCAGCTTCCCGCACCCGTACATCAATGAAAGCCGCGGTATAGCGCGTACTCTTCTCCAAGGCTCCGTCGTAGCCCTCGGCTTCGGCATGAATCTCCACGAAGTCCTGAACGTGGGCCGCAGCGGATTTATTTACACCGCGCTGGGGATCTCGTTTGCGCTACTGGCGGGACTGGCGCTCGGCAAGCTCTTGCAGGTGCGCGGCAATTCGTCGTTCTTGATTACCGCCGGCACGGCGATTTGCGGCGGCAGCGCCATCGCCGCCATCGGCCCCATTCTCGAAGCCGATGAACAAGAAATGGCGGTATCGCTCGGCGTGATTTTCATTCTAAATTCGATCGCCCTGCTCATTTTTCCGCCGATCGGAAAGGCCCTCCATCTTTCGCAATCGCAATTCGGACTGTGGGCCGCACTGGCAATCCACGACACAAGTTCCGTCGTCGGCGCCGCCACCAAGTACGGCTCCCAGGCCCTGGTCGTTGGCACCACCATAAAACTTGCCCGCGCCCTGTGGATCGTTCCGCTCGCGCTGGCCACGGCGGCCATCAAACACAACCGCTCCCAAAACGTTCCCGTTCGTGGGGGCAGCCGGCCCCGCCCGCAG
>WNGP01002879.1_pt1 | contig 18786 bp, 17 predicted proteins | sample 5407671 | NCBI WGS metagenome assembly WNGP01 (sample SAMN13153381, study PRJNA577476) | soil metagenome | isolation source: 40 cm soil or saprolite under Garry oak tree replicate 2 | place: USA:California | collected 2016-06-15 | reverse complement strand
AAGCCGGGCGCTGAGCACGGTGGAAGGCGCGCGCGCTGAATTCAGTCAGCAACGCAGTCGCTTGCAGCCGACCGACGATGCTGAAGGCGGCGAAGGCCTCCCCGAGATCGAGTCCGATTTTTCCGGCAGAGGCGGTCGCTCACTGTTTCAATGGCTGAAAATTGGGTTTGCCTTCAGTTTGCCGCTGATCGTTTTCGGATTTATCGCGCTCTTCCTCTTTTTCTGGATGGCGTCAACGAGCCGGTGACGCCGCATGCTTCGTCGTTCGCCTAGATCGGCAACCGCGCTCGATCAAACGAAACAGGAATTGGCGCGTCAGGAATCAGAGCTGCGCGACCAGATGGAAAAGCTCGAGCGCATGATCGCGGACGCGCCGCGAGTCGCCGAGGAAGTGGAAAAGCGCCAGCGCGAAGAATTGCTCATGCGCGCGAGCCAGGGCGGCAGTCGCCTTGATGTTTCGATGGCGCTGCAAGACAAACGCCACGGCGACGCTGGACCGAGTAAGCGGCGCGGTTCGCTCCGCAAAGAGCGACGCGAAGGACGGATTCTCTTCCTCCTTCTCATCATTACGCTTTTGGCTGCGGCGATTTGGTTGCTCAATCGTCTGCATTCTTGACCTATGGCCAAAGCGTCCGATCTCGATGTCGCCTACGTCTCAAAGCTCGCGCGACTCAATCTGAGCGACGAGGAGACGAAGCTTTTTCAAAAACAACTGGCCGACGTTTTGAAGTACGCCGAAAAGCTGGGCGAGGTCGACGTCAGTCATGTCGAAGCGGCTGCGCACGCGATTCCGATCTTCAACGTGTTTCGCGAAGACGAGCCGCGCGATTGGTTCACGGCCGATGAAGCGCTGAGCAACGCACCTCACAAAGCCAATCAGCTCTTCATCGTCACCAAAGTAGTCGAATGAGCCGGTCTGATTTGCCGGCGCTCACAATCGCCGATCTCCAATCGCTTCTTCGCCGAAAGGAAGTTTCGCCGCGCGAAGTGATTGATTCGCTCCGATCGCGAATCGAAAAAGTCGAACCGAAAATCGACGCCTATCTCTCAATCGACTTCGAAGCCGCGGCGAAGGAAGCCGACAAGGCAGATGTCGAGCTTCCCCTCGGCGGTGTGCCGATTGCGATCAAAGACATCATCAATGTGAAGGAGCAGCCGTGCACCTGCGGGTCGAAGATCCTCGCAAACTATCGCTCGCCTTACGACGCGACCGTGATTCAAAAATTGCGCGCGGCGGGCGCTGTTCCATTCGGCAAAACCAACATGGACGAATTCGCAATGGGCTCGTCCACCGAAAACTCTAGCGTAAAAGTAACGCGCAATCCGTGGGACTTCTCGCGCGTTCCGGGCGGTTCAAGCGGCGGCTCGGCCGCGGCGGTCGCAGCGGATGCTGCTTTCGGCGGGCTCGGCACCGACACCGGTGGATCGATTCGGCAACCCGCCTCCCTTTGTGGCGTCGTCGGCGTGAAACCGAGTTACGGACGGGTGTCGCGTTTTGGGCTTGTCGCATTCGCGTCGTCGCTCGACCAAGTTGGTCCGCTGACAAAAACCGTGCGCGACTCGGCGATGATCATGAACGCGATGGCCGGACATGATCCGTACGATTCGACGTCGCTAAATGAGCTGGTTCCCGATTACACAAAGAATCTCGGCCGCGATTTGAAGGGAATGCGCTTGGGTTTGCCGAAAGAGTACATGATTGAAGGAATCGATCCGCAGGTGAAATCGGCGGTCGACGCCGCGATCAAACAATTACAATCGCTCGGCGCGGAGATTGTCGATGTTAGTTTGCCGCACACCGATTACGGCATCGCCGTTTATTATTTTCTCGCGACGGCCGAAGCGTCCGCCAACCTCGCTCGCTTTGACGGTGTCCGTTACGGATATCGCGCGAAAGATCCAAAGGATTTGCTTGATCATTACGGTCGCACTCGCGAAGAAGGATTCGGCGCCGAAGTAAAACGCCGAATCATTCTCGGCACTTACGTTTTGAGTTCCGGTTACTACGACGCCTACTACGTCCGCGCGCAAAAAGTTCGCGAGCTGATCCGCCAGGATTTCGTCAAAGCATTCGAAAAAGTCGACGCGATCGTGTCGCCGACCTCACCAGTGCCGGCGTTCAAACTTGGCGAGCGCACTGCCGATCCGCTGGCGATGTATCTGGCTGACATTTTCACCAACACCGGAAACCTCGCCGGTATTTGCGGAATCAGCGTTCCATGCGGTCTGGCCAAAGTGAACGGGAGCCAGTTACCGATCGGGTTGCAAATTTTGGGCAAAGCGCTCGACGAAGCGTGCATCTTTCAGATCGCGCACGCCTACGAGCAAAGCACTAACTGGCGTAAATCGAAATCTCCGATTTCGATAAATCCGAAATAAAAGTGGAGCCGACGACCGGGATTGAACCGGTGACCTACGGTTTACGAAACCGTTGCTCTACCAGCTGAGCTACGTCGGCGCGGAGCGGCAAAGATTACATCCGTTGGCATCCGACTCAAGCAGCTTAACTTCCAGTAGTGATGAATCGGCTGGAAGAAATTCTGGAGGTAAAGCGCCAGGAAATCGAACAATTACGACCGCGCGCGACCGAATTAGATCGAGAAGCGCGAGCGCGAACGGATTTTCGTGACTTCCGGTCGGTATTGCGCCGAGACGATGAAAAGCTCGCGGTGATTGCCGAGATCAAGAAAGCGTCGCCATCGGCGGGCGTGATCGCGAAAACATTCGAACCGGTCGAGATCGCGAAAAATTACGAACGCACCGGCGCAAACGCGATTTCGGTTTTGACCGATTCAAAATTTTTTCAGGGCAGCTTGGAACATCTTAGAAATGTTCGGGACGCGGTTTCGCTTCCCTTGCTGCGGAAAGATTTCATTTGGGATCGCGCCCAAATCGCGGAATCGGCCGCGAACGGTGCGGACGCGATCCTTTTAATTGTGGCGGCGCTTACTCAAGACCAACTCGTTCGTCTACTCAAAGGCGCGAAAGAATATCGGCTCGATTCGCTCGTCGAAGTCCACAGCGTCGATGAGTTGCAACGCGCTCTTGAGGTCGGAGCCGAGATCGTTGGAATTAACAATCGCAATCTCGCGACGTTCGATGTCGATCTTACGGTCACCGAAAAACTCTGCCGCGAGGTGCCGGACGACGTTATCCTCGTCAGCGAAAGCGGGATCAAGACGCCGCAGGATATTGCGCGAATGAAAGCATGCGGCGTGGATGCCGTGCTCGTGGGCGAAGCGTTGATGCGCGGCGAAGTTTCGATCGAACAACTGCGCGCGGTTATTTGACCGGCTTGGCTGCGAAAGCGCGTCGGATCGAACGCCAAAGTCCGCGCGGCCCGGCGACCTTCCCGGCCCGCGCGACCAAGACCGGACAATTGGCGTGATTCAAAATGCTGAGAGTAACATCGCCCATGATGTAGTGACGGAGCATGCCGCGCGCTTGCGAGGAGCCGGTCACGATCAAATCGTAATTACTTTTGCGCACCTCGGCGAAAACCTGATCGACCACGATTCCATGACGAACATGCACTTCGGTCGGCACGCCGAGTTTTTCGAGATCTTGTTTTTGGGTGCGAAGATTGATTCCAAGTTCTGAATTCGATTCGAGCAAACGAGTGACGTCCTCTTCGAGTCGCATCAGATCGGCATAAATGGCCGGCGGCTCGGCCATGACATGGAGCAAAGTCACCGAAGAGCCGACCGCGGACGCGAGTTTGCCGCTTAACTGAACGGCTTCTTCGATGAATTCCTTTCCGCCAGTGCAAACCAGGAAGCGCTTCAGTTGCGCCCACTCTCCCATCGCCACCAGGACCGGCGGCGAAATGGACTTGATCACTTCGTAAGTTTTTTCAGAACGCCAATGCGGTCCGGTTGAACCCGTCTTGCGGGCGCCAATCACGACCAGGTCATACTTTGTTTTGGTGGTTTGATCGACAATCTGCCGGACTGGGTCGCCGGCGCCGACCGCGATTTGTGGAGAAACATTTTTCGCGCGCAACCATTCGGCCTGTTTCTCAAGCGCTTCACGCAACGACGGTTCGTCTTCGGCCTTTTCAGCGATGCCAAGCAGGGTCGTTTCTGCCCGCGACGGCGCGGCGAGCAAAGCACCCAATCGGGTCGCGGCATCGGCGGCCGGTTTTCCATCGCTGCAGATCAAAATCCTCATGGCGGAATTACAATTTGTGGCCGGTCATCAGGGTGTAAATGACAATGGCAGCGCCAATCAACGGCAGTGGCACGAAGGCCAAGCGGATTTTCGGGCCGGTGAAATATTGCGTAGAAATCGCGCCGATCTGCGCGCCGATGGCAGCCCCGGTGTGCATAACGAGCGCAATCAGAATGTCGACGGAGATGGGTTGGAATTCCAAGGACGTAAACCATGGACGGCATTCGGATGTAACCCGCGCCACCTCCCAGAAAGCCGCTGAATAGTCCACCAACGAAAGCGACAAGAAGAATAACCCAAAGCGAAATCGTTACGCCGGATGTCGGCAGTTCAATCATGGGCGGGAGTTTCAGTCCCTGGATCGCTCGCGTTACATGCATGAACGCCGAATGATCTTTCTTCGTCCCGCTGGCCGCGGCCGGCGGCAGCGGCGTCTTTGCCGCGAGGGTTTTGCGGCTCTCCCAAATCATGAAGCTGGAGATGCTGATGTAGACGGCAATTGAGACAACGCTGACAACCAGGTTAACGTTGCCAGCGCGCTTCAACATTTGAATCAATTGCGCGCCGACCTCCGCGCCGCCGATGGTGCCGAAGGCCATGATCAGTCCGAGTTTAAGATCGACATTGCCAAAGGCGCGATGCTGTCGCACCGCCACGACTGATTTGCCCACGATGTGGGCGAGATCGGTCCCGACTGCGAAATTCCAGTCCAGTCCGACTGCGCGAAGGGCCGGGCCGGCAATGAAACTTCCACCAACACCGAAAAAGCCGCCCAGAATCCCGATGACGAATCCAATGATCACGAGATAAGTCGGGCTGATGTGTGCGCCGGAGATGGGAAAAAACATAGTTATTGGGTGCGGCGAATGAGTCGCAACAAAAACGTCGTCACGTTCTGGAGAAGAACCGCCTGGCCAATCATGAGCAAAATGGCAAGACCGGCGTAGATGTAGCGATGATTCTGGGCAATTTGCTGCAGGCCTTCGCCCAAAAAATGCAGCACGAGAAAAAAATAGCCGACCACGAGTACGGCATAAATGACCAGCTCAATCAGGAATGCGCGCAACGTCTTGGCTGTTTCCTTTTTCATCCGTTCCAGAGCCTTCGCGTCGGGACAATCTCAAGGTCGTGTCTGATCATGGCAAAAAGCAAATTCCGTTGCGCCACCGGGCCTTTCTCCGTACCGTTTTCTTCCGCCTCATCAGGGCAAAACATGGCAGACCCTGCGAATAGATACCCGGAAAACGTCCCCGGGAAATTTTACGTCGACGACCAGTGTATCGATTGCGATTTGTGCCGCGAAACCGCGCCGGCAAATTTCAAGCGCAACGATGACGGTGGACATTCCTACGTTTACAAACAAGCAGAGAATCCGGAGGAAGAAGCGCGCTGCAAAGAAGCGATGGAAGGTTGCCCGGTCGAAGCCATCGGCAACGACGGCTAAGATTTTCTTCTGTAGCGAACGCGCTTCTCAAGGCAGATTTCTCTTTTAGATTGTAGGGTAGGCGCTCCGCCTGCCATTGAAATGGATCGGCAACCGGAGCGGTTGCCCTCCAAAACAAACAGCGCACGTTAATCTCGCATCAAATCAAACATCGAACCTCGAACATCAACACTCCGATCGCGCTGACCATCGCCGGCTCCGATAGCAGCGCCGGCGCCGGCATTCAGGCCGATCTAAAAACATTCAGCGCGCTCGGTGTCTATGGATTGACCGCGGTGACGTGCGTCGTCGCCGAAATTCCCGCCAAAGTTTCGCGACTCGAACCGGTCAGCGTCGAAATGGTTCGCGCGCAAATCGAAGTTCTCGCCAAAAATTTCCCGATCGCCGCGATGAAAACTGGATTGCTCTGCTCCACGGCAATTATTTCGACGGTCGCGCAAACGATTCTCGATCTTCGGTCCAAAACTCCGCTCGTGGTTGATCCCGTCATCACTGCGACAGGTGGTGATCCACTTATCGAGTCCGACGCAGTCGACACTTACGCAACCGAATTGTTTCCCCTCGCGACTTTGATCACGCCAAACTTGGACGAAGCGGTCCAATTAGGCGCGGATAAAATTCGAGACCGCGAATCGATGGAGCGCGCAGGTAAAGAATTCGAGCGCAAATTCAAAACCGCGATCCTGCTCAAAGGCGGTCATTTGGCCGGCAAGGACGCTGTCGATCTTCTCTTTGTGAACGGAAAAGTCGTCGAATTTGCCGCGCCGTTTGTCCGCGACGTGGCGACGCACGGGACCGGCTGCACTTATTCCGCCGCCATTACCGCCGGTCTCGCTGCCGGCCTGTCTCTGGAAGATTCAATTGCGCGCGCAAAAAAATTTGTGACCGCGTGCATCGCCAATCACCTTCGCTGGAAATCGAACGTGAGAAAAAATATCGACGCCTTGAATCATTCCTTTGGCGACGCCATCGCGGGCTAATGGCGCGCTAGCTTTTGCTTTTCTTCTTCTTGTCGATCTTGTCCGCCTTTCGGACAGACTCGTCCCGCGGCGAGACTGCGCGTTTTGCCTTTTTCCAGCGCTTCAATTCCATCGCTTCTTCTGCCGCCGCTGTCTCCGCCTGCTTCTTGCTTCGACCGTAACCTTTTCCGAGAACGATTCCCTCCCAGACTGCCTGGACGACGAATCGTTTGTCATGTTCAGGTCCGGTCTGCGAAAGGACTTCATAAACGGGGCTCCGCGGCGAAATGCTTTGCAACAGTTCCTGCAAATGCCCTTTGGGATTGATATCGACCGGTTCCTCGGCGAGTTGGGCCAGATCTTGTTGCGCCTGGGCCAGAATAAATTTTCTCGTTTTTTCCAATCCACCGTCGAGATAAATCGCGCCGATCAGCGCTTCGAATGCGTCCGCGAGCGTCGATATTCGAGCGCGTCCACCGCTCGCTTCTTCGCCGCGACCCATCAACAAAAACTGTCCAAGATCGAGCGCTGCAGCGTGCGCTTTCAAAGCGTCCCGCGAAACCAGCCGCGAACGCAATTTCGTCAGCTGTCCTTCCGGCTGATCGCCGAAATGTCCAAAAAGATATTCGGTGATGACCAGTTGGAGGATTGCGTCACCCAAAAATTCGAGGCGTTGGTTATCGAAATGTCGCTGCTGGGTTTCATGACCGAGGCTCGGATGGGTCAGCGCTTCGGCCAGCAACAGAGGATTGCGAAATTTGTAACCGATTCGTTCTTCCAGTGGATGCACGTCAGCGCTTCTGATAAATTTCGAGCGAAGTCACGACGTCGAGCGCTCGCTGCAAAGCGGAATCGCGCGCCGGTTGTTTCTCGCGGCCGCGATTGCGGCGCTGTGCGTCTGAGATGTCGAGCTCGGGATTTGTTCCCGCGATCAATGCCGCTTCGTTTAAGTGCGGCCGTTCTGTTTCGTAAACGAAGGGCGTCATTCCCTTCTCGCCGCTCAATCGAAAGATTTGCCGCTTGTCCGCGACCGACATCTCCACCGGCAAATCCGGTTTCACGCCGCCAGGAAACAATGGCTGTCCATCGGCCATGACCGCTTCCGCGGAAGCGACACGCAAAATTTTTCCACTCGGCAACGGCAAATCGGAATATTCCACCGCGCGACCGGCGCTGGCTTGGCCTACCAGCAAAGCCTTGTCGTAAAACCTGAGATCGGCGGCAACTGCTTCCGCGCCGCCGGCCGTGTCGCTGTCGATCAGCGCCACGATCAAACCTTGGAACGCCGGGTCCCGATCGGAATTGAAGGATCGATCCTGACGCGCCGCAGGCTTGCGCAAACTAAAAAGCGCCTTGCCTTTCGGACAAAAACGTTTCGCGAACTCCGCGGCGGTCCCGAAATCACCGCTGCCGCTGGCACGAAGATCGACAACCAACGCATCGACTTTTTTCGCCGGGAAATCCTGGAGGTTCTTGTCCATCTCTTTCAGATTGGCGCTGTTGAGCGGACCGAGCCGGAGATATCCGACATGGCCTTCAAAAACTTCACTGTAAAACGGAGCGACCGGTTCAACCGGCGCAGTTTCGTGACTCGGCAAGACCATTAATCCTCCCGGCATGCGCACCAGCAATCCGGCGAGCGTCGCTCGATTCAATTCTGCATCGGTGATCGCCTCCGGGCTGGTGAAATTGCTTTTCAGAAGCGCGATCGCGGACTGAAGATCGCTTTCGCCCAGCGAATTGATTATCTGCTCGGTGCTCGGGGGTGCCGACGCCGACGGCGCGGGAGATTTGGCCGCCGCTACCGAACTTTTCGCCGTCGGTGCCGACGACGGCGCCGGCGTTTGGACGAATAAATTTGCCGCCAGGAAAAACGCGATGGCCGTTGTGGCCGTCCAATTCAACATTGCGCTTATTGTTAGCTGGTCACCGCGCTGAGAGCAATATCGCGCCGATGGTGACATCCATCGAACTGGATGCGCGATACCGCGTCGTAAGCGAGCGAGCGCGCGGCCATGATGGTTGGTCCTAGAGCGCTCACGGCCAGGACCCGGCCGCCGGCCGTTATCACTTGGTTATTCGCGTTCTTTGTTCCGGCGTGAAAAACCTGAATGCCTTCGAGTTTCGCTGCGTCGTCCAAACCAGAAATCGCTTTTCCGGTTTCGTATTTGCCCGGATAACCAGCCGAGGCGAGGACAACTGTGACGGTGGCGCGTTTGTCCCAGTCGATCGTGTAACTGTCGATCTTGCCGTCGATCGTCGCTTCCAACAGCGGCAACAGATCGGATTTCATTCGTGGCAACAGCGTCTGTGTCTCGGGATCGCCAAATCGGCAATTGAACTCGAGCACCCGCGCGCAGTCGCTCGTAATCATAAGGCCTGGATATAGAAGACCGCGATAGGCGATGCGCTCCTTGGCCAAGCCGCGCAACAGCGGCCGCATAATTTCGTTTTCGAATTGCGACTGCAAGCGCGCGTTCCAGTTATTGGCCGGACTGAACGCTCCCATGCCGCCGGTGTTCGGGCCCGAGTCGCCATCGAACACGCGTTTGTGATCGCGGGCCGATTCGAGCAACCGATAGTTTTTTCCATCAACGAGCGCGTGGAGCGAGCATTCCGTGCCGCGTAGAAATTCTTCGATCACGATGCGGCGGCCGGCTTCGCCGAAGCGCGCTTCATTCATCATCGCTTCGATGGTTGATCTCGCAGTTGCGATATTCGGCGCAATGATCACGCCCTTGCCCAATGCGAGCCCATCAGCTTTGATCACGACCGGAAACTTCAGCTGTTCGCAATAACGCAGTGCTTCTTTGCTGTCCGAGAACGTGCTCGCTTGCGCCGTCGGAATTTTTTGAGCGCGCATTAACTCTTTGGCAAAAATCTTTGATGACTCCAAACGCGCCGCCGATTTCGTCGGACCGAAAACCCGCAATTTGTTGGCCGAAAAAAGATCGACAATCCCCATGGCGAGCGGGTCGTCTGGACCGACAACGGTTAGATCGACATCGTTCTGCTTCGCGAATGCGCGCAATTGCGGCAAATCACTTGCGGCAAGAGCGACATTTTCGCCGATGACAGCGGTGCCAGCATTTCCGGGCGCACAAAAAATGCGATCGACCGCCGGCGATTGCTTGAGCTTCCAAACCAGCGCGTGTTCGCGGCCACCGCCGCCAATCACAAGAATTTTCATCGAGCCGATTCAGCGTCCCTCAGCGCGCGCCGAAAAACAAGCAACGCGTCTTGGCGTTAGCGAGAAGCGGCCGTCCGCGTCGGTGATTCTGCCGGCGTAATTGCAAGCGCCAACTTTTCCGTGTGCCGAACAATCGTGATTTCAGATTGAACGCCGATCTGCTCGCCCATGAGCATTTTGTGGAGCTCGTGAATGCTGCCAATCGCTTTTGCGTTGAACGCGACGATCACATCGCCTTCGCGCAGGCCGGTCTTTTCGGCCGGGCTGTTTTTTTCAACGGAAACGACCAGGACGCCGGTCTCAAGTGGCAGATCATAAAAACGAACCACGCGCCGATGGATTGGCACATTTTGGCCGGCCACGCCAATGTAGCTACGGCGAATTTTTCCTTCTTTAATTAGCCAGCCGGCGACAAATTTCGCGGTGTTGCTCGCGATCGCGAAACAGATTCCCTGGGCCGGACGAATCATCGCCGTGTTTACGCCGATCACTTCGCCGGCTGAGTTTACCAGCGGCCCGCCGGAGTTTCCCGGGTTCAGAGCGGCATCGGTTTGAATAATATTGTCGATCAGACGGCCGGATTGCGCGTGCATCGACCGGCCAAGCGCACTGATCACGCCCGCGGTCACGCTCGCCTGAAAACCAAGGGGGTTCCCGATTGCGATCACTACCTGGCCGACGCGCAAGTTCTCGGAATCCGCCAGGCGCACATGGGCAAGATGGGGCGCATCGATTCGAATTACAGCGAGATCGGCGTCGGGGTCATCGCCGACCAATTGGGCCGGGTACTCGCGCCCGTCGGGCAAACTGACCGCGATTTGATTCGCGGCGTGCACAACGTGGCTGTTGGTTAAAATGAAACCGTCCGGCGCGATGACGAAACCGGAACCGCTGCCCCCAACTTCACGCGGGCCGCGCCGACTATCGAGACGTTGTTTAATGTCGATGTTTACAACCGCCGGTCCGACGCGATTCGCGGCGCTCACGATGGTGCGCGAATACTCATCGAGCAGCATCGCGTCATCCTGCCCCGGCGAAACTTGCGATGATTCAAACTTCAGGCCTGCTTCAGATTCATTTAATAAACCGGCGACCGCAGGCTCCTGGTCGGCGGCTATATTGCGAGTTCTCATCGACCAAAATCTCGGACGCGAGTTACGCCCGGTCAACTACATGTCGATCTTACCTATACATACCTGTGGGAATGTTACTCTCTCCTTGCGCCTGAGAGCGACTTCCTCTAAACGGGGACATGTCTAAATCATCCCCCGCCTCGGTTTTAGATGCCCAATGCCCATCCCGTCTCGTCCTCGACCGGATCGCCGACAAATGGACGGCGTTGATCATCCAATTGCTCTCGAAGCAGACAATGCGTTACGCCGAGCTCCACCGCGAGATCGGTGGGATTTCCCAAAAAATGTTGACGCAAACTCTCCGCAGCCTGGAACGGGACGGCCTGGTCGAGCGCAAGGTTTATCCAGTCGTTCCACCGAAAGTCGAGTATTCGCTTTCCAAACTGGGTCGGACGTTGATCGAACCGTTGCGCGCGCTTTGCCGCTGGTCCGAAAAACATCTGGCCGAATTGCAGGCCAATCGCGCGCGAGAGAAAGCGAAACGCGACTCGGCCCAGAATTGATAGATTACTCCGAGTTCAGCTCGAAGTTGATCTTCACGTCGTAATGGTCGCCCTTGCCGAGTCCATCCGGTAACGGCTCGACTCGACTGACGCGATTCGCGAGGGCTTTGACCGATTCGTCGAGCTCGTTATTTCCCGATGGCCGGACAACCTCGAAGCTGGAGACGCGTCCATCTTTTTCGATCCGAAGTTTTGCGAGGACGGAATTTTTCGCGCCCACAGTAGCAATTGTAGTCGGCTGGACCCACTCGCTGTAAAAACGGTCGTGCAACATGCTGCCGTACCAACCGAACTGCGATTCACTACCGGCCCCGCCGGCACGACCAGCACCGCTGCCTGGCGCCGTTCCAGTGCCAGTTCCGGTCTGGGTCGCCGGAGATTTTTTCGACTCCGTCTCGCTGGAATCGTTCTTCGCTACCAACGGTTTTGCGATTTCTTTTTTCTCCGGCTCGGTATCGCCTTGCTCGTTCTCCGTTTTTTCCGCCACCGGTTTCAAAGTCGGCGACGGTTTTGAAGACGCCTTGGCCACAACTATTTTCTTTGGCGAAGGCTTGGGTGTCGGTTTCGGCGTCGGCTTAGGTGTGGGCTTCGGCGTTGTCTTCGCTTTCGCGGTCGGACTCGGCTTGGGACTGCGTGCCGGCGTCGCACTTTGTGCTGGTTTCGGCGAAGGCTTCGGCGTTGGCAGTTGAATGTCGCTCGGCGCCGAGGCCAGGTATGGCCGATCTTCATCGGAATCCCGTTCCCTCAGCTCGTCCGTTTTCGATTCCTTTCGCGGTAACGGCGATTTCACCGGCGCCGGTAAATTCTTCTTTTGCGTGACCATGCCGTCACCAGCGCCGCCATCCAGCCAAACAACACTTTGTGCACCAGCGCTCTTATTTTCACGACTCAAACGAATTAACCCAACAATGAGCACGACATGCACCAGCGCGATGAGGGTCACGTTGGTCCAGAAGCGCAGGTTTTTTGGCATCGCGCTATTTCGCCTCAGCTCTCGTCGCGATGCCAACCTTCATGATCTGCGCTCGCTGTAAGGCGTCCATCAATGTGACCAATTTTTGCACGGGCAAGTCGCGGTCCGGCCGAATGACAACGGCAACGTCCGGATTGGTGCGCTTGATCTCGCCCAATTGCGCACTCAGAGCGCTAAGATCGACAAGCCGATTGTTCAGTCGAATCGTTTCGTTCCGATCGATCGAAACCGTTTGCACTTGCGACGAAGTGACAGGCGGATTCTTTCCGCCACTCGACGGAATGATGAGGCTCATGCTACTCTCGAGCAGTGGCGTCGTGATCATGAAAATGATGAGCAGGACGAACGCGAGATCGAGGAGCGGGGTGATGTTGATCTCGGAGAGCGACGAGAGGGTCTGCCGTTGCGAGTAACGCCTCATCTGCGAAATGCGGACTCGCGCACGGCATGATCGACGAATTTGTGTTCGAACTCAGACGCGAGCTCGGCCGCAAAATTGTCCATCTCGACAATCATTCCGCGGATGCGCGTGACCAAGAAATTGTAACCGAACATCGCCGGAATCGCGACGCAGAGCGCGGTCACGGTTGTGATCAGCGCGCCGGAAACACCGGGAGCCATTGAAGCGAGATTGGGCGCGCCGGCTTCTGCGACTCCAGTGAACGCATCCATCACGCCCCAAACTGTGCCGAGCAATCCGAGAAAAGGCGAACCGCTCACCGCCGTTGCCAGCAAAATCATTTGCGACTCGAGTTCAAGCGCGGTTTCGCCGACGGCACGTTCCATCGCCGCCGTGACCGCGCCCATTTGCGCCGTTGAAATTTTTTCGGCAATCCCAAGTCGCGCGCGGAATGTTTCGTCTACTTCGGCCGAGCCAAGCAAATGAAACGTCATCTCCTGACAACCGGCGCGATAAACATTGAAAATCGGCGAACCGGGGAAGCGCGCGTTTTTTTCCAACAACCGCAGTGGTTGTCGATCTTGCCGGAACGCGAAGAGGAAACGCGCGTTCTGCTTTCGGGCGAACTGGATCACGCGCAGCTTCGTGATCATGACCGACCAACTGAAGATCGAAACGATCGCGAGGAGCAGGAGAACGAGCTTGCCGGCAATGGTGGCGTGCTCAAATGCAAAGAGCAAACCGCCGGCTGCAATCAATGAAAGCATCTCCGCTTCACCTGCGGAACTATTAGCGGATTCTGACGAAAGCGAAAGGGCTAGTCGCGTGCCGCGATCTTTTTCGGAAACGTCGGCCGCAGTTTCGCGACGATCACGAAGGCGAGGCCAATCGCGATCAGAAAGAAAGAAAAGAACTGACCGCGGGTAAAACCGGCAATCAGGCTCGCGTCCGGCTCGCGGAAATTTTCAACGATGATCCGAAAGATCGCGTAGCAAATGAAGAACAAACCAGTCAGAACACCGTTCGGCTGCCGCGTCCGAGTCCGCACGAACAAGAGGATCCCGAACAGAACCATTCCTTCGAAAAAGGCTTCGTAAAGCTGGGATGGATGTCGCGGCGTCAGAATTCCGCGCAGAACTTCCTTCACCTGCGGCTCATGACGCACCGCGGCGACGATCGCCTCCGAAGAACTAAGAGTCGGATCGATTTGTCTGCATGCAATGATCGCGCGTTCGGCCTCGCCAACGTTTTCGGTCAGTTCTTTCGGAAACTGCATCGCCCACGAGACGTTCGTCGCGCGGCCGTAAAGCTCGCCGTTAATAAAGTTGGCGCATCGCCCGAAAAATAAGCCAATCGGCGCGGTCACGACCAGATTGTCGCCGAGATTCGTCCACGAAATTTTGTGGCGCCATGCATAGTAAAATGTGAACGCGAGCAGACCGAGCATGCCGCCGTGACTCGACATTCCGCCTTCCCACACTCGCAGGATCGACATCGGCGCGCGCAACATCTCCGGCTTGTAGAAAAAAACGTAGCCGAGCCGGCCACCGACGATGACGCCAAAGAGCGCAGCGCCGGTAACGAAGTCGCCCACTTTCGCCACCGGTAAATCGGCGTAGCCGCACTTCGCCAAACGACGAAACAGCACGTAGCTGCAAATGAACGCAAGCACATAAGCCAATCCGTACCAGCGCGGACCGACGTTCTCCCACAGTCGAAAAATCAACGGATTAAGATCGTGAACGTAATAAGCGAGCATTCGTTAAGCGCGGCGCGCGATCACTTTCGGCGATCTGCGCTTGAGTGCGCGAGCGTTTTTCGCAAAAATGGCGCGGTGCGGCTTGTGCGATTTTTCGAGATTTGTTCCGGCGTTCCAGCGGCCACGACTTTGCCTCCATCCGCGCCCGCTTCCGGACCAAGATCGATAATGTAATCCGCTTCCGCGATCACGCTTAGGTTATGCTCGATAACAATCACGGTGTTCCCTTGATCGACTAATCGATGCAGCACCTTGAGCAAAAGATCGACATCAGCCATGTGCAAACCGATCGTTGGCTCTTCTAACAGATACAACGTCGATCCCGGTTTGCGCATTTTTCGAATCCGCTCGTTCTCCGCGCGACCAACGCCGCGTTTCAATTGCGTCACCAGTTTCAAGCGTTGCGCTTCGCCGCCGCTCAACGTCGGACTCGGCTGGCCGAGTTTCAGATAACCGAGACCAGTTTCGACCAGCAACGAAAGCGGTCGAGCGATTTTCGGATGCACGCCAAAAAAATCAGCGGCTTCCTCGATTGTCATCTCCATCACGTCGCCGATCGACTTTTCGTTGTAGAGCACTTCGAGTGTTTGCGGGTTGTAACGGCGCCCACCGCAGTCCTCGCACGGCACCAACGCCTCCGGCAAAAAATTCATCTCCAGTTTGATCACGCCCTGGCCCTTGCAACTTTCGCAACGGCCGCCCTCGGCATTGAATGAAAACCGGCTGGCCGAATAACCGCGGACACGCGAGACCGGCAACTGAGCGTAGAGATTCCGGATCTCGTCGAAAATTTTGACGTAAGTGCCGGGGGTCGAGCGCGACGTCTTCCCGATCGGCGACTGATCAACCTCGTAAACGGCTTCGATCTCTTCCGTGCCGCTGACAAGCTTGAACAAATCACCGTTGCCACTGCGTTTGCGATTTTCCAATTGCTCGATCACCGCCGGAAGCAGCACGTCGTGCAGCAAGGTCGATTTTCCAGACCCGGAAATTCCAGTGATGACCGAAAGCCGGCCGACGGGGAAACGGACATTGACATCTTTCAAATTGTTCGCACGCGCGCCGTGGATTTGGATCCAATTCTCGACCGCGCGCAGCGATCGCCGCGATTTTCGGGTCGGGTGACAAAGCGGCGTTCTCAAACATCGGCCGGTCTCGGAGAGCTTGGAGCGTTCGATATCGCGCAACGTTCCGGTGGCAACGACCTCCCCGCCATGCGTTCCCGCGCGCGGGCCAAGATCGACAATGTGATCAGCACGCCGCATCGTTTCGTCATCGTGCTCGACGATGATGAGTGAATTTCCCTTTTCGCGAAGCGCAGTAAGCGTGTCGAGCAATCGCAAATTGTCGCGGGGATGGAGACCGATCGTCGGTTCGTCCAGAACGTAGAGCACACCGCGCAAATTCGAGCCGAGCTGCGCCGCCAACCGGATTCGCTGCGATTCGCCGCCGCTCAAGGTTTTGGCGGAACGCCCAAGTGCCAGATAACCAAGCCCAACGTTTTTCATGAAGCGCAACCGCTGGCGAATCTCGGGAATGACATCAGCGGCGATGGCTTGTTGTGTCCCATGAAATTTCAGTTTGTCGATCTTGCGAGCAGCTTCGCTTGCCGAAAGATTCGTGAACTGATCAATCGTCTGGCCTTGCACGCGCACATGTCGGGCGACCGCGTTCAAGCGCGAGCCATGACAGCTAGGACATTCGTGCGCTTCGGTCGCATCAATCCATTCCGATTCGCGCTCGGCCGCCAGTTCGTTTTCCAAAACTGAGTCGCTGTTGTTGTCCGCGCCGGTTTGAAAGTCCTGGTCCCAGATTTCGCCGAATCCGCCGCATTCTTCGCAAGCGCCATGCGGCGAATTAAAGGAAAACAATCGCGGATCCAGTTCTTCAAATGCGCGGCCGCAATTTGGACAACTCATCTCCGTGCTCATGACGGTGAGCCGGTTTTTCGAATCGAGAAGATGCGCCGTGCCGCGTCCGATCTCGAGCGCGCGTTGGGCAAGGTTGCGCGCTTTCGCGATCCGTTTGGCATCGATCACGCCGACGACAACCGCGATGCTGTGTTCTTTGAAACGCTCGAGTCTTCGAAACTGCACAATTGGAATAAGTGCACCATCGACATACAAGGTGTCGAAGCCCTGCCGCTCGGCCCATCGCGCAACGTCAGTGTGAAATCCTTTCCGCGCTTTGACCACCGGCGCCAGCACTTTGAGTGCGCCTTTTTTCGCCGCCGTTTCGATTTGTTTCACAATCGCGGCCAGACTCTGCTTTTCCACAGGGAAATCGCAGTCCGGGCAAAATTGCGTTCCAGTTTTGGCAAAGAGCAGCCGCAGAAAATGATAAACCTCGGTCACGGTCGCGACGGTCGATTTGCCGCCGCCACGCGTGACGCGTTGCTCAATCGCCACGCTCGGCGGCAGCCCGGTGACAAGATCGACATCGGGCTTCTCCAGTTGTTCGACAAATTGCCGCGCATAAGGCGACATGCTGTCGAGAAATCGTCTCTGTCCTTCGGCGAACAAGATATCGAACGCGAGGGTCGATTTACCGGAGCCACTCAAACCCGTGACGACCACCATCCGGTCGCGTGGAATGTCGACGTCGATGTTTTTCAGGTTGTGCTCGCGCGCGCCGTGAATACCGATCGCGCCGTTGCTGCCGTTAATGCGGAAACGCGGGGCCGTCTCAGCTGCGCGAGCGAATTCTTCCTCATCAACGTTCGTATACGTCAGTCGCCCTGCCGAACTACGCGATGTAGCCGGCGCACTCGACAGAATTTTCTGCAGAAACCGGCCGGTGTGCGAGTCGTCGATCTTCGCGATTTGTTCGGGCGTGCCAACGCCCACGACGTCACCGCCTTCGTCACCTGCTTCGGGTCCAAGATCGACAATCCAATCGGCGGACTTAATCACTTCGAGATTGTGCTCGATCACGATGATCGAGTTTCCGCGCTCGACCAGGCGCTGAAAAACTTGCAGCAGGACCGCGACGTCATCGAAATGCAGTCCAGTGGTCGGTTCGTCGAAAATGAAAAGATTACGGTGCTCGTCATCTTCGCCATTCTTTCCGGTTTCGGCCAAATGCCTGACGAGTTTCAAACGCTGTGATTCACCGCCGGAGAGAGTGTTCAGCGGTTGACCGAGCCGCAAATAACCGAGCCCGACTTCATCGAGTACATCCAGCGGCTTGGAGAGAGTCTTTTGTTCGCCGATCTGAACGAAAAATTGGATCGCTTCGCTCACAGTCAGCTCCAGCACATCGTGAATCGCTTTGTCGTGCAGTTTAATTTTCAGCACGTGCGGTTGAAACCGTTTCCCTTCGCATTCGGCGCAGCGCACATAGAGGTCGCTTAGAAATTGCATCTCGATCTTTTCAAAGCCGGTGCCCGAGCAACGTTCGCAGCGACCGCTACCGGAGTTGAATGAGAACGCGCTCGCAGTCAGACCCTGCGACATCGCTTCCGGCTGTGCGGCGAAAAGTTCACGGACGCGATCGTAAAGTCCGAGATAAAGGATCGGCGTAGATCGTGGTGTCCGCGCGAGCGGCGATTGGTCGACCATCACGACTTCGTTGATGCGATGCGCGCCGCTGACTGATTTGCACGCTCCCGCTTCTCCCGCCGAGCCGTAGCTCTGCGAAGGCTGGTGATCGGACAATTGCCCTTTGGCGATAAGCAGATTCCGATAAAACACGTCGTGAATCAGGGTCGATTTGCCTGAGCCGGAGACGCCAGTCACACAGGCGAAAACGCCAAGTGGAAGATCGACATCGATGTTCTTTAAATTGTGTTCCCTCGCGCCTGTGATCTTGATCGACGATGTCGATCTTCGGCGCGATTTCGGAAGGGGAATCGTTTTGCGACCGCTCAGGTAATCCGCGGTCAACGATTTGTTTCGAAATAAAAGCTGATCAAGCGCGCCGTTGAAAACCAATTCACCGCCGCGCTCGCCGCGACCAGGACCGATGTCGATCAGGTTGTCGGCCGCGCGAATGATTTGCTCTTCGTGCTCGACAACGAGGAGCGTGTTGCCGCGGTCGCGCAAATTGTGCATCACCCGGACGAGCCGTCCGATATCGCGCGGATGCAAACCGATGCTCGGCTCGTCCAGGACAAAGAGCGTATTGACGAGCGAAGCGCCGAGACAGGTGGTGAGATTGACGCGCTGCACTTCGCCACCGCTCAAAGTGCGCGTGGAACGATCGAGCGTGAGATAGCCGACGCCGACTTCGCACAAATAATTCAGGCGCGCGCAAA
>WNGP01001957.1_pt1 | contig 18794 bp, 13 predicted proteins | sample 5407671 | NCBI WGS metagenome assembly WNGP01 (sample SAMN13153381, study PRJNA577476) | soil metagenome | isolation source: 40 cm soil or saprolite under Garry oak tree replicate 2 | place: USA:California | collected 2016-06-15 | reverse complement strand
ACTGCGAAAGGGCTGCAAGTGACCTCCGATTGGACCGCCGCAAATATCCAACCGGCCGCAAAGTCAGCAAGGAAGAAATGAAGGGCATCCATCTTCAACCGGATAGGTTTCATGGTGGATGGAACTATGTCATCAGACCTCATCAGTCCCGAGATCGTCAAAGGATGGAGATTGGTTGATGCCTTTATTTATTTACGCAGCCTTTCACAATCTCCACAATTGATTGCCCTGGAGCTCTCACTGGCCATTCGAGGGGCTTGACGTCACCTCCTGCACGCGTTGACTTTCTTTCCGCCGCGCACCTAACATGGCACAGGGAAATTCCGCGCCAATCACGTTCGGGCGAGCGATCTCGCAGCGGTGCGGCGGACGTTCGGGGGCTTATTCGGGGGCTTATTCGAAAGGCGGTCGGGCATGAAAACACGGCGCATTCTGGGTCTGACAGTCGTCATTGTCGCGATCGGAGTTGCCATTGCGCTCCATTCTTCGGCGGATAGCACGGCGAAGCCCGGCGACGTGAACGAGGCGCGCATCATGTCCGATGCCGCCACCGGGAACAACTGGCTGGTGAACGGCCGCACCAACGATTCGAAACATTTCAGCCCGCTCAAACAGATTAACGATCAGAACGCCGGCAATTTGGGCCTCGCCTGGTATCTGGATTATGACGGCGCAATGGGCATTGTCTCCGAGCCGATTGTTGTGGATGGCGTTATTTACGTCAGCGCCCCACTCTCCAAGATTTACGCCGTGGAAGCATCCACGGGAAAACTCCTCTGGAAGTACGATCCCCAAATCCGGCTCGACCAGGCGCTGAACGGCTCTTACTCTGCGCGCACTAATGGAGGCGTGGCCGTCTGGAATGGAAGAGTTTATGTGGGCACAGGCGACTGCCGCCTGATTGCCATCGATGCTGCCATAGCAAAGAAGATCTGGGAGGCCACTGTCTGCGAGCCCCTGCAAACCGGCATCACCGGCGCGCCCCGTGTTGCCAAAGGAAAAATCCTAATGGGTTACAACGGCTCGGATGATGGCGTCCGCGGCGCTCTTGCGGCCTATGACTCCGAGACGGGCAAGGAAGTTTGGCGCTTCTGGACCGTTCCGGGCGATCCCTCGAAAGGCTTCGAAACAAAAGAACTGGAGATGGCCTCGAAAACCTGGTTCGGCGAAGGCTCGTGGAAAATCGGCGGAGGCGATGTATGGCACGCCATCACTTATGACGACGCCACAGGCCTCGTGATTTTTGGCACCGCGGGCGCGGACGTCGGCTACGGGGAAATGACCGGAGTCAAAATTACCGGAGAAAAGCTCTTCTCCCAATGCATCATCGCGGTGAAGGCGGACACCGGAGAATACGTCTGGCACTTCCAGACTGGCACCGAGGGCGTGCACTCGGAAAACAACCAGATCATGATGGCCGACGTCACGATCAACGGGGAAAAGCGTCACGTGGCGATGACCGCCCCCAAGAATGGTTTCTTCTATATCCTGGACGCCAAAACCGGCAGCCTTCTTTCCGCCAAGCCGCTCGTCAAAACCACTTGGGCCACATCTTACGACCCGCAAACGGAACGCCCCGTCCTGATCCCCGCGTCGCAGGGCGGCGGCCGACAGTGGACGGTCCACAACTGGTGGCCCATGAGTTATAGCTCGCTGACGGGACTCGTCTACATTCCATCAACGGACCGCCGCTCCGACACAAAAACCGCAGTGGAAGCGGGAGAAGGCGGCGAGGGGCTATTTGGGCGGCTGATCGCATGGGACCCGATTGCGGAAACCGCGCGCTGGTCCGTCGAGGAGCAGATCTCCGTCAACGGCGGCGTGCTCTCGACGGCCGGCAACCTGGTTTTTCAGGGACAAGGTACCGGCGAATTTGCCGCCTATGCTGCCGACACCGGGAAAAAACTCTGGTCCATCCAGACCAAGTCCGCGATCGATTCCACACCCGTCACGTTTTCTGTGAACAGCGAACAATACGTGATTACTTCCGTGGGATGGGGTTCCGGATCGCGCCTCTTTGCTCCCGCGCGCACGATGGCCACTCCCGAATCCAAGCGCGGCCCAAATCGGCTGTATGCCTTCAAACTCGACGGCAAGGTTCCCTTTCCGGCTCCGCACATTGAAGTTCCGCCCGTGCCGAAACCTCCGGAGCAAAAAGCGAGCGAGGAAATCATTGGCAAGGGCGAAAAACTTTACGTGTCGTTTTACTGCGAAGGATGCCACTCTCCCTTTATCGACGGCAGCGGCGCTTGGGTGGAGGACGGCGCGATCCCCGATCTGCGTTACGCCCCGCCTGAAGTGCATAAGGATTGGTATGGCATCGTCTTGGGCGGCAGCCACTGGTCGAAAGGCATGCCCGGGCTTGCGGATCCGCCGAAGTTTGCCTTCCCCAAAGCCCACATGACGGTCGCTGAGGCGGATGCGGTTCACGCCTACGTTATCGACCAAGCCTGGAAAGCTTACAAAAACGAACAAGAGGCAGCGCACTCCAGGCACGAGAAAAAATAGCCGAGCATTCATTGCGGAGGCGGGCCCGTATTCCGTGAATGAATCGCATGGGCCGGCCGATCTAAACTACAGGGATAATTGCCATGCGCATTCCGCGGCGCGAATTCGTGCGGGCTCTCGGCGCGTGCGCTACTTTGCCGCCGTTTTTCTGGGAGAGTCGGCCCCAGAATTTGCGTGAGCGTCTCGCTGCCGATCCGCTCCGTCCGCAATATCATCTGCTCCCCGCGAGAAATTGGATGAATGATCCCAACGGCCCCATTCATTGGAATGGCCGGTACCACATGTTTTTCCAATACAACCCGAACGCAGCCGTGTGGGGCGATATGCACTGGGCTCACGCGGTAAGCGAGGACATGATTCACTGGCGCCATTTGCCGATTGCGCTTGCTCCGACTCCCGGCTGGGGTGACGCCGATGGGTGTTTCACCGGAAGCGCGGTGAACGATCGTGGCACCGCGACGATTCTCTATACAGGTGTGAAGACCGCCGCCCCTGAACAAGCGACTCTCCGCGACGGTGTCCACAACTTTCGCGAGGTACAGTGCCTTGCTACTTCTTCCGATCCGCAGCTTCTCACCTGGACCAAATGGAATCAGCCCGTGCTCCAGCCGCCAAAAGACCCTCGTTTGGCGGGATTCCGCGATCCTTTTCTTTGGCGCGAAGATGAAAATTGGTATCTCGGTGTCGGCTCGGGTCTCTTCAAGCAAGGCGGCCGCGTGCTTCTCTATCGCTCGAAGGACCTACGCCAGTGGGAGTACTTGCATCCCCTGGCCTCCGGAAAGCGGACGGAAAGGGAATCGGTCAATCCCGTGGACTCTGGCGAGATGTGGGAGTGCCCCGACTTTTTCCCGCTGGGAAAGAAGCACGTCCTTCTTTATTCGACTGCGGGTCAGGTGATTTGGGAATCTGGCGAGCTCGATCGCAGCGAACTCGTCTTCCATTCTGAAAGGCGCGGCATCCTCGATCACGGCGCCTACTACGCGCAGAAAACGCAACTCGACGCCAAGGGCAATCGCATCCTGTGGGGCTGGATTCCGGAAACGCGTCCCGAAGCCGAATTCAGCGCCGCCGGTTGGGCCGGCTGCATGGCTCTGCCCAGAGTCCTATCGCTCAATTCTGATGGCGGCCTCGAGATGCAGGTTGCGCCGGTAACACAGGCGCTGCGCGCGAAATCGTTCGTTTTTCCTCAACGACATGCGGACTTGTCCCAGCTGGGCCACGCGATGGAAGAAATCCAAATCGAGAATCTTGCCGGAGAGGTGGCCTGGAAGACCAAATCGTCCCGCTCCGCGTTTACCCTTACCCTGGAGGACCGCAGCGGCCCCTGGTGGTCCGCCAAGCTTGAGCCGAAGGGCACAGCCGCGGTGACACTCACGGTCCATGGGTTTGCACTGGAAGTGCCCCTTGGGCCAAAACACGAAATCGAGTTCCATCTTTTCTTGGACGCTTCCGTTGCCGAGCTCATCTGCGACCGTCAGCACGCCCTCACAACGCGCCTTTATCGCAAGCCGGACGGACTCCTCCGCGCTCGCGTCAACGACAACGATCTGCCTGCGCTCATTTCGCTCGAAGCTTGGCAGTTGCGCCCCATCTCCCCGGATCGCCTGACGACGTGAATCCCTTCATTCGCAATTTAGTTGAACCGCTCGCCGTTTGCATGAGACTGGGGCTGCTGGGGGATGGCGGTCCGATCTTTGACATCTTCCCCTCCGTGAACGGCCCGTGAACGGAGGGGATTCGGCTTACCCCGGCCTGAAGTCCCGGGCTTGTGCGCCACTCACTGGAGGTCAGGCCACGACCGCCTTTGCGCTGGCAAAACCGGCCGCCAGACTCAGGAGACCAACTCCGAGGTGGATGAAATTGAAATGAGGGTTCAAATCCAGTTGGATGGGACCGAGGTCGCGCATACCGGCGAAGCCCGCGATGGCCAGAACGGTGTAGATCGCTCCAAAAATCAGACCAAACCGCCGCGGTCCATCCGCGCTCTTACCGAGGCCAGCCCAAAGGGCGATTGCGCCGCTGACCAGGTGAAAGAGGTTATGCGCGGGAGGAAACGTAAGGTTGAACATTTCGTGGCGAAAGAATCCCACGACACCGACCACCAGCAAAATCGCGCCGCTCAGTACGACATAGATCTTTGCCAACGTGCTTCCCATGTTTTCGCCCATCAACCATCTCGCGAAATTTCGAGCTATAATTCGCGCCAATCGTGAGTCTATCCGTCGAGAACAGAATTTACTATCGATGACTCCGCTGACGATACGCGATTCATGAGCGATGATCTATGAAAGTAGCTGAACCGAACCCGAACGTTCACAGCAGATGGGCTAGCATTCTTAGCGATATTCATTTTTGGGTCCCCGTCGCCGTCTTGATGGGTGGATTGCTTCTACTTCGATTTATTCGCTGATTTCCGGATTGGAGCAAAATGCCGCCTGCCGTGTATACCCAGATCGGCTCCGCAGTCCCAGACGCGTCGCGTTCGAAAAAGCTCCAACTGCTGGGCGTCCTCTGCGGCTTCGCTGCGGGAGCCTGGCTCGGCGCCGCGGAAGCGCCCACCAAGCTCGTTTCCATCGGCATCTCGCCGATGGTCATTTCGCTCATCATGGTCATCGGCGTTTTTCTCGCGCGCTGGAGCCTGCCCGCGCTGATTCTGGGCACCTCGTCTGTCCGCGCCGATGTCCGCCGGGCGCCTCACCTGATCATCTGGGCGCTTCTTGCAGGATGCCTCTGGGCCGTGGCCAACACGCTGACGATTTTCGCCATCCGTGACATCGGCTTGAGCATCGCCTTTCCTTTGTGGAATTCGAACAGCCTTCTCGGAATTCTTTGGGGTTTTCTTTTCTTTAATGAGCTGCGCCAGGCGGGTTGGCGGCGCTGGACGGGTGTGTTGGGTGGCGCGCTGGTAATGTGTGCGGGCGCAGCCTTGCTGGCCGTGGCCTCTTCCACCGCAGCTCCAGCGGCGCATTCCCTGCGCGGCGTCTGGGCCGCCCTGGGCGCGGGAATCCTCTGGGGGACGATGTATATCCCCTATCGCAAAGCCTATTTGACCGGGATGAATCCGCTTTCGTTTGTCACCTTCTTCACGTTCGGGGAGCTGGGCATGATGGCCACTCTGGCCGTCAGCTATCTCGGCCTGGCTCCTCTGTGGCGCGAACTGACGAGCGCGCGCGACGTTCTCTTCTGGCTGATGCTGGGCGGCTTTGTTTGGGTGATCGGTGACGTCTTTCAGCAATACGCGGCCAAGTACGTGGGCATCAGCCGGGGCATTCCGCTCTCCAATTCGAATCAGCTGTGGGGTCTGTTGTGGGGTATTTTGGTTTTTGGTGAGTTGCACGGCCGCGGTGTCTCTACCTACACGCAAGTCATTGGAGGCTCCGTCCTGATGATGCTGGGAGTCGGCGCAATTGCTTTTTCTTCCGCAATCGGCAAGGAACAAATGCGCTGGAAAGACGCCGCGCAGCGCGAATCCCAGCGCTACGGCGTTTCGGCAGACTACGTGGAAGCCCGCATGGACGGGCGGCAAGCCGCCGGTGAACTAAAACCTTCACGGAGCGCGCTGGACTGGTTCGTGGTTGCCGTGGCCACCGGTATCTTCGCGGTTTTTGCAACGATGGCGCGCGCCCCGCGCCTCTCTTTCCATGGGGGGCCCGCCGCCGTTTTGAGCGCCGCCACCTTGGCCCTTCTTCTCGTTTGTGGCCTCAAACTCTGGCGCACGACGCGTTTTCACTGAGTCAGCCGTCCCGCCCTTGCAAATTCCAGCGCTTCGTCTACAGTGGCGCAGACGAAAATGGCTGAATCCTCCAAGGTTGACGTCGTCGGCGTCGGACTCAATGCTACCGACACGCTGATTCCCGTTGCACACTATCCCGCGCGCGGGTCCAAGGTCGAATTTCGATCCGCGAATGTCTTGCCCGGCGGCCAAGTGGCCACCGCCGTGGTTGCTTGCCAGCAATGGGGATTGCGCACCCGTTACGTCGGTAAACTGGGCGACGACGGCGCTGCCGCGATGCACCGCGCGGAATTTGCCCGGCTCGGCGTCGAGGCGCATCTCTTCACTGCTCCCGGATGTCCCAGCCAGCAAGCGTTCATTCTTGTGGATGATGCCGGCGAACGCACCGTTCTATGGAAACGCGACACACGCTTGACCCTTCGCCCGGAGGAACTCCGGCGCGAATGGATCACCGAATCGCGTGCTCTTCACGTGGATGGGCACGATACTGCTGCTGCGGCCGTAGCCGCAGGCTGGGCCCGAGCCGCCGGCGTCCCGGTTATCGCTGATTTGGATGAAATTTATCCTGGCGTCGAAGCGCTGCTGAAGAATATCAGCTACCTCATCACCAGCCGGGATATTCCGGGGCGGCTGATGGAAGAACCGGATTTGCGCAAATCCCTGCCTGCGCTGCGGGAACGATTTGGGTGCCGCCTTACCGCTGCAACGTTGGGCGAAGGAGGCGCATTGGCTTGGGACGGGACGCAATTCCACTACGCCACCGCTTTTCGTGTGAAGACGGTTGACACCACCGGCGCTGGAGACATTTTTCACGCGGGCTTCATCTACGGGCTCTTACAGGGCTGGGCCTTGCAGCGGCAGCTCGATTTCGCCTGCGCCGCGGCCGCGCTCAACTGCACTGCGGTCGGCGCCCGCGGCGGCATCCACTCCCTCGAAGCCATCGAGCAAGTGATGACAACTGGCGCTCGGCATCCTCAGGCTTACGAAACATCGAATTTGACTTGAATAAGTTTGATGAGCAGGGAAGTTTTGAGAGCTTAGTACAACTCTTTAGCAGGCACTCTTAGTTTGGCCAACTCTTTCATCATCGCCAATCCGATGGCGTGGACTTCGCCGTCTCTTGGTGTCCATCGATCCACCGAGTGGTAAGACCAGTTCTTGATTCCCTGAATGACCCATTTGGGAACCATCAACCTCCCGGGGTCTCCTGAATGGACGGCAACTGCCAGAATTTGTTCCCCTCGATTTCTCGAAGGAACCAGTCAGTCTGTTCCTTGGTCAAAGCCATCGTGTCGTTCTCGATCAGTTTGCCCGGCGCATATCCACCAGCACCACTCGAGATTTTCTTTGTGAGCCGGGAAGTGCCGTCGGCGTTGACGTCAATCCGTATAGCGACGGGATGGTGGAACGTTCGCAGCCAAAGAAACCTATACGATTCAGTTTTTTGCGTCTTTGAGGACTCCCCCAACGAAGGTTCTTCGAGAGCTTGAGCTGTTCCGAGTACCACTTTGCGCGGAACTCGCCACTTCGTTGTTTAGAGGACAACGAACCAGTTGGGAAGTATCTGACTTGGGCCATCGTGGCCGTACTCAGGAAAGAAATGATAGCCAGAGCAAAGCGAAGTCGCATCAGCCACCAGCGATGGAAAGTATATTGCAATTTTAGCGAAACTTAAGAACCGTAACCAACAGGCCTTATCGTCAGCGGTCTTTGCGCTGCCCGATCCACGCCCTCTACAGAGAAGAATCTTCCATCCGCGCACGCCTAAGTTGAGCCCCCGCCAACCCGGGTGTTATCCTGCCTTCTATGGCGGATCCCGTCATCTCCCCGCCGGAAGTGGCGTTCACCTCCCCGCTCGAACACTCCCGGCGTCAGCTCGAAGCCTTGCTCGAAGTCAGCGAGGCCATCGCCCAGCAGCGTGATCTCCCCGCGCTGTTTCACGATCTTTCGGACCGCTTGCGCTCTGTCATCGACTTCGATTTCCTGACCCTCGTCCTCCACGATCCCGCTCGCAACGTCATGCGCCTCCACGTTCTCGCCACGCGAATCCCCGGAGAAAAGGCCGCTGGTAGCGAGTCCCCTGTCGAGGGAAATCCCGCCGGCTGGGTCTGGCAAACGCAGCAGCCCTTTGTGGTCAGCGACACCGACGAAGAGACACGCTTCCCTGATTTCCTGAAGCGCTACCGTGAGCACAACGTCCGCTCGCTCGCGATTCTTCCGCTTACCACCGCCCAGCACCGCCTCGGCGCCATGGGTTTTGGCCGCCTGCTTCCCCAGCGCATCACGGACACCGAGCTCCAATTCATGGAGCGCGTCGCCAGCCAGGTCGCCGTCGCCGTTGACAATGCCATTAATTTCGCCACTTCCCAGGCCTACCAATCGCAACTCGCGCGCCAGCGCGACCGCCTCCAGGTTCTTCTCGAAATCAACAACCTTCTGATCACCAGCCGCGAACTCCCCGAACTTTTCCGCGGCATCGTCAACACTCTCGAGCGCGTCATCCACCATGACTACACCAGCCTCGCGCTCCTCGATTCTCAAACCGGATTGCTCAAGATTCACGCCCTCGATTTCCCCGGCAACCAGAATATCTTCAAGCCGGAGACGCTGGTCCCTCGCGACACCTCTCCAGCGGGTCGCGCGATCGCCACCAGCCAGCCCTTGATCGCGCGGGGCTCCGAACTCGACCGTTACGACACGGAAATCATCCGCACCCTTCGCGCCGAAGGCCTGCAAGCCGTCTGCTGCATTCCGCTCATCCATCACGGCCACACTTTCGGTACTCTCAACCTCGCGAGCCGCAGGCTCGATTTTTTCACCCCGGAAGACGTCGAGCTGCTTCAGCCCGTCGCCGCGCAGATCGCCATCGCCGTTGAAAACGCTTTGGCCTTCAAGGAAATCGAGGCTCTGAAGAATAAGCTCGCCGAAGAAAAGCTTTACCTGGAGGAAGAAATTCGCAGTGAATTCAATTTTGAGGAGATCATCGGCGAGAGTCCCGCGCTCAAGCGTGCCCTGGCTCAGGTGGAGCTCGCCGCGCCCGCCGGCACCAGCGTCCTCCTCCTCGGCGAAACCGGCACCGGCAAGGAGCTCTTCGCCCGCGCCATCCACAATCTCAGCCCGCGCCACGATCGCACCTTCGTTAAAATCAATTGTGCCGCCATTCCCAGCGGCCTTCTCGAATCCGAGCTTTTCGGCCATGAGCGCGGCGCCTTCACCGGCGCCATCAATCAAAAAATCGGCCGCTTCGAACTCGCCGACCGCGGCACCCTCTTCCTCGACGAAGTCGGCGACCTTCCCCTCGAACTTCAGCCGAAACTTCTTCGCGTGCTGCAAGAGCAGGAATTCGAACGGCTCGGCGGCAACCGCACGCAGCGCGTAGACGTCCGCGTAGTCGCCGCCACCAACACCGATCTCTCGAAACGCGTCGCCGAGCGCGCTTTTCGCAGCGACCTCTATTACCGCCTGAATGTTTTCCCCATCCAGATCCCCGCGCTTCGCGAGCGCGCCGAAGATCTCCCCCTGCTGGTTCGCTACTTCGTGCAGAGATTCAGCCGCCAGCTCAACAAAGGCGTCGAGTACATTCCCGCCGACGCCATGGACGCCCTCACTCATTATTCCTGGCCCGGTAACGTCCGCGAACTCGAAAACCTCATTGAGCGGGCTGTCCTGCTCTCTCCCGGCAAAGAGCTGCGCATCCCCTTCGCCGAATTGAAGGCCGCATCCCTCGCGACCGCCGCAGGCGCCGATCCCTCTTCATCCTTTGCATCGTTTACCTCCTTAACTTCGTCTGCCTCCTCCACCTCCTCGATCTCCACTCTCGAAGAAGCCGAGCGCCAGCACATCCTCCGCGCCTTGAAGCAAACGCAGTGGCGCATCGCCGGCCCCAAGGGTGCCGCCATCCTCCTCGGCATGAAGCGCACCACGCTCCAGGCTCGTATGCGCAAGCTCGGCATCCGCCGCCCGGTCTAGTTCAGCTATACTGCGCTCCACAAAACGTCCGCGCATTCCGACCAGGAGAAGCCGTGACAAGATTCAGGCCAAGTTTCATCCTCGTTTTTCTTCCCGCTGTCTTTTTCGCCGGCTCTCTGCAAGCCTCGCCGCATTCGCCGCCGAGTACCGTTACGTCTGAGCAACCCAGCGCTAGCGCCGCAACTCAATCACCCACTTCTCCGGGCGCGCAGTCTCAACCCAAAAATAAAATCACTGCTTATACCCTCCCGCCCGATCTTTACCGCAAAGCCCGCAACCGCGGCCGCATCGGCTTTGCTTCCCGTTTCATCGGCTTTTTCTACGGCCTTTTGGTCCTCTGGTTCATCCTGCGTGCCAAGCTCTCCGCGAAATATCGCGACTGGGCCGAAAGGTTTTCGCGCCACCGCTTCCTTCAAGCGCTGGTTTTCACCCCGCTTCTCGTCCTGACCATCGGCGTTCTCCAGCTCCCCATCGACATCTTTCACGAATCGGTCTCGAAGCTCTACAAAATCTCTGTCCAGCCCTGGCCATCCTGGACCGCCGATTGGGCCAACGCCCAGCTCCTCGCCATCATCATCGGCAGCTTGCTCGCCTGGATTCTCTACGCCGTCATCCGCAGAAGCCCGCGCCGCTGGTGGCTGTATTTCTGGAGCATTTCGCTGCCGCTCTTGCTGTTCGGCATTTTCATCTCTCCCTACCTAATCGACCCGCTGTTCAACAAATACGAACCGCTTTCCACCAAAGCGCCGCGGCTCGTCCCCGAGCTCCAGCGCGTCACCCGCCGTGCCGGCCAGGGAATTGCTCCCGAGCGTATGTTCTGGATGAAGGCCAGCGACAAAACGATCGCCACCAACGCTTCCGTCAACGGCTTGGGCGCCTCCAAGCGCATCATCATTTGGGACACCACCTTGGCGCAGGAAACTACCGATGAAGTGCTCACGGATTTTGGCCACGAAATGGGCCACTACGTCCTCGGCCACATATGGAAGGGATTTCTATTCTTCGGGGCCATGCTTTTCGTTCTTTGCTATCTCGGCTACCGCTCCATCGGCTGGCTTCTCGCGCGTTCCGGTACTGCCTGGGGCGTCCTCTCACTCGATGATTGGGCTTCGCTCCCCGCCCTCCTCTTGCTTTTGACTCTCTTCGGTTTTGCTGCCGACGCTATTGGAAATACTTTCAGCCGTTATGAGGAGCATCAGGCCGACGTCTACAGCCTCGAAGTCACCCACGGCATAGTTCCCGATCCCGGCCAAGCCTTCGCACGTTCCTTCCAGACCTATGGCGAAACCGTTCTCGTGGATCCTCACCCCAATCCTGTCAACGTCTTCCTCTTCTTCGATCATCCCACCGTCGCCGACCGCATCCACCTGGGCGTCACATACGACCCTTGGTCCAGAGGCGAATCACCCCAATTCGTCAAGTGACGCTCTGTTAGCAGCGGCCTCATTTTCTTTACGGTTTTTTGACTTGGCTTTCCAGCTGTTTCAGCGTAAATTTTTATGCTCCAGCCCCCGAGGTATCCATGAGAATCCTCATCGCTATTCCCGTGCTCTTGCTATCTCTTTTCTTCTTCGCTCCGGCGCTTCCCGAGGCGCCTGCGGGCTTCGACAACAAGAGCAATGGGCTGGTGGACGACGCCACGCACGCGGCGGATCAAGTCAAGTTCGATGAGATTGAGCAAGTCTCCGACGGACTCGGACCGCTCTACAACGCGCAATCCTGCCGCGAGTGCCATCAGAATCCCTCTTCCGGCGGCTCCAGCCAGGTCTCTGAATTGCGTATCGGTCACCGAGGCCCCGGCGGCAAGTTCCAAAATCCCGAGATCCCCATCGCCCGCGGTACGGAGATCATTAAGGGCCGCACCCTGGTGAACGACCGCGCCATTTGCCCGAACGCTGCCTTCCCCAGCACGGAAATTCAGGAGCGCGTTCCAGATTCGGAGAACATTCGTACCTTCCGCGTTTCTCTGAACCTTCTCGGCGATGGATTTGTGGAAGCCGTCCCCGATCAGACTTTTGTTGATCTCGCTAAGGACCAATGCCAGAAAAACCACAACAAGATTTGCGGCCAGGTACTCTACGTTCCCATCCTCGAGGCTCCCCCCCAGACCGGGGTCGGCCGCTTCGGCTGGAAAGATCAGCACGCCAGCCTGCTGTCGTTTTCCGCCGACGCTTATCTCAACGAAATGGGCATCACCAATCGCCTCCAGACCGACGAAGTCACCAACCTCTGCAACACCGTCAACGAGCCGAACGACACCACCGGCCCGGACGGCCTCGCGGACATCGATCATTTCGCCCGCTACATCCGCGCCACCGAAACTCCCGCGCGCGACTCGACGCTTGCGCAAACTCCCAAAGCAAGATTAGGCGCCGATTTATTTGTTAAGGTCGGCTGCGATATTTGTCACGTCCAGACGCTCACCACCGCTCCCGCCGGCACAACCCTCAACGGTGGCACCTTCACCATCCCACCGGCGCTCGGCGATAAGCAGTTTCATCCTTATGGAGACTTCCTGCTTCACAATGTCGGCACCGGCGACGGCATCGTCGCGGCCATGCTGGAGCACTACGGCAAGAATATGTACCAGACCAACTGGAGAAACCTCTCCATCCCCAATTACAACAACGCCGCAAACAAAATCCGCACCGCACCGCTTTGGGGTGTCCGCCTGCACTCGCGTCTCATGCACGATGGCGATTCCGTAACCCTTTTCGACGCCATCCTGCGCCATCGCGGCGAGGCCGCTCAAGTCACCAAGAAATTCAAGAAGCTGAATCCCGCCGAAAAGGAGGCCCTCCTCGAATTCTTGCGCTCGCTCTGAACGGCTCGTGCTAACTTTATCCCCGATCTACGCACCCTGCCCGTCCGGCCGGGTAATTGTTTGCGCAAAGGCCCATTCCGAACCCCCTTGCTCCGCCTGTTTCTTTGCTAGCCTGTAGATACGAAACGACATACCCCGCGCCGTGGAAAATTATCGGCCATCTGTTGAAATGGGGCGTGTCGCTATCTTCTTACCATGGATATTGTGGCCACATTGTGGTCACCGCCATGTTTTCGCCTCGAAGGGGGTTGACGTGAAAATCAGATCGGCATTTCTCGCTGTAACTGGCGTCCTCGGCATTTTGGCTGTTCCCGCGCTCGGTCAGGCGCCCCCGTCTGCCAGTCCCCCTAAAACTGTTTCGCGCACCACCAAGGCAGTGAATTACCGCCGTGCCGGCGGCTCCACCAAGATCGATTTTCAAGGCACGGAATTGATGCAGCAAGCCGTCGGCGAAGCCAAGGTGCAAAACAAGGGCAGCCGCACGGAAATTGAAGCAAGATTCGTGGGCCTTGATGAGGCCACCAAGTTTGGCCTCGAATATCTGACCTACGTTCTCTGGGCCGTCTCTCCCGGAGGCCGCGCCGTAAACCTCGGCGAACTCGTGCTGAAAAATGGCGGCGGTGAAGTGAAAGCCATCTCCGAGATGCAGACCTTCGGCATGATCGTCACCGCCGAACCGTATTTCGCTGTCAATCAGCCCGGTAACACCGTCGTGCTGGAGAACGTTTTTGGTCCTGCCACGCTCGGCAAAGTCGAAAACATCGACGCCAGCTACGAACTTGTCGGCCGCGGCATCTATTCTTCCTCCAACACCAAAATCGAAAACGCCATCTTTGGCATCGACCGCAAGACCCCGCTTGAACTTTTTGAAGCGCGCAACTCCCTGCGCATCGCGCACATCGCCCTGGCCGACAAATATGCCGCTCCCACGCTCGCTAAGGCCGAACAGCAGCTGCGCAACGCGGAAGAGGTTTACGGGCGCAAGAGCGACAAGAAATCCGTCATAGCTGCCGCCCGCGAGGTCGTCGAAACCGCCGAAGAAGCCCGCGTCATGGCCGTGAAACAAAAAGCCGAGGAAGACGCCCAGGCAAAAATCGCTGCGGACAAGAGAGCCGCCGAAGAACGCGAAGCCAAGGCCCGCGCCGACGCCATAGCTGAAGCTCAGCGCCGCCAGCAAGCCGAGCAGGCTCGCCAGCAAGCCGAAACCGCCAAGGCTGAAGCCGTGCGCATGCAGCAGGAAGCGCAGAAAGCCGCCCAGGAAGCCGCGCGTCAGCAAGCCGAAGCCGAAAAGGCCAGCGCCGCGGCCTTAGTCCAACAGCAGGCCGCGCAAGCTGCCGCCGACCAAGCCGCAAGAGACAGGGCTTCCGCGCAAGCACAGCAACGTGCCGCCGAGGCCGAAACCGAAAAAGCGCGCCGCGCCGCCGCGCAGGCCGAATCCGAAAAGGCCCAGCTTCGCGCCCAGCTTCTCAGCCAGTTGAATTCCATTTTGCAGACCCGCGACTCCGCCCGCGGCCTCATCGTCAATATGTCGGACGTGCTCTTTGACACTGGCAGCTATACGCTCAAGCCCGGCGCCCGCGAAAAGCTCGCCAAAATTTCCGGCATCGTCCTCGCGCACCCCGGCCTCTCTCTCCAGATCGAGGGTCACACCGACAGCGTCGGCGGCGACGATTTCAATCAGCAGCTCTCCGAACGCCGCGCCGACTCCGTTCGCGATTTTCTCGCCGAGCAGGGCGTCGCGGGTTCTTCCATCACCGCCCGCGGCTTCGGCAAGACTCAGCCCGTCGCCACCAATGACACCACCGAAGGCCGTCAGCGCAACCGCCGCGTCGAGCTCGTCGTCAACGGCGACGCCATCGGCAACACCGCCGTGGCCTCCGCCGCGCCGTCGCAGCCGTAATCCTTTGCGTTCGCCCTTCCCTATTTTCCCGGGGGCATGTTAAATCGTGCCCCTTCTTTCTTTTTGCGCATTTCTCATTTCCACGGTTCCTGTAGTCTCAACGCCATCAAGCCCCGCCTCGTCTTCGCCGAGCCGCCCTAACTCCTCATCTCCTCCGGTAATCGCGTCTTTCTCGTTACTCAGCAGAGTCCAGCCGCTCTGGAACATGACCTTGCTCTTAGCTGGCGTCGCCCTGATTTTGAGACTGTCTATGAGTCTGTTCAAGACGTCTTAACCGTTCTTCGAGGTTTTTCACGCTGCTTGCAACGGCATTGAACGCAAATACGAGCACAAAGAATAAACCGCCCAAACTCAACTACGTTCTGCTCACAGCCAATTGAGCGAACCGCGAGGGGGATCAGCGTATAGCTTGTAAAGCAGCCAAAATCACCACGAAGATAAGAGAGATGACCCGAATGATTCGAGAAGCGATAAACGGGGAGGAAGGCTTTCGTTGGGCGCGCTCATGCGTCGAATGATAGCGGAAAGCTGGTGGACACGGAAAGGCGAAACTCACCGATTCTGGTGAAAAAGTCGCCGGCTGCCGACACCCGAAAACTGGCAACGGACGTCCCCTTCCTCGGCTCCGGCTCTTATCGTTTACCCTGAGCCCCGCAGGGCCGGCTTATCACCCGCTCTCCCAGCTCTCCCAGCTCTCCCGAGCTCTCCCTCCCGAGCATCCCGAGCTCTCCCTCCTTGACCGTTCCCCCTCGCAGGTGTAGAGTCCGTTTACTAGCTACCTTCCCAGCACTTCCCGATCGAAGGAGGAATGTATGTCTTTCCGCAGAGCCCTCTGGGCCTTAGCTGTCGTAGTGTGTCTCGCAGCTCCCGTCGCCGTCCAGGCACAAGGGGACTATCTGGACGTCTACACCGTCAAAGTGAAGCCGGAAAAACTCGCCGACTTCCAAGCACTCACCAAGAAGTGGGCTGACGCCAATCGCCGCTACAATGGCGATCGTTGGCTCGCTCTCGAGACCGTCTATGGCGAGAGCAATGTCTACTTATTCACCAGCACTCGCAGGGACTACGCCGATGTCGGCGCAACCGAAGCAGCCGCCATGCTCGCCGCCAACAAGGCCTTCGGCAAGGCAACCGCTCAGAAAATGGAGCAAGACTTCAGTAACTGCCTGGTATGGTCCCGCAGTGAACTCCGCCGCCGCCGCTGGGACCTCAGCCGCAAGCCTCCTACCGACCCCGATGCCTACGCCAAGTTCATTGGCGAATCGCGCCTCTTGCGCTCCTCCGCCGTGCACATACGTTCGGGACACGTCCCGGACTTTGAGGCTCTTCTGAAAGACATGAAGGAAGCCGGCGAAAAGAATCCGAACGCCCAACCGGTGTTCGTTTCCCAAGTCGTCGAAGGCAGCAAGGGCGCTACCTTCTACATCTCCACGCTGCGCTCTTCCTTCGGCGGCTTCGACGACAACCCCACCACTCGCGAAATCCTAGGCGAGGAAGGCTACAAGAAGTTCCAGCAGATTAACGCCGACGCCGTCGAGACTGCTGAATCCACTCTCTATCGCTTCACGCCGGATATCAGCAATCCTCCCGACGAAATCGCAAAAGTCGCCGCCGACTTCTGGCGCCCCAAAGCCATGATGGCTGCAGCCACGACCCAACCCAAAGCCGCCACTATGGAACCCACTGCTGCGAAGGAACCCACAAAGAAGCAATAGACCTTAGAAGCAGTCCACGCGAAACAACCATCGGCAACCCGCCCGCACGCTGGCAGCCCTATCCGCCAAGCGTGCGGGCACTCGTTCTGACCTCTCACCTCACTCATTCCTCCTCCTCGGTTCCACCCCCTGCCGCCTTCAGGAGCCACGCACCGGTCGGCCATCATCTCGACAAAAATGAGGGCGCGTGCCCCCGGCAAAATCTCGGCACAAAGCCCGCGCGTGTCGCAGCCTTCCAATGCTGCGGGTTTTGATTTTTCCCCGCCATTTCGCTGGCGCCCCGGCTTCGTCCCTTCCTGCGCACTAATTTGATTTCGACCCTGCTGTCCAACGCATGCGCCACGCGGACCGTTAGAATTCTTCAGGCCACTTTCTCGCCGCGTGCATCACCGCAAGGATCCAAACTTCTTTCTTCTCAATACGGTAGCCGACGATAACGTTGTGCCTGGAATGACCAACTCCCGCGTTCCACGGGTGCGCCCCTTACGGCCTGCCATCGGATGTCGGGCGAGCACTTCTACCGTTTCCCAGATATGATTCGTGATTCGTCGCGCTGCGGCAGGATGCTCGGCAGCGGCATATTCGTAAGCTGACACCAGTTCTTCTGTGGCAGGCGTCGTCCACTGGATGACCATTTGCCGGAAGCTACTTCGAGCGGCCCATTTTCTGAATCATCTTTTTCACTTCGGCATGCGCCACGCGTGATAGGCGTTGAGTTCCAAATAATGCTCGACAGCTTCATTCAGCAGGTAGCTGCGATCCCGATCCAAACTCTCAGCGAGGGCATCAAGAGTCTCGACTGCCCCGGACCGCATGCGGAAACTGATCGTTTTTAAGGTGCCCATAATGGCATAAAATACGCGGTAACTTGCTGTATTGCGACCTCCTTGCCGGGTGCCGCAACCTTCGGGTTAAAGGCTCCGGGTTTTTGACTTTCTCCCGCCATTTCGCCGCCCGAGCACCGCAGAAACAAGAAAGAACTTGCCCGCATAACTTTCGGCGCCCAGTAGAGGTTAATGAACGATGCCGAAGATTCAGTGGACGAACCTTCCACCCGTCTCCGCCAGCACCTTCCTTCACCATTCCAGGCAAGAGAACAAACACCCTTCTTGTGTCTCCGAAGCCGAGTGCGGGATTTCAGCTCGATTCGCGCTTTATTACGTGGGATTTCGCATCTGGGTGACGGGGCGTCCAGTCTTTTGGCGGAAAGGCCACGTGCCAGAATATTGGATTGGGCAGCATGAACTCCACACCCACCTGAGGATGACCGCCCTGATGCCTGTCAATGTGTGCGACAACACACTCCAGAGCGGCTTTTGTCTGGATGTTCGACAGAGTGAGCCGCTGTCCTCTGTTCACTTGTGTCGACACCAGGATCAAACCACCATGGGCACTGATAGCCCGCGTGTGCGTCTCTTCTTCAAAAGGCAATCCAATACCGTTCTGCCCGGAGACTCGGACGGGGATGGTCATCAATACTCGCTGACTCCTTCTGCGGTTTGCCGCGAGCCAGGAGGTTTCGCGGGATTCCGCAAGCCACGTTTCAAGAGTCCGAAGCTGCTCCGGCTCAATAGCGGTAAACATCAGCCCCATGCCCTTGCCAGCGCGGGAGTAAACGACTCTTGTCCGGGCTTCAAACAATTGTGCCCCCTTTGTGATGCGTACGTCTGTGAACGTCCCTAAAGGGAGGGGGTTGTTCGTGTCCACATAGCAGCCTTGCTGACTCAAGTCACGGACGCGCGTTTCAATCCGCGCGCCGGTTTCAGCCACTCTTACCTCAACAGCGGCAATGAACTCGTAACGAGGATGAGTCCGGCGGTCGGCCCCGGCAAGCGCGACGGTAGGGCCAGCAGGCTTTTCCGCCTCACTGACGATGTGGGGAGAGCTTGCAAGGCCTTCCACCTCACCGGCGATGTTCGGAGAGCGCGCCAGCTGTTCCGCGTCACTGGAAATCCCTGAAGGGCTCGCCGGCTTTTCCTCGTTGCCGGCCATCTTGTGAGGATTTGCCGCTTTCGACCTTCGTTTGCGATTGCGGCGCTTCATAGCCATACAATTCTAGCGCAAATCATAAATACCCAGGCAATGGCCGTGAATCGATGACCCTGCCCGCCTCCGCTTCACCAGCCAAGGCGAATGGTGCAGGAA
>WNGP01005222.1_pt1 | contig 18796 bp, 17 predicted proteins | sample 5407671 | NCBI WGS metagenome assembly WNGP01 (sample SAMN13153381, study PRJNA577476) | soil metagenome | isolation source: 40 cm soil or saprolite under Garry oak tree replicate 2 | place: USA:California | collected 2016-06-15 | reverse complement strand
GCTGCGCGCTGCGAATCTCGGCGCGAAGCGCTGGAATTGGAAGGGCGGAATTACGCCAGACCGCGTTCGCTTGCGCACCTCTTTGGACATGAAACTTGCCAGGGAATGCTGCTTCGAACGGGACAACTACACGTGTCGTAGTTGCGGCCACCACGGCGGAAGGTTGAACGCTCATCATGTTTGGCCGTTCCAACGCTTCCCCGAGTGGAAGTTTGAAGTGTGGAACCTCGTGACACTGTGCAAACGCTGTCACGACGCGTTCCACAAGGCAGCGGGCGGTCACGTGCGCGTTGCCATCGGGCCTTTCTTCTCGAACAACGAGGTGCGGGAACCGCCCATGGTCGGCGAGTATCGCGTCGCCTGCTGACGGCGAAGGCTATGCCGACACTCGGAACAGACCTAGGACGCAGATCATGACCATCAAGATCGACCGCAAAATCATCAAGTACCAGGTGCAGAAGCCGGAGGACAAGCCGCAGGACAAGCCTGCACCGGCGGCGGGCAAAGCTGCGGACGCAAAATCTGCCCAGGAAGCCCGTGCCGCCGCGCAGACGGGCGGCGAGACCGAGCTGGTGCGCGACAAGAACGGCCACACGGCCAAAGTCATCCGGATGCACGAGAGGCTCGAGCGCCCGGAAGTCCTCGTCGGCTCCACCTACAAGATCAAGACGCCGATCTCGGATCACGCGATGTACGTGACCATCAACGACATCGTGCTGAACGAAGGCACGGAGTTCGAGCAGCGCCGGCCGTTCGAGATCTTCATCAACTCCAAGAACCTCGATCACTTCCAGTGGATCGTGGCGCTGACGCGCATCATCTCGGCGGTGTTCAGGAAGGGCGGCGACGTCACCTTTCTGGTGGACGAGCTCAAGGCGGTGTTCGATCCGCGCGGCGGCTACTGGCAGCCGGGCGGCAAGTTCATGCCCTCGATCATCGCCGAGCTCGGCCACGTCATCGAGAAGCACCTGCAGACCATCGGCCTGTTGCGCAAGCGCGAGCTCGATGTGCATCAGCAGAAGCTGGTCGACCAGAAGCGCGCCGAGTTCCAGGCGCGCGCCAGGCAGAGCGACGCCTTTGCGAAGTCGCACTTCCCGGAAGGAGCGCAGCTCTGCGGCCGCTGCAGCACCGCGGCGGTCGTCATGCTGGACGGCTGCATGACCTGCCTGAACTGCGGCGATTCGAAGTGCGGATGAGAACGAACTGACGGGCTCGGGGGTCGCACCTTACGGGGCAGCCGGCCGGTTGCCCCGTTTTTGTCCGGACGCCGGGCAAAAAAAACCCCGCTTTCGCGGGGTCGGTCGCTTGCTTGTGTGTGGAGGAGTCTCTTTCTTATCGTTATCCGGTCAGGGCACAGTTTCCTTCGAGCCAATCCACTGCCATCCGGATCTGTGCCTTCTTCTTTGAATCCCTATGTTGTTCTGAATCCCTTGTTGCCCTACTTCGTTCCTTCCCGACACTGGTTGCCTGTACTGTTACTGATTAGCAACACCCGTGCCAGAGTCTCCGCTTCGGGCCGTGGTTCAACAGCTTGACGTCGGAGCCGTCTGTAACTGTGACGGAGTCGACGCTATAAGCCGCACCGGAGATGCCAACGTGCGGCGTCAGGGTTGATGGTGGGACGCCAGATCGGCGGGTTGCCACCCGAAGTGTCAAAATACTCGACGCATTCCGGCCCACTCACTCGCTCGGCGCCGGGGGCGAACGTGGCGCAAGCCATTGAACTCACGTGGGAACTTTGATTTTGCAGGAGTGTAAATGAACTCGACAGGGGCCCCGGACGGCCTGCATGGCTCGGTCAGGCGGCCGACCGCCGCTGCGCGCGGGGGGTTTACCCTCCTTGCCGCGTGTCTTGCCGCATGTCTCGTCGTCACCCCTGCGCCGGCCGAGGAGAGCCCCGTGTCGCGCCCGCCGCAGCTCGAGCGCGACGTGGAGTTCTGGATCCGCGTCTACACGCAGATCGACACCGACGCGGGATTCCTCCACGACCAGTACAACCTCGCCGTGGTGTACGACACGCTGCACTTCGAGCCGACCACCACGCCCGGGGAGCGCGAGCGCGTCGTGGACCGCGAGCGCGAGCGCTATGGGGCGGCGCTGCGCCGGATCGCGGCTGCGGGAGACGGGCCGCTCTCGGCGGATGACCAGCGCATCAAGGACCTCTGGGGGGCCGAGGGCACCCCTTCCGGGCTGCACGCGGCGACCGAGGACATCCGCTTCCAGCTCGGCCAGGCAGACCGATTCCGCGCAGGGTTGATCCGCTCCGGGGCCTGGGAGACCCATATCGCGCAAGTGCTGGCGAATCTCGGATTGCCCGCAGAGCTCGCCGTGCTGCCGCACGTCGAGTCGTCCTTCAACCCGGCGGCGTACTCGAAGGTGGGCGCCGCGGGCCTGTGGCAGTTCATGCGCTCGACCGGCCGGCGCTACATGCGAATCGACTCCGCGGTGGACGATCGCCTCGATCCGTTCCGCTCCACCGAGGCCGCGGCGCAGCTGCTCGCCTACAACTACCGCGTGCTCGGCACCTGGCCGCTCGCGCTGACGGCGTACAACCACGGCACCGCCGGCGTGCGCCGCGCCAAGGAGACCCTCGGCACCGACGACATCGTCCGGATCGTGCGCAGCTACAACAGCCGCACCTTCGGCTTCGCATCGCGCAACTTCTACGTCTCGTTCCTCGCGGCTCTCGAGGTCGACCGCAACCCCGAGAAATACTTCGGCTCGCTGCAGAGGCAGAGCGCGGTCAAGTTCCAGGAGGTGCAGTTGCCGGCCTACGTCTCCATGCCGACACTCGAGCGCGCGCTCAGGATCGAGCCGGAGAAGCTGCGTGCGCTCAACCCGGCCCTGACCCACGCGGTGTGGGACGGGCGGCAGCGCGTGCCGAAGGCCTACCGGTTGCGACTGCCGCTCGACGGTACGTCCTGGACGCGGGAGCTCCTGGCACAACGCCTCAGCCCCGGCGAGATGTTCGCCGGACAGAGCGCCCCGCCCCGATATCGGGTGCAGGCCGGAGATACGCTCGTCCGGGTCGCCGCGCGCTACGGAGTGTCGGCAGACACGCTCGCACGGATGAATCACCTGCGGGTGAGCGCGCGCTTGCGCGTCGGGCGGACGATCGACGTGCCCGAAGCGGCCGCGGTCACGGTCGCATCGACGGCGGCACCGGCTCCCGCGGCACCGGCTCCCGCCGCCCCCGCAGCTCCGGCTCCGACAGCCCCCGCGGCACCGGCTCCGGCGCCTGCGGCAGCCGCGCGTGCGCCGGCTCCGACGCCTTCCGCGCCTGCGGTCGTTGCGGCGGCAGCGCCCCATGCACCGGTTTTCACGATCAGCGTCGGGCCGGCATCACCCGGCGGCGCGGTCTCCGCCGAAGTCGCGCAACGCGAGAGCGCCGAGGATGCGGCCGTCGCGGCAGCCGCGAGGACGCGCACGGCTTCGGTCGGCGCGCAGCCGGTGTCGGCGGCGCAGGCCGAGGCGATCGGTCCTGCGCTCGGGCCGGCGCTCGACGCCGAGCAGAACGCCGATCCCATCGACTACAGCGTCGCGCACGACGACAGCATTCGCGTGACGGGGGACGAGACGCTCGGGCACTACGCCGACTGGCTCGGCGTGAGCACGGCGCACGTGCGTGAGATCAATCACCTCAGGTTCGGCCGCCGGGTGCTCATCGGTCAGCACATCAGGCTCGATTTCCGCAAGGTGTCGCATGAGGCGTTCGAAGCGCGCCGTCGCGAGTATCACCGGGAGCTCCAGGCCAGCTTCTTCGCCGCGCACCGGATCGTGGGCACCCAGCTTTACGTCGCCCGGCCCGGGGACTCGCTGTGGACGCTGACTCAGCGTGCGACGCAGATGCCGCTGTGGCTGGTGCAGCAGTACAACCCGGACGTCGACCTCGCGGACCTGCGCGCCGGCACGCAGATCGTCATGCCCCGGGTCGAGGAAGTGGGCAGCGGTGGATGACCGGCGGCGCGCGGGCCTTCGGGAACGCGCCCGGCGCACCTGGGCAATCGACCCGCCCCGCCGCTCCCAAATCGACCCCCCCACCCGGTGTGACGGGCGCACATGCCGGCAGCTTCCGCGTGTGCCTATAATCATTCGAAGTACGACGGTGCCCAGCCAATAACCTTATGACTTTTAGGACCTTAGCCACGATCTTAGTGCTGGCCCTCGCGGCCGCCGCGGCGCGTCCGGACTCCCTGCCGAACGCCCAGCCGGCGGCGCTGCGGCTCCCGTCCGAGACACTGCCGGTGGTGGATCACGTTCTGGTGCGTAAGGCCGAGCGGCGGCTCCTCCTGATGCAGGGCGGCAACGTCCTGCGCTCCTATCACGTCGCGCTGGGCTTGAGCCCTGTGGGACAGAAAGAGCGCTCGGGGGACTTCCGCACGCCCGAAGGCTCCTATCGCCTCGCGCGGCGCAACGCCCGCAGCGACTACTTCCTCTCGATCAAGGTGTCGTACCCGAACCCGGAGGATCTGAGGCGCGCGCGGGCCCGGCACTGGGACGCCGGGGGCTCGATCATGATCCACGGCCTGCCGAACCTGCCGAAGCACGATCCCGACTATTATCTGCAGCACGACTGGACCGATGGCTGCATCGCCGTGTCGAACGCCGACATGGTGGAGATCTGGATGCTCACACCCGACGACGTGCCGATCGATATCCTTCCCTGAGCAGTGAGCAGCGATTTATCAGAATTCGTCGACGCGCGCGTCGGGCCGCGCGGCAGTCTCGAGAACCTCTCGCAGAGCGAAATCGACAAGCTCCTCGATACCGGGCAGGGGGGGCTGTACCCGCTGTTCCGCCGCTGCGCACTGGCGGTGCTCAACAGCGGAGCCGACACCGACAATGCCAAGGAAATCTTCGATCGCCACCGCGACTTCGACATCCGCATCGTGCGCCAGCCCTGGGGGGTGAAGCTCGAGGTGCAGAACGCCCCGGCTTCCGCGTTCGTCGACGGCGAGATGATCCGCGGCATCAAGGAGCACCTGTTCGCGGTGCTGCGCGACGTGGTGTTCATCTCCAACGAGATCATCGCCAGCGGCCGCTTCGATCTGAAGAACTCCGCCTCGATCACCAACGCCGTGTTCCACGTGCTGCGCAATGCGCGCCTCCTCGACTACAAGGCGCGGCCGAACCTGGTGGTGTGCTGGGGCGGGCACTCGATCGGCGACCTGGAGTACCAGTACACCAAGAGGGTCGGTTATGAGCTCGGGCTGCGCGGGCTCGACGTGTGCACCGGCTGCGGCCCGGGGGCCATGAAGGGACCGATGAAGGGCGCGACCATCGGGCACGCCAAGCAGCGCATCGCACAGAGCCGCTATATCGGCGTCACCGAGCCCGGAATCATCGCCGCCGAGCCGCCCAATCCGATCGTCACGCAGCTCGCGATCATGCCGGACATCGAGAAGCGCCTCGAGGCGTTCGTGCGCCTCGCCCACGGTATCGTGGTGTTCCCCGGCGGCGCGGGCACCGCCGAGGAGATTCTGTACCTGACTGGGATACTGCTCGATCCGGCCAATCGCGACCAGCCGTTCCCCATCGTACTCACAGGGCCGCGCGACGCCGCGGCGTACTTCGAGCAGATCGGCCGCTTCATCTCCGGCACGCTCGGGTCGAAGGCGCTCGAGCGCTTCACCATCATCATCGACGATCCGCCGGAAGTCGCCCGGCGCATGGTGCGCGGCATGGACGCGGTGCGGGAATTCCGCCGCCGCCACAGCGACTCGTATAATTTCAACTGGCTGCTGTCGATCCAGCCGCAGTTTCAGCGGCCCTTCGAGGTGACGCACGCCGCGATGCGCGCCCTCGCGCTGCAGCGCGAGCAGCCCCCCCACGAGCTCGCCGCCAACCTGCGGCGCGCGTTCTCAGGCGTCGTCACCGGCAACGTCAAGGAGGGCGGCATCCAGGCGATCGAGCGCGAGGGTCCGTACGAGCTCGCCGGCGATCCCTCGATCATGCGGTTGCTCGATGAGCTGCTCGCCGCCTTCGTCGCGCAGCGGCGCATGCGGCTGCCGGGCAGCGTCTACCGCCCGGTTTACCGGCTGGTAGCCTGAAGGCGCGCTCACGGGCTTCGAGGCCCCGCCGCGCGCGCTCGCGCTCGCAGTGACATAACGCCCATGCCCGCCGCACGGTTTCCCGCGGGGGCGCGAGAGATGCGTCCCAGCGCGTGCAAGCCTCAACATGCCTGTGACCCAGTTCCTGCGGTGCGCGCAGCCGACACCGTACGCTGCCGCACAAGGTCATCAGGAGCTTCACTTCATGAGCTCGAGCGACAGGGGGCGAGACGAGACGCCCGGCGCGCAGCGCGACGCGGCGGCCACGAGCGACGGTCCGCCGACGGGCGCGGAAGCGTACGCAAACTGGCTGGATCGCATGCAGCGCGCACGCGCCCGCCAGGCTGCGATAACCCGCAACCTCTACACCTGGTCCAACTACAAGAACTGGGCCGACCAGATCCGGGATTCCTGGGCTGCGAACGACGGCTCCGGCGGCAACGCCGCCAAGCCCAAAAAATAGACCGCTCAGGGAGCCTTCCAGACCGTCAGAAGCCGGCAGCGGCTGCAGAAGAAGCCGCCGCCTCACCCGAGAGCGCCTGCGAGCTGTCCCCGGGGCCGAGAGGCCCGGCGGGGGCCTCGGGCTCCGCGGGTGCGACCGGCTCCCCGGCGCTCGCCGGCTCGCCCGCACCGGGCGGCTGGCCGGCGGCGGCTGCCGTCCCGGCCCCCTCGGACGAACCGCCCGGCGGCGCCTGTGCCTCGCCCGCGGACCCCGCGAGCCACTCGACGAGCGGCACCCACTGCGCGACGTCTTCCTGAGCCACGTAGCCCTTCATCTCGTGCACGCCGATGCCGATCTCGGCGCCGCGCACGTAGTTCTGCGAGTCGCGGATGGTGGCGACGATCGGGATGCCGAGGGTGTGCAGGAAGCGGATCAGCGACTGGTAGGTGAGCGTGTTGCGGCGGATGCGGTTGGCGATGACGCCGATGCGGTTCTCGTCGCGGCCGATCTTGGCGACCAGCAGCAGGTCGCGGATGCAGCGCGAGCAGGCGTGGATGTCGATGTCCGAGGGCAACACGGGCACCAGGATCTTGTCGGCATCCCGCGTCATATCGGAGAGCTGGCGCGGGTCGAGCGCGGCGGGCGTGTCGACGATCACGTGCGTGGCCACATCGGGCACGCGCAGCTGGAATGCCCGCGTGGTGCGCGAGTCCTTCTCGAATGCGGCGATCGCGTGAATCGGCGCCTGGGCCGGCCGCCGCTTCCTCACCCAGCGGAGGGTTGATCCTTGTGGATCAAAGTCCATGAGCACCGGCGTATACCTGCGTGTCGCAAGATAGCTCGCCAGGTTGATCGCGATGGTCGTCTTGCCGGACCCGCCCTTGGGGTTCAGGACGACGATGCGCTGCATGGTGACCCTAGTTCTGTCACATTCGGGTGGTGACGCGATTCGCAGTCAAGCCTACGCACGCCCCGGATCTGCTGCAAGCCGATACGTAGTCTCCGCGAGTGTGATTACGCGCACGCCGCAACGCGCCGCGGCGTCCTAGAGTGCACGGCAATGGAATTTCTTCTGCACCTGTGGGACGAGCTTGACGATGTCGCGGGCGCCTGTCGCCACGTGGCGACTTCGGCGGCCGCCGAAGTGCTCGCGGCCGCCGCGCCGGTGATCGCCGCAGCCTCCGCGCTGCTGCTCGCCGGCGGTGCGACGCTCCTGCTCACCCACCGAGAGTTTCTGAACCTCGCCGTCTAGTCTCGCCCCGCACGGCACCGAAGCCGTGCCGCCCGCCCGCCGACGCCGCACCGCCGCACCGCTGCACCGCCGCACCGCCGCACACGCGGCGCTTGAAAATTCCGCTGCTGTTCCCAAGATCGCTCCTCTCGGGACCCACCGTCTGGGTTTCCCGCCTGGGGCGAACATGCAGGCCGAACCGAACCCGCAACCGACCCCCGCCGCGAGCGCGCGGGAGACGCACGGCTTTCAGGCCGAGGTGCGCGAGCTGCTGAAGCTCATGATCCACTCCCTGTACAGCCACAGGGAGATCTTCCTGCGAGAGCTCATCTCCAACGCCTCGGACGCCTGCGACCGGCTGCGCTTCGCGGCGATCGCAGACAGCGCGCTCTCCGCCGACGACCCGGAGCTCGGCATCCGCATCGACGCCGATCCGACCGCCGGCACGCTGACCGTCACCGACAACGGCATCGGCATGACGCGCGAGCAGGCGATCGCTGACCTCGGCACCATCGCGCGCTCGGGCACCGCCGAGTTCTTCCGCACCCTGCCCAAGGACGAGCAGCAGGCTTCACAGCTCATCGGGCAGTTCGGGGTCGGCTTCTACTCGGCATTCATCGTCGCCGAGCGCGTCGAGGTGCGCTCGCGCAAGGCCGGCGCGCCGCCGGAGGCCGGCGTGCGCTGGGAGTCGAGCGCCGATGGGCAGTTCAGCGTCGAATCGCTGACGCTGCCGAAGCGCGGCACGGCGGTCACGCTGCACCTGAAAGCCGACGCGCGCGAGTTCGCCGATCCGCAGCGCTTGCGCGGCCTGATCCGCCGCTATTCCGATCACATCGGCTTTCCCGTGCGCATGAGGAAAGAGGGCGAGGCGTCGCTCGAGTTCGAGGTGGTGAACCAGGCAAAAGCGCTCTGGACGCTGCCGCGCACGCAGATCTCGGACGAGGAATACCGGCAGTTCTACCAGTACCTCACGCACGACAACACCGATCCGCTCGCCTGGACCCACAACAAGGTGGAAGGCAAGCGCGAGTACACGAGCCTCCTCTACCTGCCCGCCCGCGCCCCCTTCGACCTGTGGCAGCGCGAGGCGGTGCGGGGACTGAAGCTCTACGTACGGCGGGTGTTCATCATGGACGACGCCGAGCAGTTCCTGCCGCTGTACCTGCGCTTCGCGAAGGGAGTGGTCGACTCGAGCGACCTGCCGCTAAACATCTCGCGCGAGATCCTGCAGCAGGACCCGGAGGTCGAGGCGATCCGCAGCGGGCTCACCAGGCGGGTGCTCGATCTGCTCGCGCGGCTCGCGAAGGACGAGCCGGAGAAGTACGCCACCTTCTGGAGGGAATTCGGCACGGTGCTGAAGGAGGGCATCGTCCAGGATCACGCCAACCAGAACGCGATCCTGCCGCTGCTGCGCTTCGCCGGCACGCACAACGCGGACAACTCCCCCTCCGTCAGCCTCGCCGACTACCTCTCGCGCATGAAGCCCGGGCAAGACCGGATCTACTACGTGATCGCGGAGACCCTCGAGGCCGCCCGCGGCAGTCCTGCGATCGAGCGACTGAAGGAGCGCGGGCTCGAGGTGCTGTTGCTGGCCGAGCGGATCGATGAGTGGATGATGGGCCAGCTCGACAGCTACGAGGGCAAGCGCTTCAAGGACGCCTCGCGCGGGGACCTCGAGCTCGGGGGGCTCGCGAGCGACGCCGATCGCAAGCAGCACGATGCGCGCCTCCGGGAGAGCAAGGGACTGCTGAAGCGCATCAAGGACGCACTCGGGGAGCGCGTGACGGAGGTACGCGTCAGCGAGCGCTTGAGCGAGTCGCCGGCCTGTCTCGTGATCGGCGAACATGACTTTCCCGAGCGCATGCGGCGGGCCCTGGAGGGCCTCGGCCAGAAGGCGCCCCAGGCTCGCCCGCTGCTCGAGGTGAACGTCGAGCATCCGCTGATCCGCTACCTCGATGGGGTCACTGACGGGATCCGCTTCGCGGAGCTCGCGCAGCTTCTGTACGACCAGGCGGCGCTCGCCGAGGGCGCGCCCCTCGCCAACGCTCCCGAGTACGTGCAGCGCTTGAACCGGCTGCTGGTGCGGCTCACCGCCCCGCCGGCGGCGGCCCCCTGAGCATGCCGGCGCTCAAGCCGCCGCTCGCGGAGCGCACGGCGCTTGCGGGCCTTACCGGGCCGCTCCAGGCGCTCATCGAGACCCCGCAGATCGAGGCAGGCGGGATGCAGGTCGTCACGGCGTTCGCCGTGGTGTGCCATCCGCATCCGCTCTACGGCGGCACCATGGACAACAAGGTCGTGTACACGCTGGCGCGCACGCTCGAGCAGCTCGGCGCCCCCGCCATCCGCTTCAATTTTCGCGGCGTCGGCAGCAGCGCCGGCCGCTACGACGAGGGCCGGGGTGAGACGGACGACGCCCTCGCGGCGATTGCATACGGGCGGCAGCGCTGGCCGGGCGCGCAGCCGTGGCTCGCAGGATTCTCCTTCGGCGGCGCGGTGGCGCTGCGCGCGGCGGCGCAGGGGCGGCCTCAGCGTCTCATCACGGTGGCGCCCGGCATCTCGATCGTCCCGGTGACGGATGTCGAGGCGCCTGCGTGTCCGTGGCTCATCGTGCAGGGCGACGCGGACGAGGTGGTGCCGCCCGAGGCGGTGCGCTCCTTCGCGCAGCGCCTCTCGCCCGCTCCCGAGCTGAAGATGCTTGCCGGCGCCGGCCATTTCTTTCACGGCCGCTTGAACGAGCTGCGCGATGTGGTGCTCGCCTTCATGCGTGAGGCGCAAGAGGCGCCGCTGATCGCGCCGCCCCCGGGTGCAACCTGAAGGCGCCGTCCCGCTCCGCAACAAAAAGCCCGGCGAGGAGGCTCCGCGCCGGGCTTTCCGTCCGTGGCTGCGGAAGATCCCGCCTGTTATTGATTGACCATCGCCTTGAGGCTCTTGAGCGGCATCACGCGAACCTTCTTGCTGGCCGGCTTGGCCTTGAACATCATCTTCTGGCCGGTGAAGGGGTTGATGCCTTCGCGAGCCTTGGCCTTGAACATCATCTTCTGGCCGGTGAAGGGGTTGATGCCTTCGCGAGCCTTGGTCGCGGGCTTCTTGACGACCTTCATCTTCAGCAGCCCGGGCATGGTGAACAGACCGTTGCCGCGCAGGCTCTTCTTGATCACCCCGCCCATCGAATCGAAGACGCCGCTGACTTGCTTGCGGGAGAGCCCGGTGTCTTTGGAGATGGTTGTCAGGACTTCTGATTTGGTCGGTGCGCCACCCTTTTTCGCCATTTTGCGCTACTCCTCGAAAATTTTGCGGTTGAGAAACGCGGCGCCGAGGGCCGCGCGATGAGGAATCGGCGCGGAAAATAGCACATGCGCGCGCTTTGGCAAGCGCTTTTTTCTTTTGGGGTGTTGCGAAAGTGCCTTTTTTCTCAGGGTTTCCGTGACATGGTGCCGACGGCGCGGCGCGCGGGCGTGAGCGGCGCAGGGCCGGGTGCACCTTCAGGGTGCGCGAAATGCTGCGATTCTCGTTGCGAAATCGGCGCTAAGCGCGTGTTCCGCCAGCGCGCGGACGGCGCTTCAGCGCAGGCCTGGATCGCGATGATCGCCCACAGCGGCGACAGGTCGAGCCCCGCGACCGCGGGGATCAGCCGCCGGATCGGTCGCAGCACCGGCTCACACACCGTCCCGAGCACCGACTGCAGCGGTGAATAGCCTCCCGGGGCGATGAGGCTCAGCAGCGCGTACAGGAAGATCGCCGACAGATACGTCCAGAGCAGCGTGCGCGCGATTTCGCCCAGCACCGCCCGCAGCCACAGCAGCGGCGGCGGGAAGCCGACACCGTGCAGCGCGAAGATGCAGGCCACGTCGAGCACGGCGACCATCAGCACCGCGATCACGGAGGCGGTGTCGAGCTTGCCGATGGGCGGCAGCACGCGGCGCAGCGGCAGGATGAGCGGGTTGGTGATGCGCACCACCGCCTGGCAGAGCGGATTGCGGAAGTCGGCGCGGGTCCACTGCAGCAGCAGCCGCGCCAGAACCACGAACAACGCCAGGGACAGCAGCGTTTCGACGACGAAGGTGATCGCGCTCATGAGCTCCTCGGCGTCGGTTGGGTCAGTCCGGACACGCTGCGGCCAACTCGCGCGCGCGTGCGGTGGCCGCACCGAGCGCGCGCGCCACCGTGTCGGAGAGCTTCGCATCCTCGAGCACGCGCAGCGCCGCTTCGGTAGTGCCGCCCGGGGAGGTCACCTCGGCGCGCAGCCGCGCGAGATCGCCGTCCCCGGAAGTTGCGAGCAGCCCGGCGCCGTAGAGCGTGACGGCCGCCAGGCGGCGCGCCGCGGTCCCTTCGAGCCCGAGCCGCTCGCCGGCCTCGGCCATCAGCTGCGCCAGCAGGAACAGGTACGCCGGGCCGCTGCCCGAGAGCGCGGTCACCACATCGAGCGCATCCTCGCTCGCCACCCATATGACTTCGCCCACCGATCGGAGCAGCTGCTCGGCAACGGCTCGTTGCGGCGCGGCGACTGCGCGCGGGGCGAACAACCCGGTGGCGGCGGCGCCCACCAGCGCGGGGCGGTTGGGCATGGCCCGCACCACAGCGACGCCCGGCCCGCACCAGGCCTCGAGCGCCGCCACGCGAAGCCCCGCGGCCACGGAGACGAGGAGCGGTGGCCGGGCGCCCCAGTGTCCCGCGAGCGCGCCGAGCACCGCCCTGGCTTCCTCGGGCTTCACCGCGAGCACCACCACGGAGGCGCCGGCGACGGCCGCGGCGTTGTCGGCCGCGGCGGTGATGGCGAGCTCCCGCGCGAGGCGCTCGCGCGAGGCGGCGCTCGGCTCGCCGACGCTCAGGTGCTCGGGTCGCGTGCCGGAGCGCAGCAGCCCCGTGATGAGGGCGCGCCCCATGTTGCCGGCTCCGAGTACCGCGATGCGCCTGTTGGTCATGGCGGTGTGCATTGTACTCAATTGGGCAAAGGCGCCTCCGGCGCTTTTGCCAAGCCAACCGATCGACGGAGTCAACCGCGCCGGCGAGAGACGCGACTCTCGCCGGCGAAGATGGCCCCTCGCGCCTAGGGAGGGCGGGGCCCGAACAGCGCGGTTCCGAGGCGCACGATCGTCGCGCCCTCGGCGATCGCGGCCTCGAAGTCGCCGCTCATGCCCATCGACAGCGTGTCGAGCCGCGCGCCCCCGGCGTTGAGCTGATCGCGGAGCTGGCGAAGCTGCGCGAACCAGGCGCGTTGGCGCGCCGGCTCGGTCTCCTCGGGTGGAACGCACATCAAACCGCGCAGCGTGAGGCGCGGCAGCGCCGCGACTGCCGCGGCGAGGGGGCCAAGCTCGCCGGGCGCGACGCCGCCCTTGGCGGCCTCGCCCGCCAGATTCACCTGCAGGCAGACGTTGAGGGGCGGGGCGTGAGCGGGGCGCTGTGCCGCGAGCCGCTCCGCGATCCTCGAGCGATCGAGCGCGTGCACCCAGGCGAACTCCTCCGCGATCGGACGCGTCTTGTTGGCCTGCACCCGCCCGACGAAGTGCCAGGTCAATCCGCGCTCGCGCAGCGCGGCGATCTTGGCGAGCGCCTCCTGCAGGTAGCTCTCGCCGAAATGCTCGAGGCCGCAGGCGGCGGCGGCGCCGAGCAGCGGGACGGGCTGCGCCTTGCCGATGGCGAGGAGTGTGACCGACTGCGCACTCCTGCCGGCCGCCCCGGCGGCCCGCGCCACTCGTTCCTGCACCGCCGCGATGCGGGCGGGCAAATTCTGCGGACTCATTAACATATGGGACGTAGGACCCCTCCGTTATACTTCCGGCGCGCGCCCAGGCGCGGACTTGCACGCCGCCCTCGCTTCGTCGGGCTGCGCTTGCCTCACGGAGTATCAATGGCCGTCGATATCGCGCAACTGCTCGCCTTCGCCGTCAAGAACAACGCGTCCGACCTGCATCTGTCCTCGGGCGTGCCGCCGATGATCCGCGTTGACGGGGACATGAAGCGCATCAATATGCCGCCGCTGTCGCACAAGGAAGTGCACTCCATGGTGTACGACATCATGAACGACAAGCAGCGCAAGGCCTACGAGGAGTTCTTCGAGACCGATTTCTCCTTCGAGATTCCGAAGCTGGCGCGCTTTCGCGTCAACGCCTTCAACCAGAATCGCGGCGCGGGCGCGGTGTTCCGCAACATCCCGTCGGTGATTCTCTCGCTCGATGACCTGAACGCGCCCAAGATCTTCCGCGACCTGTGCATGCTGCCGCGCGGACTGGTGCTGGTCACCGGGCCGACCGGCTCGGGCAAGTCGACGACGCTTGCCGGCATGGTCAATCACTGCAACGACAACCAAGCGCTGTCTCGTCAACCAGCGCGAGGTGCATCGCGACACGCTCGGCTTCAGCGAGGCGCTGCGCTCGGCGCTGCGCGAGGATCCGGATGTGATCCTCGTCGGCGAGATGCGCGACCTGGAGACCATCCGGCTGGCGCTCACCGCCGCCGAGACCGGTCACCTGGTGTTCGGCACGCTGCATACCAGTTCCGCCGCCAAGACCATCGACCGCATCGTCGACGTGTTTCCGGGCGAGGAGAAGGACATGGTGCGCTCGATGCTGTCCGAGTCGCTGCGCGCGGTGATCTCGCAGACGCTCATGAAGAAGAACGCCGGCGGGCGCATCGCGGCCCACGAGATCATGATCGGCACCCCGGCGATCCGTAACCTGATCCGCGAGGGCAAGATCGCGCAGATGTATTCCTCCATCCAGACCGGCGGCGCCCAGGGCATGCAGACCCTCGACCAGTGCCTCGCCGACCTGGTCGCCAAGGGCATCGTCAGCAAGGAAGAGGCGCGCTACAAGGCGCAGAACAAGGACGCGCTGTAAAAGCGGAGGCACGCACATGGATCGCGACCAGGCCATCAAGCTGATGCAGGATCTCCTCCGGCGGGTGACGGAGAAGAAGGCGTCGGACCTGTTCATCACCGCCGGCTTTCCGCCCGCCATCAAGATCGACGGCGAGATCCGGCCGCAGAGCGAGCGGGCGCTGTCCGCCGAGCAGTCCGCGACGCTGGTGCGCGCCATCATGAACGACCGGCAGACCCGGGAGTTCGACGCCACCAAGGAATGCAACTTCGCCATCGCCCCGGCCGGCATCGGCCGCTTCCGCGTCAGCGCCTTCGTGCAGCAGGCGGCGGTCGGCTGCGTGATCCGCCTGATCAACGCCAAGATCCCCACCTTCGAGGAGCTCGACCTGCCGCCGATCCTGAAGGAAGTGGTGCTCAGCAAGCGCGGGCTGGTGATCGTCGTCGGCGGCACCGGCTCGGGAAAGTCCACGACGCTCGCCGCCATGGTCGGCTATCGCAACGACAAGACGCGCGGGCACATCGTCACCATCGAGGACCCGGTCGAGTACGTGCACACCCATAAGGGATGCGTGATCACGCACCGCGAGGTGGGCGTCGACACCGAGTCCTGGCACGCGGCGCTCAAGAACACGCTGCGGCAGGCGCCGGACGTGATCCTGATCGGCGAGATCCGCGATCGGGAGACCATGGAGTACGGCATCCAGTTCTCCGAGACCGGACATCTGGTGCTGGCCACGCTGCACGCCAACAACGCCAACCAGGCGCTCGACCGCGTCGTCAACTTCTTCCCCGACGAGCGGCGCGACCAGCTGCTCATGGACCTGTCGCTCAACATCAGGGCGCTCATCTCGCAGCGGCTGGTCCCGCGCGAGGCGGGCTCCGGGCGCATCGCGGCGATGGAGATCATGCTCAACTCGCCGCTCATCCAGGACCTGATCTTCAAGGGCGAGGTCGCCAAGATCAAGGAAGTGATGTCGCGCTCGACGCGCCTCGGCATGAAGACCTTCGACCAGGCGCTGTACGAGCTGTACGAGACCGGCTTCATCTCCTACGAGGACGCGCTGCGCAACGCCGATTCGAAGAACGAGCTGCGTCTGCGCATCAAGCTCGAGAGCAAGCGCGAGCACAAGGTGGCCGACGACGGCGGGAATCTGCGTATCGTCGAGGAAGAGCAGGGACGTAACCTGTGAAGGCAGCCAAGGACGCGGCAGCCGTCAAGGCCCCGGTGAGCGGCGACACCGGGCCGCAGCCGGCGCTGCCCGAGGACGCGGCGACGGCGAACGGGGGGCCGCAACCGACCCTCAACACCAAGCCGCTGTTCAAGCTGATGGTGGAGAAGAACGCCTCGGACCTGTTCTTCACCTCCAACGCGCCGATCAAGATCAAGATCGAGGGCCAGATCCTGCCGGTGAACCGCCAGGTGCTCTCTCCGGACACGGTGCGCCAGACGGCGCTGGCGCTCATGTCTCCCGAGCAGCGCGAGCACTTCCAGCGCGAGTGGGAGCTCGACTTCGCGATCTCGGAGCCGGGGCTCGGGCGCTTCCGAGTGAACGTGTTCATGCAGCGCGGCTGTCCCGCGATGGTGCTGCGCTACATCACCGCCGACATGCCGCGGCTCGATTCGCTGGGGCTCCCCGAGATGGTGAGCGAGCTGGTGCTGCTCAAGCGCGGGCTGGTGCTGATGGTGGGCGCCACCGGCTCCGGCAAGTCCACGACGCTCGCGGCGATGCTCAACTACCGCAACGAGAACTCCTCCGACCACATCGTCACCATCGAGGACCCGATCGAGTTCCTGCACGCCAACAAGCGCTCGATCGTGAACCAGCGCGAGGTGGGGATCGACACCCGCAGCTACTCCAACGCGCTGCGCTACGTGGTGCGCGCCGCCCCGGACGTGATCCTGATCGGCGAGATCCGCGACCGCGAGAGCATGGAGGCGGGCATTGCGCTCGCGGGCACCGGCCACCTGGTGCTCGCCACGCTGCACGCCAACAACTGCGCCGAATCGCTCGATCGCATCATCAACATGTTTCCGCGCGAGCAGCACAACCAGATCTTCCTCGACCTGTCGCAGTACCTGCGCGGTGTCATGGCGCAGCGCCTGGTGATGGGCAAGGAGGGCCGGCGGGTGGCTGCCGTCGAGATCATGCTGAACACCCCCTACATCGCCACCTTGATCAAGAAAGGCGACGTGGTGTCGATCAAGGAAGCCATCCACAAGAGCGCCGAGCGCGGTATCCAGAGCTTCGACGAGGCGCTGTACACGCTCTTCAAGAGCGGCAAGGTGGAGCTCGAGGAGGCGCTCACGTACGCCGACTCGCGCGCCAACCTCGAAGCGAAGGTCAACTTCGGTTAGTTCGGCGCTTCCGATCAGGCCCCGCGCGCTCTGACGGTTGCCTCGATTCGCACCGGCCACCCCGGCAAAGCCCGGCTGCCACCGCGAGGCCACGTGGCAACGCCTTCATCAGGCGCAGCCCCTTTCTTCGCATTCCATCCGTCGCTCGGAACCCAACCAGGACGTCCGGATCGATGCCTCCGACTTCATTCGATCCGTCCAGTCGGATGCGCGCGCAATCCGGCAGTTCCAGGACGGCGCGGCTGTGGCTCAGCGTCGTGGGCGTGCCGCCGTTTGTGTGGCCGCAGCCGCCACCGGCCGTGGGAGCGCCGATCACTGCCGCGGCCTTGTTGTCCTGCAGGACGGCTGCGAATTCCTCGGCCGCCGAGCCGGTATTCGAGTCGACGAGCACCAGCAACGGGCCGTGCCATACCGCCTCCTCGAAGTCATATTCCGCCGGGCTGAAGACGAGCGACCCCCAGCCCTTCGCTCTGAGCGCTGCCGCGTCAGCCTGAGCCAGGACGCCCGTCGCATAGAAGTCGTGGCCCAGCCATTCGCATTCGGGATGCTGGCCGGACCACAAGGGCGTCGACAGACAGGAAGTCCTCGCCTCGGCCTGCGCACGGTCGACCTCGAGCGCCCACCGCATGAGTCTGGCTCGGTCCTGTCCCGAGGCGTGATCAGCAGCCTGGCGCAGTTCCGCCGCCAGGGATTGCCAGTGCGCCACCCAGTGTGCGCCGCGCACGAACCCGAGTCGCTCCGAGCGCAGGCTGAACGGACTGACGATGCGTGCCGCGGCTTCGGCCCACTGCGAACCGCCGCCGTTCCCGGTCAGGTCGATGAGCAGGGCGGTTACTCCGAGCCGTCGCAACGCGCGGATGCGCAGTGCAAGGTCTCGCGAAAGGAGTGTGTACGCGGCGCTCGCCACGCGGTCGGCGCAGGCGGCATCGCAGTCGGCGTCCGCCGCGATCGCCAGGGTATTCAGCACCGAGGCACACAGGTCGGGTGATCCTTGAGGGCTGAAGAGCCCGATCCGGATCATTCCGACTCGCTGGCCGCCCGAACGGACGATGCCTGCGGGAAACTCCGCGGCCACGGTCGCCGCGAGGGGTTGATACCCGGGGACGAGCGGCCCCAGGGCCCGCCCGTTCTTGGCAGCGTCGTATCCGAGGGTTTCGCAGAGACTGCTGGCGTGGGTTGCGCCTCCCGGCGCTGTTGCCGCAGCGGCAGTCTGATTTGTCGGCCACACGACGCGGACGTGCCCGTCGCCGAGCGCGCGCATCAGGCGATCTATCGCGGCCTTTGCTTCGCCGTCGTTGGTCGCGTTGCCCAGGCGGGTCTCGGTACGCGCGAAAAGATCGGATAGATCGAGCTCGCGCTCAAATACCGCCCATTCGAAGTTCGCATACTTTTCCGAGAAGGCAGCCCGGATCTCGTGCAAATCCGCAATCCAGGGTCCGGTGTCAAAGACTGCCGGCGCGGCGCCGGATGCCGGTGCCGAGCCCGGCGCGGCGGACGCCGGACCGGGTGGCTGTATCGGCTCGGCGCTGGCAATCCACGACAACAGAGCGATCAGCAAACGAGCGGCCGCCATGCGGATGCCCCGGCACCTCAGAAGACTGTGTCGGCGTCGAACACCGGCCCGTCCACGCACACCCGTTTCATCGCCGGCCCCGAGGGGGTGCGCACCCGCACCGTGCAGCCGGCGCAGCCGCCGACCGCGCAGGCCATGAACTCTTCCAGCGACACCTGGCAGGGCACGCCGTGGCGGCGCGCGAGCTGCGCGCTCGCCTCGAGCATCGCGGTCGGCCCGCAGCAGAAGATCTCGACCTGCTCGAGCTCAGCCGGCCCGAGCGAGGCGAGCCAGGCATCGGCGAGCTCGGTCACCATTCCCGGAAAGCAGCCGGGGAAATCCGAGCGG
>WNGP01002064.1_pt1 | contig 18818 bp, 18 predicted proteins | sample 5407671 | NCBI WGS metagenome assembly WNGP01 (sample SAMN13153381, study PRJNA577476) | soil metagenome | isolation source: 40 cm soil or saprolite under Garry oak tree replicate 2 | place: USA:California | collected 2016-06-15 | reverse complement strand
GCTCCTCTCCACTGGAAGACCTCGACGGGTGTCGCCAGAGCGCATCCTGGGGAAGAGCCTCTTCTGGTGGATGGACAAGCTCGGCATCGTGAGGGCGTCACGCGAGAGCGCCATCGGGAAGTATCTGATGAAAGCCGATCCCTTTCCAGGGAAAGGATTGGCGCTCAAGCAGCTTGAGCGACAAGGGGTGGTCGTGCTTGGTCGTCTGATGCACGTGGATGGCAAGCACTTCACCTTCGAAAGCCGAGAAACGGCCGCAGTGGAGACGGTGATCTGGGCGACCGGGTATCAAGAGAACACGGACTGGATAGCCATTCCCGAGGCCAAGGATGCCCAGGGAAACCTGCTGCACCGACGCGGCGTCTCTCCTGTTCCGCACCTCTATCTGATTGGACGAAGTTGGCAGTGGACGCGAGGCTCAGCCCTGCTCACCGGGGTTGGCGACGATGCGGTTATGATAAAGGATCACATCGTGAAAGACGTGGGCGAGAGGGAACAACCTGAGCGCGTCGTCCAGATCCTACAGCCGGGACGTTCGCAGGAAACAAAAGCGACCCAGTAGACAGAGAGGAAAAAAATGGCAAAGAAAACGATCGCATTTGTGGTGTACCCGGGAGTGTCTCTGCTGGAATTGGTAGGCAACCACACCTTGCTGAGTTCCATTATGGGGCTGGGTCCCAGGATGAAACTGAAGGCCGGGTATGAGTCGGTGGTGGTAGGAGAATGCCTGGAAGCGATCTCCACGGATACCCCCATGTCGATCATCCCCCAAAAGACCTTCGCCGACGTGCCGCAGCCAGAGGGTCTGGTTGTAATTGGCGGCGGAGCAGACACGCTCCCTGCGCTGGAGCATGCGGAACTGGTCAAGTATGTGCGGCGCGCCGGGGAGAGTGCCCAATGGGTGGCTTCGACCAGCACCGGTTCGCTGCTGCTGGCTGCCGCCGGGCTGCTCGAAGGACGGTTGGCCACAACCCATTGGGCGTATGCCGACCGACTGGAGGCGTATGGTGCCCGCTACCAACCCTACCGACCCACAGGGTGGGTGACTGACGGGAAGTTCACGACGGCTGCCGGGGTCTCGGGCGCGATTGATATGGCCATCGGGTTGGGCGCCAAAATGACGAACCAGGCCACCGCTCAGTTCGCCCAGTTGATGATCGAGTACGATCCCCACCCGCCATTGGGAAGGCTCGATTGGACAACATTTGACCAGGACCGGGCTGCCCTTGCGGCGCTGATGGACCAAAACATGCCCGCGCAGAGTTCAGCCCGCGATATTGCCTTTGTCATCTACCCCGGCCTGACGGTCTTCGATTTGGTCGGCCCGTTGCAGGTGTTCTCCGCCTTGAGTCGGATTGCGCCAGAGTTTCGCCCCCTGGTGGTTGCCGAGCACACAGGTCCGATCACCACCGATTCTGGGCTCCGCGTGGTTCCAAATGGCACCTTCGACGATCTGCCGCATCCGTACGCGTTCTTCGTCCCAGGCGGCGACACGGCGACGCTTAACGCCATGGCCAACCGTGCCATCCGCCGCTATATCCGCACGGCTGCACAGGATGCCAAATGGATCGTCTCGGTCTGCACCGGCGCGCTGATTCTGACCTCCGTCGGGCTACTGGAGGGACGCGACGTCACCACCCATTGGGCATATACGCGCTTCCTTGAGAACCTGGGTGCGCACTACGTCCAGAAGCGCTGGACGGTCAACGGCAACATCGTCAATTCGGCCGGGGTCTCGGCAGGCATCGATATGGCCCTCTATATGGTGTCGCGCCTGGCCAATGAGGAAACGGCGCGCAGGGTGCAGTGGATGATCCAGTACGATCCCCAACCGCCCTTTGGCGGAATCGACTACCAGCACATGAAGCTGTTGCCCCGCGTGATTCGAGGGATGAGCAGCCTCAGGGCTCCCTTCTATACCCGAAAGCCCCGCCAGTTGACCCGCCTGGGGAGGTAAACCAATACATTGGATGGGCAGCAAAGAAAACCTGAGTGACTATGCCGGCATAGTTGAGGAAGGGCTTTTTCGCGGCACAAGCTGCTGCTTTCTGGAAGAAGGGCTGGACTGCGGACCGCGCTATTGCTTTCATGACGACTGGCGAGTGCGTACGAGACGCCACCATCCGCGCAGTACTCATTCTCGAACCCGAATGAAGAGGAGCTTGAACCATGAAGTACGACATGCAACTCATCAGCCGCGATGAATTGAAGAGGAAATTGGAGCGCGAGGACCATTTTAAGCTGGTGATGGCCCTGGGGACCTGGGAGTACCGTGCGAAGCATATCCCTGGCTCGCTTCACTTCCTCACGCCGGAGGACGCTGGGGCCTCGCTCGCCCAGGACGATGAGATTGTCGTCTACTGTTCCAGCTATGAGTGTATCGCCAGCGTCTCCGCCTACGAGTACCTGGTTCGTCACGGCTACAAGCATGTCCGCCGCTATGCTGGCGGCATTCTCGACTGGGAGGAGGCTGGCTACCCCCCTTGAGGGGGAGATGGTCGGTGAAAAGACCCCTTAAGTAAGAGGAAGGAGGAGGCATATGACAACGAAACCTGCGCTCCTGGCAGTGGACGACGAGCCCGCCGTCTTACAAGCCATCGAGCGTGACGTACGGCGCGAGGACGAACAGGACCGACTCATGAAGCGCCTGGCTCTTAGACAGCAGGGTCGAACATTTATTACCTCCCTTGAATGGCGACGGGCAGCCCAGGGGATTCACAGGCGACTGCTTCTGCGCTCATGACCTGGAGAGATATCCCGACCGAATCGGGACACTCCTCCCGTGACAACGGGACATCTTGCCTGGTATGCTTGTGTCCAGTGAATGGCTGAGCCAGAGGAGGAAACGCGATGAGCATCCAGAATCCAGACACACAGGAAAATGAGCTTAGCATTGACGAGCACAGATGGGTTCTTCCATTTCCCGCTCTCAATCGTACTTCCCTACCCATTGCTGGTGGCAAGGCGGCGAATCTTGGTGAACTGACTCGCGCCGGACTACCAGTCACGCCGGGCTTTTGTGTGACGACAGTGGCCTATACACTCGTTGCAGAGGGTGCTGGTCTTGAGCCTCTCCTGGTAGCACTGGCAGTCACTCGAGCTGATGATACAACTCGCCTCGCGGAACTGGCTGCATCGGCACGAGAGAAGCTCTTAGTAGCCCCAGTTCCAGCGCTGCTCTCACAGGCCATTGCCCAAGCCTACCAGGCATTGGGAGGTGGTGAGTTCGTCCCCGTGGCCGTCCGCTCCTCTGCCACCGCCGAAGATTTGCCCTTTGCCAGCTTTGCCGGTCAACAGGATACCTACCTGAACATCATTGGAGTTGAGGCGCTCCTTGAGGCTGCACGCCGCTGTTGGGCTTCGCTCTGGACCGATCGTGCGGTCAGTTATCGGGCCAGCAACTGGATCGACCATCGCAGTGTTCGTCTCGCCATTGCCGTGCAGCGCATGGTCGAAGCTGCGGTCGCCGGGGTACTCTTCACGGCGAATCCAGTCACCGGGCATCGCCGCCAGGCGGTGATCGATGCCAGCCCTGGCCTGGGTGAAGCGGTCGTCTCCGGCGCGGTCAACCCCGACCACTTCGTCGTCAATACGGCGACCGGTGAAATCCTTGAACGCCGCCCTGGCGAGAAACGCCTGGCGGCTCAAGCCAGGCCGGGTGGTGGCACACAGCGCGTCGAGTTGGCTGATCGTAGCAACGAGCCCTGCCTCTCGGATACGCAGATACGCAGCCTGGCCGCGCTTGGCGCACAAGTTGAGGCGCACTATGGAGCGCCACAGGATACCGAATGGGCTATCGATCCGTCCGATCACCTCTGGCTGACCCAGGCCCGGCCCATTACCACCCTGTACCCCTTGCCCGCCGACGCTCCACAGACCGATGATATGCTCCGTGTCTACTTTTCGCTCAGCGTTGCCCAGGGAGTCTATCAACCCATCACGCCTATGGGCTTGCAGGGCTTTCGGCTGATGGGTTCCTCGATCGCGACGTTCCTTGGCTTTCCCCTGCAGAATCCTCTGGCCGGGCCACCGCCTCTCAAACTACCGGGACAGCGCCTCTATGTTGATGTGACCCCTCTCCTGCGCAGCGCGCTCGGGCGCGCCCTCTCCGGGAGGATACTCGGAGCGATGGAGGCTCGTGCTGCTGCTATCTTTCAGGGGCTCGCCGCCGATCCGCGTCTTTCGCTGCTTCCAACTCGGAGGCTTCGCCTCCTCCGCAGAATCTTCTCGGTGATGGTACGAGCACGTGCCCCGTTCTATCTGCTCCAGGCGTTCCTCCGTCCGGCGGCGATACGCAGGCGGGTAAAGCGAGTGGAAGAGCACGTGTCTACTTTGTGCGAGGTGCCAGCGGACGCCAATGCAGCAGACCGCTTAACCAAGATCGAAAGTCTCTTTCTTGGGCAGACAGCACGTACTCTGTCGAGCCTGCTTCCCGTCATCCTCACCGGCCTCCTGGCACATATGCTGGCCGGGAAACTCCTGAGCGGCCTTGCCACAGACGATGAACGACAGACGGTCTTGCGCGGTCTCCCACACAATCCAACGACGGAGATGGACCTCGTCCTGTGGCAGCTTGCCCAACAGGTACGTGCCAACCCTGCAATTGCACAGGTATTGCACGTAACTCTACCAGAGCGCTTAGCCCAGGACTACCGCGATGGCTTGCTCCCTCCACCACTCCAACAAGGCCTGGCAGACTTCCTCCAGTCCTATGGCCATCGGAGCGTTGCCGAAATTGACCTCGGCCTCCCACGTTGGCGTGAAGATCCAACGCACATCCTTGGTGTCCTTGCCAACTACCTCCAACTCACGAATCCAGAACTGGCTCCCGATGTACAATTCCAACGAGGCGCCGAGGCTGCGGAGGCGATGGTAGTTGACCTCACTCAGCGTGCGGCTCGCAAGGGATGGTTGCGAGGCAAGCTGGTGGGGTTCTTGCTCAGGCGTGTTCGCGCCCTGGTTGGCTTGCGAGAGGTGCCCAAGTTTTGCCTCATGATTCTGTTTGGGGAGATCCGAGCAATGCTCTGGCCGGTGGGCCAGGAATTGGCTCAAGCGGGACGCTTGGACAGAGCCGAGGATATCTTCTTCATCACCTTAGCGGAAGCAAAAGAAGCCCTGGCCGGAACAGACCTGCGCCCTACCGTTCAAGAACGTCGTGCGAGTTACGAACAGGAACTCAAGCGCCGGCATATCCCACGAGTGCTGCTCTCTGATGGAACCGAGCCAACTGCGGAGGGCCACACCGTTGGACCGGCTGATGGTGCCCTCAAGGGAACGCCCGCATCTGCAGGGAGAGTGACGGCTAAAGCACGAGTGATTCTCAATCCCACGGGTGCTCACCTGGACCCGGGCGAGATCCTGGTGGCACCCTCTACCGACCCCGGCTGGACGCCCTTATTCCTCACTGCCGGTGGACTCGTCATGGAGATGGGTGGGGCCATGTCTCACGGGGCTGTCGTCGCTCGCGAGTATGGCATCCCGGCGGTTGTCGGCGTCCCTGGTGCGACCGAGCGCATCACCACCGGCCAGCAGATCACCGTTGATGGCTCCGCCGGAGCGGTGTTCATAGAGCAAACGGTGGATGCCTGAAACCGCAGAGTCAGCTATCCATTCCATTCTGAGGCTTCTCATCGGACTGGAGGGATCTCAAAAATCTTTGAGATCCCTCGACCACTGCGGGTTTCTCACTCAGTCCTTGGCGATGGAAACACGAGAGGTGCTCGCTTCACGGCGACTACCCCGTGGAGTTCGTGATCCGACACGGTACATCGCTACGGTCGCCGCCACTTCCGAGCAAATTCGACGAGGTGAAGAATGTCACTGTTCCTCATCCCTCAGCTTCTTTTCCACGCTCTTGAGCAGCACGGCATTGGTCGCAACCGTAATGGAGCTGGCGCTCATCGCCAGCGCTCCCACTTCCGGAGCGAGCAGGATACCGAAGGGATAAAGCACCCCGGCCGCGACGGGAATGGCGATCAGGTTGTAGATGGCCGCCCAGAACAGGTTCTGCTTCATCTTCGTGACGGTTGCCTTGGAGAGACGAATAGCGGCCAGCACATCCAGCGGGTCGCTGCGCATCAAAACGACTTCAGCGGTCTCAATCGCGACACCGGTTCCTGCTCCAATCGCGATCCCGAGGTCTGCTTGTGCCAGGGCTGGCGCATCATTGACCCCGTCGCCTACCATCGCGGTGAACAGCCCCTCGTCCTGGAGCTGCTTCACGTAGTTCGCTTTGTCGGCGGGCAGGACTTCGGCAAACACCCGCTCAATGCCCAGTTCGCGACCGACGGCCTCACCGGTGCGCCGGTTATCTCCGGTCAGCATCGCGATCTGGATTCCCAGGGCCTTGAGCTCGGCAATCGTCTCACGAGCCGTGGCTCGCACGCGATCAGCGACCGCGATCAGGCCGACCACCTGGCCGTTCATCGCCACAAGCATCGCTGTTTTCCCTTCCGCCTGCAGCGTGGCCAGTTCATCCTGTTCGGCAGGCTGTAACTGGATCGTGTTCTCCGCCAGCAGTTTTGGGGTACCGACCAGCACGGTGTCCCCATCAACCTGCGCCTGAACACCTCCTCCCGCAATGGCTTTGAACTGGCTGTAGGAAAGCCTCGCCAGCTGGCGATCCTTCGCTCCTTCGACAATAGCGCCTGCCAGGGGATGTTCGGAGTCTGCTTCTGCCGTGGCCGCCACCTGCAGCAGCCTGGCCTCGTCCAATCCCGCCAGCTTGCCCGCCGCGAAAGCGACACTATTGGTCACCGCCGGTTTGCCCTCGGTGAGCGTCCCGGTCTTATCAAAAATGATGGCCTGAATCTTCGAGGCCTGTTCCAGGGCTGTGGCATTTTTGATCAGGATGCCGTTCCTGGCTCCGATGCCGGTTCCAACTGCGACCGCTGTTGGGGTGGCCAGGCCGAGCGCGTCGGGGCAGGCAATCACGACCGCTGTCACCGCAAGGGTCAGGGCGAACAAAGCAGTTTGTCCAATCACGAAGAACCAGACCAGGAAGGTCAGCACGCCGGCGCTCACCGCCGCCAGGACTAACCACTCCGCTGCGCGGTCCGCGAGCCGCTGGGCGGGCGCTTTGGAGTTCTGCGCCGTCTGCACCAGTTGTACAATCTGGGCGAGCGCTGTATCACTGCCCACTTTGGTGGCTTTGAAACGCAGCGATCCGGACCCGTTCACCGTACCCCCGATCACTTCGTCACCCGGCTGTTTGCTAACGGGGATACTTTCTCCAGTCACCATGCTTTCGTCGATGGCACTTTCGCCTTCGGTCACGAGACCATCGACCGGCACTTTCTCCCCAGGACGAAGGAGTAGCAGGTCGCCTACCTGCACCTGCTCGACTGGCACTGTTCGCACCTCACCATTTGGCCCGATCACGTTGGCCTGTGAGGGCGCGAGTCGCAGCAGGGCGTTGAGTGCGTCGGAGGAGCCACGGCGGCTGCGCATCTCCATCCAGTGACCGAACAGCACGAAGGTGACAAGCATGGCCGCAGCGTCATAGCTTGTCTCTATGTGCGGAGCAAAAAAGGTGACGAAGACACTGAAGAAGTACGCAACCAGGACGCCCAGGCTCACCAGCACATTCATATCGAGTGTGCGATTGCGCAATGCGCGCAATGCGCCGGAGTGAAAGATCCAGCCACCCCACCAGACAATAGGGGTGGCAAGCACGAGCAGGACCCAGTTGGGGCTGATGCCAAAGGGGGTAGGCAGGTGCAACTTGAAGAGATTCACGCCCAGTGGAGAGTACAGGATGACGGGGATGGTGAGCACCAGCGACACGAAGAAGCGGTTGCGCATGTCGGCTTCCATGGCCCGGGCCATGGCTGGATCACTCGTGTCATGGCCCATCATCCCGTGATCCACGATACCCATGTCCATCTTCGCGGGGGCCGCAGCCTCCGTACGATCTTCCATCGCGGGATGTCCCGTCGTCCCCTGGGTACGGGCGACTTCCGCAGGCTGTGAAACAGTAGCGCCTGGCCCTGGGAATCTGGTGAGGGGTGCTCCACAGGCGAAACCGCAATCCTTGACCATCTCGCGAAGCTCTGCCTCACCGAGCCACGTCTCATCATAGGTAATCGTGACTGTCTGCGAGACATAGCTCGCCTCTACCTGCGCGATTGGTTCCAGCTTTCTCAGATTTTTCTCGATCTCGCGTGCGCACCCAGCAAAGTTAAGCCCTTTGACCGGCAGTGTGACGGTTCTCATCGTTTCCACCCCCTTCTTGTTGGCTATGTCCTCTCTCCTACAAAAGAGGCAACCCTGCGTACGTGCCTGAGAAGCGAGAGCATCGTACGACCATATCTACTCGTCAAGCTCACCCACAACGCTGAGACGCCTGATCTCTCCAGATGTGAGCAGCTTACGCGGTGGCAGGCATTGTCTCTCGCAGCAGATCACCCACTTCCCCTACCCCTCTGACAGGGGCATGGGGATACTATAGCATATCGGTAATGAAGCGTCCATTTGGGCCACTCTTTTGCCTCTGGAAAACCACCTGTCTCACCTGCCCGCATCCTCAGCGTAGCCTCAGGTATCCCTCAAGAAAGCCTCAGCAGAGCATGAGAGACTAGAGAGTGTAGAGAGGACGACATAGCAACAGGGCTATTTTCTGAAAAGCCACTTTGCATCAATGAAACCCGGGGGGGGTTCATCACGCCACAAGCGAGGTATAACCGAGACGTGGGACCCTGCCTGGGGGGCAGGTAATAATGCATTTCAAGTCCCTCTTTACAAGGAGAATACGATGCTTGAAACAAAGACACAACGGTCGGAAGCCACTGTTCGTGATCCCATCTGTGGTATGGCAATTGAACCAGCCCAGGCGATTGCCACTCGAACCGTCGGAGAAGAAACGGTGTACTTCTGCTGTGAGCGCTGCGTCCAGCGGTTTGACCGCGAACATACAGGCTCAGCAACCACGGGCGTTTCCGCTACAGGGGAACTGCGTCAGATTGAGCTCTCAGTCACTGATGTGAACGGTCGCCAAGGAGCGAGTCGCCTTGAAGAACAGCTTGGCGGTCTTGCTGGAGTGCGGCAGGTCACTGCTAACGCGAAAAGCAGGTTGGTACGCATTGCGTATGACCCGTCCAAAGTACAGGTCGACACCATCGTTGATCGTGCTCGAGCGGCTGGATATACCATAGGCACTGCGACCATGCAGCTGGCTATCCAGGCAATGCACTGCGCCTCCTGTGTCCTCACCATCGAGGATGCCCTCGAGCAGACGCCTGGTGTACTGGCGGCCACCGTGAATCCAGCGACACAACAAGCACATATCGTGTATATGCCTGGCCTGATTGACCGCCAAAGGCTCATCCATGCCGCTGAAGGGGCGGGGTACCAGGTACACGAAACATCGGCTTTGACCGAGGCGACCGTCGACAGGGCTGAGCAGGATCGGGCGCGTGAGTATGGGAGGCTCCTGCGCAAATTCTGGTTCGCAGCCATCGTCTCACTGCCCGTGATCATCTTTTCCTACCCGCAGTTCTTCCCAGGGCTGCGTGACTGGCTCATTCCTGGCAGTGATGCCCGCCGCATCGTCTGGGCACTGCTTGGGGTGTTGACCATCCCGGTGGTGCTGTGGGCAGGCAGTCACTTCTTTAGCGGGATGTGGCAGGCACTGAAGCACCGGCAGGCCAACATGCACACCTTGATTGCCATCGGCGTCTCGGCTGCCTGGCTCTACTCGAGCGTGGCCGTGGCCGTGCCGCAGGTCTTCCCCAGGATGGAGTGGGCCGAAGTCTTTTATGATGTCACGGCAGTTGTCGTTGCCCTCGTCAACCTTGGCCTGGCCCTCGAATTGAGGGCGAGAGGGCGTACCAGCGAAGCCATCAAAAAACTCATTGGCCTGCAGGCCAAGACGGCGCGTGTGATACGCGACGGTGCCGAGGTAGACATCCCCGTGGAGGAAGTGCTGGTGGGTGATACCGTGGTGTTGCGCCCTGGAGAAAAGATCCCAGTCGACGGCGTCGTGCTGGACGGCAGTTCATCAGTAGATGAGAGCATGATCACGGGTGAGTCCATTCCCGTTGAGAAGCACGCGGGAGACGAGGTCATTGGCGCAACGATGAACCAGACGGGCAGTTTCCGCTTCCGTGCGACGAAGGTGGGCAAAGATACCGCCCTGGCTCAGATCATCCGCCTCGTCCAGGACGCACAGGGGTCCAAAGCCCCGATCCAGCGGGTGGTCGACCAGGTGTCGCACTACTTTGTCCCCACGGTGATGATCCTGGCCGTGGCCGCGGCAGTGATCTGGTTCATCTTCGGGCCGCAGCCTTCTCTGGTCTACGCGCTGATCGTCTTCGTCACGACGCTCATTATCGCCTGCCCGTGTGCGCTGGGGCTGGCGACCCCCACCAGCCTTACCGTTGGTATTGGCAAAGCCGCTGAGCAAGGCATCCTGATCCGCTCAGGGGATGCGCTCCAGACCACTCAGCGCCTGCAGGTGGTGATCCTGGATAAGACCGGTACGATCACCAAGGGCAAGCCCGAACTGACCAACGTCGTCGCGGAGACAGGATTCGATGAAGACGAGATCCTGCGCCTGGCGGCAGCCATTGAACGCAACTCCGAACATCCACTCGCCAGCGCGATCGTGGAGGGCACGAAGGCACACCACATCGCACTGCCCACCATCAGCAACTTCAGCGCCATCCCAGGGCGCGGCGTGGAAGCCGAGGTCGAAGGACGGTATGTGCTGCTGGGCAATGCGAAACTCATGGAGAACCGGAACATCAATCTCGGTCGGCTGGCACGTGAGAGCCAGCGCCTGGCCGACGATGGCAAGACACCAATGTACATGGCGATTGACGGACGAGCCGCTGGCATTGTCGCGGCAGCCGATACCGTCAAGGAAGAATCAGTGGCAGCCATTGCCGCGCTCAAGCGGCTTGGTCTCGAGGTCGTGATGCTCACGGGCGATAACCGCCGTACCGCCGCAGCCATTGGACGGCAGGTGGGAGTGGATCGCGTGCTGGCCGAGGTGCTTCCCCAGGACAAAGCGCACGAGGTGCAGAAGCTCCAGCTCGAGGGCAAGCAGGTCGGCATGGTGGGCGATGGCATCAACGATGCACCTGCCCTCACCCAGGCCGATGTAGGTCTGGCGATTGGCACGGGAACGGATGTCGCCATCGAAGCCGCAGACATCACGCTGATGAGCGGCAGCCTGACAGGAGTGGTGACGGCGATAGAGATCTCGAAGGCGACCATGCGTAATGTGCGGCAGAACCTGTTTGGCGCGTTCATCTACAACGCACTCGGCATCCCGATTGCGATGGGGTTGCTCTATCCGTTCATTGGTGTCCTGCTCAGTCCGCTCATTGCGGCCGCAGCGATGGCAGCCAGTTCGGTGACCGTCGTGACGAACGCCAACCGCCTGCGCAGTTGGCATCCGAAGGAAACACAACAGCGAAAGGAGGCACAGTAATGTCTCTCATCAATATAGTCGTTCTGCTTGGAGGACTCGTTCTGATTGGCGGCATCGCCTGGTTCTTCTGGGGACCACGCAAGAGTGGAGTGCGTGCGGCGGTCACCTCGGGTGGCTACCAGGAGGCCATGATCCTGGTCAAGGGTGGTTATACCCCCGATGTGATCGTCGTGCAGCACGGTAAGCCGGTACGTTTCAATTTCCGCCGCGAGGAGACGGCGGCCTGCTCGGAGATGGTCATCTTCAACGATTTTGGCAAGAGTGCCCACCTGCCGACCGGCGAGACCGTGCCGATGGAGTTTCTGCCGGAGCAGCCGGGCGAGTATGAGTTCTCCTGTCAGATGGGCATGTTCCGCGGCAAGCTCATCGTCGAGTAAACATGGAAATACATCGTCTACACGCAAACAATGGAGGAAAGAGATGAAGATGCAAGAACATAATCAACGCACTGGATGGTTCCAATCGCGGATCACCACCTGGGTCCTGCTGGGATTTCTCGCCATTGGGGCGTTCTTTCTGATCACGGAGCATACGGCGCACGTCCTTGGCTTTTTACCCTATGCGCTGTTTCTCCTGTGCCCGCTGATGATGCTCTTCATGCACGGTGGGCATGGAGGTCACGGTGGCCCACCAGCGGATGGCCCGAACCAGCCACAACCACCGGAGGGAGGACAGCAATGAATACAAGTGCCTACGGCCTCTGGCCGCTTGTGGTAATCAATGCGGGGGTGTTTATCATCTTCGCATTCAGCTTTGCACGCCCACAGACAGGCCGTGATTGGCGCTCCTTTGGCGCGTTCTCGGCCTTCATCGTGGCGCTCTTTACCGAGATGTACGGCTTTCCCCTGACCATCTACCTGCTTTCAGGCTGGCTGAGCGGTCTCTATCCGGGCCTCGACCTGCTCTCGCACAATAGTGGTCATCTCTGGGAAACGCTCCTGGGCTGGAAGGGCGATCCCCATCTGAACCCGCTGCACCTGCTCAGCTATGTAGTGATCTTCGGGGGGTTCTTGCTGCTGGCCGGGGCCTGGAACGTGCTCTACAAGGCGCAGCGGACGCATACCCTCGCCATCACGGGGCCATATGCCTCCATACGCCACCCGCAGTATGTGGGCTTCATCCTCATCATGGTCGGATTCCTGCTCCAGTGGCCGACGCTGCTCACACTGCTCATGTTCCCCATCCTGGTAGTGATGTATGTGCGGCTCGCGGGCCGCGAGGAACGCGAGGTGCAGGCGGAATTTGGCGAAGCCTATGCCCGCTACGCTGCCAGCACCCCGGCGTTCTTCCCGCGCCTGCGCCGCAGGCCAGTGGAAGCGTAACCCCGACGAGAGAGATGCGCACCACCTGACCGATGTGTTTGCGGTCGTTGGGCTGTCGGGTGCCGCGATTTTCCTGAATGCCTACAAGACGCCGCTGTTGTGGCTGGGCATTGTGATGAACCTGTTCGGCATTGCCTACCTGCTCTGGAACATCCGCCAGCAACGTAAAAGCGTAGTCAACCTCCACTACCCGACACGAAGAGCATCTGGAGAAGGAGGATGAGTCATGGATCGGGTAACTTGGAGCAGGCTCGCCTCCTATCCCGCGCCTGTTTGCTGAGGCTGAGTGGCCATTTCACCACTGTGCGTAATCCAGTCTAGCACAATTTGCGGGAGGCTTGACAACCGTGGCGACGGTAGGCAAATGCTGCACCGTCACTGATGCGTTGGTGGCCTGTCGAGTGCGCGAACCTGAAGAAGCTGCGCAAGGGGTATGAAAACGAGATGTTCGCCTTGGTGAAGATCAAGCGAGCAGAATGAAATTGATAGGTTGAAGAGTTTTTGTTTCGTTGCTCATAGGTGAGCAAGAAAGAAAGGTGTACTATGATGTGGGGTTATGATTTCGGTTGGGGCTGGCTGCTGATGTCGTTTGGTATGGTGCTCTGGATTGCGTTGCTGGTGGTACTGGTCTGGGCAATCATTCGCTGGCTTAACAGGAGGGCTGGTATCTCAGCTCCGCCAGAGACGAGTATGCCAATCAGCGGCCCATCCGCTCTGGAAATTCTCCGTCAGCGCTACGCACGCGGGGAGATTGACCTGGCAACGTTTGAGCACATGCGGGAGCACCTTGAAGCCTCAGACATGCGTAATCAGCAGTCTGCGAATGTTCGTCGTTAGATGCGCGCGTGAGTGAAGGGAATGTGTGATGCAAAGCTCGTATGGTTTTGGCACGACACTGCAGATACCCTACGAAGAGGCTATTCCCCGTGTCAAAGAAAGCCTCAAGGCCGAGGGCTTTGGGGTGCTGACAGAAATCGATGTGCGTCAGACATTGCGTGAGAAACTGGGTGCCGAGATGGAGCCCTATCTCATTCTAGGGACCTGCAACCCCATCCTGGCACATCGTGCGCTTGAACAGGAACCGGAGATCGGATTGCTCCTGCCCTGCAACGTGGTAGTACGTGCCATCGGTGATGGGTGCCGTGTCGAGATAGCCGACCCGCAGGCGATGCTAGGCATCGTTGGCAATGAGCAGCTTGATGGTATCGCTCAGGAGGCAAAGCACCGCCTGCTGCGTGTTGTCGCTGCACTCGGGAGGTAAACAGATAGACGATTGGCAGGCTCACCAACCACTGAGACGGTTGGTGAGCCTGCCGGAAAAACAAAGGAGCGTATTCCTATGCAAAACCTTGAGAAGAAAGACATTTCGGCACCGCCGTACCAGTACTCACAGCCACAGGAGCCGAGCTTGCCTCCAGCCCTGTCAAAGCGCCCTCGGCACGGTCCACGCACCGCAGCGATTGTGGCTCTCACGCTGTTGCTCGCCATCGTGTTTGGTACAGGGTTGTTTGCGGGGTGGGAGTTTGGAAGTCGGAATGCGGGTACTGCTACATCACCTACAACTATCGTGCAATCTGGCACTGATGCAGGGAGAACTATTCCCCCTTTGACAAAAGATAATGCAGAGGCCGTGCGTGAAGCGGTGATTGCGAAGGTCCGTCCTGCAGTGGTACAAGTGAATATCACCACTCAGAGCAGCATCGGACTCGGATCTGGAGTCATCATTGATCGGCGGGGATACATTATCACCAATAACCACGTGATCGATGGGGCTCAGAAAATAGAAGTGGTGCTCTATGATGGCACGAAGATCCAGGCACAACCAGTGCAGGCGATTGGTGGCTGCCATGGAACTTATCGTGGCGGGTATCGACTTGCGATGTACGCCAGATGGGACTTGGTATTGTTTCGAAGTAAATCCGTCACCAGGCTTTACGTACTACCAGGATATCTCTCACCAACGTATCGATGAGGCTATTGCTCGGCTCCTGGCAAGAGGGAGTACACATCGGCCTGGCGATGCCCAGCATCAACAGACAGATCCATCGAGCCCTTGAGTAGCAACCGATAACGGTGCCGATCTCCCGTAGTCTTCCTGTTGTTTGACGCCAGATGCTTGTAGGGCCAATTAGAGTGTGGCTCTCACTAGAGCTCGTGTGAGAAGGCCTCAGGTCTGGGTCCGAGCCAGGCGAGCGAGCATCGGACGGATCGTGGTGAGATAGATTCAGGTTTCGCTGCTGTTTGACAATGTTCATAGTCCTTGCTGAGTCGACGCGAGCAGCCCGGCCAAGCAAAGTGCTACTCCCCCTCTTCTCTTCCCCCTACCATTTCATCCCTTATTTCTGTGGCGCGGTACTTAGGAGTAAGCGTCACAGTGTAGCCCAGTTGTTCCAAGCGGCGAACATGGTGACGCTCGATCCGAGCAGTATCTAGCTTATCAAAGTAATCAGCTCCCAAGTCAGAGTACGGCTTCTTATCACGCAGCATGTGATAGATAATAACCAGGATGCTATGGGAGACCGCGACAATCGCCTTCTGCTTGCCTCGTCTGCGTGCAACGCGGTGATACTGCGCGGAGAGATAATTATCTTTCATGCGCGAGATGATCCAGGCTACCTCCCCAAGCATCGTTCGCAGGGAAGTGTTTCCCACGGTCATCGCTCCGCTTAATCGCTTGCCGTCACTTTGCTTATTGCCCGGACACATCCCTGCCCATGAAGCCAGATGTTTGGCCGAGGGAAAGCGGTCCATCTCTACACCAATTTCCGAGATGATTGCAGCAGCAGCCACCTCTTGAATGCCGGGAATACTCAGCAACAGCGTCAGGGCTTCTTCATAGAGACCTCATCGCTGCTCGACTTCCCGTTTGATCTGCGCCATAGACTCCTCAAAGAACGCCTGCTGCGTGTTATCGATGCGTTGAGCGCTTGAAATAGTTCTGGCGATGAGTACAAGGAGGATGTGCTTACGAAGGCATTGTCTGTCAACAAGCACAACCTCCTCCGCTCTACCTGCCTGTTACCGGTTGACCATCATGGGAAGCTTCATTCCTGCTTCATAATGTCCAGGCAGATGGCAAGCAAACTCAAAGTTTTGCCCCATCATGGACGAAGCAAATGTATAATCAAAGGTCTTCGTTGCTCCAGGCGCCACATTGTCGATCATGTGCAGTGCGATCTTGTGCATGTCATCCATCGACATACCGTGCATATCCATTCCCATTGGCATGATCATAAATTCATGTGGAATCTTCCCGTTGTTCGCGACGACGAAATGGTAGGATGTTCCTGGAGAAAAGGTGGTCTGAGAAGATTGGATACTATACTCAGAGAGCATAACTTGCACCTCCTGAGACCTTGAAGCTCCTGAAGGCGCTGTACTACCTCCACAAGCAGCCAGCACTAGCATAAGTAGAGTCAGAACGGCGAACAAGCCAAAAACATATCGATATTTCATCTGTACTTCCTCCCATTTCGAAGTTTCTGCCTAGTATACTACCTACTTCTCTCGATCCTCCAGTACGCAAACAAACCTGCCTCCCAGGAGTCGCTCCGAGATGGCAGGCTGTATCCCCTGTGGCTCTAGCGACCACGCGTGATCGGTTGATCCCCTTCGCTCTGCTGAGAGCCAGGCACACCTGAATACTCCAGGCGTTCGCGCATCTGCTCAAAGGTGGTCGTGTCGATCTCACCTCGCGCATAGCGCTGGCGCAGTAGCTCAATCGCTGAGGGACCAGAGGGCGGAACAGTGGTATCACGTGGCGGCACAGGAGTCGTTTTGTTATTGACCCAGCGGATCAGCGCCCACACCAGTACCACTAGCAACGCAATCCAGAGCACCATGCCAAATGACATCATGAGCCAGCCACCCCAACCGGGATCATATCCCCACATCATAGCTGCATCCTCTCTTTCGTATCTAGCCGGCAGGTGGGTACCCGCCGAAAAAGGAATATTTAAAAACTTTCTAGAGGTACTATTGCTCACTCAAGTCACATTGTCCTCACAAGGACAGTCTATCATATCACATTCCACTCACGGTATTTTTATGCACTGAGTGCAGTACTCAGTGGTAGGAGCTTATGTAGCTCGTCGGCTAGCAGGACACGTGTGAGATCTGACTCCACAAATATGCGTAAGAAGATGAGGTACTGATGCAATTTATGCAGGTGTGTACTTCACAATGATGTTCGCGTAATCGTCCGCCACGTAGCTATTCCCCTGCGCGTCAACAACAAGCCCTTGCGGTTCGATGAACCCTTGGCTGGCCAGTGTCTCTCGCTTGCCCGTTGCCAGGTTCAAACGAATCAGCGCGTGAATAGAAGGCTGGAGGTCAATCACCAGCACATTGCCATACCCATCGGGAACCACATCATCCGGCATCCCAAAGCCGCTTATGCGCGTCGTCTTCCCCGTGGTTGTGAGGCGCCAGAGCGCATTGCCGCACTCGTCTGCAATGTAGACATTCCCCTGGTCATCGACCCCTGCGCCAACGGGCCGGACGATACCAGAAGCCAGCAAGGTTAGTGTTTTACCATCCAGGCTCATACGATAGACATTCCCTATAGGGCTATCTGGTATGATCAGCGTGTTGGTGGTAGGATCAAGGGCAATACCATCCACACCATGCTTGCAGGTTGCGTTGCTCGGGGTTCCAGGTAACACGCGAAGGAGGGTTGGCGCACTGGCTCCCGGCGCAAGTGAGACGATACGGTTGGTCTCTTGCTCGGCAAAAATGATCGTTCCTTCTGGCAGGACGACAAGACCCTCTGGTCCGGCGTGGTCAATCAAAAGGAGGGTGACAGAGCCATCTGCATTCACCCTACTAATGGTTCCATTGTTCTCATCACTGAACAACAAGCGTCCCTGCTGATCGAAAGCCAGGTCATCGGGGCGCCCAACCCCTTTCAGCACCACATGGGCCGTGTAGTGGGCCGGGGCGGTGCTCGTTGGGGTAGGCTTAGGAGCCGTAGGCACAACCGTGGCCGTCGTAGGTGTAGCTGTGGGCGAAGGAATGGACGTAGGAGAAACTACCGTCTTCGTGGGCCCGGCCGTAGTTGAAGGAGGCGACTGAGCACAGGCAGTCAACAGCAAGAGGAAAAGGGATATACAGGCGCATATAGCGCGGTGTACCAACAACATATCGTACCCTCGGCCAGGAAGCTGCTATAACAAGGCTGCCACCATTTTACTTATGGCAAGCGTGCGTTAGCATTGAAATTCACCGGGCAGCCATACCGGAGAACGCTACACGAAGAAACAGTGTTACACCTAGCAGTACAATCGAGATGCCCCAAATTACGTAGTCTTGCGGACTCGTGGGAGTCACGCGGCTGAAAAAGTGATTGGGGATCAAGACAGTCGGGATACCAATGAGTAGGGCTGCACCGAGTGTAAAGAGTGCCGAGAGTCCCCAAAAGCGAAATCCGAACATATATCCTCACCTGTTCCAATAGAGAAAGCACTATAAGGAGGTAGCGCTATCGAGCTATTTACCCTGTAGGACCTGCTACCATTTTACCGTGTATAGTGTACGCGATTCAAGGAAGAAAGCGTCCTGAGGAACCGCTCCAGGTACCACCGCCGTTCCTCTCGGCGGTGTACCTCGCCCAGAGCTTAGGGAGAGCCGAATTTTTCAGATCTCGGCTGCAGCCAGAGCTATCAGGCACATCGAAGTGTTTCTTCATTGCTCGCCAAAGGCAAGTTATCCTCCAGGTGTATTTACTCTTGCCTATAGCACCTTTGATAATTGTAACAATACCGTTACTAAAATCTACTGTTTTGGGCGGTATCTGAAGCTCTCATCGGTTATCCGCACAAGCGCAGCATGACTGCCGTGGGATAAGACGAGCGAAGCTTCACCGATCCGCGCCAACCATTACAGTACATCCTTCCTGACATAATCAGGCGGTCCCGTGAGACCGGCGGTGGTAACCGTAGCACCGCAACCGCCCCGATATACGAGACGGCTTTCACAGCTTGGTCAGAGATGCGAGGATGAGATAGGTGTTCTGTGGTTTGAGCAAAGCGAATGAGTGTGGCCCCTAAACGGCCAATGTTGAG
>WNGP01005609.1_pt1 | contig 18821 bp, 13 predicted proteins | sample 5407671 | NCBI WGS metagenome assembly WNGP01 (sample SAMN13153381, study PRJNA577476) | soil metagenome | isolation source: 40 cm soil or saprolite under Garry oak tree replicate 2 | place: USA:California | collected 2016-06-15 | reverse complement strand
GGCTGCGAATACCGGGGTGCCTGCCCAGCCGGAGTCGGCTGGCCAGGCCGAGTCGGCGGCTGAGGCTGAGTCGGCTGGTCAGGCCGAGTCGGCGGGGCAGACCGAGGTGGCTGCCCGGCCGGAAGCGGCCGCGCGGACCGAGGCGCCGGGCCGGGCCGAGCAGCCGTTGGCGCCTGGCGAGCGGCAGGCGACGCGGTCGTGGGCGTTCGACCGCCCCGCCGATCTTTCCGGTTCCACGAACCTGTCGCGGCGCCCGGGCGAGCCGTCGGCCTACCGCTCGGTGTGGGATCCTCCTAGTCAGACCTCGGGCGGGTCGGCCGGTCCGCCGGTTGCCGACCAGTCGGCCGGGCCGTCGCCGGTGACGGGACCGGACGCCGAGGCCACGGTCGTCCCGGCCGAGTTGCCGCCTTCGCCGCGATACCTCCGGTCGACTGGCATCTCCCGGCAGCCTGCGTCGGGTTCGCAGCCCGCGTCGGGTTCACCGTCCGCGTCGGGTTCGCAGCGCGCGTCGGGTTCGCAGCCTGCGTCCGGCTCACCGTCCGCGTCGGGTTCGCAGCGCCCGTCCGGGGTGCAGCCGCTGCCGCGCCGGCAGCCGCAGACGCATCTGGCCGCTGCGCTGCGGCGCCAGCGGTCGGCGCAGGTCCCGCGCCAGCAGGCAGACGAGCCCCAGCCGCTGCCGAGCGTATGGGAGCTGCGGCGTCCGGCCGCGACCACCGATCAGGCAGCCTCCCCTCCAGGACCAGACTCACTCGATGACGAGGCGTGAGGTCACCCCGGCCGCGGCCGGCCTGGGTGACTTCGCGAGCCGGGTTCTGGACGTCGCGGAGTCGATACCGCCGGGCCGGGTGATGTCCTACGGCGACATCGCCACCTGCGTCGGCGAGGGCGGTCCGCGGCAGGTCGGGCGCGTGATGGCGCTCTGGGGCGGCGGAGTGCCCTGGTGGCGGGTCGTGCACGCGGACGGCAGCCTGCTGTCCGGCCACGAACGCGAGGCGCTCCGCCACTACCGCACCGAGGGAACTCCGCTTCGGAGTGGGGCCGACGGCTCGCCCGTGCGGCTCGACATGCGCAAGGCGCGCTGGTCGGGCGACACGAGAGCCGAGATGAGCCCGGCCGCCGCGGCGGATCCGGGACTGAGCCGCGCCGCGCGCCGCCGATCCTGACTCGACCGTTTGGCCAACTCGCCAGCGGAATGTCGGTGCCGGATGCTGGAATGCCATACGACATGGATAGGCAACCGCCCGCATACCGCCTGGTTCGCCGGCCGGTGGGCGCCGCAGAGCCGCCCATTCTCGACCCGGCCCAGGCGCAAGTCGTCGGCCATTCCGGCGGCCCATTGCTGGTCCTCGCCGGGCCGGGCACGGGAAAGACGACGGCGATCGTGGAGACCGTCGTCGACCGGGTCGCCGGCCGCGGCCTCGATCCCGGCCGGGTGCTCGTGCTCACGTTCAGCCGCAACGCAGCGCAGGAGCTGCGGGCGCGGATCACCCTTCGGCTGGACCGCACGACCGCCGAGCCGCTGGCGCTGACCTTCCACAGCTATGCGTATGCCCTGGTCAGGCGCGAGTCGGTGCTGGCCGGCGCGGAGCCGCCGATCCTGTTGTCCGGGCCCGAACAGTTGCAAGAGGTCAGGCGGATGCTGCGGGGTGAGGCGTCCGACGGGGCCACGCACTGGCCGCAGCGGCTGCGCCCCCTGCTGGCTACTCGCGGGTTCGCCGCGGAACTGCGTGACTTCCTGCTCAGGGCCTCCGAGCGCGGTCTGGACGGGGCCGGGCTGGCCAGGCTCGGCCGGCGGGCGGACCGCGACGACTGGATGGCGGCGGGCCGGTTCCTGACCAGGTACGCCGCCCGGTTCGACCTGGCGCCCGTTCCGGCCTACGACTACTCGGAGATCATCAGGATCGCCGGCCAGCTCCTGGCCAGGCCCGAGGTCAGGCAGCGCGAGCGGCTCGCCTACGACGTCGTCATGGTCGACGAGTACCAGGACACCGACCCGGCGCAGGAGGACCTGCTGCACGCGCTGGCCGGGGACGGCCGCGAGCTGGTCGTCGTCGGCGACCCGGACCAGTCGATCTACGCATTCCGCGGGGCCGACGCCGACGCGATCGGCCGGTTCCCGGCCAGGTTCCGCGCCCCGGACGGCCGCCACGCCCAGGTGACCGCGCTGCGCACGAGCCGGCGCAGCGACGCGGTCCTGCTCGCGGCGTCGCGCCGGGTCGCCGCCAGGCTGCCCGCGGTGCGGCTGCCCGAGGCGAGGAGCAGCTCCAGTTCAGTTTCGCAACGAGACCACCGGGTGCTGGTCCCGCTCACGTCGGCCGGCGTCGGCGAGGCGCGGGTCGCCGTCGCCGCGAGCGAGCGCCAGGAGGCCGCGTTCATCGCGGACGTGCTGCGGCGGGCGCACCTGATCGACCAGGTTCCCTGGTCGTCGATGGCCGTGCTGGTCCGCTCGGCGGTGCGCCAGGTCCCTGCGCTGCAGCGGGCGCTGTCGAGCGTCGGCGTCCCGGTCGCGGTCGCCGGGGACGAGCTGCCGCTGGCCGAGGATCCGGCGACGAGCCCGTTGCTTCGCCTGATCGGCTGCGCCCTGGACCCGGGCGAGCTGACCGAGGACGTCGCGGCGGAACTGCTGACCGGGCCGCTCGGCGGCGCCGACGCGCTCGGCCTACGCCGGCTGCTCAGGCTGCTCAGGCAGCGCGACCCCGCGGACGAGTCAGGACCCGGCGCCGACGGCGAGCGCGCGGTTGCCGACGAGCCCGCGGCCCGGTCGGACGAGGGCGATCAGCCGAGCGGGGCCGGTCCCGCCGCGGAAGAGCATGCCGGAGCCGGAGATGGCGGGCCGCTGGCAGGCGCGCTGCTTGACCCGAGGCGGCTCGCGGCGGCGGGCTGGCAGCCGGGGCAGACCCTGATCGCCGCGGGCGACGCACTGGCCGCCGCGCGGCGCGTGGCCGGACTGCTCGACGTGGCGAGAACGACGGCCGCGACCGGCACCGCCCAGGAGGTGCTCTGGGCGGTCTGGGACGCCAGCGGCCTGGCCGGCCAGTGGCAGGCCGCCAGTGCGGCCGGCGGCACGCGCGGCGCGACGGCGGACGCCGACCTCGACGCGGTGCTTGCCCTGTTCGACGCCGCGGCGAGATTCGACGCCCGGCTGCCGCCCGGGTCGATGCCGCTCTTCCTCGACGGGCTGACCAGCCAGGAGATCGCCGGCGACACGCTCGCCGAACGGGCGCAGCCCGGCGAGACCGTGACGATCTCGACCGCGCACCGAGCCAAGGGCCTGGAATGGGACCTGGTCGTCGTCGCGGGAGTCCAGGAGGGCGTCTGGCCCGACCTGCGGCTGCGCGGTTCCCTGCTCGGCATGGATGAACTCGTCGAGGCGGCCGACCGCGGCGTACCCGCGGGCCGGTCCCGGCAGCCGGGCCAGGACGCCGCCGCGGCCGCGCTCGGCTCGAAGCTGCTCGACGAGGAGCGGCGGCTGTTCTACGTCGCGGTCACGCGGGCGCGGCGGTCGCTGGTCGTGACCGCGGTCGGCGGCGACGACAGCGAGGAACGGCCGTCCAGGTTCCTCGCCGAACTCGCCGGCGACGAGATCGGAGTCGAGGAGGTCGCCGGGACCGGCCGGCGCTGGCTGTCGCTGCCCGCGCTGACCGCCGATCTTCGCCGGGCCGCCGCCGACCGGGGGCTGCCCGAGCCGGTCCGGCGTGCCGCCGCCGCCCAGCTCGCCAGGCTGGCCGCGGCCGGCGTGAGCGGAGCGAGCCCGGACCAGTGGTACGCCCTCGCGCGGTGGTCGGGCACCGGGCCGATCCGCGACGGCGAGGTGCGGATCTCCCCATCGCAGGTCGACAAGTTCGTCACCTGCGGGTTGCGCTGGCTGGTCGAGTCGGCGGTCGGCGCCAGCCCGCCGTCGACGGCCGGGCATCTCGGGACCGTGATCCACGCGGCCGCGGCGCTGGTCGCGGAGGGAGCCGACCACGCGGACATCGCCCGCCGGATCGACGAGATCTGGCACCAGCTCGACTTCGGCAGCGTCTGGTACAGCATCCGGCAGCGCGAGAGTGCCGACCGGATGGTCGCCCGGTTCCTGGACTGGCAGCGCGGCAACGACCGGGAACTGGTCGCCGTCGAGCAGAAGCTGCGGGTCAGGATCGACGATGTCGTGATCTCTGGCCAGGTCGACCGGCTGGAGCGGGACGCGGCAGGCCGGGCGGTCGTCGTCGACCTGAAGACCGGGTCGTCCAAGCCGTCGAGCGCCGAGCTCGAGCGGAATCCCCAGCTTGGCGTCTACCAGCTCGCGGTGCTGCTCGGCGCCTTCGCCGAGCTTGGCGCGGCCGAGCCGGGTGGTGCCGAGCTGGTCCAGGTCGGCAAGGCCGCTAAGGTCAGGCAGGCTGCCGTGCAGAACCAGCGCGCTCTGGCCGACGACCCCGATCCCGGCTGGGCGCAGACGCTGGTCAAGGAGGTCGCCGCCGCGATGGCCGGACCCCGGTTCGCCGCCACAGCCAACGACGGCTGCCGCCGCTGCCCGGCGGCCACGAGTTGCCCGGTCGACGAGCGCGGCGGCCAGGTAACACCGTGAGCGGGCGGGAAACATCGAGCGAGCGGGAAACATCGAGCGAGCGGGAAACATCGAGCGAGCGGGAAACAGAACATGAGCCAGCAGACGCTGTGGGACGACGAGCCGCCGCCGGCCCCGGCCGGCGGCGGCCCCAGGTTCAGCCCGGCCCAGCTCGCGCGGATGCTCGGGATCGACGAGCCGACGCCCGAGCAGTCGGCGGTGATCAGCGCCCCGCTTGCGCCGATGGCGGTCATTGCCGGGGCGGGTTCCGGCAAGAGCGAGACCATGCGGCGCGGCTGGTCTGGCTGGCGGTGAACGGCTACGTGCGGCCGGAGCGCGTGCTCGGGCTCACGTTCACCCGCAAGGCCGCCGCCGAACTGGCCGGCCGGGTCAGGTCGCGGCTCGACGGACTTCGCCGGGCCGGCCTGGCCGCGGCCCGGCCGGCCACGGGACGGGATCAGCCCGGCGGCGGGGCTGACCTCGACGGCGACCCGGTGATCGCGACCTATCACGCTTACGCCGGGCGGCTGATCACCGATCACGCGCTGCGCGAGGCGCTGGAACCGACCATGCGGCTGATCACGCCGGCCGTGGCCTGGCAGCTCGCGGCCAGGGTCGTCGCCGGTTACGACGGGCCCATGGACGCCGTGGACTGGGCGCCGGTCACGGTCACCGCCGCCGTCATCGAGCTGTCTGGCGAGCTGGCCGAGCACCTGCGCGGCCCGGACGACGTGCTCGCGGCGGGGGACTGGCTGCGGCGGCGGTACGCGGAGGTGCCCGCCGGCAAGACCCGGCCGGCGGACACCGTGCTGAAGAGCCAGCGCGTTCGCGAGCAACTGCTGCCGCTGGTGCGGGCGTACGCCGCCGCGAAGGCCGCGCGGGAGGTCATCGACTACGGTGACCAGATGGCGCTCGCGGCCCGGATCGCGATGCGGCATCCGCAGGTCGCGACGACGGAGCGAGCCAGATACCAGGTCGTGCTGCTCGACGAGTTCCAGGACACCAGTCACGCGCAGCTCGAGCTGATGCGGGCGCTGTTCGGCGGCGGGCACCCGGTCACCGCCGTCGGCGATCCGTGCCAGTCGATCTATGGCTGGCGCGGCGCCAGCGCGGGCAACATGAAGCGGTTCGCCGACAACTTCCCGCCGGCGCCGTCCGAGCCCTCGTCCGAGCCCCAGTCGGCGTCCGAGCCCGGGTCCGAGTCCCCGGCCGGGCCGGGCCGGGCCGAGGTCAGGCTGCTCTCGACCAGCTTCCGCAACACCGGCAAGGTGCTCGACGTCGCCGCCGCGATCCAGCGCGACCTGCGCCAGGTCGCGCCCGAGGTGCCCAGGCTGATCGCGCCGCCCGGCCGGGCCGACCGCGGCGCCGTGGTGTGCGCCCTGCTCGAGACCAGCGCGGCGGAGGCCCGGTGGGTCGCCGGGCAGGTCGCGGCGCTGCTGAGACTGCCCGCCGGGCGGGCGCCGGACGGGCTGCCGTGGCCGGACGGCCGCGGTGACGGCGTCCGGCCGTCCGACATCGCCGTGCTCTGCCGCAAGCGGACCCAGTTCAGCGCGCTGCGGACCGCGCTGGAGGCCGAGGGGATCCCGGTCGAGGTCGTCGGGCTCGGCGGGCTGCTGACCGTGCCAGAGGTGTCCGACATCGTGGCCACGCTCCGCGTGCTGCACAGCCCGGCGGCGTCCGACTCGCTGGTCAGGATCCTGACCTCGCCGCGCTGGCGAGTCGGCCCGCGGGACCTGGTCGCACTCGGGGTCAGGGCGCGCGAGCTGGCCGCCAGCCAGGTCGGCCCGGCGGACCGGGAGAACTCCGGGCGCTCTGTTAAGGCTGAAGATCATCTGACCAGGGCGGTGAAAGACTTCACCGCTGAGGTCGGCAGCCTGGTCGAGGCGCTCGACGATCTCGGTGCGGCGGGAGCCTATTCTGACGAGGGCCGGCCGCGGCTGCAGGCGCTCGCCGCCGAGCTGCGGCCGCTGCGCAGGCACGTCGGCCGGCCGCTGCCCGAGCTGGTGACCGAGGTCGAGCGCGCGCTCGGCCTGGACGTGGAGGTGGCCGCGCGGGCCGGGACCAGCCCTGCCGCGGCGCGAGCCGACCTCGACGCGTTCGCCGACGCGGCGGCGGCGTTCGCCGGGGACGCGCAGGAGCCGACGCTCGGCGCGTTCCTCGCGTACCTGACCGCGGCCGAGACCGAGGAGTTCGGCCTGGAGGCCGGCCAGGTCAGCGACACCGACGCGGTCAAGCTCGCGACCGTGCACTCGGCGAAGGGGCTGCAGTGGCCGGCGGTCGTGGTGCCCGGGCTGTCGGCCGGGACGCGGGCGCAGAACTTCCCGGCCAGGCCGCGGCTGAGCACCAGGTGGACGGACAATCCGCGGCTGCTCCCGTTCTGGCTGCGCGGCGATGAGGCCGACCTGCCGGCGCTCGCGGGGCTGGATCCCGACTCACTGTCCGGATTCGGCCGGGCCTGCAGCGACCGGAATCTGGCCGAGGAACGGCGGCTCGCCTACGTCGCGCTGACCAGGGCGGCTCACTGGCTGGCGTGCAGCGGGTACTGGTGGGGCGCGGGCAAGAGCCCGCTCGGCCCGTCGCCGTTCCTTGACGAGGTGGCCGCGAGCTGCCGGGACGGGGCCGGCCTGGTAGCGCAGTGGGCGGACCAGCCGGGGGACGGCGCGCAGAACCCCGCGCTGGCCGAGCCGCTGACCGCGTCCTGGCCCGAGCAGCCGGGCGGCCGCGGGTACGAGGCCATCCGCGAGGCAGCCGGCCTGGTGCTTGCCGAGGCGTCGATCGGTGGCGCGCGCGAAGCCGCCGGGGCTGTCCCGGCCAGGCACGCCGAACTGGTTGCGGGCTGGGCAGCCGACGCGGACCTGCTGCTCGCCGAGCGGTCGCGGCGCCGGCCGGACGGGCCGATCCCGGTCGGCCTGCCGCGCCGGTTCGGCGTCTCGGCACTGGTCCAGATGGCCAGGGACCCGGCCGGGCTGGCCGCCCAGATCAGGCGGCCGATGCCGCGGCCGCCGGCGCCGCGGGCCGAGCGCGGCACGGCGTTCCACCGCTGGCTTGAGGAGCGGTTCGGCCAGATGCGGCTGATCGACGCCGACGACCTGGCCGGGGCGGTCGATGCCGACCTGGTCGCCGACGATGCCGAGCTCGCCGAGCTGAAGTCGCGGTTCGAGGCGGGGCACTGGGGGCAGCGCTGGCCGGCCGAGGTCGAGATGCCGTTCGAGACCAAGGTGGGCGACCGGCTGGTCAGGGGGCGGATCGACGCGATCTTCGCCGACGATCCGGCCGGCGGGTTCGACGTGGTCGACTGGAAGACCGGGCGGCCGCCCCGGCCGGGCCGCGAGGAGCGCGCCGTCGCCGTGCAGCTTGCCGCGTACCGGCTGGCCTGGTCGGCGCTGGCCGGCGTGCCGGTCGACCAGGTGCGGGCCGCGTTCTACTACGTGCGCGATGACATGACCGTGCGCCCGGCTGACCTGCTCGACGCCACCGGCCTGGCCGCGCTGATCGAGGAGATCCCGAGCGACGGCTAGCCGGACGGTCTCGCTCGGGGACGGTGCCGCGGAACGCCCCGGCCGGATCTGCGGTAGGGCTGAACCGGACCGCGACGAACCCGCCAGGTCGCCCTGTCCTAGCCAGCGGCTGGCCGGATGGCCTGGATCTGGGTGGTCTGGGCCACCAGTCGGCCGGCCTCGTCGTACAGGCCGGTCTGAACGGTGGCCGTCGTCCGGCCGCGGTGCAGCGGCAGCGCGACCGCGCGCACCGTTCCCGCGGTGACGGGCCGGAACATCTGGGTGGTCGAGGTGATCGTCGCCGTGATCTGCCCGTCGGCCAGCCCCAGGAACGCGACCAGCGCGCCGGCCGTGTCGGCGAGCGACATCAGGGCGCCTCCGTGCATCACCGCGCCGGACGTGCATAGTCGCGGCGTCCACGGCAGCAGCGCGACGACGCGCTCGGGGCTCGCCTCCTCCAGGGTCATGCCGAGTTGAGCGGCGAATGGCATGCGGGCGATGAGGTCGCGGAGGTCAACGGACATTGCGCCAGTCTGACAGGCGGGTGCGGCGCAGTATTCGAGCCCCGCGTTACACGCCGTTCGATGCGCTGGGAGGTCTATATCGGGCCGGATGGATCCGGGGATCCATCCGGCATCCCCGGATCGATCCCCGGATTGATCGGCCAGGCAGCGGCGCGGGCGCGTATCCGGTCATCAGCCACGAGAGTTCGGTCCAGCGGCTAGAGTTCCCGCGGGACCACTGGCATCGGCATGCACATGACACGGCCGGCACCGGGGTCAGGGTGCGTGCGTGGCCCGGGCCAGAGTCAGTCCGCCAGCCGACCGGACGCGGCCCGCCGATCGCAGGACCGGCCGATCGCAGGACCGGCCGATCGCAGGACCGGCCGGCCGGCGGCCAGTCAGAACGCGCAACGACCCGAGGTGAGACAACGCATGGACACAGACGTCCGCGGCTACATCGACGCCCATACTGGCGAGTTCTTCGACGCGCTGAAGCAGTGGCTGGCCATCCCGTCGGTCTCGGCCGACCCGGCGCACGGCCCGGACGTGCGAAGGTCGTCCCAGTGGCTGGCCGGTCACCTGCGGGAGACCGGGTTCGCGACGGCCGAAGTCTGGGAGACCGGCACGCCGGACAGCCCGGGCCAGCCCGCGGTGTTCGCCCACTGGCCCGCCGCCGACCAGGCCGCGCCCACGGTGCTGATCTACGGCCACCATGATGTCCAGCCGGTCGAACCGCTCGACGAATGGGACTCGCCCCCCTTCGAGCCGGTCGAGCGCGACGGCCAGATTCTCGCCCGCGGCGCCTCGGACGACAAGGGCCAGGTCCTGTTCCACGCGCTCGGGATCCGGGCCTGGCTGGCCGCCCACGGCGCGAGCGCCCCGCCGGTCACGATCAAGCTGATCGTCGAGGGCGAGGAGGAGTCGGGCTCAAAGCACTTCGCCGACCTGCTGCGGCGCGAGCGCGACCGGCTGGCCTGCGACGTCATCGTGATCTCCGATACCACGATGTGGGCGGCCGACGTGCCGTCGATGTGCACCGGCATGCGGGGCGTGATCGACGCCGAGATCGACGTCTACGGCCCGGGGCGCGACCTGCACTCCGGCTCGTTTGGCGGGGCCGTGCCGAACCCGCTGCACGCGCTGGCGGACCTGCTGGCCGGCCTGCACGACGCCGACGGGAGGGTCACGCTGCCCGGCTTCTACGACAAGGTCGCCGACCTCACGCCGGCCGAGCGCGAGCTGTTCGCCAGGCTGCCGTTCGACGAGAAGGCCTGGCTCGCCACCGCGGGCAACAGCGGCGCGGCGGCCGGCGAGGCCGGCTTCAGCACGATCGAGCGGATCTGGGCCCGCCCGACCGCCGAGATCAACGGGATGTGGGGCGGTCACACCGGCCCGGGCGGCAAGACGATCGTGCCGCGCGAGGCGCACGCCAAGCTGTCGTTCCGGCTGGTCGCGCACCAGGAGCCGGCCGAGGTGGCCGGCATGCTCCGTGAATTTGCCTCGCAACGCAGACCAGCGGGCGTCGATGTCGTGGTCAGGGCCGACGGTCCCGGGGTGCGACCCTCGTTCTCGCCGGTCGGCTCGCCGGCGGTGCTGGCCGGCCGGCGGGCGATGGAGCGGGCGTTCGGCCAGGAGATCTTGTTCACCAGGGAGGGCGGCAGCGGGCCGGAAGCCGACCTGGCGGACATACTCGGCGCCCCGCTGGTGTTCATCGCGGTCGGCCTGGACGAGGACCGCATCCACGCTCCGAACGAGCGGGTCGACATGGGGCTACTGCTCAAGGGCGCCGAGACTGCCGCCTACCTGTGGGACGAGCTCGCCGCCCTGACTTGATCACCCCGGCCGTCGCTCTCTCAGTGCGGATCGGGCTGCGCGGATCGGGCCGGATGGGCCGGATGGGCCGGATGGATCCGGGGATCCATCCGGCGTCCGCGGATCGATCCCCGGATTGATCGGCCAGGCAGCGGCCGGCGATGGCCGTTCCGGCACCGTATTCTGAGGCCGTGACGGACTCCCTGATTTCGGTTTCTGGTGGAATAGCGCTGACCAGGCACGAGGTTGAGCGTTGCACGCATCTGCGCACCGACGAGGCCTGGCTGGGGAAGGCCTGGGGCGAGCCTGGCACCCGGGTCCTGGTCATCGAGGACGGGCAGGCGCTGGCCAGGATCGATGACGCCGCGGCAGAGCTCGTCTTCGTCTCGCCAGGGCAGGCGCCCGATGGTGACCGGTTCCTGCTGGGCGTCGACTCCGACAACGTGGCCTACTTCGGCGTCGGCGGGCCGCTGACCGCGATTCAGGGCGACGCGGCGGGCGGCGACGGGGCGGGCGGCGACGGGGCGGGCGGCGACGGGGCGGGCGGCGACGGGGCGGGCCGAGACGGGGCGCGCGGTGGGGGGGACGGCCGCGTCACCGCCCGCCGGACAGGGCTCCGCGAGGCCGGAACCCTGCTGACCGACCGGGACGCCGGGTTGCTGACGCACGCTGTGGCGCTCGCCAACTGGCACGCTGTCGCGGGCTTCTGCTCGCGCTGCGGAGCGCCGACCAGGCCGGAGCTGGCCGGCCACTCACGTCGCTGCACGGTCGATGGCAGCGAGCACTTCCCGCGCTGCGACCCTGCGGTGATCATGCTGGTCACCGACGATGATGACCGCTGCCTGCTGGCCAGGAACGTGCAGTGGCCGCAGCGCCGGGTCTCCGTGCTGGCCGGTTTCGTCGAGCCGGGAGAGTCGGCGGAACAGGCCGTGGCCCGGGAGGTGCACGAGGAGACCAGCGTCATCGTCTCGACGGTCACCTACGCAGGCAGCCAGCCATGGCCGATGCCCCACAACCTGATGCTGGGATTCCGGGCCCGGGCGACCGGCACCGAGATCATCGTCGACGACGAGGAGATCGCCGAAGCGAACTGGTACAGCCGGGACGACCTGCGGGCCGCGCTGCTCGCGGGCGACCTGATCATGCCGCCGTCATTGTCGATCTCCCGCTGGCTCATCGAGACCTGGTACGGGACGGAATTGCCGAGGCCGGCCTAAGGATTGCTCAGGGACGCCAGCTTGGTGAAGCACGCGGCGACGACGTCCGGGTGGTGCGGCAGACCCAGCCAGCGCGGCAGACCCAGCCAGCGCGGCAGATCCAGCTAGCGCGGCAGATCCAGCTAACGCAGCAGCAGCCGCGCGGCCAGCTCGAGCTGGCCGGACACGTCGCTCGCCGACGCCCGCCTGGTTACCCAGGCGACAAGGTTGGACAGCCAGACGTCGCCGAGAACCCGGGCGATCGCCCGCTCGTCGGCGGTCGGCTCGCCGTGGTGCATGGGGTCGGTGAGGATCTGCTCCATCAGGGCCGCGACCGCGTTGACCTCCGCGGTGGCGCTCGGATCGGCGAACATGAACGCGCGGGTGATGGCCTCGGTGAGCAGCGGCTCGCGCTGCATGTTCCTGGTCACCTTGTCCAGCACGTAGACGATCCGGTCGGCCGGCGTGTCGCCGGGGACCGGCCGCTTGTCCAGCTTCTCCTTGGTCCGCTCGAACTCCCTGGCCAGCGCGGAGACCAGCAGGTGGATCTTGGAAGGGAAGTACCGGTACAGCGTGCCGAGCGCGACGTCGGCCCGGTCGGCCACCGCGCGCATCTGCACCGCGTCGTAACCGCCCCCGGAGGCCAGCGCGAGCGTGGCGTCGAGTATCCGCTTGCGCCGCTCGCGCTGGGCTGCCGAGCCGAACTCGCTCTCGGCCGGGGCGCTCAAGGGCGCGGGCAGCCCGGCCGCCTTCTGAGCAGTCATCAAAGCCTCTCGTGTGGTCAGGGATCGACTGACCGGCCCCGTCCCCGCCGCCCGTCACGGTGCCAGCGATGGCTACCGCCGCGCTGGCCGTTGTTAGTGTAACGTGTTCTAATTTTCTGTGCGCCGGAGCAGCAGGAGGAGCAGTGCCCATCGCCGTAACCGCCGAGCAGCGGGCGATCGCCGAGTCGGTCAGCCAGTGGGCGAAGCGGGCAGGCGCGATCGCCGCGGTGCGCGAGCTCGAGACGCGCGGTGGCGGGGCCGGCGGCCTGGCTGGTGACCGGGCTGGCGGCGGGACAGGCCGCGAGCGCGCGGACAGTGAGCGGGCCGGCGACGGGACGGGCGACCCCGACTCGGCGGTCGATGAGCGCTGGGCCGCGCTGGCCGAACTCGGCGTCTTCTCGGTCGGCCTGCCCGAGGACCTGGGCGGAGCGGGCGGCACCACGGCCGACGTCGCCGTCGTGGCCGAACGGCTCGCGGCGGCGCTCGTGCCCGGCCCGGTCATGCCGACGCTGCTGGCCGGGCTGGTGCTCGCCAGGTCGGTCGGCGCGGCCGGCGACGGTGCTCTCCGCGCGGTGCTCGCCGGGCTTGCCTCTGGCGCGGCGCGCGTCGGCGTGGCCATGTCGGCGTCGGGCGTGACCGCGACGCCGGACGGGGCCGGGGGCCTGCGGGTGAGCGGCACGGCCGGCCTCGTGCTCGGAGCCGCTGACGCCTCGCACCTGCTGCTCGGGGCGGTCGTCGGCCGCGGTGAGGCCTGGTTCCTGCTCGACGCACGGCAGCCAGGCGTCCGGCTGACGCCCCGGTCGCCGGTGGACTTTTCCCGCTCGCTGGCCGACGTCGGCCTCGACGCCGTCGCCGTCGAGGCCGGGCTGGTGCTCCGCGCCAGCTCCCGGCTGGTGCCCGACCTCGCCGCGACGCTGGCCGCCGCCGAGGCCGCGGGCGTCGCCACCTGGTGCTGCCAGACCGCGACCGAGTACGCACGGACCAGGCAGCAGTTCGGCCGCCCGATCGGCTCGTTCCAGGCCATCAAGCACCTGTGCGCGCAGATGCTCTGCCGGGCCGAGCTCGCCGCCGCGGCGGCCTGGGACGCGGCGCGCGGCGCGGACGGTGCGCCGGACGAACTGCCGCTGGCCGCGGCCGCCGCGGCCGCGCTGGCGCTCGACGCGGCGGTGGACAACGCCAAGGACTGCATGCAGGTGCTCGGCGGTATCGGGTTCACCTGGGAGCACGACGCCCACCTGTACCTGCGCCGGGCCGTGGCGGTGCGCAGCCTGCTCGGCGGCGGCGCGGCGTGGCGGGCGCGAGTGGCCGGCCTGGCGCTCGGCGGCGCGCGCAGGCATCCGTTCGGCCAGGAAACAGGTTCCGACGCCAACGAACCGTCCGGCGCTGATCGGGTCCGTGCGGCGGCCCGGGTGGTCGCCAACGCCGTGTCCGCCACCCCGCGCGATCACTGGCGCGACGGGCTGGTCGAGATCGGATATGCGGCGCCGGCCTGGCCGCCGCCTTACGGGCTGTCCACCGGGCCCGCTGCCCAGATGATCATCGACGAGGAACTGGCCAGGGCCGGGATCGAGCGGCCCGACCTGGGCATCGGCGGATGGGCCATCCCGGCCATCGTCAGCCACGGCACGGCCGCCCAGCTCGACCGGTTCGCCGGGCCGACGCTGAGCGGATCGATCGTCTGGTGCCAGCTTTTCAGCGAGCCGGAGGCGGGGTCGGACCTGGCCGCGCTGCGCACCAGGGCGGTCCGGGTGAAGGGCGATCGGGATGGGCATGCTGGTGGCTGGCGGCTGACCGGACAGAAGGTGTGGACGTCGCTGGCCGGGCAGGCCGACTGGGCGATCTGCCTGGCCCGCACCGACCCGGCCGCGCCGAAGCACAAGGGGATCACCTGCTTCCTGGTCGGCATGGCTGACCCGGGGATCGAGGTGCGCCCGCTGCGCGAGATCACCGGGCGGGCAATGTTCAACGAGGTGTTCCTCGACGACGTGTTCGTGCCCGACGACTGCGTCGTCGGCGCGCCAGGCGAAGGCTGGCGGGTCGCGCGGACGACACTGGCGACCGAGCGGGTCGCGATGGTCCGCGGCGCCGGACTCGGCGAGGACGTCGAGAAGCTGCTCGCGGCCGCGTCCGCCAGCGGGGTCGCCGACCCGGTGCTGCTCGACCAGATCGGGGCCCGGCTGGCCGAGAGCCTGGCGCTGTCGGTGATGGACGACCGGCTCGCGACCGCGGTCGCGAGCGGCGGCGACGCCGGGCAGACCTCGGCCGTGCGCAAGCTGACCGGGGTCGCGCACCGGCAGGCCGTCGCCGAGACCGCGCTGACGCTGGCCGGCGCCCAGGGCGCCGCGGCCGACGGCCAGGCCGCCGACGCCGTCGACAGCTTCCTGCTCACCAGGTGCCTGAGCATCGCGGGCGGCACCAGCCAGATCCTGCTCTCGGTCGTGGCCGAACGCGTGCTCGGCCTGCCCAGACAGGACGCGCGCTGAATGAACTTCGACCTCGACGAGACGCTCCGCGTAATCGCGGCCCAGCTCAACCACGAACGGGTCATGCTCGGCCCGGCGGGCAGGCTCGGCGCTCTGTACGACCGGGTGCGCGATTGGGCTTGTGCGACCCGCGGCCCGGACGGGCGGCCGGTCGCGCGGCGGCCCGACGTCCGCAGCGCGCTCGCCGAGGTCGGCGCCAGCCTGCGGGTCAACGAGCTGCTGAACTGGCAGGTCGCGGTGGCCGACACGGTCGAGATCGCCGACGCCTCGGCCACCAAGGTGTTCTCCTCCGAGCGGGTACAGCGGTCCGAGCTGATGACCTGGCTGGACGTGCAGCAGAAGCGGAACCTGGTGCTGACCTTCGGCGGCGGGGTGAACGAGGTTCAGCGAGAGCTGATCGCCATGGCCGGCCTGAAGCTGCCGCGGGTACCGCGCTGACGGCGGCGTCGGGTCGGCTGGCCGGGGGAAACGAGAGAGGAAGGGGGCACGGTGCCGGCAGACGAGGTGGCCGAGCAGACGGTAGCCCGGATCAGGTCCGAGGAGAGGCGGAGCCACACCGAGGCGGAGCGGATCCGGGCCGAGGCGGAGCGGATCATGGCGCTCGGCGAGAGCACCCCGCGGCTCGCTCGCGACCCGGTGAACCTGCCGATGATCGAGAACTGGGTCGAGGCGATCGGCGACGCCAACCCGGTCTACACCGACGCGGCGTTCGCCGCCGCATCGGTGCACGGCACGCTGGTCGCACCGCCCGCGATGACGCAGGTCTGGACGATGGCGGGGCAGCGCGCCGCCCGCGACGGCAGCGACCCGATGAGCCAGATGGTGCAGGTGCTCGAGGACGCTGGCTACACCTCCGTCGTCGCGACCAACTCCGACCACGTGTTCCGCCGCTACCTGCGGCACGGCGAGAAGCTGGCGCTGCGGGTGAGCCTGGCCGGGCTGACCGGCCCCAAGCGGACGGCGCTGGGCGAGGGCTGGTTCTTCACCACCCGCAACACCTGGTCCAGCGGCGACGAGGTCGTCGCGACCATGGACTTCCGGATCCTGAAGTTCCGCCCGCCCGCCCACCCGTCCGGGTCGGGCGGCGGCACGGCGGCCGGCCCGCTGATGCGGCCGGTCATCTCACCGGACACGAGGTTCTTCTGGGACGGCATGTCCGCGGGCGAGCTGCGGATCCAGCGCTGCCGCGGCTGCGGGGCGCTGCGGCACCCGCCGGGGCCGATGTGCCCCGCCTGCGGGGGGGTCGGGGGGGTCGGCCCCCCGGGCCAGCACGGCGGGGGGGGTCAGGGGGTCGGCCCCCCGGGCCAGCACGGCGGTTCGCCCGAGCCGGGATACGTGGTCGCGGCCGGGACCGGGACGGTGTTCAGCTACGTCGTGCACCACCATCCGCCGGTGCCCGGCAAGAAGCTGCCGCTGGTGATCGCGCTGGCCGAACTGGACGAGGGGGTGCGGGTGCTCGGCGAGATGCCGGGCGTCAGCCCGGAGCAGGTCGGCATCGGCATGCCGGTGCGGATCGAGTTCCTGCGGGTGGACAGTGAGCTGACGCTGCCGGCCTGGCGGCCTCGCGAACCCGAGCCAGGCCGCCAAGACCGGCTGCCCGAGCTCGAGGTGCACGTCAGCCCGACGTTCGTGGTCGCGTCGGCGCTGGCGACCAGGGACTTCACCCCGGTGCACCACGACAGGGACCTGGCCGTCGCCAGCGGCGGCAAGGACATCTTCCTCAACATCCTGACCGACACCGGGCTGGTCCAGCGGTTCCTCACGGACTGGGCCGGGCCGCAGGCGCTGGTGCGCGAGATCTCGGTCAGGCTCGGCGTGCCGTGCTACGCCGGCGACACGCTCACGTTCTCCGGGCAGGTCACCGAGCGCCGTTCCGGCCCGGACGGCGACCGGTGCGCGGTCCGGGTCACCGGCCGGTGCGGCCTCGGCGACCACATCGTCGCCAGCGCCGTCGTCGACGTTCCCGGCGGCGCGACATGACCGGCGGGACCAGGCCGCCGGCCGTGGCGATCGCCGGCATCGGGGCGACCGAGTTCTCCAAGGACTCCGGCCGCAGCGAGCTCCGGCTGGCCGCGGAGGCGGTCAGGGCGGCCCTCGACGACGCCGGCCTGGTGCCGGCCGACGTGGACGGTCTCGTTACCTTCACCATGGACAGCAACGCCGAGGTGGCGGTGGCCAGGGAGCTGGGCATCGGCGAACTGACGTTCTTCGGCCAGATCGGGTACGGCGGCGGAGCCGCGTGCGCGACCGTGCACCACGCGGCGATGGCGGTCGCCACCGGCGCGGCCGAGGTGGTCGTGTGCTACCGGGCGCTGAACGAGCGGTCCGGGCGGCGGTTCGGCCAGGTCGCGGTCGGCGCGGCGGCGGCGCTCACCTCGTCGGGGATCGACAACGGCTGGCACTACCCCATGGGGCTGTCCACCCCGGCGGCCACGGTGGCGATGGCGGCCCGCCGGTACATGCACGTCTACGGGGCGACCAGCGCCGACTTCGGCACGGTCGCCGTCGCCGACCGGCGGCACGCCGCGACGAACCCGCACGCCTGGTTCTACGGCCAGCCGATCACCCTGGCCGACCACCAGGCGTCCCGGCCGATCGCCGAGCCGCTGCGGCTGCTCGACTGCTGCCAGGAGAGCGACGGCGCCGTCGCCGTCGTCGTGACCAGCCTGGACCGGGCGCGTGACCTGCGGGCCGGCCCGGCCGTGATCCGCGCCGCCGCCCAGGGCAGCGGGCCAGGCCAGTTCACCATGACCAGCTACTACCGCGACGAGCTGACCGGGCTGCCCGAGATGGGAGTGGTCGCCAGGCAGCTCTGGCGGCAGGCGGGCGCCGGCCCGGCCGAGATCAGGACGGCCGTGCTCTACGACCACTTCACGCCCTACGTGCTGATGCAGCTCGAGGAACTCGGTTTCTGCCCGCGCGGCGAGGCGCGCCACTTCATCGCCGGCGGCGCGATCGAACTCGGCGGGCGCCTCCCGCTGAACACCCACGGCGGCCAGATCGGCGAGGCCTACATCCACGGCATGAACGGGATCGCCGAGGCGGTCAGGCAGGTCCGCGGCACCTCGGTCAACCAGGTTCCGGGCGACGGCCCGGTGCTGGTGACCGCCGGCACAGGCGTCCCCACCAGCGGCCTGATCCTCGGAGCCGCCTGACCGGCCGCGGTATTTCCCGCGTCTGACAACCATCGGCGCCGTCGGTTACGTCAGAGACTGTGACGGACGGCGGAGGTGACTCATGCTCGCGGACGACGAGGATGACTTCACCGACTTCGTCACCGCGTCCTCGGCCCGGCTGCTCCGCGCCGCGTACCTCGTAACGGGAGACGCGCAGACGGCGCAGGACCTGCTGCAGACCGCGCTGGAACGGACGTACCGCCGGTGGGGCCGGGTCAGGCGAAGCGAGCTCCCTGAAGCGTACGTGCGCCGGATGGTCGTCAACGCAGCCACCGATGCCTGGCGTCAGGGGCGCGGCCACCGGACCGTCGCGTTCGACGAGGCGCACTACCCGGCGCTGCCCGATGCGGCGGTGGACGGCCTGATTGCTCGCCAGGCACTGCTTGCCAGCGTCAGGGAGCTGCCCGTGGGACAGCGGGCGGTGCTCGTGCTGCGCTACTTCGACGACCTGACCGAGGCCGAGACCGCGCGCGTCCTGGGGTGCTCGGTCGGCACCGTCAAGTCGCAGCACGCCAGGGCGATCGCGCGGCTGCGGCAGCTGCTGCCGGACGGGAGGCCGCTATGAGCATAGAGATCGAGGCAGCGCTCCGGATCGCTTTCCGGGAGGCCGGCCAGGACATCACACCCCGCCCCGACCTCGCCGATCGGGTCCGCGCGGCCACCCGGCACCGGCGCCGCAGGCTCGCCATAGCCTGCTCGCTGGGCGTGGCGGTGATTGTGTCAGGAGGCGGCTATGCCGCGGTCGCCCTAGGTCCAGGTCAGCACCGGCCGCCGGCTGGGGTCACCGGCCGTCATGGCGGGCCGAGAACCCTGGTTCGGATCCCGGCCGGAGCAGGCGTCCAGG
>WNGP01001567.1_pt1 | contig 18825 bp, 14 predicted proteins | sample 5407671 | NCBI WGS metagenome assembly WNGP01 (sample SAMN13153381, study PRJNA577476) | soil metagenome | isolation source: 40 cm soil or saprolite under Garry oak tree replicate 2 | place: USA:California | collected 2016-06-15 | reverse complement strand
CGCTGCGCGATCTGCTTGCGAAGCTGCCGGAACTCGGGCTCGCGTTCCTTCAGGTCGGCGAGCACCGGGGTGGCGATGCAGATCGAGGAGTACGTGCCGGAGAGCATGCCGACGAACAGCACCAGGGACAGGTCCTTCAGCTCGCCGTTGCCCAGCAGGAACACGCTGACGGCCAGGATCGAGACGACCGGCAGCAGCGCGATCAGCGAGGTGTTGATCGAGCGGACCAGGGTCTGGTTCAGGGCCAGGTTGGCGGCTTCGCTGTAGGTGGTCCGCCGCGTGGCGAGCAGTCCGGCCGTGTTCTCCCTGACCTTGTCGAAGACCACCACGGTGTCGTAGAGCGAGTAGCCGAGTATGGTCAGCAGCCCGATGACGGTCGCCGGGCTGACCTCGAACCTGAGCAGCGCGTAGACGCCGATCGTGATCACGATGTCGTGCAGCAGTGCCACCAGCGCGGCCGACGCCATCCGCCACTCGAACGCGACCGACAGGTACAGCACGATCACGATGAGGAAGGCGATCAGCGCCTCGAGCGCCTTCTGCGAGATCTGGCTGCCCCAGCTCGGCCCGATCGCCTGGAGGCTCACCTGATTCTGGGGGATATGGAACTTGGCGGCGATCGCGTTCTGGATCGCGTACTGGGTCCTCTGGTTCTTGAGTACGGGTGTTTGCACGCTCCAGCCCGACGACCCGGTCTGCTGGACCGTGATCGTGGTGCCGCCGCCCGCGGCCGTCACGGTGTTCGTTACCTGCGTCTGGGTGACATGCGCCCCGGGCGTGGTCGTGAACTTGAAGACGTCGCCGCCCTTGAAGTCGATGCTGAAGTTCAGCCGGAAGACGAGCAGGGCGACCACCGCGACCACCAGGATGGCGCCGGAGATCTTGTACCAGAGCTTCTGCCTGCCGACGAAGTCGAACGACACCTCGCCGCGGTAGAGCCGCCCGCCGATGCTGCCGAGCCGGGACATCACGCCTCCTTCGGTGTGGTCCGGGCCGCGGTCGCCGACGTCGCGCTCGTGACGCCGCCAGTGGCCGGCCTGGCCGTCGCCGGCTTCGAGCCGCGCCACCGCGACTTGGACCCCAGCCGGGCCGGATCAAGACCCGACCACCGGTGACCCTGGCCGAAGAACCTCGTCCCGGCCAGCAGCGTGACCATCGGCTTGGTGAACAGGAACACCACCACGATGTCGATGAGCGTCGTCAGGCCGAGCGTGAACGCGAAGCCCCTGACGTCGCCGATCGCGATGATGTAGAGCAGCAGGGCGGCCAGGAACGAGACCGTGTCGGACACCAGGATCGTCCGCCTCGCCCGCTGCCAGCCTCGCTCGACGGCCGCCCGCAGCGAGCGGCCCTCCCTGACCTCGTCACGCAGTCGCTCGAAGTAGACCACGAAGGAGTCCGCGGTGATGCCGATGGCGACGATCAGGCCCGCCACGCCCGCGAGCGAGAGCGTGAAGCCCTGGTACTTCGACAGCAAGATGACCGAGCACCAGGACAGCAGGGCGGCGGTGGCCAGGCTGAAGACCGAGACGATCGCCAGCCCGCGGTAGTACAGGACCGAGTAGAGCACCACGAGGAGCAGCCCGATGGCGGCTGCGATCAGGCCCGCCCTGAGCTGAGAGGCACCAAGCTGCGCGGAGACCGACTCGGTCGACTGCTTGATGAAGGCCAGCGGCACCGCCCCGTACTTGAGCACGTTGGTCAGCCGAGTCGCCTGGCCATGGGTGAAGCTGCCGCCGGGACCGGTGATCTCGCCTGAGCCTTGCGTGATCGGGCTGGTCACATCCGGTGCCGAGACGACCTTGCCGTCCAGCACGATCGCGAACTGGTCGAGCGCCGACGTCGGCTGCTGGGTCTGGGAGTTGAAGTACTGCGACACCATCTGGCTGGTCATCACGCCGAAGGCCTTCTGGCCCTGGCCGTCCAGGTTGAAGTTGACAATCCACTGGCTCTGCGAGTTCAGGACCGCGGAGACCGTGGTCAGGTTCGTCCCCAGGACCTTGGCCACGTCCAGCACATACTTCAGACCCTGGGAGTCGCAGGCGACGATCTGCGCGCCGGGCGCGTCCCAGTTGTTCGGGTTCTTGCCGTAGATCTCCTTCTCCCAGTCCTTGTGCCGGCAGTTCAGGCGGTTGAAGTCCCCGATGACGGCCTTGCTGGTCACCTTCGTGATATCACCGGAGGCGTCGGTGGCGGTCGGCAGCCTGGTGGTGAGGGACGGGCTCGGGCTCGGCGACGGGGAGGCGCCCGGCGAGGAACCCGGGCTGGCCGACGCCGACGGCGACGGGCTGGCCGACGCCGACGGCGACGGGCTGGCCGGCGCCGACGGGCTGGCCGACGCCTTCGCGCCCGAGCGGCCGGCGCCCGACAGGAGGCGCGCTCCTGTCGCCTGCCCGCTCGCGCCGGACGCCGATGGGCTCGGCGTCGCCGAGGCAGCCGCCTTCGGGCTCGCCGAAACCGACCCGCCCGGCGATGGCGAGGGGATGGGCGACGGCAACGCGCCCGGCGGCGGCGAGGCACCGGAACCGGGCGGCGGCAGCTGCGTCGGGTAGCCCTGCGCGACCAGCAGCACCTGGCGGAACCGGAGAACCGCGGAGCTGAGCAGGGGCGCGATGTCCTGCGCGCTCTTGCCGGGCACCGAGACGACAATGTTGTCGGTCCCCTGCTGCTGTACCTTCGCGCCGGTGAAGCCCTGCCCGTTCACGCGGCTGTTCAGGATCGCGATCGACTGCGACATCTGGCTGCTGGTCGGCGTGGTGTTGTGCGGAGCGACGGCCTTGATCGTGAAGGTGGTACCGCTGGACAGGTCAAGGCCCAGGCCGACCTTGAACTTGTCGTGCCAGCTCCCCGGGTGCAGGGCGGCCCCGCCGAGGATCGTCGCGAGCATGACGATCAGCAGCGCGACCAGGATCCCGAGATACCGCCACGGCCGGGAGACTAGTCCCGGCTGCCTCGATGGGCCGCCCGGGCGGGACGCGGTGCGGGCCCGGGGGGACGACCCCCCGGAGCCCCCCGCGGAGCCGCGCGGCCGGGACGACCTGTTGCTTGGGGGTGCCACCTGTGCCTGTCCTTAGTTCGGTCGGGCCGCGGTACGGCTAGCTGGTGCGGCTAGCTGGTGCGGCTAGATGTTGCGGTCCTTGAGGTCCCAGTCGTCGGCCGGCGTGGCGTCGTCGTGCTCGGCCTCGCCCTCGGGCTCCTCGGCCTCCTCGGCGTCGATGTCCTCGTGCGTCGGCACGGAGTCGTCGGACACCACGTCCATGATGGCCCGGCGCAGCATGGACACCTGCACGCCCGGAGCGATCTCGATAATGACGTCGCGGTCGTCGCCGGAGATCACCGTCCCGTACATCCCGGCGGTGGTGCGGATCCGCTGCCCGGGCACGACCGCGCTCTGCGTCTGCATCACCCTCCGCTGCCTGTTCCGCTGCGGCCGCATGATCAGCACGTAGAACAGGCCGATCAGCGCGGCGAGGATGATGAACGTGAACGCCGGGTTGCTACCGCCCGTGGAGGCGGCGAGGCTGCCGGCGAGAATCATAGTCCCCATCGCGGGGCTTCCTTCCAGTTGACGGCGCAGCGGCCGGGTGCAGCGCAGGAACCGTGCCGGCAGGGCCGGCAGCAGTGCCAGGCGGCTGGGAAAGACCAACTGCCGAAGTTTAGCGGCGCGGGCGCCGCGCACAAACAGGCTACGGCGTCGGCCGAGTGATCGTGACCGGCCCGCAACCAGAATGTCCTGGTCCGCGCCGGTGCCCGGCCACTCGCTTCCTAGTCAAACAGCGTGACGGCGGCCGCGCCATCCCCCGGACCGCCGGGAGCCTGACCCGCGGGCGGCGCGGCGAGACCGAGATGGGACCACGCGGCGGGGGTGGCGACCCGGCCGCGCGGCGTCCTGGCCATCAGCCCGGCCCGCACCAGGAAGGGCTCGGCCACCACCTCGACGGTCTCGGCCTCCTCGCCGACGACGACGGCGAGCGTCGACAGTCCGACCGGGCCGCCGCCGAAGCGCCGGACCAGGGCCGTCAGCACGGCGCGGTCGAGCCGGTCGAGACCGCTCTCGTCGACCTCGTACAGCTCGAGCGCGGCCCTGGCCGCCGCCTGGCTGACGATGCCGTCGCCGCGGACCTCCGCGAAGTCCCTGACCCTGCGCAGCAGCCGGTTCGCGATCCTGGGGGTGCCGCGGGACCGGCCGGCGATCTCATCGGCGCCCTCGTCCCGCAGCGTCACGCCGAGCAGCCCGGCCGACCGGCGGATGATCACGCCGAGCTCGGCCGGCTGGTAGAAGTCCAGGTGCCCGGTGAAGCCGAACCTGTCCCGCAGCGGCGCGGGCAGCAGGCCAGCCCTGGTCGTCGCGCCGACCAGGGTGAACGGGGCGATGTCGAGCGGCACGGCGGTCGCCCCCGGGCCCTTGCCCAGCATCACGTCGACCCGGAAGTCCTCCATGGCCAGGTAGAGCATCTCCTCGGCCGGCCTGGCGAGCCGGTGTATCTCATCGATGAACACGACCTCGCCGCCGGTCAGCGAGGTCAGAACCGACGCCAGGTCGCCGGCCCGCTCGATCGCCGGGCCGCTGCTGATCCGGAGCGGAGCCCCGAGCTCGGCCGCGATGATCATCGCGATCGTCGTCTTGCCCAGCCCGGGCGGCCCGGACAGCAGCACGTGGTCCGGCGCCTTGCCCCGCCGCAGCGCTCCCTCGAGCACCAGGGTGAGCTGTTCGCGGAGCCTGGCCTGGCCGACGAACTCGGCTAGCTGCCTGGGCCGCAGCGCGCCCTCGATCTGCCGTTCGTCGGCGTCCGCGAGCGGGGAGACGAACCGGTCGGCGACGCCGCGCCCCTCCGGCTCGCTCATGTACGGCCCAGCACGCGCAGCGCCGCACGCAGCGCACCCGCGACATCGACGTCGGCGGCATCGCCGTCGGCCAGCAGCTCAGGCTCGACGGCCGCGATCGCCTGGTCGGCGTCCCTGGCCTGCCAGCCCAGGTTCACCAGGCCGGTCCGCACCTGGTCCCGCCAGGTCAAGGCGCCGGCTCCTGGCCTGCCGGCCGCGCCGACGGCACCGGCGGTACCTGAGCCCGGCCCGGCCTGGCCGCCCTCGCCCGGCGACCCCAGCCGCCCGGCCAGTTCGAGCACGATCCGCTGCGCTCCCTTGCGCCCGATGCCGGGCACGCGGGTCAGCGCCGTCACGTCCTCGGCCGCGACGGCGCGGCGCAGCCCGTCCGGGCTGAACGTGGCCAGCATCGCCAGCGCCAGCCGCGGCCCGATGCCGCTGGCGGTCTGCAGCAGCTCGAACGTGTTCCGCTCGTCGTCACTGCCGAACCCGTACAGGGTCAGCGCGTCCTCGCGGACCACGAGCGACGTGCAGACCCTGCTCCGCTCGCCCGGCCGCAGCCCGGCGAGGGTCCCCGGCGAGCACTGGACAAGCAGCCCCACTCCCCCGACGTCGATCACTGCTCCCTCGGGAGCCACCGTCGTCACCACGCCATCCAGGTGCGCGATCATCGGCCCGGTCCTCCTCCAGCCACGATTCCGGCCGCGGTCCCGGCCGCGGTCCCGGCCACGGTCCCGGCCACGCTCGCGGCCAGGGTCCCGGCCAGCGGCCCGGCCGCCGTCCCAGCCAGGGTCCCGGCCGCCGCCAGCCTGCCCTGCGCGCCGCCGCGCCACAGATGACAGATCGCCAGGGCGAGCGCGTCGGCGGCGTCGGCCGGGCGCGGCGGGTCGGCCATCCGCAGCAGCCTGGTCACCATGTGGGTCACCTGTGCCTTGTCCGCCCGCCCGTTGCCGGTCACGGCGGCCTTGACCTCGCTCGGCGTATGCAGCGCGACCGGCAGCCCGCGCCGGGCCGCGCAGAGCATGGCGACCGCCCCGGCCTGCGCCGTGCCCATGACCGTGCGGACGTTGTGCTGGCTGAACACGCGCTCGACCGCGACGGCATCGGGCCGGTACTCCCCCAGCCAGGCCTCGATCCGCTCCTCAAGCACGAGCAGCCTGCGGCCGGTGTCCGGGCCGGCCGGAGTGCTGATCACCGTGGTGCCGACCAGCCGGACCGCCGCGCCCTGGCCGGCCTCGACGACGCCGAGCCCGCACCGGGTCAGACCGGGATCGACACCGAGCACCCGCATGCGGCCACCGCCTGAGTCACAGCCGAACACCTGTTCGCCAGCGACACTACCGGCTGGCGCCGCTCTGGCCGGCTAACCACTTCCGGCGTGTCGCCCCGAAGCCGGGGCGAGCCCGTGAGAGGTAGCCACGTCAGAAGTGGTCGAGCAGGTACGGGCGGGCGGCGAAGGCGGCATCCAGCGCGCCGTCCGAGCCAGCGTCACCGCCCCCGGCCAGGCCCGCGGCGCGCAGTGTCGCCATCGGGACGCCGGCGTACAACGCGGCGAAGCCGCGCGGCCCCAGCGCGACCGGCCCGGCGCCGGGCGACTGGCTGCCGCGAGCCGTTAGGCCAGAAATAGAACCCTTGCCGTCGGTCACGGCCAGGGTGTAGTGCCCGGCGTTGGCCGGAAGGTCGGGATCGGCGAGCCGCAGCGCCACGCGCGCCCGCGCCGCGACCGGGAAACCGCGGGCGGCGATCGCGGCCGCCGGGTCGAGCACCCGGAGCATCCAGTGCTCGTCCATGCGCAGGACGACGTCGGGCTCCCTGGTCAGCCAGCCGACCGGGTCGGCGGGCCCGACGGTGGCGTGCACCACCTCGGTTACCGAGGCGTGCGAGGCGACGATCCGCCACAGCGCCCGCGCGGTCCGCGCCGAGCCCGCCGCCAGCACGTGGACGATGATCTCCCGGTCGCTGCCGCCATGCCAGCCGTAGGCCAGGAACCCGTCCGCCGCCAGGTAGCTGAACATGCCGGGCTCGCCCAGCCAGCGCCGCACGCTGTCCGGGTCGCGGGTCGCGGGGCCGCACTCGCGCGCGGCCGCGTGGACCGCGCCGAGCACCGCGATGACCTGGGCGGCGTCGCCGGGGCCGGCCCGGCGCACCGGCCGGGAGCCGCCCGCCTCGGCCGCCTCGCCCGCCTCGCCCGGCTCCGCCGGCTCCGGCTCCTCGGCGGGGACCTCGGGGACCTCGGGGACCTCGGGGTCGGGCGGCAGCAGCGCGCCCAGCGAGCGGCCGGGCACCTTGGCCAGGTAGCGCCCGCCGGCCATTTCCCAGCCGAGCGAGCGGTAAATCTGCGCGGTCGCCGGATAGAGCACCGAGAGCGGGTAGCCGCGGCGGGCCATCGCGCCGAGCAGCGTGGTCATCAGGGCCCGGCCGACGCCGCGGCCCCTCGCCTCCGGCGCCACCTTCACGCCGCCCACGCCCGCCATCGGCACCGCCCGGCCGTGCCAGTACTGCCGCATGTCGTAGTACCTGGCCGCGCCGACCAGCTCGCCGCCGTCCCACACGCCGAACTGCCTGCCGCCGGCGATGCAGCCAAGCATCTCGTCCCGCCAGTAGCCGCGGTCCGCGCCGTCCATCGGGCCGAACGCCCGGTGCCGCAGGTCGAGCTCGGCGTCGAGGTCATCGTCGGCGCGCATCGGCCGGATCGTGAGCGCCCCGTGCTGGCTCACACCGTGCTGGCTCACACCGTGCTGGCCACGACTCAACCCAGCTTCTCCATGATCTCGTCGGAGACCGCGTAGTTCGCGTACACGTCCTGGACCTCGTCAGACTCCTCGAGCACCTCGATAATCCGGAATACCTTCTTGGCGGTCTCCTCGTCGATCGGCACCTCGACCGAGGGCAGGAACGGCGTCTCGGCCGACTCGTAGTCGATGCCCGCCCGCTGCAGCGCGGTCCGCACCGGCACCAGGTCGGTCGCCTCGCTCACGACCTCGTAGGACTCGCCCAGGTCGTTGACCTCCTCGGCGCCCGCCTCGAGCACGGCCACGAGCACGTCGTCCTCGCCCATCTGCGGCGTCTTCGGCACGATCACGACGCCCTTGCGGCTGAACAGGTACGAGACCGAGCCCGCGTCGGCCATCGACCCGCCGTTGCGGCTCAGCGCCACCCGCACCTCGGAGGCGGCCCGGTTCCTGTTGTCGGTGAGGCACTCGACGAGCAGCGCGACGCCGCCCGGTGCGTAACCCTCGTAGGTCACGCTCTCGTAGGCCGCGCCGCCCGCCTCCAGGCCGGCCCCGCGGCGGACGGCCCGGTCGATGTTGTCGTTCGGCACCGAGCTGCGCTTGGCCTTGGCCACGGCGTCGTACAGCGTCGGGTTGGCGGTCACGTCCGGCCCTCCGCTGCGCGCCGCCACCTCGACGTTCTTGATCAGCTTGGCGAACAGCTTGCCGCGCCTGGCGTCGACGACGGCCTTCTTGTGCTTCGTGGTCGCCCACTTGGAGTGGCCGCTCATGACAGTTCCCTCACCATGTCAGTAAAGATCGCGTGCACGCGGTTGTCGCCGGTGAGCTCGGGGTGGAACGCGGTGGCGAGCGCCGGCCCCTGGCGGACGGCGACGATCCTACCGGTGCGGGGCTCGGTGGCCAGAGTCTCGACTTCCGGTCCCACCTGCTCCACCCAGGGCGCCCTGATGAACACCGCGCGGAACGGCCGCCCGCCGGCCCCGGCGATGTCGATGTCGCTCTCGAACGAGTCGGCCTGGCGGCCGAACGCGTTGCGCCTGACCGTCATGTCGATCGCGCCGAGCGTCTCCTGCTCGCTCGCCCGCTCGACCAGCCTGCTGGCCAGCATGATCATCCCGGCGCAGGAACCGAACACCGGCATCCCCGCGCCGATCCGCTCGCGCAGCGGCCCGATCAGGTCGAAGATCGCGGCCAGCTTCCAGATCGTGGTCGACTCACCGCCCGGGATGATCAGGCCGTCGACGCTGGCGAGCTCGACGGGCCGGCGCACGGGAACCGGGTGGGCACCCGCCGCGGTGATCGCGCGCAGGTGCTCAACGACGTCGCCCTGCAGCGCGAGCACGCCGACCGACGCGGCGCGCGGGCCGGCCCGGCGCGACGACACCGCGACCGGCCGGGCGGAAGGCGGCAAGTTTCCCCTCCTGAGATTGCGGGTGAGCCAGTCCGAGGGTATCCGCGTGGTAGTGGTGTGCCATAGTCGCGGCGCGGGTAGCGATCACTGAACTACACACTGCAGTCAAGCCGCGGCCAACTCTTCACCAGGGCGCGGCCCTCAGGCAAGGTACGTGCGGTCGGGTCGAAGGTACGTGCGGTCGGGTCATGGGCGGCGGCCCAGTCAGTCGGCACCGCCAGTCCACACGGGAGGCACCTGATGGGCCAGGCATGGACATTCGATGGCGCGCCCGCGATCACGATGGGGGCGCCGAGCGGCCAGGTGACGCTCCTCGAGGGGACCACGTTCTGCATCTGCGAAACCTCCGGCGACCTGCGCCCCGGCGGCTCGCAGGGCCTGTTCGTGCGGGACACCAGGCTGGTCAGCCGGCTGGAGCTGAGCATCAACGGGCACGTGCCGGAGCCGCTCGCGCCGCAGTCGCGGGAGCCGTTCGCCTGCACGTTCCTGTCCCGGATGCCGCCGATGCCCGGCCTGGCCGACAGCACCATGCTGGTCGCCAGGCGACGGGCCCTCAACGACGGCATGCACGAGGAGATCACGCTGCGCAACATGAGCACCGAGCCGCTCCCGGTCAGCCTGCGGATCGGCATCGGCGCGGACTTCGCCGACGTGTTCGAGGTGAAAGAGGGCCGGGCCCGCGGTGAGTCCGCGGACATCGACGGCATGACCGTCGACGTCGACGAGGACTCGATCAAGCTGAGCCGGCAGGTCGGGTCGGCGCTGCGTGGCGCCAGGATCACCGGCGCCCGGCACGCCGACGCCGAACTCGAGGTGTCGGCCAGCCAGCTCACCTGGCACGCCGTCGTCCCCGCGCACGGCGCGTGGAGCACGTCGCTGCAGGTCACGCCGTCGCTCAACGGCCGCGACCTGACCGACTTCCGGCCCGCGCACGCTCACGCGGACGGCGCGCGCCCGGGCGGCGGCCCGGAACAGCGGCTGGCCGACTGGCGCACGCAGTCGCCCCTGGTGCGGGCGTCCGACGCCAGGCTCGCCGCGGTCTTCGCGGCCAGCACCGAGGACCTGGGCTCGCTGCGGATCTTCGACCCCGAGCACGCCGACCGCGCGGTCATCGCGGCCGGCGCGCCCTGGTTCATGACCATATTCGGCCGCGACTCGCTGCTGACCTCGTGGATGGTCCTGCCGCTCGACCCGTCACTGGCGCTCGGCACCATGCGCACGCTGGCGCGCTTGCAGGGCACCAAGCTCACCCCGGCCACAGAGGAGGAGCCGGGCAAGATCCTGCACGAGATGCGGTTCGGGATGCAGGCGTCGCTGTGGCTGGGCGGCAGCAGCGTCTACTACGGCACCGTCGACGCGACCCCGCTGTTCGTGATGCTACTCGGCGAGCTGCGCCGCTGGGGCCTGGAACGCCGGGTCGTGGACGAGCTGCTGCCGCACGCCGACCGCGCGCTTGACTGGATCGTCAACTACGGCGACCGGGACGGCGACGGATTCGTCGAGTACGGCAGGACCACCGAGCTCGGGCTGGCCAACCAGGGCTGGAAGGACTCGTTCGACGGCATCACGTTCGCGGACGGCACGATGGCCGAACCGCCGATCGCCCTGGCCGAGGTGCAGGGCTACGTGTACGCCGCGTACCTGGCCAAGTCGCACTTTTGCACCGAACGCGAGGACGCCGCCGGCGCGGAGCACTGGGCGGGCAAGGCGCAGGACCTCAAGGACGAGTTCAACCGGAAGTTCTGGATTCCGGACAAGGGTTACTTCGCGCTCGGGCTTGACCGGCAGAAGCGGCAGATCGACTCGCTCGCCTCCAATATGGGCCACTGCCTGTGGACCGGCATCGTCGACGCGGGCAAGGCCGCCTCCGTCGCGGCGCACCTGACCGGGCAGGACATGTTCTCCGGCTTCGGGATCAGGACGCTGGCCAGGTCGAGCATCGCGTTCAACCCGATGAGCTACCACAACGGGTCGGTCTGGCCGCACGACAACGCGATCTGCGCGGCCGGCCTGATGCGGTACGGGTTCGTCAAGGAGGCGCAGCAGGTCTTCGCCGGCATCCTGGAGGCGGCCGAGTGGTTCGGCGGCCGGCTGCCCGAGCTGTTCTGCGGATTCGACCGGTCCGAGTTCGGTGAGCCGGTGAGCTACCCGACGTCCTGCTCGCCGCAGGCGTGGGCCTCGGCGGCCCCGTTCCACCTGCTGCGGACGCTGCTGCGGTTCGACCCGTCCGTGCCGGCCGGCAAGCTGTGGTGCGACCCGGCGATCCCGGCCCGGTTCCTGCCGCTGCACATCGCGTCGCTGCACGTGGCGGGCGCGCGGGTGTCGGTCGACGTACGCGAGGAAAGCTGGTCGCTGGACGGGCTCGGCGAGATCCTCACGCTGGTCAGGTCGGGCCGCGACCCGGAGACCGCGGTCGGAGGCTGACCGGGACGGGCCTGGCCGGGGTTACCCGCAGAGCTTGGCGTGCCAGGCCGTCGCCGAGGTGTCGGTCAGCGACGCGACCTGGTCGACGACGACCCGCAGCCTGGCCCCCTCGGAGGCCACCGCCAGATAGTCCGGCCGGAACATGGGATCGAGCGACTCGGGCGCGCCCGCCGCCAGCGCCGCCGCCAGCTCGGTCAGCACCTCCCGCTCCCTGGCCTGCGACGCGACCACGCCGACTCGCCCCATCACGTAGTACGCGGTCACCCCCTTGAGCAGTGCGCACTCTTTCCGCTGCGGCCAGGGCACGTCAAGATCGGCGGCGTAACGGGCCAGCGGCGGGCTCCCGGCGGGCCGGGTGGCTCGCAGCGCCGCGTCGCAGAACCGCCCGATCAGCTCGCTGGTCAGGTTCTTCACCGCGGCGGCCGTCTGGGGCGCGCCGTCGAAGCGGGCCGGCCAGAAGCTCAGCGCGAGCAGCCGGTCGAACGTCTCGCACAGCTCGTCGACCGTGACCGAGCCGGGCGGGCAGTACCGCGCCCTGGTGAGCGCGGCGACCTGGCGGCGCTCGGCCGGATCACGCAGCCGGTCGAGCAGGATAAGCCGGCTGTGCAGGCCGTCTTCGAGGTCGTGCACCGAGTACGCGACGTCGTCGGCCCAGTCCATGACCTGCGCCTCCAAGCACGCCCGCCCGGGCGGAGCCTGGTCCCTGACCCAGGCAAAAACCTCCCCGTCCTCCTCATAGCACCCATACTTGCCGGTCGCCTGGTCCGCCTGCGACGCCAGCAGCGGGTACTTGAGCGTGGCGTCGAGGGTGGCCCTGGTCAGGTTCAGGCCGGCGCCGTGGACCTTCGCCTCGAGCCTGGTCAGCAGGCGCAGGCTCTGCGCGTTGCCCTCGAACCCGCCGCAGCCCGCCGCGACCTGGGCCAGCGCGGACTCCCCGTTGTGGCCGAACGGCGGGTGCCCCAGGTCGTGCGCCAGGCAGGCGGCGTCGACCAGGTCGGGATCGCAGCCGAGCGCGGCGCCCAGTTCCCGGCCGATCTGGGCGCACTCCAGCGAGTGGGTCAGCCTGGTACGCGGAAAGTCGGCCTGCCCGACCTCCACGACCTGGGTCTTCGCGGCGAGCCTGCGCAGCGCCGAGCTGTGCAGCACCCGCGCCCGATCCCGCTGGAACGGGCTGCGCTGCTGGACGCGCGCCTGCTTGGCCGGCTCGGCCACGATCCTGGCCGTCGCGCGCCCGTCGTACCCTGGGCTCCAGCGTTCGCTGCCTCCGGTCACCTGCTGTCGCTGCCCCCCGCGGCCTCCAGCGCGACCGCGCGGCCCGCCTCGAGCCTGGCGACGGGCACGCGGAACGGCGAGCACGAGACGTAGTCCAGGCCCGCGCCGTGGAAGAAGCGCACCGACTCGGGGTCGCCGCCGTGCTCTCCGCAGACGCCGATCTTCAGGTCGGGCCGCGTCGCCCGGCCCTCGGCGACGGCGATCTTGACCAGCCTGCCGATCCCGTCCGCGTCCAGGGTCTCGAACGGCGAGACGCCGAAGATCCCCATCTCGATGTAGCGGCCGAAGAACGCGCCCTCCACGTCGTCCCTGGAGAAGCCCCAGCCCATCTGGGTCAGGTCGTTGGTGCCGAACGAGAAGAACTCGGCCGCCGTGGCGATCTGCCCGGCGGTCAGCGCCGCCCGCGGCACCTCGATCATCGTGCCGATCAGGGTGTGGCCGCTGACCCCGGTCTCCGCGGCGACCTCGGCCAGCACCCGCTCGGCCTCCTCGCGCGCCGCCTCGAGCTCCTGCACCGCGCCGACCAGCGGGACCATGATCTCAGGCCGCGGGTTGCCGCCCGCCTTGATCCGGTCGGCCGCCGCGTGCGCGATGGCCCTGACCTGCATCGCGTACAGGCCGGGGATGACCAGGCCGAGCCGTACGCCGCGCAGGCCGAGCATCGGGTTCTGCTCGTGCAGCCTGCGGACCTCATCGAGCAGCTTGCGGTCCTGGTCGGTGGCCCGGTCCCCGGCCAGCGCGACCTTGACCGACAGGTCGGTCAGGTCGGGCAGGAACTCGTGCAGCGGCGGGTCGAGCAGCCTGATCGTGACCGGCAGGCCATCCATCGCGGCGAGGATCTCGACGAAGTCCCCGCGCTGGAGCGGCTCGAGCTCGGCCAGCGCGGCCAGCCTGCCCGCGTCGTCCTCGGCCAGGATCAGCCGCTCCACGAGCTGCCGCCGCTCGCCGAGGAACATGTGCTCGGTCCTGGTCAGGCCGATGCCCTCGGCGCCGAACCGGACCGCGCGGGCCGAGTCGTCGCCGGTGTCGGAGTTGGCCCGGACGCCCAGCCTGCGCCGCTGGTCGGCGTGGGTCATGATCCGGTGCACGGCGCCGACCAGCTCGTCGGCACGCGGGTCGAGGCTGCCCTCGAAGTACTCGACCACGGGCGAGGCGACGACCGGGACCTCGCCCAGGTACACCGCGCCCGACGTGCCGTCGATCGAGATCACGTCGCCCTGGGCGACGTTCACCCCGCCTCCCGTGCCGCTAGCACCGGTGGTGAACCGTCCGGCGCTCACGTCGACCTCGAGCTCGTCGGCGCCCCACACGCAGGTCTTGCCCATGCCGCGGGCCACCACGGCGGCGTGGCTGGTCTTGCCGCCCCGGCTGGTCAGGATGCCGCGGGCGGCGATCATGCCGTGCAGGTCGTCGGGGTTAGTCTCGCGGCGGACCAGGATCACGTCCTCGCCGCGGTCGGCCCACTGCACCGCGGTCGCCGAGTCGAATACGGCCTTGCCCACAGCGGCGCCCGGGGAAGCGCTGATCGCCTTGGTGATCAGCGTGGCGTCCGCGCTGTCGCCGAACCTGGGGAACATGAGCTGCGCGAGCTGCGCGCCCTCGACCCGGCGCATCGCCTCGTCCATGTCGATCAGGCCCTGGTCGACGAGCTGGACCGCGATCCTGAAGGCCGCCCCCGCCGTCCGCTTGCCGACCCTGGTCTGCAGCATCCACAGCTTGCCGCGCTCGATCGTGAACTCGATGTCGCACAGGTCCTTGTAGTGGTTCTCCAGCGTCGACATGATCGACATCAGCTCGGCGTAGGACTTGGCGTCGATTCGCTCGAGGTCCTGCAGCGGGACGGTGTTGCGAATGCCGGCCACGACGTCCTCGCCCTGGGCGTTCTGGAGGTAGTCGCCGTAGACGCCCTGCTGGCCGCTGCCCGGGTCCCTGGTGAACGCCACGCCGGTGCCCGAGTCCTGGCCCAGGTTGCCGAACACCATCGCGACGATGTTGACGGCCGTACCCAGGTCGGACGGTATCCGTTCCTGCCGCCGGTACAAGATCGCGCGGTCGGCGTTCCAGGAGTCGAACACGGCGTTGACCGCCATGTCCATCTGCTCGCGCGGATCGGTCGGGAAGTCGCGTCCGGTGTGCTTCTTGACGATCTGCTTGAACACCTCGACCAGCGCCTTCATGTCGCCGGCGTCCAGGTCGAGGTCGTTCTTGGTGCCCTTGGCCTGCTTCGCCTCGTCGATCGCCTGCTCGAACTCGTGGCCTTCGATGTCGAGCACGGTCTTGCCGAACATCTGGATCAGCCGACGGTAGGAGTCCCAGGCGAACCGCTCGTTGCCCGCCTGCTTGGCCAGGCCGTGCACCGAGGAGTCGGACAGGCCGATGTTCAGTACGGTCTCCATCATCCCCGGCATCGAGAACTTGGCCCCGGACCTGACGCTGACCAGCAGCGGGTCGTCGTGGTCGCCGAGCGTCCTGCCCATCGCGCGCTCCAGCCCGGACAGGTGCTCGGTCACCTCGGCAGCCAGGCTGTCGGGGACGCTGCCCTGGTTCAGGTAGTACCGGCACGCGTCGGTGCTGATGATGAAGCCGGGCGGGACGGGCAGGCCAAGGTTGGTCATCTCGGCGAGGTTCGCACCCTTGCCGCCGAGCAGGTCCTTCATGTCCTTGTTGCCCTCGATGAAGTCATAGACAAGCTTCGGCACTGCACGCTCTCCTCGTGGTGCCGCGGGCCCGGCATGCCGAGGCTGGCCCGGGGTGACCCCGGACCCCCCGGATTGCTGGGCACCCAGCGGCTCAGTGATCGCGGCCTTCTCGGCCCTCGTGCACGACTCTACCGAGCCTGGCGTGCTTCATGCCCGCCGCACGCGGTGCGATTCCGGGGGAACTTCCCGAGGGGGAGCTTCCCCTGCGACGACCCGGGGGAACTTTCCGGGGGAACTTCCCGGGCCGGCCGGGCAACAATTCGGCCCGTGCTTCGTCTTCTTGACATGGACCTTGAGTCCCGGACGGCGCCGCGCCCGGTCGCCGGCTTTTCCGGTGTCCGGGCGCCGGCGGTCTTCGCGCCCGATCCCGGCCCGCCGGTCCGGCGAGAAGCTGAGGACCCCCGCGCCGCCGTCACCGCGCTCTACCACGAGCATGCGCTGGGCCTGATCCGGCTGGCCCACATCATGCTCGGCAACCGGGCCAGCGCCGAGGACGTCGTCCACGACGCGTTCTGCGGCCTGTACCGGCGCTGGGAGCACCTCGACGACCCGAACAGGGCGCTCGGCTACGTCAGGTCGTCGGTGCTCAACGGCTGCCGGACGGCGCTGCGCCGCAGTCGCCTGGCCGACCTGGTCGGCGCGTGCCAGCCGACCGCGGCGTCCGCTGAGGCCGTGGTGCTGTCGGGCGAGGAGCGCCGAGAGGTAGTGCGGGCGCTGCGCAAGCTGCCCGAGCGTCAGCGGGAGGTGCTGGTGCTCGGGTACTACCTCGACCTGCCGGACGAGCAGATCGCCGGCGACCTGGGGATCAGCCCGAGCACGGTCAGATCCACGAGGCACCGGGCGCTCGCGTCGCTGGAACGCCTGCTGGGGGAGGCGTCATGACAACGATCGAGGACCAGCTCCGGGACGCGCTACGCGAGCTCGCCGACGACGTTCCGTCCGGGACGGTGCCGCCGCTGCGGCTGCCGCCCGGCCGGACCCGGCCGTGCGGGGCGAGTCAAGGCGGCGGACCACGGCGGCTGCCTCCCAGCCGCTGGCTGGCACCGCTCGCGGCGGCCGCCTCGGTACTGGCGATCGCGGCCGGCGTCGCGGCCGTCGCCGACCATGGCCGTCAGCCGGGCGGCCCCCCGCTCGGGGCGGCAGCGGCGGCGCCGGGAACCGTGCCGCCCTACTACGTCGCCCTGACCGAGTCCAGCTCGCCGCGGGACGGCCGCCGGTACAGCGCCGGCATCTACGAGACCTCGACCGGGGCGCTCGTGACCTCGGTCGCCGCGCCGGGGCCCGACCGCACCTTCGTCGGCGTGTCCGCCGCGGCCGACGACCTGACCTTCGCGGTAGCCGCCGAGGACTACCCGGCCGGCGGGCGCCCGGCGATGAAGTTTTACCTGGTCAGGTTCGACCCTGCCGACCGGACGGCCAGGCTGAGCGGGCTGGCCACGCCGCGGGTGCCGGCCGGAGCGTCGTTCGACGCGTTCGCGCTGTCCCCGAACGCCCGCCGGCTGGCGGTGGCCTTCGAGCCGCACGGCACCCCCGGGCTCACCGGCGAGATCCGGATCCTGAACATCTCCACCGGCGCCGTCCGCACCTGGGTCAGCTCGCAGGGAGCCGTGGCCGGCGACACCGCGGACTCGTCGTCACTGAGCTGGGCCGACGACAACGCCACGCTGGCCTTCAACTGGCACGGCTCGCGCAGGTCCGACCCGGGCGGCTTCGTGGCCACGACCGGCGTGCGCCTGCTCGACACCGCGAAGCCGGGCGGCGACCTGGTGGCGGGCAGCTTCCTGGCGGTCCGCCTGTACCGGGTGCGCGGCCACCCCGACCCGTCCGGCCTGGTGCCCGACGTGGCCATGCTCACGCCGGACGGCAGGACCGTCGTGGCGGCGGTGCGATCCCGATCGTCCGCGGCGGCCGGCTTTGCCGAGTTCTCGGCGGCCACCGGGCGGCTGCTCAGGATGCTCGACTGGCGGACGGCGGTGGCCGCCGCGCCGGCCGGCCAGGCCGAGGTCCTGTGGTCAAGCAGGTCGGGCCGCACGCTGGTGGTCTACTCGCCTCCTGGTCACCCGGGCCAGATCGCGATCGTCGGCCGCACCCGGGTGCGGCTGCTGCCCAGTCCCGGCCGGGTGCCATTCCCCGCCGCGGCCTGGTAGCCGGGTGGCGGACTCGGCGATGCGAAACTCACGCCCGCGGGTCATCGGGTTACTGCACCCCGGCGAGATGGGCTCGGCCCTCGGCGGCTGCCTGACCGGCGCCGGGCACACGGTGCTGTGGGCGTCGCGGGGCCGCGGTCCGGCGACCGCGGCGCGGGCCCGCGCCCTCGGCCTGACCGACGTCGGCACGGCCGCGGCGATGGCCGGCCAGGCGGACATCATCGCATCGGTCTGCCCGCCGCAAGCGGCACTGGATGTCGCCCGCTCGGTACGCGGCTTCGGCGGCGTCTACGTCGACGCGAACGCGATCGCGCCGCAGACCGCCCGCGAGGCCGCCGCGATCGTGGCGGGCGGCGGCGCCAGCTACGTCGACGGCGGGATCATCGGACCGCCGCCGCTGCGCGCCGGCAGCACGAGGCTGTACCTGTCCGGGCCGGCGGCGGGCGCGGTGCGCGACCTGTTCGGCGGGAGCGCGCTCGACGCCCGGATCGTCGCCGGGCCGCTCTGCGCGGCGTCGTCGGTCAAGATGGCCTACGCGGCCTGGACGAAGGGCTCCGCGGCGCTGCTGCTCGCCGTGCGAGCACTCGCCGAGGCAGAGGGCGTGGCCGACGTCCTGCGCGAGGAGTGGGACCTGTCCCAGCCAGGACTGGCGGACAGGTCGAACGGCGCGGCGGTCTCGGCGGCCGCCAAGGGCTGGCGGTGGACGGCGGAAATGGACGAGATCGCCGCGACAATGACCGCCGCCGGGCTGCCGACCGGCTTTCACCAGGCGGCCGCGGAGATCTTCCGCGGCTATCCCCGTCCGGCGTGAGCATGCGGACCCCGTCCGTACCCGCCCGTTCGCCGGCCAGGCGCGCCGCGGGGTGGCTACTCGGAAAGGACGTGCTGACCGCGCGGAGCGCGCCGGCCGGCCACGCGGCCGAGGCTCCCGGCGGCGCGGTCAAGCTCCGGCTCGCGCTGCTCAGCTTCCTGATGCTGTTCGTCGAACTGGCACTCATCCGGTGGCTCGGCGCGAACATCGTGTACCTGTCCTACTACTCGAACTTCGTCCTGCTCGGCAGCTTCCTCGGCATCGGCATCGGCTTCCTGCGGGCCAGGTCCAGGGTCAACCTCTTCCCGTGGACCCCCGTCGCCCTGGCGTTACTCGTGCTCTTCGTGCTGCGGTTCCCGGTCCAGATCAGTCACACCTCGGGCAAACAGCTCATCTTCTTCGGCGCGCTGAAGACCACCGGGCTGCCGACCTGGCTGATGCTGCCGATCATCTTCCTGGCCGTCGCCGCCGTGATGGCGATGATCGGAGAAGGGGTCGCGCGGAC
>WNGP01005103.1_pt1 | contig 18832 bp, 20 predicted proteins | sample 5407671 | NCBI WGS metagenome assembly WNGP01 (sample SAMN13153381, study PRJNA577476) | soil metagenome | isolation source: 40 cm soil or saprolite under Garry oak tree replicate 2 | place: USA:California | collected 2016-06-15 | reverse complement strand
CGTACGAAGTTCCGCACAGCACTGCGTCGGAGGTCATGAAATAACCTTCCTGAGACACCAGCCCGTTTGCAGGCTGACTTCCACGCTCTCTGGAAATTGCCGATCGGCTGCCCCTTCCTATGGAAGACGTAATCACATTGCGGGAAACGCGATTGCAGGGCGGCTTCTTGTATTTTGAGCGCTTCGAGCAGTTCGCCTGTGAGGGGAATCGTTCGCGGTTGGTCATTCTTTGTGCTTCCAGGTTCGAAATGTGCAGTGTGACCTTCCAAATCGACTTGGTTCCACCTTAGGCTCAGGATTTCGCCTTCGCGCGCTCCCGTGAAGTAACCAAACGATAGTACTGGCTTCAGGTATTCAGGCAGCTCGCGTTGGAGCGCAAGATACTCCTCATGCTCGAAGAATCCCTTCCGAACATTGGATTCCTTAAGCATGGGAATGTGAGGAACGCGAGCAATTTTGGGTGGCGTCATTTCGGAAGCCAAGCTGAACATCCGCTTGAGAGCCGCGAGTTCACGATTGACGCTCCCATTGCTTGCGCCTTCTTGCTGTCGGTGAATTATGTAAGCGCGCACACGCTCGGTTGTAACGTCGACTGCTCGGAGACCGCCGAAGAACGGCATCAAATGGAGATTGATTCTTCTCTTTAGCCAAACAAGCGATTTCCTGTTATTGGTCTGGTACTCGTTGAGGAGATCTTGGGCCAGTTCTTCGAAGCGCACCCGTTCGGTTTCCAGGCCCAAAAACACGCCTGTGGTAATTTCTCCTTCGCGCTTTCGCAGCAACCGTTTGCCATCTGAACGCCTTTGCGACTTGCTGCTTTCTCGGAAGCATTTTCCCTTCCGGTAGTACTTAACCCACCAGATGCGGCCTCTTCTGTAGAGCATTCCCATAGTTCACCATGTACGAGTGGCGACCGAGTTCTGCACACGAATTCATGCTGGACTCGACTCGCAATAGAATTGAGCAGCGATTTAGTGCTTACCCAACGAGCTTGAGGAAATTGTTTTGATTGGGTCATGCTGAGGAGGTTTTCGATATCGTCCCACAAGTCACTTGAATATCGGCTTGACTAATTGAATGGTCGTCGGAATTCACTAGCCTGGACGGCTACAAAAGATGGGAGTTCCAGGCGGAATTCATTGGTGAATCCCGAACGATCTTTACCCACAAAAGGGGAGATTCTCCGTAGTTGACTGGTTGGATTCAAATCCATGTGCACAATAAAAACGCAGTGCGCACGACGATTTATCCCGTGGCGACGTCAGCGCATTTCTCATTGCAAAGGGAACGCAGCCGCGTTGAGTTTGTTGATTAACACCACGGCTGCGTGAATGACGCCAATGCATTTCAGAAATTCATTCATGGCCATCCTGTATCCGACGCATTCTAGCTGACCTCGATTCCACCACGGAACTGACCTACCCTATTTCCCGGCTGCGGCTCTGACGCTACGGCGAGTGCTATAATCCGCCAGAGGTTCGGTTGAGGAGCCGCCATGAGTAACGAAGTACTGAACAACGCAGAGTTGCAGCGAATCCTCGTAGCTTGCCTCGATTATTGGAACACGGAGCCTGTTGCGCCCGCTGAACGCTTCGTCTGCTACAAATGGGTCCTTCGGCGCTATCAGGCGAGGTTCGGCGGAACGTTTCATCAATCGAGACTTGTGGAGCTTGAGCGGTTAGGGGTCTTGGCTAAACATGGCGAGTCCTCACGCGGCGGGGATAAGAAGTATTACCGCATCATCAATCCCGTAGGATTGGCCGAACGATTGACGTGCTCATCCTTCACCGCCGAGGCGTAATCATTGGGAAAAGCGTTCAGATCAGATTCAGTTGGGTCGGCGGGGATCGCCGCTGAAATAGCGGCCATTGAACAACGCGATGATGCGCTGGAGCCTGAAACAGTTCGTTGTCCGGTTGGCGAGTGCCCCGTGACGTACGCTGTGTACAACTACCTTTTTTCCGACCGCGAAGCGAACCTCGCATCGCTGATGTATGGCCTGAAAATCCATCATCCGAATCATCCGGTGCGTGCTGTTCTGAACGAACCGCGTATGGAATAACCCCAGGGCATAACCACGTCAATTTGAGAGAGCATCGCGGATCAAAGCGGCGAAGAACCCCGCAATGTCATCGGTAAATGTGTATGTAAAAACGTGAAGCATCCCCGTTGCGTATTGAATTTGGTCGTAGAAATAGGCGTCTTTGAACCCGAACGGGATCACCGTTTTCCCGGTTATTCCAAACCTGCCGATGATTTTGCGCGGGTCAGCCAGTGCCATGAAGCCAACCTCGCACACCATCCAATGCCCGTAGAGGTCATCAGCGCCATGCTTGAGGAGCACCAGGTTCGCGCTTCTGCCGTTTGCCAGTCCGATCCATCCTCCCCCGATTACTTCGCCGTTCCGTATTTTGATGCCTGATTTCCTCGGCTCGAAAAAGGCAAGTTGAATAGTTTGGCCCTGCGGGATGTTGTAAATTATGCCGCCTGCATCCCCAAGGCGAGTTATTTTGCCATGCTGAGATTCTGCGTTGAATTGTTCGATAATCGGACTAATTTGCTCAAGCAACATCCCGCAAGCATATCGATACAGATTCGCTTGCTTTTCCCGCTCGTCCTGTTGCGCCCGCGCCTCAAGTTCTCTGTGCTGTATTTCTCGATTGCGAGCAACGGCGGCCTCCACCGCTGCCGTAACGTTCGGATTTTTGCTGGCACTGGCCGCCTCGGGTTGACTCAGCACCCTCAGAACCTCATCCCAAAATGGTCTGTCGCCCACCCTTTTTGCGACCATTCGTGACAAAAGCTGCGTGATTGATAGAGGTACTTCAGCGCGGATGCTGCGAACATCCGGGCACTGGCGATAGAGGTGCGCGTTCTGCCAATCGAGAAAGCTGCTCGGGTCTTTTACGTACTGTAACAGGGGGTGCTTCAGCGTCAGAATTTCATAGAACACAAGGCCAACTGAGTAGACGTCAACCTGGATGGTGTTAGCCTGATTTTCCCAACCTTCCGGGGCCATGTACCAGATGTGTTGAGCACCTTTGAACGTATAGTGCTTCGTGTTTTCATCCACAAATTTTGAGATGCCGAAGTCTCCGATCTTGAGCTTGCCACTCTCAATGAGGACGTTATCCGGCTTGATATCGCGGTGGATCAGCTTTTCATTGATGGCTCTCGCGCCTTGCGCGATATCGAGCATCATTTCTACAGCCCGGTTCAGCGGAATCTGCGTCCCCGCATTGAGCACTTTTGCCAAGCTGCCACCGGAAACATATTCCATGACAACGTAGGGGCCGATGGCGGATGAAGTTCCATCATTGACGTAGAGGACCTCCACGACGTTGGGATGCTTGATCTTTTCGGCGGCTCTCATTTCGTTCATCAAAGCCAGCTTGGAACCTGGATCAGCGAGAGAGCCGAGTGGCAGGAGTTTTACAGCAACGACTACTCCCGAGGTTTCACCTGCGGCCCGATACACTTCACCAAAGGCACCTTGCCCGAGGAAATCGGTGACCTTGAAGGTTTCGTTGTTTGGGCCAACAAAGGTAGTGCCAATCGGAACGGAGGGCATTTACTGCGCATTATATCAGTTGGTTCACGGTCCATACGCCAACAGCATGGGCGTTCCGCTGAGATATAATTGCGATCAGATGAGGTGGATACCACATGGCTTCAGCGATTCCGATAACTGAGGATGCGTTCCGCGAGAGGACTGTAAGCAATTACAGCGAGCACTTCAATCATGTATATAGGTTGCTTGAGTTCGCTCAGGAGGCCATCGCCAAGTACAAGTACCAAGGGAATTGGCCTACCGCCTATCATCGTTGCTTGACGCTGATTTTCCCGAGGGCATACAAGTCTTTCGATGCGATCCGCAGGTTGTGCGAGGTGGCGTATTGTGAAGATGCGGGCGTGATTCTAAGAAGCCTTTTGAACCTCTTGGTGGTGACCCGTTGGATTTCGATTGAGCCGGACCGGGATCGGAGGGCGAGAAAGTATTTGGCGTGGTATTGGATTGCGATGCAGTCCGATGCTGAAATGTTCGGCCACCGTGTGCCGCCCGAAGTGCTTCCCATGATCCAGAGCCACTACGACCGCGCCAAGAAACATTTCGAGTATCAAGATGGCAAAGGCAACACCAAAATGCCCTCGCAATGGTATCAACCGGAGGTAAACACATTGCGGGATATGTTCACCGAAGTTGATCTGGAAAAACATTACGCGGAGGCTTATAGGCCGCTGTCAGGTGTTGAGCATTCGGATGCGACCGCGTATGTGCCGATGCTAATGAGCATGGAGCAAACCAACCAAGACGAGATGCGCTTAGAAATACTGAACGATATGAACGTTCCAGATTATTTGCGGAACGCATTTCAGTATTTCGGAGAGATTTTCAAGCTGTGTAATGAAGGGAATCGACTTGCGGATGGTTCCTAACTTCAACAAATAATCGCGGATGGGATTGAGTTCTACAAGGCTGATATGCAATCGAGGGGTATTTCGCCGCTCTAACAATTCCGGTCCCGTTAGCATCGGCCCCGAATCCTGTGGGCGCGCAACTGGAACCGGGAACGGAAATTTGCTGTACGGAGGTGCGCCCGTTCGTGGGGCAACAGAGAATAACGCGGCTGCGGGCAAAGAGAATTTGACAGAAAGGGCAAGTGCGGCGGCCCGGCCTGTACCGTTTGGCGCGGACGTAAAATTTCAGGCTCAATAACGCTACCGCTCGCCTGCGCAGCAACGTCGGCGGCCCCAGTGACTGCGGCGGGAACGGAAACGTTGACGTAGCCTGGCACCCGCAAGCCGATCTCAACGTGCGGCTGCGAACTGCCACTTATGAGTTCCAGGGGAACGGCAAGCGTCAAGAAAGCCACCATCTTTGGATACTGCTTTCCCGTGCGAGATGCGGTCATGGACTGCCTCCGCGAAGTCCCGGTCATTGATTTGGATGCTTTGCCTCGATGCGAAGTCACTAACGCTGGCCCATTTCGCCAACCTGCTACAATGAAGCTGGGAAAAAAATGAACGGCATCTGCAAGTTGTGTCTGGAATTCAAAGGACAGCCATCTGAACCCGGCGTTCGCCTACCGGATCATTCGGAAGAACCAAGATTCAGACCCGGTGATGCTGACGGCGAAGCGCGTGAAAATATCCTCGCGGCAGATCACGGCGCACGAACTCTGTTGGGACTGCGAACAGCTATTCCGGCTTAACGGCGAGGACTGGATGACGTACCAGGTTTTCCAGGGAGCCGAGTTCCCGCTCCTTAATCGGCTCAAGCTCGCAATGCCTGATTGGGAGCGGCCAAATTACGTTGCCTATTCCGGGGCTGCCTGCGGGATCGATACCACGAAGCTCGTCTATTTCGGCGCAAGCGTGCTATGGAAATCGTCTCTACGCAAATGGACCATCGGCGCAACGGAAACCACGACGGTTGACCTCGGGTCCTACCAAGAGCGGCTGCGGAGGTTCCTGCTTGGCGAGACGGCATTTCCTGCTGACGCTATGCAGCCTGATTGACGTTCAAACAGTAAGGGATTTTCCATGCCGCCTTGTAGCGGCGGATATGGCTCTTAGGGGTGTTTTCACCCCCGTGCTCGCCAAGCACACAAAGCACCTTAGCCTCGTGGACATCCTCTCGGTTGGGGTAGACCGCATGCAGCGGAACTTCGAGCCGATGAGGAAACAAGTCGAGGCGTGGAAGGGAACGCGCCTTCCGGATGCAACAGCGAAACTGGTCATCTACCGGGCATTCGTGGAGGGCAAGCTCGACGCCCCGAAACACTTGGCCCGGCGCGTTCACGATCAGTACTTCGACCCGCAGGTCGAAGAGTTCGCTCCGCGAACAGTGTGGAGCTTTGTCCAACGCGTTCACGAGCGCTTTCAAGGACCTCGACCCGATCCCGCAGTTCAAGACAACTGCAAAGCTCGCGTCGTTCCTTGAGCTGGCCACAGCCTCCTCCAATTGATCGCATCAAAAGCGTTAAATCGTCGCTTCCGAGCGCTCACCCGCATGGTTCGGCTGACGGGCTTGCCGCGGTGGTACATCAAGCGCCAGGCGGCCCGGTTGGATCTGACGATGCACATGGATCGAAAGCCGTGGACCCGCAGCGAGTTGGAGTTTTTGGAGAACATGGTCGGCCGAGTGTCGTCCGCGACAATCGCAAAGTCGAGCTGTGGTTCGGCAAGATCGAGCGCGACGTCATCGCGCGAGGCGTATTCACTTCCGTTTCTGATCTGAAGAGAAAGCTCTTGGGATACATCCGTCAGTACAACAAATCGCCCCGAACCGTGAAGTGGAAATATGCTGATCCAGTACGCCATATCAGTACACAACCAGTTGGTACAGGAAACTAGATCGGCGAAATCGACATAAACATGACGGGCCAGCAAGCTTGGTTGTTTCCCGCGACCGCATTGGAGAGCGACAAATTGTTGCTGGTCGTTCGTAAGGTTCGCTCCCAGGCCGGTAAGATACATCCACCTACTCCCTAAGAGCGGCCGGCGAAATCAAGCTCTTTGGCGGTGGTGGAGCCGCCTGCAGTTACTTTGAGGGGCATGCCGTTGGTGTCCTGATTCGCTGTCAGCGAAGGTTCTGTTGGTAGTCGCCGCCGGAAAGATGTTGGAGCCGAGCAATTTGAGCACGCAGGCGCCACAATGGCCGGAAGGTTCAGCAGGTCTACCTGACCAGCTGCGTATTCAACTCAGGAATAAGCTCCACCCAACCGCGAGAATTGTCGTCAGCGGTAGCACTGATGTGAGCCAAGGAATGCAGACTGGAGTAGCGGAGAGACGAATGCAAGTAAGACAGGGAGCAAATTCATCCCAAAACGCAGTGCCTGATCAAAGGGGTAATCCAAGCCAACCAAAAGAAAGACAAACGCCTAACCGCCGCCATGATTTTCTTCCTTTTCGGACAGCCTCTATTCGGATAGAATCCGCCCTACTATAAGCAAGTTGGCTGTCCACTGACCTGACAGTACGGCGCGAACTTCGGATTCAACGCTCCGCTCAATGAGAACATTGTTTGACGCGATGGCAGAGCTGGATGGCAATCAAACGTTTTTACCGATTCAGTTATTTTACGCCAGTCCAGAAGGACAGAGACTTACTGGTTCACCAATTGCGCGATGCAGATGCTGCATTGCAGATCTCTGCTCTGCTGTACAACCTCGGCTATCGCTATGGGGGTGTGCTGTTCAATCATCCCACGGATACGGACCGCGCTGTGTTGGTCGACCATTCTTTTCTCAGACCAAGAGACATTCTCCTACTGGCTACGCGACCTCCTTTGGACGACGAACTTGATAGGACTCGAAGCCGGCTTCAACGTAGTCACACTACGCTTGAGGAGAAAGTATTTGCTTGCCTTGAACAATACTTTCAGCATTGTTCGAGGGCGGAAGTGGTTCTGACAAAATCCCTTGCGTCCAGACTTCCCAAACAGGTCGCCGAAAAGCGTGAAGTTGTATTTCGAGAGTACGGCGGCGCTTTTTGTGAGCGGTACAGCGGACGCACGCGCCGCCGTCACCTGCTGACGACCATCACATACATGACCTTCACTCCAGAAGCTTGGCCAAAAGGCCCTGGTCTGCTCACGGTCTTTGGAATGGGAGGTCCAGAAACTTTGATCTGGGCGCACGTCCTAAGGACTAGGTTTCCCCACCTAGTTTGTTCGCGCAGTTTCGTGATGGCAGAAATGACGGAGCAAGTTATCCCGCCCGGCCAACTGGATCTGAGCTTCTCTGATCAGTGGGAAGTCAAAATCTTGGCTGAGATACCTCTCCATGCAGTCAGAGGAAAGCCACGCGCGCGGTTGTGAAAGGCATGGCTTGCTCAACAGAAATTGCGCATTGAGTCTCGCGGCAAATATCATCTCCGTATCAGATTTTTCGCGTTAGGGTGGTGTCGTTCCCAGGGTGCGGTTATCATGGCGAGTCGCAAAACTCTGGGAGGATATCATGAGCCCCATTTCCCCTATTGCACCTTCGAGGCATTCCTCGAATCGTATCGATCCAATGACCACACTCCTATGGCTACTGCTCATGTCCATTGCAAATTCGGGATGCCCTCCTCCTCCACAAAACCTTAGGCCTATTATCTCCGGACTCTCGCCTTCTTCGGCGGCTCTCGGCTCCCCTAGTCAGACGCTAATCATCAATGGTTCCAATTTCCTTGCGACCTCGACAGTGACGTACCACAACACGAGTCACCCGATCGTGTTTGTGAGCGCGAATCAACTAACCATCACTCTCAGCGTGGCAGACCAGGCGGTGGCGGGGGCCTTCCCAATCGTGGTAACAAACCCAGCACCCGGCGGAGGTGCGTCCAATTCTGTGAGCTTCACAGTGAACAATCCTGTACCGGTCATATTGTCGCTGTCACCCAGTTCGGTGGCGGCCAGTGCCGCAGTGCAGACCTTGACGATTAACGGTAGCAATTTTGTTTCAAGTTCGACCGTAACGTACAACAGCGTTGCGCATCCGGCGACTTTCCTGAGTTCAACACAGTTGACAATATCTCTCAGTGCTGGCGATTTGGCTACGGGGGGAGTATTCCCTGTGGTCGTAACAAATCCCAGCCCCGGCGGAGGTGCGTCCAATTCGGTGAGCTTCACAGTGAACAATCCTGTACCGGTCATATTGTCGCTGTCACCCAGTTCGGTGGCGGCCGGTGCCGCAGCGCAGACCTTGACAATTAACGGTAGCAGTTTTGTTTCAAGTTCGACCGTAACATACAACGGCGTTGCACATCCCGCGACTTTCTTGAGTTCAACACAGTTGACGATATCTCTCAGTGTTGGCGATCTGGCTGCCCCGGGGACCTACCCAGTCGTTGTTTCAAACCCGCCGCCGAGCGGCGGATTTTCGAATACCGTCAACTTGTTGGTTACCATTATCAGTGGTCTTGCGTATCAGACACTCACCGCACGCACGACGGCTAACCTAAGCAGTTTTCCTGTCTTTAAAGACCAAGACTCGGGGTTCAACCACGGGTTCCCTTCCGGTGTATTCCCGAGCGGTGCCGTTCTGACAATCGACGCTGGGTGTGTGGACAATCCGACTGACGTAACAACGGGATGCTACTTACCCACGGACACCACTCATCTGGACACTGCGCGAGGAACAGTTCTTCGAATTACGTTTCCAGCGTTGCCAGGCACGACTTTCGCTGGCGTAAACATTGAGGAGCCCGAGCATTGGGGAGTGCTAATTGCCAACAACCAATGCGCCCTAACGGTAACCTGTAATGGCTATGACCTCACAGGTGCGACAGCGGCAGAATTTGACGTGCGTTCTCCAACCGGAATTAATGTGCAATTCGGTGTGGGCCAGTGCCAAACTCCGTTCACTTCGCTGCCTGCTTCTCAGACCTATACGCACGTGTCCCTGGCTTTGAACACGAGCGCGTTGGGTTGCACGCCTGTTTTGAACAGCGTGAACGTGCTCTTTACGGTGACGGCGTCCAATGTTCCAAGTGGAGCGACCGTCCTTCTCGACAACATTCAATTCACCCCTACGCCCGGGCGCGCGAATCAGGGCGGGGAAACATTGACTTTGCCCCTCAGTACCCAGACATTCGGAGTTGTGCCTCAGACATCATCTTTTCCGCCCGATCAAGTCAACCGCAACGTGGCCACAATTTACGAGTCCGCACTGACGCTGCTGGCGCTTCTACATCGGGGCCAGCAGACCGGCCAGCAGAGCGACATTACAAACGCTCTCGAAATTGCGAACGCTTTGGATTATGCGCTTTACCACGATAATCATGGACAATTCATTTCAATTACGCCCGGAGCCTCGAACGGTTGCTTTGGAGGGAACGCAACCATGTCGTGTGGCCTTCACAATGCCTATGAGACCGGCGACATCGCACTCTTTAACGACCAAAATAGCGGGGCCGGTGCTGGAAGAGCTGGCGACGTCCGGCTAGCCGGGTTCACTTGCGGCGCTACCTCGCAAACAGGTTTCTGCTTGGAACTCGACGGAGCCACAGGAGGAAACAACGCCTGGGCCATTTTGGCCCTGATGGCTGTGTATCGACAATCTGGCAACGCCAACTATCTCAACGACGCCATTACGATTGGCAATTGGATTGTCGCCAATCTGCTCGATCAGACAGGCACCGGCTACGGCGGGTACTATGTGGGATATCCGGACCAGGGTGTTCCTTCACCGAAGCCGCTGATCCTTGGCAAGTCGGTGGAGAACAACGCAGATATCTTTGCCGCCTTCACAGCTCTGGCTGCGGTTGAGAGCCAGCTCGGCAATCAGAGCGCTGCAGCTTCTTGGACCAATGCCGCCAATGTTGCGGGCGATTTTGTGATGCAGATGTTCGACTCGACGGCTGGCCGTTTCAATGTCGGTACGCTGCCTGCAAATGCGCTGCCCCCCTCCGGCCCCACAATGGGGAACTGCCCGGATACGACCCACACGAAAGGGAATGATGTCCTAAATACTTGCGACTTCCTTGACGCGGACACATTCACCACCTTGGCGCTGGCGGGAAGCCCCCGATACAGCGGCGTGATCGATTGGCGAAAACCAATCCAGTACGTTTCGAGCACCTTCGCACAGACTGTCTCCGTAGGAGGCCAGACATTCAATGGATTTAACCTAATCGTCTCTCCGTCGGAGGGCGGTAGCGGGATCGCATGGGAATTCACCGCTCAGGTGGTCGAGACAATGCGGTTTGTGGATCAGCTTTATAACCAGACATCCCTCGAATCCCAAGCCGCCTTCTATCTCACCCAAATTCATCAAGCCCAAACTGTAGCTCCATTTGGAGATGGCCAGGGGCTTACGGCTAGCACACTCCAAAATGGGGACACTCTTCCACCTCTCAACCAATGTCTGCAAACACCGTTCCAATGTGTACCTGAGCGAGTCGGCTTGGCGGCTACAGTCTGGGCCATTTTTGCCGAGCAGCAGACTAATCCGTTACCGTAAGCCCGAATTCGTGACTTGCGCAGGCGACCGAGATACTCCCAGAAAGCGCATACCTTGCAGAGAACTGAGGAAGGCGAAGGAAGCATGAAAAGCATAATGAGGCTCCTCATCATGCTGTCGCTAACGATGGTTTTGTCGTCGTGCGGTGATCGCTGCGAGAGTCCTGGGCAATTGATCTGGAACCCTAACGAGATAGAGGGTTTCAAAATAGCAAAAGATTATCCTGAGAGTTCATTCCGCAAACTTAGTGTTACCTGGCAGCAAAAGCCCCCTTTTACAATGGAATCATGCCGATAACCTACACTTCATTTTTATTCGATGTTATCCCTCCTTCGATGAGCATGGGCGTGGGTGGGATTGTTGTGATGGATGAATTTGAAGACTTTCAGACTGCTTATGTTTATCCTCGGTCGATGACTGAAAAGTTGTCGGGTGTTCCAATCGGCGCGGTGACCTTTTCTAAGACAACTAATGAAATAATCGCACAGGCAAAGCAGACAAACAGAACTTCAGCGGGAATTGAGATTGAGGAAGTTCACTATAGGAACTGCCCGGGCGGCGGGTGCTGTGCGGTCTTCAAGTCGAAGAGCTCCATAAACCGCTTTCGATATAAGGAACGAGAGAGTGAAACTACTGGCCGAAAACAAAGGGATTACTATTTTATGTGGCCATTGGGAGGGCGTTGAGTTCTTACCAATCGCCACCCTGCTGTGACCATGCCATTGCGCGTCCGTTTTAGAATGCCCGGCAAGGAGCGGGACCTCATGCGATGCCCATCATGCGGAAGCGAGGTTGATCCGCGGGATTTCCCCAACCACTTCGCCTTATGTCAGGCCGTGAAGTCGGAGCCGCGAGGAAACCCGGGGCGAAGACCGAGGCCCATTACGGCGCGCGAGGCCGAGATACGCGCGCAAAGCTTGGCGCCAAGCTCCTCTCTTCTCTTGGTCCTCGCAACGCGAACAGCGGTCTACGCCGTTCATGGAGAAAATCGGCTGATCCAGGTTGCAGAGGAGTGGCGACTCGTCTATCAGAAGCCCGGATCGGGATGGAAGGCAGTCGACGTGAATGCCCACGAGGTGAAAGTATGTTCCGAAAGTGGTGCCGTACCACCCGACGTGACGGAGTATCCGCCGCTAAACGCATGGCAATTGGACAGCGATGAGGCATTGAGGCTGGCCGAATCCTTCGGAGGACACATCCAGGCCGGCGGGATGATGGGTGGTCCAGGCCTTTTTCAGTTGAGGATGTGCGATGTTGACGACGCGTCTGTCCCATTGTGGTGGGTGCCACACCGCATGGAATGGTACCCATTTTACATTCGGGCCGATACCGGAGCTCCGGCCTTTATCAAGGATGACGAACGCTTCCTGTTCACCTTGACTCCGCCGCCGGATTTAAGGGACCACATCGGAATAGAGCGGCGCAGGACAAGAAGCCATTTCATTCCCTTCCGCGATGCGAAGCTCGTGGCCCCCTCGAGCCCAATGCTGGTTGCACCCGCAACGGCATCCCAGGACTACCACTCACCGGATCCAACTAAGCCCGTACAGGCCAGCTCCTTGACAGAGGGAAGACCCGCAACGAAGCCCAGCAGAGCTCCAGTCGCCCTCGTCATATTGCTTGCGCTCGGAGCCATCGGCGTATTTGTTCACAACAACTACTTCGCAGAACAGAGTCGCCCGCAGCCGTCCAGCGCGCGAGTAACCCCAGCCAGTGCGGGGAGGCCTGGCGCGCAATCGGGCGAGTCCAAAATCAGCGCTTCTTCGTCGAAAGCTGCCCGGACAGCGCAGCCGGTGCCCGCCGATAATCGGCATGGTGAGTCGCGACACGCCCTCACCGATGAAGGAGCAGATCGACCGGTCTCTATCGGGTCAGTAACGGTCGGCGGTTTTGCGACCCAAGGAATCGACGTCGCCCCAATGGGATCTTCGTCGCTGGAGTACGTCGTAAAGATCTCTTTCTCCAACGGCGACAGCGGGCCGCTCGTCTTCGACACAATCCGAATCATGTTTTTTTCAGAAGTCGGCGGCGGACAGGGCATGAAAACCGTCAAGACGGACGGCGGCTTGTGGCAATTGTTCCATGGTGAGGAGAAAGATTTCTCGTTCCATACCGACGGATACACGGGACAGATTTTGCAGCGAGCCGGTGGGTCACCGATATTGTTTGCCGCCAAGCTTCTGTTGGGTGGGCAGACCGTGGCGGGTACCTTTCTCGCCGAACTGCCAGCACTGCGGTACCTACCCAGCGAATATGCGCCGAGCGGGCGCGGTTATCCTTTGCAATTCAAAACTGTGGAAATCTCCGAGTTCTGATGGAAACCCGACCCCAGCATCGTGATTTGAGGAGGGTTAGGACAATGCGCCGTGTGAGCTGTTCTTTCGCGAGTTTCGCGCTTCTGTGCTCGATCAGCGTATTGTTCTCTTCATGCACTTCCGCTGGCGATGAGCCACCATTCGACCTGGGTTCTGGTCGCGGCGGCGAACTGGTTCGAAGGACGTCGTTGAAAGAAATGGTGTCTAACCCTCCAGGAATCGTGTACGAGATCGAGTATGCGCGGACGGGATTGATCTCCGTGGCAAGGTTGGACTTTTCGACCAGAGCAATGCTTGAAGAGGTTTTTGCCGGGAAGTGGCGCATCGTCTACGAGTATGGGGACATGAGGGACAAGGCGATGAAGGTGCCCTCCACTATCACCATCTACAGCGATCGAGAGGGTTCGCGGAATCTAATCAACCGATATGAATTGGCCGAGTTGGTCCCGCAGGAAGGCGCCCGATACAGGGACAAGACCGGACGGACGAGGACAATCTCGTATGAGTATTTCGACGTCATGCCTGGCGGACCATTCTGAAGGGTACTAGGACGGCCAGTTCAAGTGTGTTGCGTGCTTTACATGCCGCTAAGCGGGTCCTGGCTCAAAGCGCATAGACATTCAGCGACAACCACTCCGAAAGAGATTGCTATGTTTTGGAGCCAATCGAGATCAGTTCCAAGGTTCTTGTCAGCCCTATCTAACGAGGATCTAGTCCCGTGACTATGAAGGGTCGGCACTCAGAGTTATGGATGCGAATGGCACTATTTTCGTGTCTTGTTCTGGGATTTTCAGATAGCAGCCTCGCTCAGCGCAAAGCGGTGGTCGTCTTCATAATAGATGGCGATTTTGTTCATTTCGAGGGTCACGGTGCAATAGTACGCAGAGCGGTAAGAGCTTACTTCAATGGTCCCGTCGAACCACTCGACGCGGCCGAAGACTCATCTTCATTTTTGGATCCGACCAGGATTGCGACGGCCCTGACATATATTGTGCAGTACTCAGCTAGTCATCCCAACACAGCGATCATCGTAAACATGAGCTACGGAAGCCACTCATACAACCCCGCGATGAGTGGCTTACTTGCAGCGCTCACCCGGTTCGACGTGGCCTTCATCGCTGCTGCGGGTAACGATGACAAAGATGGGTGCAACCAATATCCAGCTGCTTACCCTGGCGTTATCAGCGTTGGCTCGGTCATGAAAGTCTCGTCCGAGAATCTTGATCGCGGCCAGCCGAAATCTAGATTTTGGGGACATTTGAATCCGAGCGCATCCTACAAAAAGGCATCATACTCAAATTATGGTCCCTGTGTTCAGATTGCAGCCTCAGATGAGGATTTGAGCGAGTTCATTGATCTTTTTAGCGAAGCTTACGGACGAGAGAAGGAAGAGGCCGCACTTCTCGGCCGAGATCTCCGTAAACCGGAAGAAGTCTCGCAGCGCTTCGAGTATCTTTTGAAACATTTAGGTACGTCGTTCGCTGCCCCGCAGGTGAGTGGTGTTCTTGCAAGGGTTCTTCAAGACGCACCCGATATTTCGGTCGCGGAGGGCATAAGAGCTATCCGTGGCTCAGGCATTATTTTGTCCGATGACTCAAATTGGCACCCAGAGATATTAAGTCCCTATAGCGCAATGAAAGTCGGCCTCGAAATTGAGTTCACACATCTCAATGCTCTATCCGTAACAGCGCTCATCAACCGATCGCGGGAATCGGAGCCCAAGGAAAATCTGGGCTTGATAGTAAGGGCGCTCGGACAAAAAAGGGATGGTGGGGTGTTGCCGGCACTAGCCGAAATCTTAAACAAAGAAGGCCATCGACAAGGTGGGGAATTAGCTGATGCTCTCGTGACGCAATACCAAAGTGGGTCTCGTGGAGCACTTAGCGTCCTTGTTGGCGGCCTCAGGCTGCGCGACCATGACTACTTAGCTGAATTCAGAGACGCGGCACCAAGCATCGGCGAGCCCGCAATCAAGCCACTTCTCAATGCTGCCCGCAACAGTGAGCTTCGCGAAGACGCCATCTCTCTCTTAATCGCAATCGGAGAAATAGGCGTGCCTTCGCTCATCCGAGCATTCAAGGATCCAGACGCATCCGTACGTTCTGCGGCAACCGATGCCATACGCGGGGAGGGCAATCGGTCTGTTGTGCCACTAATCGCCGCCCTCAAAAGCGGGGACGAGGCAATTCGTTCCGGAGCACTAAACACCCTGCCCGCCATCAAGATATCCAATTCAACCGATCTCTTCGAACCGTTATCTTCGTATCTTGCTGATGAGAACATTACGGTTCGGCAATGGGCGGCATGGGCTTTGTCTGAAAACGCGCGCTCTTTCGGCGAGGCTGCAGGTGTCAGGACCGTCCCCACACTAATCCACTGTATCGAGGTCCAACTCCCAGAGGTTAGTAAGTATTGCGCTTATGCTTTGGACGAAGTTGGTGATGAACGCGCAATGTCAATTTTGAAGAACAAGGTCCGATCCGGCGACAACGAGTTTCGACAAATTGTGTCTGAAGCAATGAGCGCTATCGAGGCTAGGGAGCGACTGCATCGCGAGGTGCAGTCTCAAGAATTGCGAGTGCACCGCGAGGCGCAGTCTCAAGAATTTTGGGACAAGTTTTGGGAGAGGTGGGGAGCAACTATCCTTATCGCTGTCGTGCTCATTCCGATTGCGGCCTTCATCTACAAAATCGTGAAAGACTATATCGAATATAACTTTTAATCGAAACACAGAATCTCGAACAACACCCTAAGTTGAGGGAACACACGGAGTCGCAAGGGCGCGTGACGCGTGGCACATTGGTGCGAAGAGGTTCGCTCCCTCAGGCCTGGTTCGCGATAGAACTTTTTGAATATAAAGGGCTGGACAACGGAATCTGTGCCGTAGACCTCTGGTGTTGGCGCAACTCAGAACGCCTAACTGTAGCAACACAACACGGACAGCACTGAGCAAGGACAGGGCTTGTAAAATTAGCAAACTACCGCCTTCAGGCTCCCGACCACACGATGGGATCGCAATAAGACGCTAGCCTCAATCATTTTTTTTATTCTAGGGACAACATACGGACAATTAAGAGGTGAAGAGAAACGTGTTGTAGCCCCGGTGCGACACCAGATAAGGCACTTAGGATTTTTTACTACCCTGGTTCGGGACCAGTTCGAGCCTCGCTTGAGAGTCCCGTTGTGCCGCGTCCATCTTGAACGACCTGCGGAATTTGATACCGCACTTGGATCCGATCGCATCAGATTTAGTGCCAACGTTATTTTGCTTCCCCGTTCTACACGGCTTTCGACTGTCGCCCGCCCTCGCACTCGCAAACCGCTAGTTTTCCAGCTTGGCAATATTGTCTCAGGCGTGTTCACGCCTGTGCTTGCCAAGGACAGCAAACACCTGAACCTCGTGGACATCCTCTCGGGGTCGGAATCGACCGGATGCAGCGGAACTTCGAACCCATGCGGAAACAAGTCGAAGCATGGAAGAGAACACGCCTTTCGGATGAAGCCGCAAAGCTGATCATTTATCGAGCTTTCATTGAGGGAGATCTCGAAGCTCCCAAGCATTTGGCCGGGAGGGGTGCACGATCACTATTTCAATCCGCGAGTCGAAGAGTTCGCTCCGCGAACGCATACCCCTTTGACTTTGCTGATTTCTCGAACATGCTTTTTAAGCCAAGAATGAGCAAAACCTTCGGGACAGCACCGCATTTGCTTTCCCCCCTCACGGCCCTTCAATGCTGAATTAGATACCCGATATGGGGTTAGGCGCACGGAAGCATTTTTCAAGATTTCTTTAGGCTCGCCCGTCCCGGTTGGCCAGTTGGCCAATTCCAGCGAGACCCGAAATTCGTATGTGACGCCAAAGCAACGACTTATCTATTCTTACCTGCGGCTGTTAACCGAATGCTCGTGAAAGCCGATTCCCCCACGTTGAGATCGGCCTTCGCTGTCAGGCAGCCACAACCTCTCAGTAGAGGAAAAAAGCAAGAAGAGTAAGAGATAATATGGCGGGCGGGACTCGAATTCCTCCCGTTCCCGATGCAATGGGGACTGAAAGTCCACGCTTCGCCGTTGCTAATTCTCTGGTATTTGCGGTGTATACAAAGCTTCTCGCCAAGCGCATGAGGCAAGGTGCGCCTGAAATGTGCCTACGATGGCTGCTGTTTGCTTTATCTCCGTGGGGGCGCTGAACTCTCCGGACAGGCGAACTATGCAACATACAATCAATGAGGCGCAGCTATTGCCTCGACGGCTGTCATCTTTAATTCTCCTAGCCCTGAAAACGAAACTATGTGCAATTCCCTGACCGTCGGCGAGAAAGCACCGACGGCAGTGACAATTTTCGGGAACCACTCACAACGAATGGGTTCAGGAACCTTCTTTGCCACGATCTCCGACGATGCTGCGTTGCGTTGGCAGATTGCTTGGCTTGTACGAAAGGTCCTGGCTCGCAAGGCGCTGCTCCACAGATTCGTGGACCAGTGAGCCCGGCAGGATGTGCCGTCGCCGAGCAAAGTTGAAGGACAATGACTTCTGCCAGGTGCCTTGGGGTGTCTGTGTGTGTACGATCTTCGGCCAAAGCTCGGCGATCCACCAGAAGCCGGAAAGAGATTCGTGTTGGTTCCTGGTCGCAGGGTCGGGCGAAACATAAGGAGGCTTACCTCCGAGGATCTCAGTCACTCGAACGGAATCGACTCTGAGGCCCGCAAGCTCCGCTTCACGCAACATCCATCTCAAGGCAATCTGTGAAAGCTGGCTTTCCGATTCGGCGTAACTGCCACCAACATCCGAATGTACGCCAGCAAACCAGACCTCCTGTATGTCCTGCTGTGCGTGGTGGGGCTGACCGAACAGGTTTTGGCGAAAAAACGCACGCCGCTCATCTATCGAAACCGCGTGTCGGACAATGTGAAGATCTGGATTGTGGCTGGTGGTGAACGGAAAGTGAACAGCGTTGTAGACCCAACCAACAGAGCTAACCGTATCCCACACCCCAATAAAGTGGGGTTTGCACTCGCGCGAGAAGGTAGCCTTAAAATCGGCCGCCACATCGAAATCGATGTGTCTGCGTTTGATCATTCGAACCGCATAAGGAATAAGTGCATCATTACTGCCGCCTAGCAGTCCTACCATACTCAGCATCCCACATAGGGCTCGGGCGGTATACCCACCGCGACTGAAACCGAACACGTATATTTGGTCCCCCGGTTGAAAACTCCGCATGAGAAACTGATATGCGTCTGCCACGTTGTCCGAAATGCCGTAGCCAAACGCAAGACCGATCAAGCGAGTCCACCATTTGCCAATGATCGACAGCGCGTTGCGTGCACCCATCGTGCCGACGCCGGGGTGGTAATAGGCGATCTGACCGGCATCGCAAATCAGCGTTTTGTAGAGCTTGATCACGTTGGAGTTGCGTTCCCCAAATTCGTTGCCAGTACCGTCACAGCAGATCACTATGTTTTTCACGACTTCCGACTCCGCTAGGAGCTTAGAAAATGACGCGTTTTCCGTGCGGTCTCAGAGCCACTCCTCTGGAGGAACAAGACGTATGCTTAAGCTCAATTACAG
>WNGP01001645.1_pt1 | contig 18837 bp, 21 predicted proteins | sample 5407671 | NCBI WGS metagenome assembly WNGP01 (sample SAMN13153381, study PRJNA577476) | soil metagenome | isolation source: 40 cm soil or saprolite under Garry oak tree replicate 2 | place: USA:California | collected 2016-06-15 | reverse complement strand
ACAAGCTGGAGACCCTGGGTCTAGAGAGCAGCGTCGGGCTTGACGAGAACTTCCGGCGTGATCTGGAGATGGTCGCCGAGGACGGGCGGCGCGCCAAGGCGCACATGCTCGAGGCGAACCTGCGCCTGGTCGTGTCGGTAGCCAAGAAGTACAGCGACCGGGGCCTGTCCCTGCTGGACGTGGTGCAGGAAGGAAACCTGGGCCTGATCCGTGCGGTCGAGAAGTTCGACTACACCAAGGGCTACAAGTTCTCCACCTACGCCATGTGGTGGATCAGGCAGGCCATCCAGCGCGGCTTCGGCGACTCGGCCCGGACCATCCGGCTTCCGGTGCACGTGCTCGAAATGCTCAGCAAGCTGAGCCGGGTCGAGCGTGACATGCACCAGCGCCTGGGCCGCGAGCCCACGCCCGAGGAACTGGCCGTGGAGCTTGACCGGACGCCGGACCAGATCGAGGAGCTGCTGCGCACGAGCCGGCAGCCGATCAGCCTGGATTCGACCATCGGCGAAGACGGCGAGACCAGCATCGGCGACCTGATCGAGGACGTCGACGCGCCCGAGGCCTCGGAGCTCGTCGATCGCCAGCTGATGGCCGAGCAGCTCCGTTCGGCGCTGGACGCGCTGACGCCGCGCGAGGCCACGATCATGGCCATGCGGTTCGGGCTGTACGACGGCAACCCGCACACGCTCGACGAGATCGGCCGGGCGCTCGGCCTGACCCGCGAGCGGATCAGGCAGCTGGAGAAGCAGTCACTGTCCAAGCTGCGTCACCCGAGCCGCGCGCAGCCGCTGCTCGATTTCGCTAGCTGATCATCGTCTTACGTTTCGCCTCCCGACCACGATGCCGGGCCCGACCTCCCGCCGGGCCCGGCATCTGGCTGTCTGGGGGACGTAACCTCGATCCATGAGCGGTAGCACCATGCGGCGGCGGGTGCTGCGGGTGACGGTGCCCGACGGCGCGGAGCACCGGGCCGACCTGCTCGCGGCCGAGGAGCCGCTGGAGATCCGGGTAGACGGCGTGCCGCTCACCGTGACGATGCGTACCCCGGGGGACGACATCGATCTGGCCGCCGGGTTCTTGTTCACCGAAGGGCTGCTCCCCCGGCTCGACGACGTGCACGAGATCAGGATGTGCGACGAGAACGTCGCGGCGGTGACCCTCAAGCCGGGCCGGGCCGTCGCCGCCGGGCCAGCGGCGGCCAGGAACTTCCTCACCACCAGCGCGTGCGGGGTGTGCGGTAAAGACAGTATCGAGGCTATCCGGGTCCGGTCCTCCTTCGACGTGGCCGCCGACCCGGTCCGCGTGTCCCCCGCCGTGCTGGCCGGGCTGCCGGACCGGCTCAGGGATGCGCAGCGGGTGTTCAGCCGCACCGGCGGCCTGCACGCGGCCGGGCTGTTCGCCCCTGATGGCACGCTGCTGGTGCTGCGCGAGGACGTGGGCAGGCACAACGCGGTCGACAAGGTGGCCGGCTGGGCGCTGCGCGGCGGCCTGCTGCCGCTGGCCGGCCACGTACTGCTGGTCAGCGGGCGGGCCTCGTTCGAACTCGCGCAGAAGGCGGTCATGATCGGGGTGCCGGTGCTCGCCGCCGTGTCCGCGCCGTCTTCGCTGGCCGCCTCCCTGGCCGAGGAGAGCGGCCTCACTCTGGTCGGCTTCCTGCGCGGCACCAGCATGAACGTCTACGCGGGCGCACAGCGGATCACCGCGGCCGCCCCTGCTGACGCCGGGGCCTAGGTCACGACCGGGGCCACCTGGTAGACGTCGGCGCCGCCGGCGGAGACCTCCCGGGTCAGCTGGCCGCGGACGGCGAGCACCTCCAGGTGCGCGGCCGTCTCGTTGACGGCCTGCACCCGGCTGAACAAGTCCAGGTCGCTGAACAGGCGCTGCCGCCTGGTCCACTTGATCGCCCGCGCCACCTCGTAAGCAGTGGCGTGGCCCGCCAGCACCGCCTGGTGGGTCTCGGCTAGGCGCAGGTCATGGTGCGCCAGCAGTTCGTTGACCCGGTCGTGGGTGCTGCTGGTGACCGGGCCGTGGGCGGGCAGCAGCCGGGCGTCGGGCAGCGTGAGTGTGCGGGCCAGCGAGCCGAGGTAGTCGCGCAGCGCCATCCGGTTGCCCGTGGGCTCGAACCCGATCGAGGGCGTGATGTGCGGGAGCACGTGGTCACCCGCGAACATGATCCCGGCCGCAGCGTCGTGGTAGACGATGTGGCCGCGGGTGTGACCGGGGGTGTGCACCGCGCGGAGCGTCCGGGTCCGCAGGTCCAGGTAGGTCCCGTCGGCCAGCCAGCGGTCCGGGTCTTCCCAGTCGACGATGGCCGGGGGCTGCCCGTTCTGCGTGGCGAACTCGTCGGCCAGTTCCTTAGCGCCCAGCCTGCGCAGGTCCTCGAGGCCGAAGAACCTGGTCCGGCTGCCGTTGATCATCTCCCTGGTGGCGGTCAGGTTAGCGCGCTCTTCCTCGCCCAGCGAGATCACGGTGCGGAAGGTCTTCCGCAATTCGATGGCGAGGGAGTAGTGGTCGATGTGGATGTGGGTGACGAAGAAGTTGCGGATGTCACCGAGTTCGTACCCGATCTGCCGCAGCGCCGCGGTGAGCCGCTCCCGGGCCGGGACCAGCGCGATCCCGGCGTCGATCAGGTCGACTCCGCTGGGGTCGGCGATCGCGTAGACGTTGACCGCCTTCAGCCCTTCCATCGGCAGCGGCAGCGGGATCCGGTGCACGCCCCCGCCGAGGTCCTCGACCGCTGGTTCGGTCCAGGCATACCTGTCAGCCGCTGCATGGCTCATCGTGTCGATGATCCTTCCCTTCGGACCCAAGACCCCGCGAGCCCTGAGCTACTGCTAGGTAACGATACCGGAGGGTGCCGCCGTTTCCGGGTCCCGCCCGTCCTCTGCCTTCCAGATGGTAGGTCCCGCCGGGAAGGGGCCGTCTGCCTGGGTAAGCATCAGCAGCACGCGTTCTATGCCTAGTTCGAATATGACTTCCTCGTCGAAGCCAGGCCACACCTGGCCGTCACGTTCGGTCAGGACCCGGGCGCGGACGACGCGCTGCAGCGCCGCGTCGGTCACCTCCCGGGCCCGGCCGGCCAGAGCGAAGCCGTCGTCCTGCCGGGGCGGCGGGCAGGTCTCGCTGTGCAGCGCGTAGCGCCCGTCCCGGCGCAGGTCCGCCCGCTTGGGTCCGGCCACGATGAGCAGGTGCAGGCCCGCGTCGCTGATGACGGGGCAGACCGGGTGCACCCGCGGGCCCCCGTCGGGTCTGACGGTGGCCAGGAACGCCAGGCCGATGCTGATCTGGTAGAGCTGCCTGCGGCCCGCGTCGGCCAGGGCGGGCTGCTGTCGCTCGAACTCGGTCCAGGTGATCATCTCGCGGACGTTACGCCGCTATCGCTGACATCTTCTGTCAGCGATAGCGGTCTAGTCTTTCGCTCGTGCGCGCTGACCGCCTGCTCTCGCTGGCCCTGCTGCTCCAGGCGCGGGACGCGGCGACCGCGCGGGCGCTCGCCGCCGAGCTCGGGGTCAGCGTCCGGACGGTCTACCGGGACCTGGAGGCGCTCAGCGCCGCGGGTGTTCCGGTCGTCACCGAGCCGGGACCAGGCGGCGGCTGCCGGCTGATGGACGGTTACCGGTTCCCGCTCCGCGGCCTGCGGCCGGATGAGGCGGAAGCCCTGCTCATCCTGGGCGTGCCAGCTGCCCTGCGCGAACTCGGCCTGGAAGGCGCCCTGTCCGCGGCGCACCGGCAGATCCGGGTCACCGCCGGCCTGGCCGCTGCCACGCTGGTCCACCTGGATATGCCACGGTGGTTCGGCGGTCAGGAGGAGGTGCCCTGCCTGCGGGAACTGGCCCAGGCGCTGCGGCTGGGCCGCAAGCTCGCCCTCAGGTACCGCTCCGCCGAGGGCCGTGACGGCGAGCCGCGGGTCATCGGCCCGCTCGGCCTGGTGAACAAGGCGGGGACCTGGTACCTGATCGCCCTGCCCGGTACCGGCGAGGTGCGCGTGTTCCGGGCCGGGCGCGTGTCCGGCGCCCGTGTCCTGCCCGAGCCCTTCGAGCGGCCGGCGGACTTCGAGCTCGCCGCGTTCTGGGCTCGGTGGTCCGCCGAATTCGAGGCCAGCCGGCCCCGGCTCCAGGTCAGGGTCGCCGCCTCGCCGCAGGCGCTGGCGGTGTTCCCGGAGGTCTTCGGCCTGGCCGTCATGTCCGCGCTAGAGGCGGCGGCGGCGCCCGGTGAGGACGGCTGGCGGGAGGTGACGCTGTCCTTCGAGCATGAGCCGGCCGCGGTGTACCGGCTGGCGGGCTTCGGCGGCCAGGTCAAGGTCCTCGACCCGACGGCGGTCCGGGCCAGGCTGCTAGCCACCGCCCGTGAGATCCTCGGACGTTACGATGCTGCGAAGTAATGCTCATCGGAAATGACCATGCACGATATTTACACGTATACGAGCCCGGAGGATCCCGCCCGGCAGGACGATGGCTTGTTCGGCCCCGGGTCGGTGACGTGGCGGCTGATGAACAACCGGATCATGTGGGTGGCGCCGGTGCGTGCGCTGCTCCTGCAGGCCCTGCATCCACGCGTGATACGCGGCACCTTGCAGAACGCCACCGCCATCACGGAGCCGGTAGAAGCCTGGGCCCGGCTGAGACGGACCAGGAAGTTCATCGAGACGTGTACCTTCGGGACCATCGCGGAGGCGGAGCGCGCGGGACGCCGGGTGCGGAAGATTCACGAGTCTCTCACGGCAACCGACGCCGACGGCACCCCGTATCGCGTGGACGAGCCCGAGCTGCTGCTCTGGGTGCATTGCGGCGAGGTCGCGTCCATTGCCGACGTGGCCAGGCGGAGCGGCATGCCGGTCGGCGCAGCGGATCTCGACGCCTTCGTCGATGAGCAGCGCCGGCGTGCGGGCCTGATCGGCCTCGATCCCGGGTCCGCGCCCGCGTCCATGGCCGAACTCGACGCCTACTACGGGCAGGTCAGGCCGAGCCTGCGCGCATGCGATGAGGCGAAGGAGGCGCTGAGGCTGTTGTTCCGCCCGCCCGTGCCCGAAGGGAACCGCACGCTGAAGGTAGCGTTGCCGCCGTTCAACGTCCTGGCGTTCGCGACGCTGCCCGGCTGGGCCAGGCGGATGTACGGCAGGCCGGGTGGCCCTCTGACCGACATGGCGGCGACCGCCGGGCTCCGGGCCGCACGCCTGGCGTTCGGCCAGCAGAAGCTGTTCCTGGCCGCCATGCGGGCGGTACACCGTGCCGAATGGGCAGGCGAACAGGATCTGCCTTCGCCGGGCCCGCCTGCCGACCGCGCCCCTGATTCGCGATCCGGGCCGCGGCTCAGTCGCCCGAAACGGCGAAGATCTCCCTGACCTCGCGGCCGGCGTAGTAGACCAGCACGTACCCGGCCGCGGGGTCGGCCCACCACCACCCCAGGGCGGCGTTCAGGACCAGGCCGAGCAGCACCGCCGAGGCCAGGATGCCGTCGACCATCGTCACCCGGCCCTCGGTCCGCAGCACCGGGTTGTCCAGGGCGCGCCCGGTCCGGGCCTTCCCGGCGGCCAGCGCGAACATCGCCACCACGGTCACCGCCGTCCAGATGATCCCGGACCGCGAGTGCCGGGGGTGATACCCGGCGGCGAGTACCAGGGTCGATTGGACCATCAGATACACCGCCAGGGCCGCGAACGCGTACCCGATCAGCCGCAAGGCACGGCGCTGCCGCCGCTCGCCGGTACCCGACAGCTCCCAGATCACTACCGTCGAGGCACCGATCTCGATCAGCGAGTCCAGGCCGAATCCGGCCAGCGCTACCGACCGGGCCGTGGCCGCGGCGAAGGCCAGCACCACGATCCCGGCCACGTTCCAGGCCAGCGTCACGTATTCAAGTGCGAAACCCCGTCGCAGCAGCACCTGCCGCGCCCGGTCATCGGCCACCGCCACGGCCCGAGTATGCCAGCACCGCGGCTAGGCGCCGCTCCTCAGTCCAGGCATCACCGCGGCCCTTTGGCTCGCTCATCGAGCTTTACCAGGCGTAGTGCTCCGGCGCGGGGCGGTAGCCGGGGAACAGGTCGTCGAGGCGCTTGAGCATGTCGTCGTCGAGCCGGAGGGTCACCGCGTGCTGCGCGTTGTCCAGCTGAGCCTTGGTGCGCGGCCCGATGATCGGCCCGGTGACGCCCTCCTGATGCAGCAGCCAGGCCAGCGCCACGGTAGCCGGCTGCTCGCCGAGCTCGTCGCAGAGGTCCTCGTAGGCCGCGATCTGCTCGCGATTCCGCTCCACGGCCTCCCTGGCCCGGCCGGCCAGACGGCGGCGGCCCTCGCGCTCTTTCTTGAGCACACCGCCGAGCAACCCGCCCTCGAGCGGGGACCACGGGATGACGCCGACGCCGTACTCGATCGCCGCGGGCAGCACCTCGAGCTCGATCTCCCTGGTCAGCAAGTTGTAGATGGACTGCTCGCTGACCAGGCCGAAGAACCCGCGGGCGGCCGCGGCGTCGTTGGCCTGGACGATGTGCCAGCCGGCGAAGTTGGACGAGCCGACGTACAAGATCTTGCCCTGGGCGACGAGCACCTCCATCGCCTGCCAGATCTCGTCCCACGGGGTGTCCCGGTCGATGTGGTGCATCTGGTACAGGTCGATGTAGTCGGTGCGCAGCCGGCGCAGCGACGCGTCGCAGGACCGCCGGATGTTCAGCGCGGACAGCTTGCCCTCGTTGGGCCAGTCGCCCATCGCCCCGTACAGCTTGGTGGCGAGCACGGTGCGTTCCCGCCGCGCGCCGCCCGCCGCGAACCACTCGCCGATGATCTCTTCGGTCCAGCCGGGGTGCGACTGGTCGTGCTGGGCCACCTGACCGGGCGGGCTCTGCATCCCGCCGTACCGGTTGGCGGTGTCGAAGAAGTTGATGCCGATCTCGTGCGCGTGATCCATGATCTCGTGGGCCTCGGCAGGCGGGGTCAGCGGCCCGAAGTTCATGGTGCCGAGGCAGAGGCGGCTTACGCTCAGGCCGGAACGGCCAAGGTGGATGTATTCCATGCTCTTACCCTAATGAGCCCCGCTTTCACTCGTCCTGTGCCGGGCCGAGCTGTGCGCCGCGGCGGCCTACCCGCTCACCGGATTTACCCGGCCGGGACGGAGGCGCGCCGCCGACCGAGCCGCCCACCGGGGCACGCGCGGGCGCGGGCGCGGACAGCCCGGCCCGTTCGGGATAATGCCCTTGATTTTTGCTATTCTTAGGACATGCAGTGTGTATCGCAGTGGTGGCCGACCGGTTAGGGCGGTCGTATCCTGCGTTAGTGAAGGGCCGTCCGGATGGACGGCCTTTTTTCGTGCTCCCATCCGGACCGACGGGAGGACGGATAACCATGACCACGACCATTGCGCACCGGCGTTCGGCCGAACTTGAGGAACTGATCGGCCAGGACGCGGCGGTGTTCCGGATCCTGACCGGGGACCGGCCGACCGGCCGGCTGCACCTGGGTCACTACTTCGGCACCCTGCGAAACCGGGTCAGGCTGGCCGATCTCGGCGCCGAGGTCTTCGTGCTGATCGCCGATTACCAGGTACTGACCGACCGGGACACGGCCGAGCGCCTGGATGAGTACGTGACCGGGCTGCTGCTCGACTACCTGGCCATCGGGCTTGACCCGGCCCGGACGGTGATCTTCACGCACAGTGCGGTGCCCGCGCTCAACCAGTTGCTGCTGCCGTTCCTCAGCCTGGTCTCGGTGCCCGAGCTGAACCGCAACCCGACGGTCAAGGATGAGATCGCGCACTCCAGGCAGGCGGCGGTCAGCGGCCTGATGCTCACCTACCCGGTGCACCAGGCCGCGGACATCCTGTTCTGCAAGGCGAACCTGGTGCCGGTGGGGCAGGACCAGCTGCCGCACCTGGAGCTCGCCCGGGTAATCGCGCGCCGGTTCAACGAGCGGTTCGGCCTGCCGGTGTTCCCGGTGCCGGACGCGCTGCTGTCGGCCGCGCCGCTGCTGCTCGGCACCGACGGCACCAAGATGAGCAAGAGCCGCGGCAACACCATCCCGCTGTCGGCCACCGCGGACGAGACCGCCCGCCTCATCCGCGGCGCGCAGACCGACGCCGGACGGCACATCAGCTACGACCCGGCGACCCGGCCCGCGGTCTCCAGCCTGGTCCTGCTGGCCGCGCTGTGCCTGGGCCGCGATCCGCGTGAGGTGGCCGACCAGATCGGGGGCCGCGGGGCTGCGGGGCTGAAGACCGTGCTCACCACCGCGGTCAACGACTTGCTCGCCCCGATCCGGGCGCGCCGCGCCGAGTACGCGCGGGACCTCGGCTACGTGCGCCAGGTGCTGCGGGACGGCAACGAGCGGGCCAACGAGATCGCGGCGGTCACGCTGGCCGAGGTGCAGGCAGCCATGGGCATGCGGTACTAGGAGCCGATCTCGACGGGCGTGTCAAGGACGCGGCCGGCGCCGACGACGCGTTCGGGGCCGCGGAGGGCGAACGACCCCTGCAGCGGCAGCTGGTCCGAGGCCCCGCCGACCGCGACCCGGATCTCGCCCGGCTCCATCACCCGGTTCCCGGCCCGGCCGGTGAACGCGGTGCGGTCGGCGTGCAGCCGGAAGGTGACCCGACGCGCCTGGCCGAGCTCCAAGGGCACCCGGGCGGCCAGCTCCCCGGCCACCGGGCCGATCGCGTAGGGGCGCCCGGTGACCAGCACCAGCACGACCGGCGTACCCGCGGCGACGAGCATCCGCAGCAGGTCATCCTGCACGCCCGGCAGCCGCAGGTCGGCCACGTCACAGCCCTCGCCCGAGGTGCCGCGGCCGAACAGGCCCGCCTCGTCCCCGAGCACCACGTCCGCCTCCCGCGCGTGCGCGGCGGCGTGCGCGAACCCGGAGCGGTCCGGGTCGCGTACGGCGCAGCCGGGAGCGTAGGAGATCGCCGCGCCGGGAAGTTCGGCCCGCAGCGCGGCGAGGACGGTGGCGGCGGACGCCCGCGGCCGCTTCCGGGTACCGGCCGCCGAGGTGGCGGGGCATGCTTTGACTTCCTCTCCGCCCTGAAGGGCGGAGATTCCCGCCTGTCACGCCGCGTCCCGGCGTGGCTTCGGGAGGGTTCCTGCTTCACCGCGCTGCGCCGGGACTGCTCCCGGTCTTACCTGCGCTCCACAGGCTGTCACCGCCAGCCCGGCGGCCCTGGCGACGTTGACCGCCGCGTTCATATCCCGGTCCAGCCATGCCCCGCATCCCCGGCACTGCCAGGTACGGATATGCAGCGGCTTGGGGCCGTCTTTCACGCCGCAGGCCGAGCAGACCTGGCTGGTGGGCTCGAACCGGCCGATCCGACGGAACTCCCGCCCGTGCCGCCGGGCCTTATATTCCAGCATCGCGGTGAACGCCGACCATCCGGCGTCGTGTACGGACCTGGCCAGGCGGGTGCGGGCGAGCCCCCTCACCGCCAGGTCCTCCACCGCGACCGCTTGGTTTTCGCGGATCAGCGCCGTGGAGAGCTGGTGGTGAAACTCGCGCCGCGCGTCCGTCACCCGCGCATGCGCCCTTGCAAGCTTGACTCTGGCCTTGTCCTGGTTCTGGCTGCCCTTCTCCTTACGGGACAGACCCTTCTGTGCCCGAAGCTGGCGAAGTACCGGCCCGCCGCGTCCTTGATCAGGGCGACCGACGACGGCTCGGACGGCAGCGGCCGCGACCACCGCACCGGCACGTCCCCGATCTTGGGCAGCCGCAGCTTGCCGCCCGCCGTGACCTGGAACCGGGCGTTGGCGGTGAACCGGATGGCTTGCCGACGGTCCTTCCGCGACCGGAACCGGGGCGGCCCGGCCGTCGGCCCCTTCCGCCTGCCCGTGGCCGAGGCGAAGAAATTCCGGTAGGCGGCGTTCAGGTCCGCCAGCGCCTGCTGGAGCACCGCCGACGACACCTCACCCAGCCAGGCCCGCTCCGGGCTGGCCTTGGCCGCGGTCAGCCGGGCCGACAGCTCCGCGTCGGTCAGGTACGGCAGCCCGGCGGCGAAGGCTTCTTGCCGGGCGCGCAGCGCGTCGTTGCACACCACCCGCGCACAGCCGAACGCCCGGGCGAGCGCGGCGCGCTGGCCAGGAGTGGGGTACAGGCGGTAGTTGTACCGGAGCCGCATACCTCGATCATAGTTGCGTTTTATGGCTGAATACAGGACATCCGCACTGACAGGTATCGTGTCTTCGTCCTTGCATGGCCACGTGGTTTCCCTGCCAAGTACCGGCACCCGGTGTCCACCGCAGCCCCCTTGGAATGGATGGAGCAGATCAAGCGGGACGTGACGCGGACTTCGGATGCCAACTGGCCGAGTTCAACGGCGAGCCTGGCCATGTCCGCCGACGGCGCGCCCATCTCGGCCCTTCGCCAGTACGTCGATCAGCAGAACCGCCCCGCCTGACAGGCTCACGTCCGGCCGCCCTCACCACCGGCCTGAAGGCCGGCGCACGGGCGGCCTTTTCAGTAGCACCCGAAGAAGGCCAGCGGGTCGTCGGCCAGCGGCCCGACCACGGCGATACTGGCGTCCGGGCGCAGCGGAAGGGCGTCCCGGTTGGCCAGCAGCACGACGGATTCCTCGGCCAGCCGCCGGGCCAGCGCGGTGCCCGGGCGGGTCGAGGTCGATGGCCAGCCAGCAGCAGGGCGCCGCGTGAGCCAGACTGCTAGTCGGCCCGTCCGCGCTCAGTCGGCGGGTGCGCCTCGCGGCGCCGCAGCGCCCTCCCGAGCCCGTTTTCGGGTGAGCCCCGGCCGAGTGGCGGCGTTCATCCTCGCCACCGCCTGGCTGGTGGTGGTCATCGTGCCGGTCTACTACATGGTGCTGGCCAGCTTCCACAGCCAGGGCACTTACCTGACCGCGAACCCGTGGCTGCCCGGAGGCGGCCTGACGCTGTCCGAGTACGGCACGGTGTTCGGCGCCGGGCTGGGCCGATACCTGGTCAACAGCGTGATCATCACGGTGGTCTGCATCGCGCTCACGCGCTCTGCCTGGGCGCGGCGTTCCGCATCGTGCGGCGCTCGACGCGGGCCGCGGGCGCCTCGTTCCGCATCCTGCTGCTCGGCCTGGCCATCCCGATCCAGGCCATCATCGTGCCGCTCTACCTGCTCATCTACAAGCTGCACCTGTACGACACCATGTTCGCGCTGATGCTCACCATGAGCGGCGCCGCCGTCCCGGTCTCGGTGCTGGTCATGGTGAGTTTCGTCCGGGACGTCCCGCGTGAGCTGATCGGCGCGATGCTGGTCGACGGCGGCACCGAGTGGACGGTCTTCCGCCGACTGATCGTTCCGTTGTCCAAGCCGGTGCTGGCCACCGTGAGCATCTACGACGGTCTGAACGTGTGGAACAACTTCATACTGCCTCTGGTCCTCACCCAGAGCAACAGCGTGGCCGTGCTGCCGCTCGGCCTGACCAAGCTCGAGGGCCAGTACGCCATCAACGTCCCGGCCGTGATGGCCGCCGTCCTGCTGTCGGTCCTGCCCTGGTGGTGCTGTTCATCGTGATGCGCAAGCAGGTAATGCGCAGCCTGGGGTCCGTAGTCATGCGCTGAGGCCCCATCAAGGGCCAAATTTCTCCGAACGAGCCGGGGATGGCAGCCCCTGGCGCCGGTGCAGGCTCGTCCGTGGGAGGGTTGGTCCGTGGCAGATGCGGACCTGGTGACGTCGTTGCGCCAGGCCGGGGTGAACCGCGGCGACCTGGTCGGGCTGGTCATCTCCCCCGCTCTGGGCCTCGGCCTGGCCATGGCGGATCGCAGCTGGTCCGTGGCCGGCGTCGGCCTGGCGGCCGGGATCGGGCGGGCGGATGAGGAGCTGCGGCCCCGCTGGGTGCTGTGGTCGGGCCAGACGGCGGCACGGCTGGCTGCCGACGGGGTCCGGCTGGCGACGTGCTGGGATATCACCGCGGCGCACCGACTGCTGTTCGGCGGCTGGCGGGCCGACCCCGGCTGGGCCTGGGCCCGGCTGCGCGGGCTGGCCACCGACACGATGCCGGCCAGCGGGCCGCTCGACCTGTTCGGCATGGACGAGGGCGACGCCAGCGACCCGGTGGCACCGGACGGGCACCTGCGCCCGGAGTGGGCCAGCGGCGGCTGGTCGGACAGTTCCGAGCGGATGGCGCGCTGGGCGGCGCTGGCCCTGAGCGTCGCCGGGCAGCAGCAGGCGGCGCTGGCCGCACTGGATGGCCGGCCGATGGCCCTCGCGACGGCCCGCTGCGAGTCCACCGCCGAGCTGCTGTGCGCCGAGCTGTCCGCGGACGGGCTGCCGATGGACCGGGCGGTTGCGGAGCAGGTCCTTGCCGGGTTTATCGGCCCCAGGCCGCGCAGCGACGCGGACGCCGTGGCGCTGCGGGCCACCCGCGACGCGGAGGCGCTGCGGCACGCGCCAGCGGGCGTCACCGCCGACCTGCGCAGCCCGGCTCAGGTGCGGTCGCTGCTAGCCCGGGTCGGCGTGGACGTGCCGGACACCCGGGCCTGGCGGCTGCGGGAGATGCGGGACGCGCATCCGCTAGTAGGCGCGCTGCTCGAATGGCGGAAGGCGGAGCGGATCGCCACCACGTACGGCTATGCCTGGCTGGACGAGCACCTCGGCGCCGACGGCCGACTGCGCGGCGCGTGGACCGGCTCGGACGGCGCCGCGGGCCGGATGACGGCATCGGCGGGCCTGCACAACATGCCGGCCGCGCTGCGCCCGGCCGTGGTGGCCGCCGATAGGCACGTGTTCGTCCGGGCCGACCTGGGCCAGATCGAACCGCGGGTGCTGGCCGCGGTGTCCGGAGACCAGGCCCTGGTGACGGCCGCCCGGTCCGACGACCTGTACGCGCCGGTGGCGGCGCAGCTCGGCGTGGACCGGCCGGTGGCCAAGGTGGCGGTCCTTGGCGCGATGTACGGGCAGACCACCGGCCATGGCGCCCAGGCGCTCCGGCGGCTCAACGCGGCCTACCCGGTGGCGATGGCCTACCTCGACGCCGCCGACCGCGCCGGGCGGGCCGGCCGTGACCTGCGCACCTACGGCGGCCGCCTGATCGCGCTGGCACCCGTGGCCGGCCAGGACCCGCGCAGCACCAGCCGGGTCGCGGCATACGGCCGCTACGCGCGCAACGCGATGATTCAGGGTGCCGCGGCAGAACTGTTCAAGATGTGGGCGGTCATCGTCCGGGCGCGATGCGCGCACCTCGGCGCCCGGATCGTGCTGTGCCTGCATGACGAGTTGCTCGTGCACTCCCCCCGCGAGCACGCGGAAACGGTGTCCCGGCTGGTCGACGAGTGCCTGCGGGAAGCCGCGCAGCGCTGGGCGCCCGGCTGCGGGGTCCGTTTCATCTCCGACACCAGCATCGTCCGCAGCTGGTCGGACGCCAAGAACGCAGCCCTCGATCCTGCGGGCCCTTAGCGGGCGCGCTTGCCCGCGTGCAGCGACTCGACCGTCTTGGCTAGGCGCGTCGCCCGGGTCTCGGCCCTCTTGGCCTCTTCTATCCAGCGCACCCATTCCTTGCGGTGGGTGTAGGAAAGGCCGTCGAAATTGGCCCGGGCGGTTTCGTTCTGCGCGAGCGCGGCCGCGAGGTCATCGGGCACCGCCACCTCGCGCGGGCCGATGTCCGGCTCGATGTCGACATCGACCTGGTCGCCGGCCGCGACGCCGGCCGCGGTCCGGTTCTCCGCGCTCAGCGGGACGAGAAACCGCCCGCCCATCCGCGCGACCGTCGTCCGGTAGGTATGACCGCCGATGGTAACCGTGACCGGCGGGCGGTTACCCGAGCCCAGCGCGGCGACCATGTCCTCCGGAACCTGGATCCCGGTCGCGGTCTTGCCGCCCAGCTCTACCGTCGCGCGGAATTTCATGCCGTTGAGTATGCCATCCGCGGTCAGTCTGGGCTGGTCCGGACCGCGGCGAGGATAGCCGCAGCGAACTCGCCCGCAGCCTCGAGTGGCGAGAAGTGACCGGCGCCGTCGAGCCAGGTAAGTCGGGCGGCGGCGAAGAACTCGCCGATCCGGTCGGACCATTCGCGGGGGAACAGGGGATCGTGTTCCGGCCACAGCACCGTGACCGGTACGGCGATCCGGTCGGCCGGCGCGGGAGCCCGCTCGGCCAGCGAGGCGGCGACCGATCCCGCGCCCGCCCGGTACCAGGCGATCGAGGCGGCGAACGCGCCCGGCGGCGCGTAGACCGACACCAGGTGATCGAGGTGTTCGCCGTCCGGCTCGTAGCGCGGGCCGGACCAGTGCGACCAGAAGTGCCGCAGGTACGCGCGAACGGCGTCCGGCTGCCCGTCGACCAGCTGAGTGGACAGTTCTAGGTTGTGGAAGGCCTGGTACCAGAACTCCCGCTGGGCCTGCGGGCCGAGGATCCTGTCTCTGATGCCCGGCAGCGGCGGGGCGATGACCAGGGCGCGGACCAGGTCGGAGCGGTCCCTGGCGACGGCCTGGGCGATCCTGCTACCGATGTCGTAGCCGGCGATGATCACCCGGCCCAGCGCCAGCTCATTGATCAGGCCGACGACGCTCCGGGCCTGGGCGGCGGCGTTGTAGTGCCGGGCCGGATCGGCTTCGTGCTTGTCAGACTCACCGAACCCGCGCAGGTCAGGCACGATCACGTCAGCGGCCGGCGCCACGATGGGGACGACCGCACGATAGTCGGTCCGGTCCCCGGGCCAGCCGTGCAGCAGTAGCACCGCGGGCCCTGAGCCGGTTCGGTCGTAGGTCAGTCGGAATCCGTCGACCGCTGTTTCCTGGCGCATACCGGCCATTATCTACAGCACCCCGGGTTACCGATGCCTCGTCTGCTCACCGAGGGCCGCGGCGTAGATGACGCTCTTCCGCGTCGACGTGGCCGCCTGGCAACTCGATCACGGGTGGGTTAGATCTGCGGGAAATGGCCGGGCGGGCTGGCGGGGCCGGGTTGCCCGACGGTGCGGGGACGCTGCTCGTTGAGGCTGTCGATCATTGCGCGGGCCACGTGGGCGTTCATCTTGATGACTACGGCGGGCTGCCCAGTTGGATCAACGAAGGGGGAGACCGTGCAGGGCTGGTCCACGCCGCGGTAGCTGAGCCACTGCCCCACCGCCTTTTGCAGGTCGCTGGCGAGCCGGAGCGCTCGCCGGTCGTTGTCGCTGAGGTTCCCCATGGCGACCTTCCTCGGTCAGATCGACTGGGTGGATGGGGGCGTTCCTGGTCCTGTGTGGGGCTGTACGCGGGGGGCTGGTGATGTGCGGCGCTCCGCCCTCTCGCTCATCGTGCTGCGCCGATCGCACAGATGCAAGTGCATCTGCGAGAACATTCGCAAGAACATCTAATTGAACAGAACAAATGAACGTGCATGCAGCATGTATCGTACTGCCAACGGCAACGGGTAGCGGGCATCGGCACGGGCGCTGCAGGGCTCGTGCACAGCCACGGCGGATTGGAGAGGATTGGGTGAGAAGGTCCACGATTGAGGCCCGCAACGGCATGCCGGCCTCCGCGCTTGCGGGGGTCAGCTGGCGCAAGAGCCACTACAGCAACCCGAACGGAAGCTGTGTGGAGGTCGCCGAACTGCCGGACGGGGCAGTCGCCCTCCGTAATTCGCGCTATCGCGGCGGTCCTGCGCTGATCTACACCGCGGCCGAGATCACCGCGTTCATCCGGGGAGTCAAGGACGGCGAATTCGACTACCTGGTCCGCTGATCTGCCCGGTCCATCAGCGTCAGTTCGCGCCCACCGGAAGGCCGCGCCGCAGTTTCCTTTGATCGATGGCAGCCGCGCCGTCGCGGCGGCAGATAGAGGATAATGACGGCTAAGCGACCGGATCGGGCGCTGGGAAACTGAGGCGAGTTAACCAGCTCGTCTGTGATTCTCACGGAGCATCGATGAACTCGGATCAGGCACCCAAGAGCGCGGCCGCCCCCGCGCCTCCCAGCGAGGCGCTTGCCCGCGCGTGGAGCGGGCCGACGGCGTTGCGGATCGCGCTGGGCGCGCAGCTACGCCGACTCCGGGAGTCCAGCCAGCTCACAACCCAGGAGGCCGCCGAGGCGATCCGGGCAACCCACTCCAAGATCAGCCGTCTAGAGCGGGGGCGCAGCGCCGCCAGGCAGCGTGACGTGGCCGATCTGCTTAGCCTCTACGGGGTCAGCGACGAGGCCGAACGCGAACAGCTGCTGGCCCTGGCTCGCCAGGCCAACGCCCCGGGCTGGTGGCAGCAGTACAACGACATCCTGCCCAGATGGCTCGAGCTCTATATCGGACTGGAAAGGGCCGCCTCCATCATCCGTAGCTATGAGGTGCAGTTCGTCCATGGCCTGATGCAGATCGAACCCTACGCCCGCGCCGTCATCCTGATCGCCAACGCCCATGCGCCCGCAGAGGAGATCGACCGCCGCGTGAGCATGCGGATGACACGGCAGCGGCTGCTTACCCAGCCCGGTGCCCCGGAAATCTGGGCGGTGCTCGATGAGGCGGCGCTGCGCCGGTCCCCCGACGGACCCAAGGTGATGCGCGCGCAGCTCGAGCACCTGCTGCAGATCACCGACCTGCCCAATGTCACGCTCCAGATCGTCCCGTTCGACGCCGGTCCGCACGCCGCGGCCGGCGGTCCGTTCACTATCTTGCGGTTCCCCGAACCGGACCTGCCCGATGTGGTTTATCTCGAACAGCTCAACAGTGCGCTCTACCTCGACCAGCCTGACGACGTCACCGGCTACGTGACCATCATGGACCAGCTGTGCGTCCAGGCTGAAACCGGCGCCGCCAGCAAGGACATACTTCGCGCACTCCTCAAACAGACCTGAGCCCCCCGACCCGCCGCATACCTAAGATCACAGCACAGAGTGGAGAAGGAATCTGTGACCGACAGCCTGTCCGCGTCCGGCCCAAAACCCAGGATTGACACATCCGTGCCACATTCGGCCCGGGTGTGGAACTACTGGCTGGGCGGCAAGGATCACTACCCGGTCGACCGCGCTGTTGGTGACCAGGTCATGGCGATGTTCCCGGACATAACCCGCCTCGCCCGCGCGGACCGGGCGTTCCTGGGCCGTGCGGTCCGGTACCTGGCCGGGGAGGCAGGCATCCGCCAGTTCCTGGACATCGGCACCGGTCTGCCGACCGCCAATAACACTCACCAGGTCGCGCAGGCGGTCGCACCGCAATGCCGCATCGTCTATGTGGACAACGATCCCCTAGTGCTTGTGCATGCTCGCGCTCTGCTCACCAGCACCCCCGAGGGCGCCTGCGACTACATCGACGCCGACCTGCGCGACGTCGACAAGATCCTCGCGGGAGCGGCCAAGACACTGGACTTTACCCAGCCGGTAGCGCTCATGCTGTTGGGGATCGCGGGTCAGATCCCCGACTCCGACCGCCCGCAGTCGATCATCAAACGGCTGCTGGATCCCCTGCCGTCTGGCAGCTATCTCGCCTTCAGCGACGGGATCAACACCAGCGAGACGTTCACCGAGGCGGTACGGCACTACAACGAAAACTCAGCAAGTACCTACCATCCCCGCAGCCCTGAGCAGATCACCGGATTTTTCGAGGGCCTGGAGCTGGTGGAACCCGGAGTAGTGCCCCTGATGCGTTGGCGGCCAGAGGCCACCCCCTTCCCAGACCCCGGCGAGGTGCCCGGGATCTGCGGAGTAGGACGGAAGCCGTGACGCTTCACTAGCTGCATGACTATGCAGCCGGGCCCGCCACTGGCGGGCCCGGCAGGCCCGTCAGGCCTCCTGAAGGAGGCCGATGAGGTTGCCGTCCGCGTCCTTGACCGAGGCGATCAGCCGGCCGCCGCCCACGTCCTTGAGGTCCTGGTCCACCTCGGCGCCGGCCTCAAGGAGCGCCTGCAGGGTGCCCTTGATGTCACCGACATGGTAATAGCCGACGGCGCCGCTCTTGTGGCCATGGGGATCAAGACCGATGTCCTGGCCGTTGACCTTGAAGCCGACGTAGTAGGGCTCGTCCATGACCGGCGCGATGCCCAGGACCGCGCTGAACATGGCCTTGGCCCGGGCCAGGTCGCTGGCCGGGTAGATCACGGTCTTGATGCCTTCACTCATGGGTACTCCAGATGGTTGTCGTCACATCGACGGGGTTCCGTCGGTCATTGATATGACACACGGCGACGGAGGAACGTGACCGGTGGACGAACGCGACTGGCTGGCCGAACGGTTCGAGGAGAACCGCCCGCACCTGCGCGCGGTGGCGTACCGGGTGCTCGGCTCGGTGAGCGAGGCGGACGACGCGGTGCAGCCTCGCGGCGCGAGGAGCCGATGGACCCGCCGGTCAGCGGGCAGCCGGTTACCGGGCCGGCGAACGGGACCGACCCGGAGCACGAGGCGGTGCTGGCCGATTCGGTCGGCCTGGCGCTGCTCGTGGTGCTGGACACGCTGACCCCAGCCGAACGGCTTGCGTTCGTGCTGCACGATATGTTCGCCGTGCCGTTCGAGGAGATCGCCCCGATCGTCGAGCGCTCCCCCGCCGCCGCCCGTCAGCTGGCCAGCCGCGCCCGCCGCCGGGTGCAGCAGGCCGGACCCAAGAACCCCAAAAAACCCAACGAGCCGGACACTGAACGGCAGCCGGAAGATGCCTCCCGACAGCGGGAGGTGGTGGCCGCTTTCCTGGCCGCCTCGCGGCAGGGCGACTTCGAGGCCCTGCTCGCGATGCTCGACCCGGATATCGTGCTGCGGGCCGATGCAGCGGCCGCGCGGATGGGCGCGGCCAGCGAGGTGATCGGCGCGCGCGCGGTGGCAGGCACCTTCTCCGGGCGGGCCGCCGCGGGCCGGCCCGCCCTCATCGACGGCGCGGCCGGGGCGGTGTGGGCGCAGGGCGGCAAGACGCGGGTCGTGTTCGCCTTCACGATCACCGGCGGCAAGGTCGCCGCGATCGAGATGATCGCCGACCCGGAGCGCATCGGCCAGCTC
>WNGP01001938.1_pt1 | contig 18847 bp, 17 predicted proteins | sample 5407671 | NCBI WGS metagenome assembly WNGP01 (sample SAMN13153381, study PRJNA577476) | soil metagenome | isolation source: 40 cm soil or saprolite under Garry oak tree replicate 2 | place: USA:California | collected 2016-06-15 | reverse complement strand
GGCATCCGCAACACGATGTTGCCGTCCTCCGGATCGCTGGCCAGCCCCGGGTGCACCAGCGGGGCACCTGGCTGTGCCGCCTGCCAGGGGTCCGTCACCGCCGGCAGCGGCTCGTAGCCGACGTCAATGGCCGCGGCCGCGTCCGCGGCGGTGTAGGCGTCCACGGCAACTACCGCCGCCATTCCCTCACCCTGGAACCGGGCCACCTCATCGGCCAGCACCCGGTGAACCGGAACACGCATGCCCGGCAGGATCCAGTTCGCTGGAAGTGGGGACACCTGGTCAAGCAGGTCCGCGCCGGTGACAACGGCCACCACCCCAGCAATCCTGGCGGCCCGGTCCGTGGAAACCGACCGGATCCGGGCGTGGGCGTGCGGACTGCGCGCCAGCGCGACATGCAACGTGCCGGCCGCATCCGCCGACCGCACATCGTCGGTGAAACGCCCCCGCCCGCGGAGATGACGGTCGTCTTCCCGGCGCGGAAGAGGCTGACCGAAAGACCGTTCGGCCTGGCCCACGCTGGACCCCCGGACTTTCGTGGTGGCCGGGGCCGCCGCTACCTGCTCACCCCTCGGCCTGGCCGCCTCGCCCGCGGCCCGGATCGCGTCGACGATGTGCTGATAGCCAGTGCACCGGCAGAAATTGCCCTTGAGCCAGGTGCGGATACGTACCTCGGTCGGCTGCGGCTCACGCCGAAGCAATTCCAGCGCGCTCATGATCATGCCCGGGGTGCAGAAACCGCACTGCAGGGCGTGATGCTCGCGAAACGCAGACTGCAGCGGATGCTCGGCATCACCTGGCTTGCGCAAGCTCTCGACCGTATTGACCGCTGATCCGTCCGCCTGAACGGCCAGGACCGTGCACGACTTCACGGCGCTGCCGTCGAGGTGCACGGTGCACGCGCCGCACTGAGTCGTGTCGCAACCGACATGCGGGCTCGTGACGCCGAGGTCATCCCGCAGGAAGTGCACGAGCAGCTTCCGGGACTCGACCTCAGCCTGCCGCCGCGCGCCATTGACAGTAATGGTGACGCTATGACGTGACACGTCTTTCCCGCTTTCAAAGCGATCTGGCATCCGCGCCGGGCACGCGGCGAACTAAAGAAGCATCACATGATGGGAGGGAACGAACCAGGCAGTTCGACCGGCAATTTAACTTCATCAAACTGCCGGTATTCCATGCCGGGGTGGCAGGGTGAAGAGCCTGCATGCAAGGCGGTAACACCCCGGCCGTTCGGAAGATAGATCTTCATACCGAGCGGGCCGAGGCTCACCGCCCCGGCTACCGCGGCTCCTGGATGATCCGGTAGGACTCCCAGGTCGGTCAGCCAGTGTGATAGTCCAGCAGCCGGCTCAGCATGCCGACAAGGGTCTGGCGCTCGCCAGGCGACAGCGGTGCGAGCAGTTCATCCTGGGCGTCGGCCAGCAGGGTGTCGAGCCGCCGCAAGTGTGCCCGACCCTTAGCGGTGATCGTAATGATGTTGCGGCGGAGCTGGGGTCTCATCGTCGATCAGAAACCGGGGAAGAGTTTACGCAGGTCGCCGAGGGTGGGCCTGCCTTTCGTTACGGTCCGGGCGGGCGTGTGATCCGGATCCAGGCGGCCGGCGGCCAGCCGCATGAGCGGCAGTTCCAGTCGTCCGGCACCGGGTCGGATCGCTGCTGCCTGCTTCTCGTCTAGTAGTCGAAGCGACACGCCGTCGTCGATCGTGAGCAGGTACCTGCCGTCTGGCTCGACGGTGGCAATAACGAGTTCGGCGGGGGCCAGCCGGCCCGCGGTCTGTCTGTCGGAGACCTCGGCGGCTCCGGTGAGCAGGACCTCGGTCAATGGCCGTACGGCCGACGCTGCGAGGGTCGCCTCCGGATCGAACGCCACCCGGATGTCCCAGCTGTGCAGCGTGTGTTCGGTGAGCCGGAAGGTGAGATACGTCGGCAGCTCGACCAGATTGAGGTGGAACGGTATCTGCAACCGCTCGCGCGTCGTGTCGTCCAGCGCCTCCACGGTGGCCAGGAAGCGGTTGTCGGCGTCGACGTAGTCGTTCGCCATGGTCTCGGGTGCCTTCGCGTTCCACCGTGTCCAGATCGGCTCCGGCGCGGGAGGCGCCCCACTACCGTCGAGGGCTGCGCGTACAGCGGCCAACCCGATCTCGGCGCCGCTGCCAAGATGCGAATAGACCTGCGCCACCGTCCATTCACGTGCGTACGACGGGCGGCAAAGTTCGGCTGCACGGAGCCGACCGGCGAGGGCGGCCAGCTGGTGGTGGGAAGCCCGCAGGATCGAGAGAAGTTCCCTGACGTGCTCGGGCGCATCACCCGGTCCGGGCCGTCCCCGAGTCGCTGCCGGGGAAGGTGACGGCGGCTCGGTCGCCCGCCAAAGTTGATCGTTGAGTTCCATCGAGGCTCACATCACCTTTCGCATCTGCCCGATGGACGGCCGCCGTGAACCTGGCGGCCGCTGACTTCGGTTCTGTCCTCGGCCTGGACTAGCCGCTCGCAGATCCAGAGGTAACCGCGGGCGCAGTCGAACTGCGGATAGCTGTGCTCCCGGCAGATCTCCATGACAGCATTACTGCGCCTGCCTGCCATGATGGTGTCCACGATGCCGCTCCTCCACCGGTACCTGCCGGATATGCGAACAGCGTCGCATGACGTAGCGGGATGCGGATCCGTAGTCGCTACGGAGTTAGCGGTTGTACCGCGAGGGCCCGCAACTCGGCGCGGCTGGCCGTGCCGGTCTTGGCGAGCAGGCTGGCGACATGCGTCTCGACGGTCCGCGGCGACACGAACAGCCGCTCGGCGATCTCCCGGTTGGTCAGGCCATCGGCCACCAGCACCAGTACGTCCATCTCGCGGGTGGTCACGCCGACACTCCGCAAGTGCGTCGGGACAGCGGTACGTGGCCGGCCCCGCCGGGTCGGCGCTCCAGCACGCCGCAGCAGGTCGCGGCACGTGTGGGCGAGATGCTGTTCACCGGTCCGCTCGTACGCCTCCAGATCGGCGCGCAACGCCACGACCGGCTCACCCCAACCGTCCGCGACGGCGGCCTCCAGCGCGAGCAGCCGCAGCAGCCTGCGCCACCAACCCTGCTCGGCCAGGATCCGGTCGGCCGCGGAGAACAACGCTTCGGCATCACCATGGCGGCCGGCACGTCCGGCGGCGACGGCGTCGGCGTACCGCAACGCGCCGCGGTTGACCGCCAGCAGGGCCGCGGGCGAGCCGCGCAGCCGGTCACGAGCCTCAGCACCACGGTCGTCGATCACGGTACGCAACAGCGCCCACAGACCCCACACCAGCCCCGGAGCGCTGGAGCCGTCCGGGCCGAACGCCGCCACGCCGGTGTTCAGGTGTCCGTTCGCTCGTTTCAGCTCGTGTGAGATCACGTACGGCAGGGCACGTACCGCCCACGCGCCGCCCATGACCTCCGCCGACGCGTGTGGGCGGGCCATCGCCACCTCGAGTACCCGCTCCATGCCGACGAGATCCCCCGCCGCCGCACGACCTGCCGCCACGAACAGGTCGGCCATCGTCTGTGACTGGTACAGCCGCAGCCGTCCTGCCTGTTCGGCGTTGCGCCGCGCCACCGGCTCGGCGGCCTGCGGCCCCTCGACGCGGAAGATGCGGTCGACCTCGGCCAGATCGATCGAGATCACCACCGCCAGCATGCCGGTGTCCAATGCCAGCTCGCGGGTTTCGCGTAGCGCTGGAGAGATCAGGTGGCCGTACAGCTCGATCGTGCCCACGCCCATCAGCGCCGTGACGCGCAAGGGACGCAGGCCGTGCTCAGCGGTGATCGGCGCGGCCCGGGCGAACGCGTCCCGGGCCGCAGCCGGATCGCGTCGCATCACGCACCGGCCAAGGACCGTCAGCGCCGCACACCACGCTTCCGTGCGTTTCCTCCGCTCCACCACGTCGCCCCCTGGCGCAGCGGCCAGGCCGGCCGCCCGGTCGGCGGCAGCTGCGGCGAGCCCGGTGGCCCGGTCGAGGTCGCCGGCGCCGAACGCCGCGTCAGCGGCAAGCACCAGCGAGCGGGGGTCCCCCGGGCGACCCGCGCGTTCGAGGTAGCGTTCGGCCACCACCCAGCGGCTGGCGGCAAGCGCCGCCTGCGCCAGTCGAAGGCACAGCTCGGCATGGTCGTCGCCGCGGACCTCATCGAGGATGTCCGAGCCAACCTCCAGCGCCGTTGCCGGCTCGCCGCGCAGGGTGAGCAGGTGCACGCGTTCGATCGCGATGGCCGGGCGTAGCGCCCGGGTCGCCGCCGCCCGGGCGAGGAAGTCATCGGCGCTGCGCAGGGACCCGGCAGCCAGCTCCATCCGGGCCAGCCGCAGGAAGATCTCGGCGGCCGGGAGCGCCTCGCCGGCGGCGGCCAGCAGCTCCGCCGCATGCACATCGTCGTCCGGTCCGCCTCGCCGCCGGCACTCCGCCGCGGCGTTGCGGGCGAGGACGGCCCGCTGCGGGCTGAACACCATCGCCAGGACCGCGTCGCGGGTCAGCGCATGTCGCCAGCGCAGCTCGCCACCGGCCTCCACCAGCAACTGGGCCTCGACGGCGGCGTGTAGCGCGTCGATCACAACCGACTCGGCCAGCCCCACCACGCCGGCCAGCACGACGCGGTCAAGGTCGCGGCCCAGCACCGCCGCCGCGTCGACCACCCGGCGCTGCCCGGGCGCGAGTCCTGCCAGCCGCCTCGCGACCAGTCCGGCGAGGGTTGGCGGCACTGGCACCGCCGAAGCCGCCGCGCTCCAGGGCCGGTCCGCCCCGCGAACACCTGCAAGCAGCTCTTCGACAAGAAACGGCAGGCCCTCCGACCGGTCGATGAGAAACCGGCGTACCTTGTCCGGCAGCGGCGCACCGTCGTTGCACTGCTCGGCCAGCACGGCGACCTCGGCCGCGTCCAACCTGGGCAGCCGCAACGTAGTCACATCATCCAGCCGGACTAGGCGGCCCAGCGCCCCGGACAAGGGCTGCTCATCTCGCACCGACGCCGCGATCAGCACCGGCCAGCCGGCCGCCGCGCCAGCCAGGTATTCGACGAGTGCCAGCGTGTCGCCATCAGCCCAATGCAGATCCTCGAGCACGAGCAGGCATCCGATGTCATCGAGCAACCGCAGCAGCCTCAGCAGGCCCTCACCCAGGACCACCGCCGGATCGACGGTAGAGCCCCGGCGCGTCATCCGGACGCGCCCAGCCCGGAATGAGCCGGCCCAGCGCCACCCCGCGGGGCACCCGTTTTGCATCATCGCCGCTATTGAGCCGCTCACGTCCACCGGCTAAATAGCGACGATCGCCGGTGTGTGATCTTGGGTGAGAGTAGCGTCCCGGTGTGGCTGGCGATGATGCTGGTTCCGGGGATGAGGTGCTGGCGGCGCTGGTGGCCTCGCTGCGCGCGGAACTGGCCGGGTCGCAGGCCGCGCTGGCGCGGGCGGTTGAGGAACTGGCGGCCGCCCGGGCCTCCGCGGCCGATGTGGTCCGCGTGAAAGCGTTTTCAGACAGCGGTGGCTTTGATCTCAGCGGCTTTGATCTGAGCTTGGGCCAGCGGCATACCGCCCGGCCCTGAAGCGGCAAAGCCGCAGTTGACCTTCTGCTCAAACTTTCGTTCGGCGGCCGAACTGGAAGGGATACCCATCCCGGCCGCGTCCTCGAAGCATTTCGCTCCCTTGTCGTACTCCCGGCACGCCCGCTGGACGAGTTCATAGACCGGCTGCAGCCGGGCACTGGGCGAGCCGATTCGAGCCAGCTCACGACTGCAGCCACGAACCTGGTGCGCCAAAGAGGCCAGCGCGGAACTCGTGAGGTTGGTCGGAGCAGTGTCGAAAACCTTGTTCATCTTCGGGAGTAGCTGCTCGACCGCCTGAAGCCACAAGAGTTCCTGACCGGTCATAGGCCCCGAAACCGAGGCCGCAGGTGTCGTTGCGGCCGGCGCTGTGGCCGTCGGCGTTCCGGGCGCTGGCTGTGCGGTGTGCGAGGGGGCAGCTGATCCCCCTCCGCCTCCGCAGGCAGCGACACCAAGAACGGATGCAGCGGCGAGCGCTATCAACGTAGCGGCGTGTTTCATGATGCACCTTCCCGGCCATGACGAATGTATGCCGAGGGCCCCGAGCCGGCAATCATGCCCGCGTCCCTGTCATGCGAGCGCGATGACAATCAAAAGGATTGCCGCGCCGGCCATCGGTCCCCAGGGCCAATGGTCCCGCCGTGGAAGTATCGGCCCCCCGGCCGGCCGGCCCCCAGGGGCGATGACGCAGCCCGGTCCCGCTGGCTGACGTCGTAATGGCCGGGGTCGATCGGGCGAAGGCGTCCGCGCAGCTCAGGGCGTCGGGCAGCCGGAAGCGTCCGGCTCTCTGCCGGCCGGCCGCCACGGCTCGCCAGTCGGCTAGCCACCACGGTGCTCGGCGACGGCCAGCCAGGTTCGCTACGCGCAAAGAGCTCGCGTGGCTCATCGGACAGCAGGGCCAACAGCCAAGGCCGAGCAGACGGTCACCCGTCTGCGAGGGCGGGCACCAGAACGAGAGGATCTGCGCGCGGCCGCCCGCGCAACCGCCACAGGTGTCAGCCGCACGGATTCGGCGTTCCCGTAGTCAACTGGATCGCTACCAGTCACACTCCGAGCTAAGCGGCGCGGTCGGAGGGCGGGCAGTTAGTCCCGGTAGAGTCCGAGGCGGCGCAGCACGCCTGCGCGGATACTGATCCGGTACCATCCGCCCCAGCGCCTGTCTGGGTACCTGCCGCAGACCAGGTCCACGCGGACGTCAGTGTCCGCCAGCAGCACCCTGTCACTGCCCCGGTCGTGCAGTCAGGCGCCGACGGCATCCGGCGGCGTGGGAGCGCCGGGCAGGTTCTCGTAGGAGATGACTGGTATCCACTCACCGGCAGGCATGCTCATGGCATGAACGATAGGGCGTTGCCGCGAAGGCGGCACGCGGGCATGCCGCTGTCATCAGGCGCCATAGGTACGGGCCGGCGCAGCCCCAGATCGCGGTACCTGGAGTACCCGCGGGACGTCTTCGCTACCGAGAAGTCCGTGAAATCGCCGGCTTCCCCGGATTGGATCAGCAGCAGGCGCTCGCGGCCCGTTGCATGGCTTTCAGGATCAGGGCGCGGTGCTCTGGGCGGCCGTTGAGGTTGCGGGGCGAGCAGTGCGGGACCGCGAGCGTCGGCAGCAACGGCAGGCTGGGGTCGGTGATGAGCGCGAGCATCCAGCCTTGCCGGGCGCGGTCTCCCATGGTGATCACGAGCCTCAGCTCGGGCAGCAGCCGGATAAGGCGGACGAGCCAGGGCAGCGCGCTGGCGACGTCTTGCCGCGTGGCGTTCGCGGTGCGCGCGCCGTCGGGCTGATACCAGGGCACGACGTTCCAGGCGACGAGCTGGTCACGCGGCAGGCCGGCCTGGTCACGCAGGCGGAAGAAGTTCGCGGCCGTGTCGTCGTCGTTGTCGGCGGAGATGAAACCGGAGCCACGCGCGGACGTGGCCCTGCGGCCGGGGTTCTCGAGCAGGAACAGCACGCGGGCGCCGGTGCCGCCCCCGTCCGGGTCGAACCAGGGCGCGAGGTGCTCGTCGCGCCCGGGGTTTATCTGCTCGGCCAGCCGGTTCAGCGGCGCCACGTGGCGATCGCGGACCCGCCGTCGCTTGTCCGCGACGACTTCAGGGAAGCGGTGCGCCTTCGGCCACAGGAGCCGCGGGTCGGTGCTCACCCCTACAGGATGGCCGAAGCGGCAGCGGCCCGCGATGCCGGGAAAAGCGCGAACGGCGCCAGCCGGATCTGTAAACGACATGGCCAGCTAGCCTCGCTGACCGCCGGCCTGGCCTGGGTGCCCCAGCATGCCCGGCACGGCGCGGTTCCCCGCGCGGAAAAGTACCTCCACAACGAGTTGGAAGAAAGGGCGCCCGATCCGCCTGCATCCTGCGCCCCCGCCCGTGGCCGTCCGCGCGCGCTGCGACGATAGAGGCATGACAGTCACCCCCGTCAGCCTGAGCCAGGCGCTGGCCACCTTCAGCGACGTCTACAGCCCGCGGATCATCGGCCGGGTCAACGACTACGACATCCGGATCGCGCATGTCCGGGGCGAGCACGTCTGGCACGCTCACGACCACACCGATGAGTTCTTCCTGGTCCTCGACGGCCGGTTCGACATCGCGCTGCGGGACGGCGGCCGCGAGCGGACAATCACCCTGCGCTCCGGGGACATCTTCGTGGTCCCGAAGGGCACCGAGCACAAGCAGTCATCACCCGGCGGCTCCATCTTGATGTTCGAGCCGTCCGGGACGCTGACGACCGGCGACCGCCACGAGGGTGACGTTCCCGGCCACGTCGACAGCACCACCGGGCGGGATATCAGCGGATTATCCCGCATGGCAGGAACGCCCACCGGATAAACGCCCTCCCCTTGCAGAACCGGCTGTTCTACGTGCCGGGGTCTTTCACGCGGGTCGGCGTTCAACGAGCACCGGGCCGGCGATCAGGTCGCTCGCGCCGCAGAAAGGCCGATACACTCCGTTACGATCCTCTAGCCGTAGGCGCCGCGCACACTGCCGCCGATATGGGCGGGTTGGCGGTGGGTGAAATCCAGCTGCCGACTCGACCCGATGGATCGTTATGGTGCCACGGCAGGGTCGTGAACGCAGGCTGGCAGACAGGCTGGGGGCGGCTCATGCACGCCGCGGATTGCCGCGGATGGGTGCCGATTACCCCTCCGCCCAGGGTTGACGCTGCTGGATGGATGTGCGAGCCTCTGGGCACCATGTCTGCCCAGCGGTGGAGATGCTGCCGCTGGCCGGATGGGGGTCGTGATGAGATTTCGCTTCCTTGTTGTTCCGCTGGCCGTTGCGCTTGCGGTCGCCGTCAGCGGTGCGGCATCCGCCAGCAGCGGCAACGTGAGGGTCACCCGCGACGGCACTGCTGCCAGCTATCTGCGCTACGACGGGTCGGCTGACGCCACGACCACGGCGTGCAGCACCGGCAGGCGCTCGCAGAACGAGCCGACGGTGGCGGTTGACCCGCACAACAGCCAGGTTGTTGTCGCTGGTGCCAACGACTACTGCGCACAGATCGTCAACGGCGACGTGTGGGCGGGCTACTATCGCTCGGCTGACGGCGGGTCCAGCTGGCAGGACAGCCTGGTGCCCGGCTATCCGGCCGACACGTCCGCGGCGGGCGTGGCCTCCCCGGTGCATGGGACCTGCGGCGCGGCGGGCGACCCGTCGCAGGCATTCGACCGCGGCGGGCGCCTGTTTTACGCCTTCATCTGCTTCAACCGCTCCAAGCCGGTCAACGGCGGGGTGTTTGTCGCGCGCTACAATGATGACGGCGCGGCCTACGACCGGACCGTCCTGGTCAAGCGCGGCACGCCGTCTGGGCAGTTCCTCACCGGGCTGTTCCAGGACAAGATCAATCTGACGGTCGACCAGACCACCGGGCCGTCGTCGGGCAACGTCTACGTGGCCTGGTCACAGTACGACGGCTTCGCGCCCAACAACGCCGTGCTGTTCTCCCGCTCCACCGACCACGGCCTGACGTTCTCCCGGCCGATCCGGGCGACGCCGGTGGCGCTTGGCACCGCGTCCTTCGCCGATCTGGTGGTGGGACCCGACGGCACGGTGTACCTGGCGTTCGTGACCTACCCGTCGTCGTCCAACCCGAGCAGCGACGTGTGGCTGTCGAAGTCCACCGACGGCGGGGCATCTTTCGGCCCGGCGTCGCATGTCGCGACGATCACGCTGTTCGACTCCACCCAGTTCAGTGGCAATGGCGCGACCGACTGCGGCGACGGGCCATTTGCCTGCCCCAGCGGCCTCACCTTCTCCCGGTTCACCACCGCCCCGGCGGTGGCCGCGGATGCAAGTGGCGTGCATGTGGTCTGGAACGCGGAACTGGCCAGCGGACAGTCGAAGGTCTTCGTGCGCAACTCACCGGACGGGACGACCTGGCCTGCCCCTGCGGCCACGCTCGATACCGTCTCGGCCGGCCACCAGTGGACGCCCGACATCGCCTCTGCCAATGGGGTGCTAAACGTGGTCTTTTACGACTCCCGGGCCGATCCGTCGTACTCGCCGAGCCTCCCGCCAGGTGACACAGGCAAGGGAACGAACTCGGGCGATGTCGTCAACACCATGGTGGCGAAGTCTGCCGACGGCGGCACGAGCTGGAGCGAGATCCAGATCTCTACACAGGGCAGCAACTTCAACTGGGAGACCCACGGATCCCGGCGGGACGGGTTCTGGGGGGACTACATCTATGTCTCGGCGGCCGGCGGCACAGTCATGGCGGCGTGGACCGACTCGCGTGACCTGGTGCCCGGCACCGACCCGCGCGAGACCGGTGCCAGCGACGACCACGACGGCTTCGACGTCTACCAGCCGTGCACCTACGTGCCCAACGACATTAACGCCGCGTCCTACTCGTCCCCGGCGGTCAGCGATCCATGCCTGTCGCAGGGCGGGCTGGACCAGAACATCTACGCAGCCACGCCATGATAATCCCCTCCCTCCCCGAACGGCTCGGATGTCACCCGTCGTCCGGCCGCCGGGGAAGGAGCGGAAGGGTCGCACGCGGTATGCTCATGGCGGCCTGGGCCGCTGGCTGTTGCGGCAGCGTGAAGTATCACCGCCTCGATCGTGAAGGCTCTGCCCGGCAAGCGGCGGGTAGCGCAAACTGCGCGGCTGCGAAGCGTGGACGCTCAGCCGCCATGGTCATGCATAACTGCCGATTCTGCGCGCCTAGCTGGGGGCCATGGCTTCGTCCGTGGCGGTGCGCCGGAAGCGGTGTCCGTGTCATCCTGCCCGGCAACACGCGAGCGAGTGCGTGGGAACCGCCCAGAACCGCCAGCGCCAAAGCGGCCCCGGGAATGATGTCGCTGGCTGAGACGGGCCGCCAGACGCCAGCCGCCTTGAGCCGGTATATCGCCTTGACCGAGAATGGCGCTGCGACCAGCGGTGCCGTCACCACGCCGGGGGCATAACCGCGGATGTCAGCAGCGGACGCAAGATGATCGGCGGTGTGCAGTCCGAAACCAGCGAGCATCAACTGGAAGAACCGGGAGCGCCCGCCGCTCGCCTGCCCGGCCGCGGAGACCGCGGCCATAACCACGCCAACGATCCCGGCCGCCACCGCGAATTCCCGTTCGCCCACCGATTCGACGGCCCGCCAGGCACGATCGGGAACGTCGGGAAACCGCCCGCGCAGACGCGGCACGGCATGCTGAGCAAAGGGCCCGAAGGCGAGGACCTCTTCAAGAGCCGGAGTGGTGGTGCAGCCTGGAGGGGTGGGCGTGAGCGACCAGGCCGGTGCCGCGCAGTACCACTTTGACCCGGCGACCTATCTGACCATGATGCTGGCCGAGGTTCCCGCCTACCGGGATCTGCAACGCCACGTCGCACAAGCCACCACGGGCATCGATGCTGGCTCCATTCTCGAGCTTGGCGTGGGGACAGGAGAGACAGCAGCCGCGGTGCTGGCTGTGCATCCCGCTGCCGGCTGACCGGGATCGATGAGAACCAGCCGATGCTCGCCCGGGCCCGTGATCGCTTTCCGTCCGCAGACCTGCGGGTCCAGCGACTGGAAGACCCGCTTCCTGAGGGACGCTACGACCTGGTCGTCTCTGCGCTCACGGTCCACCACCTCGCCGCAGCCGGGAAAGCGGATTTGTTCCGCCGTGTACGCGACCGGCTGCGCCCTGGCGGGCGCTTCGTCCTCGCCGATGTTGTTACCCCTGACGATCCTCACGACATGGTCACACCGGTTAACCCGCCGCACGACAAGCCGAGCCCTGTCGCCGATCAGCTCAGCTGGCTCCGGGAGGCAGGGCTCCAGCCAACGGTGCGGTGGCACGGGAAGGATCTCGTCGTAGTCGCTGCGGACGCATGATGACGGAACGAGGCGTCCTGTGCTCCCGCCGGTTCCTCGCGGTGAAGCCCCGGCCCTCGGCGTATAGTCGCTCACTGCGTCTGTAGCGCCGGCGCTTTCTCGCTGCGTCGCTTCACATCCACCGTGTTGCGGCATCCAGGCCGAAGATCACATCCGCTCGGGTGGCAACGCGAAGCCGCTCGGCCGCACACGGTCAAGGAAGCTGCCGCGGGCGTCTTAAGGCGTGGTGCCTGGACGGCCGCGGCCAGCTCAGCCCTGTGTCGTCAGGGCGTAGGGTCGGGGAAGGAGCCGCTGTAGATGTCGAGGTTCCCGAAGTCAGGGGGGCAGTCGGTCAGCGGGGACGGTGCGGTTATCGGGGACCTGTCGATCAAGGACTGCCGGTAGGCGTCCACCGCGGGGCAGTCCGTGGCATCGCGCGCGTCCATCCAGACCACGACCCCGTAGTCTCGCGAGGCCGCGGCGTACTGGTAGTCGTAGATCAGCTCGCGGTTGAGCGTCCTGGTGGTGCCCCTGGCGTCGCCGATCACTCCCCGGTGCAGCGTGGTGAAGCTCCCGATCGCACCGCCGGCTCCAAGGTCGGCGTGGCGGGCGACTCCCTGCATCCGGCGTGGGTTGGCGGTGGTCGTCTGGAACGGGTCCAGGTAGGCGTTGTAGACGAGGTACAGGTCGGTGCCATTGGGCGAGATCGCCACCGCCGGGTTGTCCGGCCGGTCGCCCGCCTCGGCGGCGTTGACCGGGGCCGACCAGGTCAGGCCGCGGTTGACCGAGGTCTGCACGAGCGCCTGCTCGTGGTTGAGCGCACCGTCGGGCCAGGTGAGCACGATCGTGTTGGTGGCACCGGCGCCGGTTGGCGCGCCGTTGGCGATGCCGAGGCTGGGGAAGCTGTCGGTGCGGGTGCCGGCGAACCCGTCGAACACGATCCGTCCCGAGACCGGGTCGGGTACCCCGACATCGTGCACGGTGGCGATCTCCCGGGGCTGCTCGAAGGTGCCGCCGCCGTTGAACGAGCGGGCCAGGAAGAAGACGCTCTGGCCGGTCTTGATGTCAGCGCCTTCCCAGACGACGTAGACGACGCCCGCGCTGTCGGTCCGGATGGCGCAGCCCTGGCGTCCGTGGGTCTGGGCGTTGTTGGTGGCGGCGCTGATCTGGCGCTGGCGCCAGGTGCTGCCACCATCGGTGGAGGAGTCGACTATCAGGGGCTCGGGGAGGAAGTTGACGCTGCGGAAGGCGACGTTGCAGAGGTAGACGTTGCCGAAGAACGGGCTCGAGGACGCGTTGTCAGCCCAGATGTCGTCCTTGTCGGTCAGCAGCGCGGCGTTCTGGCGGCTGGCGATCACCGGGGCCATCCAGGCACTCTGGTCGCCGGCGGCGGCAGCCTGCACGTTGTCGGTGCGCGACACGACGGCCGCCGAGGCGCCCGCGAAGCCGGGCGCGGCGCTAAGAGGGAACGCCAGGTTGGCGTAGTACAGGCGGGACCCGTTCGACCACGAGAACCCGTTCGGGCCGGGCTTCGGCCCGAACGCCAGCGCCGGGTCGCCGTGGGATGACATCCCGTGCTCGAAGTAGTTGGGCAGGGTGTGGATCGGGCCAACGTGGGTGGTGCCGTTCTGTGCCGTCAGGCCGGTGTATGTCGGCTGCGTCCACGTCGCGCCGCTATTGAAGGAGAAGTAGACACCGGAGATGCCGATGTCGGGGGTGAGGTCACAACTGCTGCCCTTGCAGGGCGAGTTGTCGACCAGATCGTTGGCACCGGCGGCCAGCACCGCCGGATGGTTCGCGTCCATGGCGAGCGCAGGCTCGTTGGAGCCGTTGGGCAGGTACGGGGTGGCGGGGCTGCCCACTGTCACCTTGGCCTCGGTAGACGCCGCACTGGCGAGCGTGGGGACGGCAAGGATTGCGGTTGAGGCAAGCAGCGCCACAAACATGGCGGAGCGACGGACCATCGTTGGTCCTCCTCTCGTGGAGACCTGGGCGGATTCCCTCATGGAGACCGGGCGGAGCAAAGCCCGGCGTTCTTCTCAGCCCGGCGGCGACCGCTGCGGTTAGAAGCTGCGTGAGAAGACGTCAGCCTGGTTCTCGGTGACTCCGGTGGTGGTGGTGACGATATTGCGGTTGTCGCCCCAGGTGGCGAAGCGGCGCGTGCCGTTCGAGGCGACCTGGTTGTAGTCCCCCATGTAGCAGGCCGCGATGATGGGGTCCTGGTTCGGATTTGTCTGGTAGATCGGGAAGGGCACGGTGCTCAGCGCCGTCGCGCCGGAGCTGACCGGCGCGGAGGTCGCCGTGGCCGATGTCAGGTTCTCTTTGTCGGTGCGCAGCAGGTCGGGCCCGCCGGCGGGATTCTGGACCCGTTCGTACCAGATGGCGTGCAGCCCGTTCGCGTCGGTGACGATAGCCGGCTGATACCGGTCGTTCATGAATTTGGTGCTGACCGGGCCGCTGATGACCTGCGGAGTGCTGAACGTCTGTGCGCCGTCGGTGGAGTAGCTCAGGTAGATGCGGGTGGCGTTGCCGAAGCCTCCGCCGGGGCCGGCCGGACGGTCGTTCCAGGCGAGGTAGAGGGTGCCGTGGGCGTCGAGAGTGCTGCTGGGCGCTTCGAACTGGCGGGAGTCGTGGCCAGGCGCGGTTTCGATCACTCCCAGGTCCGCGAACCCGCAGAACCGCAAGACGTCCCCGGCGCCCTGCACCCGCGCAACGGTGGTGACCCGCAGTACCGTCGCGCTGGCCACGTCGACCGTGGCCACGAACTGCGTTCCCGAGGTGACGTCGGGGTTGGTGGTACACGCGGCAGGGTCAAACTGTTCCCACGTCACATGCAGGATCCCTCCGGCCGGGACTGGGTGTGACCCGGGTGTGGTCGGCGCGCAGGTGTCGGGGGTTGAGATCTGCGTTGTGCGCCAGTGCACCCCGTCGGTGGAGTCGGAGAGCATCACCGGCCCCTGGACGAACGAGTGCGCGTAGAACGTCCAGGTCAGGTAGAAATGCAGCTTACCCTGCGCGTCCCGGCCGATGGACAGCAGTTCCTTGTCAGCAAGGAAGGACCTGGCATTGCCCACATTCACCGGAACCGACAGCAGGCGGAAGGTGCTGGCGCCGGCCGGCATCTCGTAAAGCGCAATCAGGGAATTGGTGAAGTGCCCTTGGTAGGCCAGGGTCGCGTAATAGACGTTGCCCTGGTCGTCGGCGGCCAGTGACGGGTCACCGATGGGCTGGACGCCGCCACTCCATGGCAGGTCGCCCATGTCGGTAAAGCTCTTGCCGCCATCGGCGGACACCGAGTAGCCGCTGAGGTTGATAGCCGGTACGCAGCACACCAGGGAGTCATTGAAACCCGCGACGACCTTGTTGCCGGCCGCCACCACTGATGTCTCGCTTTGCGTGTTCTGCAGCGAGCCGTCGTCCTCTGCCCGGCAGGTCACCTGAACGTCGCTTGTCGAGCTGGTCTCAGCGGGGCAGCGCGTCCCCGCATTTACCGGCGAAGGCTGGCGCAACCGCCCGCTCAACACCCCGGCGAGCACGTCGCCGGCTATAGAGACGTGATTCTTCGGCAGATACCACTCAGGGTTCCCGCTGCCGGTAGCCGCAGACGCCACGGTCCCCGATAGCACTCCCGCTCCGAGCGCCGCAGCAGCGAACACATTTAGCCACGCGTAGGGCCTCATCGCCCACCCCCAACTCGGCGGCAACCCCGCCGGATGGAACCACGCCGACGATACCGGGACCAGCTGACCGAGCAGGTCCCAAAGCTGGACGCCGGCAGGCTGCGCGTACGGATTCGACCATCCTCCCGGCCGAGCCGACTGTCAAGCCCACCGGTCCGGCAACCAGCCGATGAGATGAACCGGCGAGTCCTGACATCCTGTACAGCCGATTCGGGCGTACCGACCCACGCGGCCATAATCGGGTGATCCGCACGCGCTCACAGGCGCAATCGCCCCGGCTGCCAGTCGCGCCGATTCGGTCCGCGTGCGTGTTGGCCCTGTGGGGGCATGCTGTCCGTCACGTTGGGTTACTCCCGGTCTTGCGGCGGGAGTATCCCGGCCAGGCACGGGCGGCCAGCGGACGGACATCAGCCGCAGCGTGGCTGCGGCGGCCAGTCCGGGGCCGCTGCCGGTGTGCGGGCCGATGGTCGTGCGGCCCTTTCGCGGGCACCGCGAAAACAGGCTGCCGGCCGCCTGTGGTAAGTATCCGGCTGGAAGACCCGGATCGGCCGGTGGCGGGAGCCGGCCCTCCTGGTACATGCTGATCGGGATGTGCAATCGCCCAGGAGGGGAGTGGCTGTGGAGGTCCGGCCAGGTCGTTACACGGCAGATATCGACGGCGACTTCGTGGTCTTCTTGATCGGGATGCGGGTCAACCGTCCGATGCGGATCCGCAAGTGGTGGCCGGTCGCGGCGGCCATGCCCAAGATGCTGAAGGTGCTGAGCCAGCATCCGGAACTGGGCTGCCTGGGCTTCCAGAAGTGGTTCGGCGGACGACACTGCTGGTCCAGTGGGGGACGATTGGGGTGGTTATGGGTAGCTTCGGAGTCCCATGCGGATCGCGTTTCTGTTCCGCTCGATGCAGCGTCGACGCTGTTCGCCGTGGCCATCCACTCATCGACGGCGCGCAGCGCCTCGTAGTATTCAGCACGACTGCGTACTTCTACAGGCCCAACGTCCGCCGGGCGCTGCGTACCGCCGTCACGCTGGTTCTCGGAGTTGGAATCTCCGTCGCATTCAGGATGGTCGCCATACATGGCGGACGGGTGGTCGATCGCCACGCCCTTTTCACGCACGTGACTGGCGTGCGGTTCGGAGCAGGGTGACTGACCTGGAACTCGGCTGGTAAGACTCCGGAGGTGACGTAGAACGCGACCGCTCCGACCTGTGGCTTCCCCAGGAAGGTTGAGAAGAAGCCTGGTGTCCGGGACGGCCTGGACACCGAACACCCGCTTCATGGCAAACACGAGTCGCGTTGCCTGCGATGAACGCGATGATCGCCGAGCTGAGGGATCGACCGTAGCCCGGCGCTAGGCCTGGCCGGTGCCCTGCGCGGCCAGGAGGAAGTGGGTCATGCCCTCCTCATCGACCTGCGCGTCGAGCACCTTGTCGTCAAGGTAGGCAGCGGCCTGCGGCTCGAGGAACACACGCGCTCCGGCGCTCTCGATGACCTGGTCGTTCTCAGCAGGACCTTCCGCGGCTGTCACCTGCAGCGCACCCGGGTTCTGCGGGACTTCTGTTGAGGATGCGATCCGCAGGCCCGCCCCATCGGGAATTTGCGGATCTGATGTGACGGACTTGACGACCCCGGCGGCCGCCTCGGTCATGACCAGCATGGCGTGGTCACCTTTCACTTCTCGTTGCAGAAGCTGCCGAGGTTAGCCGGCGATGTCGCAGGCTGGCAATCAAGCCGTTACGCAAGTGTGACGCCAGCGAGACATTGGTCATGCATCCGCGCGCAATCGGCCGGGCGTGCGAGGAGGGTACCGGTGATTGTCCGGTCGGCCGGGCTCGCGCAGTTAGCGTTTGGTCGGCTGAGCGTGGGTAGCTTAGCCGGGGTGCGTGCACTTAGGCAGGCGCGCTGGACTCGCCGCGCCGGGCTAGGGTTGACCACGGTCGTGCTGGTTCTTGCGGTCGGTGGCTGCCGGATCCCGCTCCCTGGCGCACACGGCGGGCTGCACCGGTACCACTCCGGCCAGTGCAAGCCGGGGGCGCCGCTCGCTGGGGTGTACTTGCCGTTCCGGCTTCACGTGAAAAAGCGCTGCGTCACGGTCATCGGCGTTGTCGATTGCCTGCGGCGCGAGGCCGACGGCGACATTCACATTGAGCTGCGCCTCGACCGCGCTTATCGCCGGCTGCTGACCTCGGCGAATGCGTTCCAGCGGTGCCCGCACCACCGGGGCCCGCATCTCGTCGTGGAGATCATTCCGCAGAGGGAGCAGCTTCCCTTCCTTGACAACAGCGCCAACCTGGCGGGTTTCGTGACGCCGAAAGCACCGCCCGCGGGCGCGCGCATCACGGTGACAGGACCTTACGTCCTGGACACCAATGCCCTGCACGACCTGATCATCCCCGGGAAGAACGTGGCCGGCTGGGCCGAGATCCACCCGGCCTGGAACATCACGATCAAGGGCGGACCAGATAGCCCTTGGCGCAGGGTGATCAGGGATGACGAGCACGGAGAGACGGCGCGGCCGCTGAGCACGTAGGTACCGCAGGCTGGCCAAGCTGCTGGACTGGCTGAATCGCCAAGCCGGCGGGACCTGGCAGAAGCGGTGGCTGGCTAGCGGCGCGGATGCCGCCGGTTCCGGCTGGGCCGATCTGCCGCTGAGCGGACGCGTACCGCCGCGGCGCCACCATCGCGATGAGCTGACCAGCGGGCTGGTCCTGCTGGTGGCCGGGCAGGTGATCCGGCCCGGCTACCGGTGGCTGCTGCGGCAGCGTCAGGCGGTGATGCTCGCCGAGGCCCGGGCGGCTATCGACCCTGACGGGTTCCGCAGCCTCGAGGTCCAGGCTCGTCCCGCGATCGGCTGGGCCCGGTCGGATGCCCTCAACAAGCTCACCTGGATGGTGATCTGCAAAGGCGGCCTGAAACCACACGGGCGGTGGCGAGGCAGCGGAGGCTGTGAACCCGGATAACCACGCCCCGTGACAGAGCACGGGCGTCAGGTTGCACGCCGGATCCGCCGCTATGGGTGGCGGTGAGGTGAAGCCCGTAGAGGCGAGCGTCAATCCAGACAAGGGTGATCTGCGTGCCGTCACGGGTGGCAACCTGGCTTTGGAACGCACGGTCACTCGAGGGGAGCAGCGTCATGAGCGAGCTTGACGTCATCGTCATCCACATCCGTGCCGGGCAGGCCGCAGAGTACGAACGCCTGTTTGCCGAGCGCGAGCTGCCGCGCTGGCGCGAGTACAAGGCACGGGGCGCCTTCCTGAGCGCCCGGATCTCCCGGGTGGCGTTCGGCACGGACGACCGGAACGACGTGGCCAAGTACGTCATCGCGGTCGAGGTTCCC
>WNGP01003623.1_pt1 | contig 18852 bp, 18 predicted proteins | sample 5407671 | NCBI WGS metagenome assembly WNGP01 (sample SAMN13153381, study PRJNA577476) | soil metagenome | isolation source: 40 cm soil or saprolite under Garry oak tree replicate 2 | place: USA:California | collected 2016-06-15 | reverse complement strand
AAATCTCGTACGCTCCTTTTATTGTGAGCGGCTCTTATACTGAGGAATACCTCTACAAATCTGAGATAAGGGAGGTCAGGACGTTGCCAGCAGACCACACAGACACAAATGGGGCTGCGCCCGAGCTCTCCCATGCCTTCTATGTCCAGGTGTTCACTATGTTGACCAGTACCTCCCCTGAGCAGGACTTCTGGTCGATCCGTCAGTTCATTCTCCGGCACGCTTTCGAGCAACTTAGAGCAGGTCAGAAGCATTTCGTGATTGCGCTTCCACTTTGTGTGCCTCCCTCCAAAGACAAAGTGCGTAGTCTGTACACGTCGATGGGTATAGGCAAACCGACCTGGGGAGGAGACATGGAGCAGCAAAGCATCTTCATGGGAAGCGAAACCGTCGCGGGACAAGTGGTCTCTTCAGGCCACTCGCTGACCATTACCGACTTTCAGGAGCCCCGATGGCTCACCTATCCGAACAGAGGTGGGATTGCCGGGCTCAGCGTCTTTCCCCTGCGTCGTGCAGGACGCATTGCCGGAACGTTCACCGTCATGAGTACCCGGCCGGAGTATTTTCTACCATCGCGACTGGCCCTGATCGAGGAATATAGTAACCTCGTCGCCTTAACCCTCCCAGATGAGGCTTTCTACGAATTCAAGGATATTGAACTGGGGGTAATGCCGCTGCCACACCTGCAAGCGCCATATCTCTCCCATTTCCGGGAGCGCGTGCTGCAGGTGTTAAGGGAAGCGACAACGCGTGGGCAACCCATGAACAATGCTCAGGCAGAACTACTCGTACGGCACCACTTAGAAGAAGAACTCTTCCTTATTTAATGTATTTTTCCCGACCTTCGGCACCTTGAAACGGTACGATGTGGTGACCGGCGCCAAAGTCGAGATCGTGAAGATGGCCGGCACCGTCCATCTCCGAGGCGCAAGTCTCTGCCAATGGGCAGTGGCTGCTCTTCGTGGCTCATGTATCAGGGCAGGTCAAACTGCAACTGATCCGCTGGAAAAGCCCTGGACTCGTGGGCAAGAGGCTCGTCATCCGTCAGCAAATCTGTTATCATACAAGGGTGAAGTCAGAGGGAGAGTCTGGAGTCTCTCGCCATTCCCCAGACCCTCATAACCAGCGTGGACCCGCGTGGAGCGCATCCAACACCTACCAGTATACTGAGAATGCCTGGGGAAAACAGCCTCCAGCAGTTGGCATGTTACTTCCCATTACTTTCCATTGCTGGCGTGGCGCCGAGGGGTCGCGCGGCAGGAAGGGAGCACGCGAATGAAGCGATTCTCCTATCGTGAGCGAGACAATGCCTTTGGTCAGGCCATGCTGACCCTGCGGACGAGCATTGGCCTGACGCAAGCGGGACTGGCCGACCTGCTGGGGGTCTCGCGACGCGCGGTGGGGGAGTGGGAGGCCGGCAGCAGTTATCTCAAGGCCGACCACCTCAAAGCCTTGCTGACGCTGGCCGCGCAGCAGCAGGCCTTTCCCCCCGGTCGCGAGGAAGAGGAGATCCGTGCCTTCTGGAAGGCGACGCACCAGAAGGTGCTGCTCGATGAGCAGTGGCTCTCCAGCTTGCTGAGCAGCTCGCGTCCCTCCCCGGCGCTTGTGGCCCCGAGGCCCTCCGCCTCCGTCCCGGCCCAGCCAGCGGCCCCGGCGCGTCCTGCCAGCGGGCCGCGGGTGGAGTGGGGGGAGGTGTTGGACGTGCCTACCTTCTATGGACGCGAGCAGGAACTGGCGACCCTCTCGCGCTGGATGGTGCAGGAGCGCTGTCGGGTGATCAGTGTACTGGGGATGGGAGGCATGGGCAAGTCGGCGCTGGTGGTTAGTGCTATGCACCAGGTCGCTGCGCACTTTGAGGTGGTCATCTGGCGTTCCCTGCGCGATGCCCCCTCCTGCGAAGCGTTGCTGGATGCCTGCCTCCAAGTGCTCTCGCAAAAGCCGTTGGTCCTGGTGCCCGAGAACCTGGAGCGACGCCTGAGCCTCCTACTGGAGGAGCTACGCACCTCGCGGGTGCTGCTTGTGCTCGACAATCTGGAGACGCTGCTGGAGGAAGGCGATGTGCGGGGGCGGCTGCGTCCTGGCTTTGAAGCGTACGGCCGCCTGCTGCGGCAGGTGGCCCAAACGGCGCACCAGAGTTGCCTGCTGTTGACCAGCCGGGAGAAACCCGCCGAGCTGCGCGCCCTGGAGGGCAGCCGCACACCGGTGCGCGCCTTGCGCCTGACTGGGTTGGAGGCCGCCGCCTGCGAGTACCTGCTCACGGAGCATGAGGTCATGGGCTCCCCCGACGAGTGCGCCCGCCTGGTGCAGGCGTACTCGGGCAATCCCCTGGCCTTGAACATTGTGGCGGAGACCATCGCTGACCTCTTCGGGGGCCAGATCGACCAGTTCCTATCTGGTGGCACGCACATCTTTGGCAGCATTGCCGAGTTGCTCGACGAGCACTTTGCGCGGCTCTCGAGCCTGGAGCAGACGGTGCTGTGCTGGCTGGCGGTTATGCGCGAGCCGGTAACAGTGGAGGAACTGCTCGCCGTGCTAGTGGCCCCGCTACCGCGCGTGCAGGTGTTGGAAGCGATGGATGGCCTGCGCCGGCGCTCGCTCATCGAGCGGGGGCAACGGGCAGGTAGCTTCACCTTGCAGTCGGTGGTGCTGGAGTATGTGACCAGCAGGCTAGTTACCATGGCGAGCCAGGAGATCGAGCAGGGGCGGCTCTCGCTCCTCCTGCAACATGGCATCTCTCAGGCACAGGCGAAGGACTACGTGCGAGAGACCCAGGAGCGGCTGCTGCTCGCTCCGCTGCAGTCGAGCCTGCAGCACGTGTATCAGGGGCGAGCCGACGTGGAGAAGCAGTTGTGCGTTCTGCTCGATCAGGTGCGTCCCTGGGCCTCCTCGGCCCAGGGGTATGGACCAGCCAACCTGGTGGCCCTGCTGCGGCTGCTGCGCGGGGACCTGCGTGGGCTGGATCTGTCGCAGCTGTCGCTGCGCAGGGTGTATCTGCAAGGCGTCCAGATGCAAGACGCGACCCTGTCCGGGGCGTTGATGCGTGAGTGCGTCTTTACTGAGGCCTTCGATGCCAGCTGGACAGTGGCCATCAGCCGCAACGGGCAGTACTGGGCCGCTGGCAGCAAGCGGGGAGAAGTGCGGGTATGGGAGTGGGAGAAGGAGGCGGGCCAGACCCTGCACCGGATCTGGCAGGCCCATACTGACATTGTGCCGACTATCGCTTTCAGCCCGGATGGATGCACTCTGGCCAGCGGGAGCTATGATGGCAGCATCAAGCTCTGGGAGGTAGCTAGTGGCGCCCTGCTCTGGACAGGCTGGCATACGGACAGTATCTACAGTGTGGCTTTTGCTCCCGATGGAAGCCTGCTTGCTAGTGGGGGCAATGATGCGACCGTCCGGCTCTGGGATCGACAGAGTGGCACGCAGCTGCAGACGCTCTCGCATCCTGATCCGGTGTTTGAGGTCACCTGGAGTCCGGATGGACGCCTGCTCGCCAGTGGTGGCCTCGCGGGGCAGATTCGGGTGTGGGAGATAGAGAAGACACAACTAGTTGGGACGTGGCCAGCGGACGCCTGCTCCAGACACTGGCGGGGCATACGGATCGGGTGCTTTCTATGGCCTGGAGTCCGGATGGACGCACGCTGGCCAGTGGCAGCCGTGACCAAACGATCTGGCTGTGGGATGTCGAACAGGGCAGCACTCGGGCGGCGCTGCAGGGACATACCGCCGAGGTGTACAACCTGGCTTTCACGCCTGACAGCCGCAGCCTGTTTAGTGGCAGTGACGATGGCACCTTGCGTCTGTGGGACGTGGAGAGTGGGCAGTGCGTGCGCTTCATGCAGGGCTACGCGGTTTCCCTCCTCGACCTCGACTGGCGTCCCGATGGCACGCAGGTGGTCAGTGGCGGCACCGATACGCTGGTCACCCTCTGGGATGTGACCGGTGGGACGCCGCCCAGAGTGTTGCGCGGTCATCGCTGGATCGTGCACGGCGTGGGGTGGAGTCCCGATGGCAGCAGGCTCGCAAGTTCCGGGTGGGATAATGCCATCCGGCTCTGGGACCCGGCCACAGGGACCTGTGTCCAAGTCCTATCGGACTCCGACGACCCCACCTACTTCTTTGGAGTAGCGTGGAGTCCGGACGGGGAGCGCCTGGCCAGTGGAACCTATATGCATGGCGTGCTGGTGTGGGAGGTGACCGCTCACCGCCACCGTTGGGTCGGGCGTGAGGCCCCCACTTTGATCCGTTGCGTGGCGTGGAGTCCGGAGGGCATGCGGTTGGTCGGCGGGAGCGATGATGGCCAGGTGTATGTGTGGGACGCCTCCGATGGCACGCTGCAGCAGCAGCTAGCAGGACATCACGGGGGCGTCACAAGGGTGGCGTGGCACCCCGATGGGATGTGGCTGGCCTCTGGTGGTGGCGGCAGAGAGGGCGGGGAGCTGTTTGTGTGGGAGGCGCAGAGCGGGCAGCGCGTGCGAGCCTTGGCGGGGCATCCGGGGGTGGTCTCGGCCGTGGCATGGGGTCCGGGCGAGGAGCTGCTGATCAGTGGAGGCAGTGACGGCATGCTGCGCTGGTGGGAGGTGCACAGCGGGGAGTGCGTGCGGGTGCAAGAAGCGCATCAGGGGATGGTGCAGGCGCTCAAGGTGAGTCCCGATGGGAGCAGGCTCGCCAGTTGCGGGGATGACGGGGCCATCATGCTCTGGGACCTGCACAGTGGCGAGCATCTGCGCACGCTGCGACGCGACCGGCCTTACGAGCGCCTGAATATCACTGGGATCAGAGGACTGACCGAGGCGCAGAAGGCCACCTTGCGTGCGTTGGGAGCTGTTGAGGAGAGGGAAGGGCTCCTGAAGGGATAGAGATGTCACGATTCCAGAAACCCCTCCACCAACCCTTCCGCCCTCTCTACATCATTTCCTTCGATCCACACAATCCTGGTATCTTTGCGGAACCAGGTCAGTTGGCGGCGGGTGAAATCATGAATGGCGTATTTGAGGCGTTCGACCATGACCTGCTCGCTGGGGAACTCGCCGCGCAGCCAGCGACTGATAAAGCGATATTCCAGCCCCAGCGCCTCTAAGCGTTCGTGACTGACGCCGCGATCGAGGAGGCTGCGCACTTCCTGCGCCATACCCTGCTGCATGCGTTCATCGACGCGCTGGTCGATGCGGCGGTATAATTCGGCGCGTGGCCACTGGATGCCCAACAACAGGCTGGTATAGAGGGGAGCGGCTACCCTGCGCTGCTCGGAGAAGGGCTTGCCGGAGGTCATGCAGACCTCCAGGGCGCGAATGACGCGGCGTGGATTGTTGCGGTCGATGACGGCGGCGCTCTGGGGGTCCAGTTCTTCAAGCCGGGCCATCAGGTCCACCAGCGGTTGAGCCTCCAGTTCCGCGCGTAGGGCAGGCTGTGGCGGAATGGCAGGGATGTCCAGGTTGTCTACTACGGCTTGAATATAATGTGGTGAACCGCCAACGAGGAAGGGTTGGCGGAGACGGTATAGTTCTCCTCGACACTGGCGACATCCAGCAGGTGGTGCGGGACGAGGGCCTGTTCTTCCGCGGTTACCTTGGCCGTCCCAATGTCGAGACCGCGATAGACCTGGCGTGAATCTGCTGAGACAATCTCCCCCTGAAAATGCAGCGCCAGGTCAATGCCCAGCGAGCTTTTGCCAGAGGCCGTTGGACCAAGCACGACGACTAATTTTGTGGTGGTTTCTTTCATCATATCTGGTTAACACGCGTGACAAGCAGCGTGGCAACCAAGCCTCCCGCCAGAATGCCAATGATCGTAAAGAAATCCAGCGGAAAACCAACCGTCAGGAAATATCCCAGGATACCGCCGAGCACGATCAACGCCACCACTACCAGCCAGCGCGCAACTTGCTTCGCGTGAAACAGGAACTGCCAGCCCAGCTCGCAGAGGCTTAGTGCAGCAAATGCCGTGCTCATCCCGGTACAAAAGCGATTTATGGTATCACTGAAGCTCCATGTGCGATTCCAGTTGAGCATCAGCGCTCCCAGCGTTGCCGCCGGCCCGATGCCTGAAAGGACAGCGATGAACCACGAATCGGGGGGGAGTAATGATTGGAGTGGCAGGGAGGCTATTTTTGAGAGCAGCGAATAATATAAGCAGGCCAGCATAAAGGCGGCAAAAACGGTTAAGCTGCGACGCAGCCATAGTTGTTGCAGGGGAGATACCGTCGATGGATGCCAACCACTGGCTGCCGTCTTGTCCTCATTTTCGTCGAACGGATCGCCATACTTGTCTTTATATTCCTCATAGTGCGCCATGTTTTCCCGTGAAAGCGTTGGAGCGCTGGCCTGTTGAGGATCCATAGACATTGTCTTCCCGTTAGCAAATGCGACCGGCGATTCGTAGTCCTCCTCGTCCAGGACAGTGGCGCCTGGTGCATCTCCGCGGTGCTGCCCATTCATGGCGGGGTCGGGATACATACCGATATTACCGGGCACATCCACTTCAACTTTGACTACGATATCCTGTTCTTCGTCCTCCTCGTCAGGCATTATCACAATGCTACCTGTATAATGCATCGAGCCGCGCAGGCGCAGAGTGTTGACCCTCACATTGACGTGGGTATTGATGCCATCAAAACTTGTCTCGTCGAGTTGAATCCACGGCTCGGACGTGGCAATGGTGCCGCGGCGGGTACCACTCTTGTCGGAGATCGCCAGCAACAGAGGCTCGGAGAGGCCCGGATATACCTCTCCGAAGTCCAGCGTGCGCGGTTGTACAACGATATCGGGGACGTGCGCCGCGGGCATTGGCCTGCGCGAGGTCCAGTCCTGGTTGTTGCGATACTCGGCCGCCTGATTGATGGGGGGAACAACAGGTATGCTCGTATGACTGCTTTTAGTGACGGTTGATTGTTTGCCTGAACTGGTGAGAATGTGAACGCCTGGGCCTAAGACAGCCTTTAAGAACAGGTTAACCGTCTCATAGGGGTCGAGATGTTGATTGCGGATATCTCTTGTTATCCAGGCCAGGTTCGCGTTGCCTATTTTACTCAGCCAGTCTTCAACTTCACCGGAGGATAGATAATCTGCCGCCTCGTCTGAGTAACGGGCGGAGAGTCTCGCCAATTCCTCCACCGTGAGCGCCTGTTCGCCACTTTCAAACATAAACGTGTTTTCACTCAACAGCGCGCGGCGGAAGTCTTCGGCGCTCTGAAAGCGGTCTTCAGGTGCAAGGGAGGTAGCTTTCTCCAGCGCTCGCGCCACGGGAAGCGAGATAAAGGGATAGAGGGTGTGAACATCGTTCAAGCCAAAGCCCTTCTCCGAGAGGGTATTGGTCATGAGCTGGAACAACGTCATCGCCAGCGAGTAGATATCCGAGCGCTTGTCGGTCTGGGCTTTTCCATATTGTTCAGGCGGCGCGTAGCCGGGCGTCCCAAGCAACTGTGTATCCTGCGAACCCATGTAACGAAAGAAGCGGGCGATGCCGAAATCAATGAGTTTGACACGGCCATCGCGCATGAGCATAATATTGCCTGGCTTCATATCGCGGAAAATGATAGGTGGCTGCTGGCTGTGCAGATAGCTCAAGACGTTGCACAGCTGCTTTGCCCACCCTAAAACGCGACCCTCTGAGAAAGGCGCATTATTGCGCAACAGGTACTCATCGAGCGTCATCCCCTCGATGTATTCCATGACCAGAAAGTGGCGCGTTCCCTCGGCAAAATAGCCTGCGACACTGGGTAGATTGGGGTGTCTGAGGCTCGACAGCATCTGAGCCTCAGTTTTGAAGTTGTGGATGGCCTTTTCACGGTCTTCGGGAGGCACCAACGAGAGGCTCATCTCTTTGATTGCGCAAACAGTCCTGCGTTTCAAGTCCTGCGCTTTGTAAACTGCTCCCATTCCTCCCTGCCCGATCGTACGCAAAATCATGAAGCGCTTTATCAGTAGAGTGCGCGGGTCTAAGCGACCGGTTTGTATATGTTGTGGGCCCTGCTGTAAGTTTATGGCGACCCTCCGTCTCTCTCGAATAACGTTGCGAATATCAGTATAGCATACTGTTTATTAGAGATACTACCTATAGTAAACTCTCTTCAGACACGACGTTTACATAAACATGGTACAATCGGCACATGCGGAAGCGATGGTCATCCTTGAATCTTTCGCTCTCCTACTTATTGTGACGTAATCAACGCTTTTTTCCTAAAACGGCCACGGAATAAACTCCCCTTGCTTTTTCTCTGTAAATGCTTATCATTAAGGATAAGGTACACAAGAACAGCTTATACAACAGCTCATCTAACGGTGTACCTGTTGCTTTTTCTATCAGCTCAGGTAGAGAAGGAGAAAACCAATGACCGTAGAATCCTCTACTACACCGGAACCAACCAAACTACGCGCAAACGCCATCGGTCTCCCCGGAGTCCTCTTCCAATCCATTACCACTATGGCACCCGCCTCAGCAGTATCATTCAGCCTGGGAGCCGCAATCCCCTTTGCAGGTGGAGCTTTACCACTTGCCGTCCTTATCGCACTTATCGTCTGCTCCCTTATCGCGCTTAACATTGGCTCACTTGCAAGGCACCTGCCATCTGCCGGAGGCTACTTCACCTATGTCAGCCGTGGTCTTGGCTCACCGGTCGGCTGGTTGACAGGCTGGTTATTCAGTCTCACCTACCTCCTCATCGTGCCACTACAGCTACTCGTATTGGGGCCAGTAATGGACTCGGCTGTCAATCAATATTTCCATCTCTCCTTCGGCGCGGCAGGCTGGGCCGTCTGGGCAATGGTATTTGCTGTCATCGTCTTCGGCCTCACCTACTTTGGCATTAAAATCTCAGCGGACACCAGCGTCGTCCTTGGCGCCATCGAAATCAGTATCTTCGTGTTGCTTTCCATCTGGCTGATCGTCACCGCTGGTAACGGCAATACGACCGCAACCTTTAATCCCGCCTCCAGCTTGGAGCCGGGCCTAAATGGTTGGCAAGGCATACTACACGGCATGATCTTCGCTTTCCTCGCCTTCGCCGGTTTCGAATCGTCGGCGCCCCTGGCGGAAGAGGCTCACAATCCGCGCAGGACGGTGCCACGCGCCATCCTGCTGGCGGTCATCTCGATTGGTGTCTTTTATGTCTTCTGCTCTTACGCTGGCGTCGTCGGCTGGGGTTTTAACAATATTGCTAAGTATCCTCTCGATCCAAACCCCTGGGGAACCATGGCAAACCGCGTCTGGGGGGCGTTCAGCTTCATTGCCATCTTCGCCATACTCAATAGCGCCCTGGCAAACGCCAATGCCGGTGTCAACGCCGCCTCTCGTGTACTCTATGCCATGGGACGCACCAATACCCTTCCTGCTCCGCTGATGCATATCAATGCGCGCTTCCGCACGCCAGATCTCGCCATCATCTTTACCATGATTGTTGGCGTTGTCTTCACCCTGTGGCCTGGTATTGTCTATGGCCCCGCCATCGCCTTTGGTCTCCTGGGCACCATCATTACCATCTTCATCCTGCTAGTTTACATGGCTGTCTGCCTCTCGGTCCCCTTCTTCTACAGGCGCGAACGCAGGGGAGAGTTTTCCGTCCTGCGCCATATTATCCTGCCCGCGGTGCCGTTTGTGATCCTGATCTTTCCTATAGTAGCGCAGTTCTATCCTGCGCCATCCCCGCCATATAACCTCGCCGGCCCCATCTGTGCAGCCTGGCTAATACTCGGCGTGATCATCGTCATCATTCTGAACATGCGCGCCCCCGCCGCTTTGGCGCGAAGTGGGAAGGTATATCTCGACGAAACTGACGAGAGCTGATTCGAGTATTCCACCTCAGCCATTGCAGTGAAGATTTCCTCACTGCAATGGCTGAGGTGGAATTAAATCCTCTCTGCCGGATTAGTCCGAAACCCTTTGGAATTGTCACCCCTTCTGCTGTCCACATCGTAATCGTATCAGTAGAACAAATACGACAAGTGACCCAATCTGGTGATTCCCCAGAAGTCGGCGAGAGATCCTTCGCTGCGCTCAGGATGACAAAACCCCTGCCTGTCATCCTGAGCGCAGCGAAGGATCTCTGGGGAATCACCAGACCCAATGAGCAAGAAGCACCGGCGATAATCCTTATAGCCATAATATGCATGTGCACAACTCAAGAGATGAAGGTCAGGCAAAGCTTACCTGCTAAAGAACTGGCACAGCATCATCCGAAAGGAGGAAGATAGTATGGCAGAACATCATGTTTCCGTCACAGTTAACGCGCCTGTACACCAGGTCTATACGCTTTTCACACACTTCAATGACTTCCCAAAGTTTATGAGCTATGTCAAAGAAGTTACCTATTATGATGATCAGCGCAGCCATTGGGTAGCTCAAATTCTTGGTCGCCACGAATGGGACGCCATCAACGAAAACTGGATTGAAGATCGTCAGATTGGCTGGCGCTCGACAAGTGGCCCGGAAAACACCGGTAAAGTAAAATTTTTATCAACAGGTCTCGATCAAACCTTGGTTGATGTCTATATTCACTACACTCCTCCTGCTGGTATCCTCGGTGAAATCGGCGAGAAACTAGGTGGCGACAACCGTTTTGATACTGTGCTACAAGAAGACCTGAATCATTTTGCTCGCATGGTGGAACAGGCTCCACCAGGAGCGCTTGACCCTATGTCCTCTCATTATCTGTTTCAGAGTCATAGCGCTGTCGCGCAGGGAACAACAACCGACCGCCAAAAGGCCTCAATGGCCCAGGACCCTATGATGAGCCAGCAAGCCATGGCGGAGCGCCAGGCAAGAATAGAGCGCGAAGCGGCAGATCAACAGCAGGCAGCAGAAGAGCGGCAAAAGGCAAATGAGCACCAGGCAGCACTACAGCGCCAGGCAGCCCAGGAACAGCAGGAAGCACTGGAACAGCAGGCAGCCAGAGATCAACAGGAGGCCCTGGAGCAGCAAAAGGCACAGGAACAACAGGCGGCTCAAGAACAAGCTGCTCCAGCCAATCAAGATATCGTTCATGGTACGTTAGGTGGTCGCAATGCTGCAATGCCCCCCACGCCTTTCGGAGATCGCGATGCTAGGAGGGAGCGACATCCTGACTATCATCGGGGGCCTATGGTAAGTCGCGATCCCAGGTTGAACCAAAAAACAGAGCAACCTTTAAGCGAGACAGAAAACGAATCTCCCTGGCAGCGTTCCGTTCGCGGCACCCATCGCGAGCATGAGCACGATGAGGAAACCCCATAATCGAAGTGGTGTTCATTTACCCGCTAACGCTCGTTTCCTCGAATGCCCCCAGGGCGCGCAGCGACGCTTTTTGTGCCTCAGAGAGACCCTTGATTCCCGTAATATAGCCCTGCATGTCAGTGTGATACACTATCCTGCGCAAGGACTGCACCAGCATCAATAAGAGGAACCAATTATGCACAATCCACAACAGCAACATTCACTCGTCGTGCAAACACACGCCAGCGCTCCGTTAGCCCTGGCATCTTCGCTCCAGGACATGGCAAGTTCGCCCACGCTCGCCATCAACGAAGCGGTAGCAGCTAGACGCGCCGCCGGGCGCAAAACCATCCATCTCGGCTTTGGAGAAGCATCGTTTCCTCTCCACCCACTGCTCAATGAAGCATTAGCACGTGCCGCGAAGCATACCGGTTATGCTCCCGTCGCAGGCATCTCTCCGCTGCGCAAGGTCATCGCCGCGTACCTGGAACGCACGCGCCACCCCGCATTCACCCCCGATCAAATCATTGTCGCCCCTGGTAGCAAGCCCTTGCTCTATACTCTGTTGCAGGCGCTGGAAGGCGACCTGCTGCTGCCCATACCATCGTGGGTAAGCTATGCTCCTCACGCCCGTCTGGCGTGGCGGCGCGTCATTCCTGTCGAGACCGATGCGGGCGATCATCACCGGCTCACTCCCCAGGCCCTTTCCGAAGCCCTTGCCCGCGCTCGTTTCGAGGGCGCCAACCCGCGCATCATGATTGTCAATACACCGAGCAATCCAACGGGCAGTATGTTCTCCGGCGAGGATACGCAGGCCATCGCCCACTGGTCACGCGAGCATAGCCTCACGCTCATCAGCGACGAGATATACGCGGAACTCGCGCATGGCTGGCGCGCACACATCTCCCCCGCGCAATTTTATCCCGAAGGCTGCATCGTCACCGGCGGACTCTCAAAAGCCTTCTCGGCCGGCGGTTGGCGACTTGGCTACGCTGCTCTTCCAGGCGGCGCGGCAGGCAAACAACTCATGACCTCGCTGCGCACCCTCGCCAGCGAAATCTGGTCGTCCGCGACAACGCCGGTGCAGGAGGCCGCAGTCGTCGCCTATAGTGACAACACCAAACTCACTGCTTACGTCAGGGCATCGGCACGCATACATGGATACGCTACCTCTCAACTATACGGAACATTGATCAAGGCTGGCGCGTTATGTCCACGCCCGGCGGGTGGCTTCTACCTCTATCCTGATTTCGCACCCTGGCGAAATGCGCTGCTCGCACGCGGCGTCGCCACCAGCGAACAACTGGCCCAGTACCTGCTAAACCACTGGGACATCGCCGCCCTACCCGGCACCGCATTTGGCGAACAGCCACAGGCTCTGCGCTTGCGCCTGGCAACCAGTATGCTCTATACACCGGCAGAAGCGAAAACGGAAAACGAGCGCAAAGCAATCCTGTGGGCAATGCTGTCTCAGGCTGAGAAGTGGAGGGATGGAGGGCAGGTTAATGAAATTGCGTTAGAGATGCCCGCGCTCGCCCAGGCGGAGGCACGGTTGAGGGAGTTTATCGGGTCGCTAGGATAAAGATTGGGGCATCCCTTGACAACTCTTGCTGCTTCAGAGTATCCTCTCGATGAGATATCACTCTTGTTTTAGCCTGAAGGGGGACACATATGCATATCTTCTATGATGCCCACCCTGAAGCCCTCCACTAGCTGCTCTCAGCCGGGCCTCAGGGACCGTTTCTTTGCCTGAGGGTCCCTTTGTGTCATTTTGCCTCACAGGTGCTCTCCATGACCTCTCTACCTACCATTGACTGAAATGTACAATCATGCTCATGGTTTTGGCCTCTTGCTCTCGAGGGGACGTTATCAGACTTGCTGGAGTCGAGCGACGAAATGCGCCATCTCTGGCAGGGAAAAACGTGAATGATAACGCGTGCCTTCAAACGTCAGTGCAGGAATAGAACCCACGAACTGGCATGTACACACCATGAAAGAAAAGACAGGATGCAATGAGCTATGCGTGAGCAACCAAAGATTCCAGAGGAACAGCTTCGAGCTTGTTTCCAGGACCAATATGACCTTTACCCCGTCACGCTTGAGTTTCTTCCCCTGGGACTGGATTACAACGCCGGGGTGTATCGTGTGGTGAGCGAACAGGGAACGGCCTATTTGCTCAAAGTCACGTCTAGACCTCTCTACGAACCACGGTGTCTGGTTCCTCGCTATCTCAACGATCAGGGGATTACATCGGTCGTAGCTCCCGTTCCTACCAGGAGCGGTGCCTTGTGGACCCAGTTGGAGGAGTGGACCGTGATCGTTTACCCCTTTATCGACGGGGATACTAGCTTGACGGGGATGATGAATGAGCAGTGGAAGGAGGTGGGAACCATCTTCAAGCGGATTCACCAGGTCATGCTGCCACCTTTCGGCTTCGAGTCACTGCAAAAGGAGACCTTTGATCCGACGGAGTATGCCCGATGGGTGCGTACCTTTGAGGCCCAACACCTCCATTCGCGACATGATGGAAGTGGATCTTCGCGCGCTCTTCGCGCCGACTGGGTGGCGCATCAGTCCACGATTCACACGGGAGTGACCTCCCTGGAAAAGCTGGCAGGAGTGCTTCAAGGACGATCAGGGCCATACGTCATCTGTCACGCGGATCTGCATGCAGCCAATCTGCTCCGTGATCATGCTGGTCACGTGTTTGTGATCGATTGGGATGAGGTGATGCTGGCACCCAAAGAGCGCGATTTCATCTTTGTCAGGCAACCACAAGCAGCTGCGTTTTGGGAAGGGTATGGACAGAGAGAGATTGATTGGGTGGCACTGACGTACTACCTCTGGGAACGGGTCGTGCAAGATCTGATCGCGTGTACACAAGACGTGTGTTTCAGGGACGATTTGGGAGAAGAAACCAGGGCTGATATCGCCCAGTTGTTTCATAAGATCCTGGCTGAGGATCAGAGCACCGTCGATGCCGCCTATGCTGCTGCGGCCCACCTCGCCACGTGACCTGACGACCCGCCCTCTTTAACGCCAGGTCTACTGGCGAGAGCCAACGGTCGCAGGTATCCCCATGACTCTCCCCCATACCCAGTCGAACAGACGGTCGCTCAGCGCCCAACGCAGTCCAAGAATGACATGGGCAGAGAACGGCGCGGCGTAGCGCGCCTTCGGGTGCCGGGTCGAGGCCGCACGCCAGATAACATCGGCGATCACATGCGGGGGAGCGCTAGCTCCTTGCGCCATGAACAGGTGGGCAGTCGCCTCAGCCAGTTCGCCGTAAGGACCGTTGCCCGACATTTTCTTCACATTCTCTGCCGCAATCGTTGACCATTCCGTTTTGATGGCGCCGGGTTCGATGACAACCACATCGATACCAAAAGGACGGACTTCATTTTACAGCAAGGCGTCTCGATCCTCGACACTATTCATGAGGTGGGCTATTTCGGTCAGCCGCATCTGACCAGATCGCTCAAGTACTTCATCGGGCAAACGCCTGCTCAACTCCTTCAGAAAAGCCGACCAGAGCAGATGCCGTTTTTATACAAGACACCCCCCTTTTGTTGAGGCATACTACCTCTGTCTGATGAACAATCAAAGGAGAAATGATCATGACAGAGAGCACAACCCAACACGCGCATGAAATGAACACGGACGGCAAGGGCAGTTATGCAGAGGTTCACGGTCTCAAGATGTATTACGAGATCCATGGCGAAGGCTTCCCGTTGGTCCTGCTTCATGGCGGTTTGTCGACCATCGTCACCTCGTTCGGAAAGGTGCTAGCGGGTCTTGCCGAGGGGCGGCAGGTCATCGCCATCGAGCAGCAGGCGCATGGGCACACCGCCGACGTTGATCGACCGCTCACCTACCAGCAGATGGCGAGCGATACCATCGCTCTACTCTCAGACATCGGGATTGAATGTGCCGACTTTTTCGGCTATAGCATTGGAGCAGGTATCGCCATAGAGATCGCCATCGAGCACCCAAAGGTGGTGCGCAAGCTGGTGGTCGCCACGCCAATCTTCACTGCTGACGGATTCCACCCAGGAGTCCTCGCAGGGATGGAGGCTCTCCAACCCGAACACCTGGCTGGGTCCCTGTTCCACGAGGAATACAAAAGGTCCGCGCCGAATCCGCAAGATTGGCCCCGGCTCATCGCCAAAACGAAGCAACTGGATCGGGAGTTTGTGGACTGGCCGTCCGAGGCCATTGCCTCGATCAAGGCGCCCACTCTGCTCATCGCTGGGGACTCGGATATCGTCCGTCCCGAGCATGTGGTCGAGATGTTTCGACTGCTGGGCGGCGGTGTCTCCGGCGATCACGTCGGCCTCCCGAATGTACAACTCGCTGTGCTCCCGGGCACCACTCACATCACGCTCATGGATCGCGCCGATTGGCTGGTTCCGATGATTATGGGGTTCCTCGACGCGCCCAGGCCCGCGTAAAGGACAAAACAGAGTTTCTGCTGCTCTCACTCTGGGAGTCATATGAGGCTATACGCGCATTCGCGGGCGAAGACCTGGAACAAGCCGTCTATTATTCCAAAGATAAAGAGTTCTTGCTGGAATTGGAACCAAAGGTGACGCATTATGAATATGAATCGTATAATGAACGAGAAGTGGCCATGGATTGAAGCCGCACATGGGATGCGCTCGGAGCTGTTAGACATCCTGAGCGATGCTGACTTGGTTTTTACTCCTGGCGGGCATAATATGACAGTAGGCGCATTATGTCGCGAGATGGGTGAAACCGAGTATGCATACATCCGATCGTTGAAAACCTTGAAGCACGAGTGGTCCTATCGCCATACCGAAGCCGGTGTGGTGAGCAGTATTGCTCGGCTAAAGGCGTGGTTTCAAACGTTGGACGACGAGATGCAAGCGGCCATTGCAGCTTTCTCGGATGAGGAGGTGAACAAGCTGATTGATTGTGGCGGGGAGGCTGTGACAGTTGCATTCCAACTCGATGTCTATCTGCAGGCAGTGCTCATCTTCTTGGGGAAGGCGACGATCTACCTCAAGGCGATGAACGAGGAATTGCCACAGTCCTTTCAGGAGTATATTGGATAACATCGACTCACCTGGTTTACGGCGATGTCAACCCTAGCGCCAGAGAAGGACAGGGCTGTTGCAAAGTCGGGTAGGGGGTCAGATTGAAATCCCACTTCAGGTTGACAACTGATGGAAACGCCCGTATGATGATTGAGCACCATTCCCGACGAGATTGCGAAAGGATACACCCATGACAGATGCGCACTCACGTGCCAGCACGCGAAACTCGAAATTTATCAAGGCGACGCCTGAAGCTCTCTATCGAGCCTTTACCGATCCCGCAGCCCTGGCTGTCTGGCTTGCACCTGGAGACATGACCGGCGAAGTCCATAGTTTCGACTACAGGGTTGGTGGAGGTTATCAGATGTCGCTGTATTATCCTTCATCCGAACAAACCCTCCGCGGCAAGACGAGAGAAAGGGAAGATAGATATACTGCACGGTTTGTGGAACTTACGCCACCTCGAAGAATCGTCGAAGCGATCACCTTTGATTCGGACGATCCGGCCTTCTCAGGAGAGATGATCATGGTAGTCACATTTGAGGCCGAAGACGGCGGAACAACAGTATCTATCTTATTCAAGGACATTCCCTCGGGCATTCGACCCGAGGACAATGAGGCTGGCACGCAGGCGACTCTAGAGAAGCTGGCTCGCTATGTCGAGTAGGGAGCCAACTAGAGACGTTTAGGACCGAAAGCCGAAATTGAAAGTGACCCACTACCCACAGTCGGTTTATGTCGGGGGGAGTCTTGAGATCCGCTTGATCCAACTTCCAATCTCGTTCACCACCTCTTCAGCCACATGACCAGCCACGGTGTAGGTGGCGGGAGTGGCCTTTTGGCCGCCTTCTACGGGCATAAAGAGGTGGCTGAAGCCGGGATACATGATAAATTGCACGTCACTACGCCCACCCAACGCGTCTTGCCAGATCTGGAAATCCTCTCGCGTGACCTGGTAGTCACTCCCGCCTTGCAGGAAGAGCATCGGCTGTTTGAGCGTTTGCGCCACTTTCTCCGGCTGATAGGCGTTCAAGTCGAGCCAGTAGGCAGCCGGGACGTTGAGCGGCAAGTCGCTCGCTGCGGCCGTCGGCAAGCGCTTGGGATCTTTGACCAGCTCCACTTGTTTTTTGACGACCGCGAGCTGCTGCTGTCGCACCACCGGATCGGGCATACTCAGCGAAAGCACATAGGTCATCTGATCCAGGATCACATCCTCAAACGGCCGCGCAGAACCTGCCAGGATGATCAGGCCACGAATCTGCGGGTCGGCAGCGCCAATGCGTGGAGCCAGGTAGCCGCCCAGGCTATGTCCCAGCACATAGATCTGCTGTGCGTCTATCTCTGGCCGATCGCGCAAGAGGGCCACCGCTTCCAGCGCATCGTCAATGACCTCTTCCTTGACAGTGAGTGTGTCCCTCTCACTCCGTAGGCTGGCGGCATAGACTTTCGTGCGTTTCTCGTAGCGTAGCACAGCGATGCCCTGCGAGGCCAGTCCCCAGGCCAGATCGCGGAACGGCTTGTTGGGCGGGATCGTCTCGTCGCGGTCCTGTGGTCCCGATCCATGCACCAGCAGCACCGCCGCAAACGGCCCGTCGCCCTGTGGAATACTCACTGTCCCTGGCAACACCCATTTTCCGTGTCCGATCTGCACCTCGTGTTCGTGAAAACGATCGAGCTGCGCGTACGACGGAGGCTCATAGGTCGCGTTCGCCTGCTGTTCAACGGTTCCTACAGGCGTAATCGTTAAAGCGACGATCTCGCCCGCGTCATTCAAGGTAATGTTCACATCGAGGCTTGCCCGCTCAAAGACGCAGGTGACCACCTGCACCAGACCCTGTGGTGGCTGCAGGTAAGACGTTTTTCCCAACTGCTGAAATGCTCCCACCTGCTGTTCAATCCCCTACCAGCTGGCCCGCAATGCTTCAACAGGGAGGTAAGGTTTGATGCGACCCGCCAGGCGTTGCTCCACTGCGGCAAAATCACCCTGGGCCAGTTGTGTGACGATCTGTTGAGCAGTATCCATCATATATCCTTTCTGGTGACAAAAACCTGGTGTATTGGTTGTTGCTTTCGCTGTCCTCTCTTGAGCAGACCAGGAAAAACGGAGAGAACAATCCTCATTGAGCATACCACATGAGCTGTCCTGGCAAAACGGGGGGTATGCCTAGGAGAACCCTTCCCAGAAAATAGGTAATTTGTTCTAAATCCCTTGACTTAGAACAAATATTCTAGTAAGATTATTGGGAAAAAGTGCTCTAACATTTTTAGAACGGAGGTATGGCCATGGGGATAATGGCAAGAAAGCAGCCTGATCAGGTGGAATATGATGTGAGTGATGACGATAACCTGTACAGTACACGCAGTCACAGTAGCGCGCGCAGATATCGGCCACCAATAGAACACGACACACTGGACGACCCCCTGCTACCAGGAGGTACCATGATTCGTCGTCGCTCCCGTGGCCTTACAAACGCAGACGGCACGACAAGAGCGATAGCCATTCCCACAGCAGAGGTAGAACAAAGACACCAGCACTTTCCCATGCTGCCTATTCTTATAGGAATGCTCGTGATGGCTCTCCTTGTCTATGGCCTGAGTTCCTTTAGCTCGT